>R26__coassemble_49_pt1 | contig 78019 bp, 68 predicted proteins | sample R26__metabat2_high_PE_047 | metagenome-assembled genome bin R26
TACCGGTAACCCCGGATGAGACGGACGATGATCCGGAAGATCCGAACGGCCACCTGACGGTGACGAAGGAAACCACCAGCGAGACGCCGGAAGGCGGCTACAAGCTGGGCGAGACGGTCAGCTACAAGATCACGGTAGTGAATGACGGCAACCTGACGATCACTGATATCAAGGTGCTGGATGAGCGGACCGGCGACGAATGGCCGGTAGCCAGCCTGGCACCCGGTGAGAGCAAGGAATTCACCGCTTCCACCACGGTAACCGAAGGCGACATCCTGAGCGGGCATATCATCAATGAAGCGACCGCGACAGGCAAGAGCCCCGATCCGGATAAGCCTGACGTACCGGTGACCCCGGATGAGACGGACGATGATCCGGAAGATCCGAACGGCCACCTAACGGTGACCAAGGAGACCACCAGCGAGACGCCGGAAGGTGGATACAAGCTGGGCGAGACGGTCAGCTACAAGATCACCGTGCTGAATGACGGCAACCTGACGATCACCGATATCAAGGTGCTGGATGAGCGGACCGGCGACGAATGGCCGGTAACCAGCCTGGCGCCCGGTGAGAGTGCAGAATTCACCGCATCCACCACGGTAACCGAGGGCGACATCCTGGACGGCCACATCATCAACGAAGCGACCGCGACAGGCAAGAGCCCCGATCCTGACAAGCCTGACGTGCCGGTAACCCCGGACGAGACGGATGACGATCCGGAAGATCCGAACGGACACATCACCATCGTCAAGGAAGCCACCTCCACACCGGAAGATGAGAAGGGATACGCGGAAGGCGAGACCATCACCTACAAGATTACCGCGACCAACGACGGCAACCTGACGATCACCGACATCACCGTGACGGACGATCTGACCGGTGACAAGTGGCCGGTGGAAAGCCTGAAGCCCGGCGAAAGCAAGGAGTTCACGGCTGAGTACACCGTGACCGCGAAGGACGCGGCGGCGGGCGAGGTGCTGAACGTGGCGACGGCGACCGGTAAGAGCCCGGATCCCGAAAAACCCGACGTACCTGTGACACCCGGCGAGGATCCCGAACCCACTGTGGAAACCAAGTTCACGCTGATTATCCGTTACTGGATCGGCAGCACTGAAGGCGAACTCATCAACACGGTCACCCGGGTTGAAAAGGCCGGTACCGAATATGATGTTGTCACACCGCCGATGGAGGGGTATACTGCTGATATAGCGGAAATCAAGGGTGTACTGGAAAAGGATACGGAATATGACGTGGTCTACACGCCGGAAGACTATACTCTGACGATCCTGTACAGGTTCCAGGATGGCACGGAAGCCGCTGAGACCTATACGGAAGTGCTCCACTTCGGAGATGAGTACAGCGTTGAATCTCCCGTGATTCAGACCTACTTTGCCAACAAGCAGAAGGTGGAGGGCGTCATGCCTGCACGGGATGTGACCGTTACGGTCATCTACGCGAAGTATCCTGTGATCATCACGATTGACGACTTTGAGACGCCTTTGGGCATCGGTCTGGGCAGCATCAATGTCGGCGAAACCATCGAGTAAAAAATCACCCGAAATACTTACTTTACCCGACACGCCCTGTGCGGCGTGTCGGGCCTATAGGTGAACAAGGGGGACGATTGAATGAAGAAACTGCTGGCATATCTGCTTATATGCGTGATGGCACTGACTGCCGTTACCGCCGGGCTGGCGGAAACGGCTGAAGAACCCGCAGCGGAGGAAACGCCGCAGATTAAATATGATTATGAGGAGCTGACGGTGGCGGTAACCACACCGCTGACCGGCAACTTCTTCACGAACCTGTGGGGAAACGGCAGCAGCGATATGGACGTGCGTGCCATGATCCACGGATACAACCTGGTTGAATGGAACACGGAAGAAGGCCTGTTTGTTCCGGATGATTCCGTTATCAGCGGCATCAACGTGCAGGCGGAAGAAAACGGCGATTATACCTTTATCATCGCCCTGTATGACGACCTGTTCTACAGCGACGGAACCAAGGTGACCGCCTGGGATTACGCCTTCTCCTTCCTGCTGACCATGGCGCCGGAACTGAAGGAACTGGGTGCAAGCGTACACCAGCCGGAATACATTGTCGGCTACAACAATTACATCAGCGGCAAAACAAACACACTGGCCGGTGTGCGGGTGCTGAACGACACCCTGCTGCATATTACGATTGACGACGCGTATCTGCCCTTCTTCTACGAACTGGGCCTGCTGGACTGCATTCCTTATCCGGCCTCCGTAATCGCACCCGGCGTGAAGGTGGCGGATGACGGTGCAGGCGTATACCTGACCAACGCAGACGGAAACGGAGAAGCGATCTTTACCGCGGAGCTGCTGAAGGAAACTATCCTGGACGGAACGACCGGTTACCGGACTCATCCTTCCGTGAGCAGCGGACCGTATGTGCTGACTTCCTATGAAGACGGCGTGGCAAAGTTTGAAATCAACCCGCAGTACAAGGGGAACTCCAAAGGCCAGAAGCCGCTGATCCAAAAGGTCACGATGGTTACGATGCCTTCGGTTGAACTGGTCGATGCCTATGAAGAAGGCAAGGTGACGCTGCTGAACAAGGTCAGCGAAGCCGAAGTGATCACAACGCTGCTGGGAAAAGCTGCCGAAGACGACATGCAGACTTCTTCCAACTACGCCCGGACCGGCCTGAGCTTTATCAGCTTCAATACAGACCGTGCTCCGCTGGATGACCTGGCTGTGAGGCAGGCGATCGCCTATGCGGCAGACCGGGACAAAGTGGTGAAGGAAGCCCTGGACAGCTACGGTATGAAAGGCCTGGGATACTTCGGCATGGGCCAGTGGATGTACCTGCTGCTCAACGGAACGGTACAGTTCCCCGTGGAAGAGCCTGAAGAGAACGCTACTGCCAAAGAAAAAGAAGAATATGAAAAGGCGCTCGAGAAATGGGAAGAGCTGACGCTGGACGATATCGAGCACTATGACCGGGATATGGCGAAAGCTGCAGAATTGCTGGACGGTGCCGGATGGACTCTGAACGCGGACGGCGACGCCTTCGTACCGGGAACGGACAAGCTGCGCTATAAGCAGACAGAAAACGGCCCGGTGCCGCTGCGGCTGACCATGGCATACGGTGAGGGAAGCGCTGCGGGAGACGCGCTGGAAGGCGCGCTGGTACAGTCCCTGACGGATATTGGTATTGAACTGATTGTGGAACCCATTGCAGCAAACGATATGCTGAACCAGTATTACCGGCTGGATGAAGGAAAGTATGACATGTACTTCCTGGCGACGAACTTCGACCTGCTGTATGATCCGTCCCTCAGCTTCGAGCTGGATGAAGAAGGTCATCATGTATGGAGAACCTCCGGACTGGCGGATGACGATCTCTGGAAGATGGCCGTGGATATGCGCCGGACAGAGCCGGATGACCTGCTGGGTTACTGCACGAAGTGGCTGGCTTTCCAGAAGCGTTTCGCGGAACAGCTGCCGCTGCTGCCGATGTACTCCAACGTGTACTTTGACTTCTATCCGCAGGTGCTGCATGAGTACCACATCGCGGCGAACGTGTCCTGGCCGGAAGCCGCGCTGGGCGCGTATCTGTCGGACTATGTACCGGAAGAAGCGGCAGAATAAATTAATTCAGAATTCAGAATTAAGAATTCAGAATTATGACGGATGAAGCACATGGATTTGTTCATAACGTACAGATATTGTATAAAAACGTGCTCCTAAGAAGAGAGAAAAAGGCCTTGCATCGCAGGGCCTTTTCCTTTATGCTTTTGGCTAAACGGAAAACCCGGAGGGAAAAAGTGAAACAGTACAGTGAATACAGGTTTGGGGATATGCTTGCAGCCTGGTGGCTGGATGAGAAGAACCATATGGGAATGACGCTGATTCCTGCGGAGATGAAAGACCGGGTCAGGGAACACCGCCATACGCTGGAGGGCCTGGTACAGATTCACGCACGGGGAGATCAGCTGCCTAACGGCTACGGGAACGGCAGCACGCTGGCGACCACAACAGCCACGGACGCGCTCCGCTTTGTGAGCCAGAAAAAAGACGGAGATACCGTAGTGACCGAGCTGGCGGATGAAACCGGCCGCACGGTTTTCCATACCCTGAAGTGGGAGGAAAGACTGGAGGCACTGCGGGTTTCCGTACGGTTTGAGAACCGGACGGGGAAACCGGTGACGCTGGACCTGATTTCCAGCCTGAACATGGGAGGGATCACGCCCTTTACGGAAGATGACGCTCCCGGAATTCTGCTGCTGCACCGGGCAAGAAGCGCCTGGAGCGCTGAAGGCAGGCTGCTGACCGAAAGCATCGAGGAGGCAATGCTGGAGCGTTCCTGGACCGGACACGCACTGCGCATAGTCAAATTCGGTCAGGTCGGATCCATGCCGGTACGGGGATGGTTTCCCTTCGCGGCGGTTGAGGATACAGCGAATAACGTGACCTGGGCTATGCAGATTGCCTGTCCCTCCTCCTGGCAGATAGAAATCCGCCGGAAGGATGACCGGCTGAATATGATGGCCTCGCTGCCGGATGAAGACTTTGGACAGTGGTCTAAAACGGTGGCGCCGGGAGAAAGCTTTGAAACGCCGGAAGCCTATGTGACGGTCGGACATGGCGGGGTGGACCGGGTCAGCCAGCGGCTGCTGACAGTGCACCGGGCAAATATGCCACGGCCTGAGGCGGAACTGCCGGTGCTGTTCAATGAATACTGCACCACCTGGGGAGATCCGAGCCATGAAAACCTGGAGAAGATTGCGGACCGACTACAGGGACACGGGATCGACTTCCTGGTCATTGACGCGGGCTGGTATCGCAGGGAAGGCGCCGGCTGGTCGGATTGCGGCGGAGACTGGGTTCCGGAAGAGAAAAGCATGTTCCCCGAAGGCCTGAAGGCAACGGCCGATATGATCCGGGCACACGGCATGATTCCCGGACTGTGGTTTGAGCCGGAAACCTGTGCGAGGGACTCGGACATTTTCCGGAAGGAAGAGATGCTGCTGACCCGACGGGGAACCGTGATCGACACGGATAACCGACGGTTCCTGGATTTGCGCAAGGAAGAAGTGCAGAAGTACCTGGATGAACGGGTGACCGGCCTGCTGAAGAGATGCGGATTCGGCTATACGAAGATTGACTATAACGACTGCATCGGCGTTGGATGCGACGATCCGGACAGCCTGGGAGAGGGCCTGCGGCAGAATATGCAGGGGACGCTGGATTTCTTCCGCAGCATGCGGGAGAGTATCCCGGATCTCTGGATTGAGAACTGCTCCTCCGGCGGTCACCGACTGGAACCCTCCCTGATGGGAGCAACGGATATGGCATCCTTCTCTGACGCGCATGAGTGTCCGGAAATCCCGATCATCGCGGCGCAGCTGCACCGGCTGATCCTGCCGGGACAGTCCCAGATCTGGGCGGTGCTGCGGGCAAAGGACAGCCTCCGGCGGATCAACTACTCGCTGGTGAACACTTTCCTGGGTGTGATGTGCCTGTCCGGGGACGTGGCGGATCTGTCCGCGGTGCAGTGGGCTAAGGTGGATGAGGGAATCTGCTTCTTCAAGGCTGTGAGGGGAATCATCCGGGACGGTGTTTCAGCGTTCCACGGGCAGGTTTCCCGCAGCTGGCGCCATCCGGAAGGATGGCAGGCGGTTTGCCGGACTGCGGGCGGAGAAACTTTGACGGTGGTCCACACCTTCGGCGGGAAATTCCCGGGGCAGGTGAGTCTGCCGGTCACCGGCGGCAGAATCCTGCGGGTGATGGACAGCGAAGAGAGCCGGATTACCCTGGAGAACGGAATGCTTACGGTGGAACTGAAGGCGCCGTTTGAAGCAATCGCGGTTCATACCGGAGACTGATAACAGGATTCAGGAATAAAGAGGGGAAAGTATGAAGAAGAAACTGATCAGCCTGCTGCTGGCGTTCGCGTTTACAATGATATGCCTGGGCGCGGAAACGGAGGGAAAGCCATCACTTATCCAGTCCTGCGGGATGCTGAACAATGCCTTCACCGTGCTGGAGGAAGGTAATCCATTTGTGGAGAGATACAACCGGATCACCGGAGAAAACGTGAAGGCACGGATGGCCCAGGGGGCCCCCTATTTCTGGGGCGCCCAGGAGGATCACCTGTTTGCCAAGGAACCGGAATATGTGGTGGTGCCGGCCTGGCAGGATAGTCCCGCCTATTACAAAACGGGCGTGCTGTATATGTACGGGTTTGACTGCGTCGGATTTGTGAAATGGGTCTGGAAGGAAACCTACGGGCAGGATATGCCGGCGAGGGCTTCGCTGTTTAAGGACACGGCAAACCAGATCCGCAATACGGAAATGGGAGAAGGCCCGCTGTGGGACGGATGCCTGGAGACCCTGATCCTGGGGGATCTGCTGCTTCTGGAACACACGGGCGGAGGACATCACATTGCGATTTATATGGGAACGCTGAGAATGTACGGCTATACCGCGGAAGAGGTGCCGGAACTGGCGGACCGGCTGGATGTACCGCTGGTGATTCACTGCACGACAAACGCGCAGGTTTCGGACCGGTTTGCGGATCTGATTGCCCACGGGCTGCCGAAGTATCACTGCGCGACAGTGACCGACGGCGGAGTCTGTGTTTCCCTGCTGGTCAATGATCCGGAAAACGCACCGGGATTTGTACACCAGCAAAACCAGGACACGCGGTACTATACGCTGCCGGACGGCACCTGGCTGACGGTGGAGGACTGCGGTGAACTGGACGGATATTGCTGGTACAGAAAAAAATGAAGAATGAAGAATGAAAAATGGAGGAAGAACCCCGTCTCCGGGAGCGGAGACGGGGTTCTCTGTATTGTGCATTTTGGGGGAGAGAAAAGAAATAAAAAATATTTTACAAAAATATTAAAAAAGTGTTGACAAACGAAATATAATATGTAATAATGTAGTCACAAAGAAGAAGGATAATAAAAAAAGAGGAGGTGAGAGGAAGAAAGGGAGAATCGGAAAGAAAGGAATCAGGACCTGTCGGGCTGCACGGTGACTGCCGGAGGCGTTCATGGCAAGAGGGTAGATCCGGAACGGCAAAGGCGGCACGGAGACAGCGGCTCTTCCGCGGAAGAAAAGGAAGACGGAAGAGAAAAAACGAGAGAGAATATAGATTGCCCCTGCGAAAGCAGGGGCGAATTTTATATATCATTCCGCAACAGCGGAATGATATATAAATTAACAATTAACAATTAATAATGAACAATGGCGGATGGATGGCTGCGCCATCCTGAGATTACATATTCTACGAAGCGTAGAAATAATATTTGACAAGTTATACGAATTGGGTGTTCAATGGGAAGTGCGGATCGGGTATGATGATTGCGAACCAAGGGGAACGGCGAAAGCCGAGAAGGAGGAAGCAATCATGACAAACACGATTTCCATGAATAACGATATGATCATTACCGGAGGCAAGGTATGGAAAACAAACTGGCAGAAAATATCCGCAGCTATCGGAAAAACCTGGGCCTCAGTCAGGAACAGCTTGCAGAGAGGCTCGGAATTACGCTGGGAACCGTCTCGAAATGGGAACGAGGAGCTTCTGAACCGGATCTCATGTACATCATGGAGATCGCCGAACTGTTTCATGTCTCGGTGGATGTGCTGATCGGCTATACAATGCGGGGCAGCAACGCGGATGAGGAACAGGAACGGATCAAGAAACTGGCGAAGGAAAAGTCCGTGCAGGAGGCAATCACGGAATATGACAACGCACTGATGAAGTTTCCGAACCACTTCGGGATTGTTTATGACGCCGCGGAATGCTACAAGCAGATCGGAACCGTATACCGGAAGGAAACGGAACTGAGAAAATCCATAGAATTGTACCGGCATGCCATTGACCTGATCGGACAGAACAGGGATCCGGAGGTCAGCGAGATTTCGATCCGGAATGATATCGCAGGCAGCTACAGCACCCTGAAGGAATACGACAAAGCCGTGAAGGAATTCGAAAAGAATAATGTATGCGGCAATAACGATCCGGATATCGGGCTGATCATGATCCAGCATCTGAAGAAACCGGACGAGGGGATGAAGTATTCTGAAAGGGCTTTTATCAACAAACTGAGTGAAATGGTTACCATCATGAGCGGTATTATCCTGTATTACCGGGACAAGAAGAACCTGAAGCGGGGAATGCGGGCTGCCGGGTGGACGATTCAGTACCTGGAGAGCATGAAGGATGAGCCTGAAAAAGCATGCTATCTGGATAAAATTATCAGCCTGTATCATCTGACGCTGGGGATTATGCAGAGCGCAAACGGCCAGGATCGGGATGCGGAGGAAAGCCTGCGGCTGGCAGTCCGGATGGCCCGGGATTTTGACGAGAATCCTGTGACCTCACTGGGAAACATCGTTTTTGCTGATCATGTGGTTACAGGATCTGTGTATGATAACAGCGGAGCGACAGCTATGGATGGCCTGAAACACGTGATGGAGGAAGAAGGAGAATATGCGGGTAAGGTGTTCCGCAGCATGTTTGCCGAATTGGTTTCAGAGATTGAAAATGCATGATTGATTATGATCAGAGACAGCCCGGAAAGATGATTTCCGGGCTGTTATAGTAAGGGATCCCTCCACGCGGGCACACAGTGCCCTTGGTCGGGATGACAGCCGGGGTGCGGGGAACGGCGCCCGGGTCGGGGTGGCAGTAGGGTTGTGGGAGCAGTACCCTTGGTCGGGATGACAGCTTTTATAGACTGGATGGATTCTATATGCGACGTGGGGTGTCCGAGTCGGGATGGCTTCCGGAGCGGGCGGATTTATCATGCGGCATGGGTTAAAGTGAAAAAAACGGAGTATAAAACGCGGCCCGGAGAATTTCTCCGGGCCGTAAATGCTGAGTTTATAAAACCTTATTCCGCAAGATCCACCTGGGCGGTATAGAGCTGATAATACAGCCCTTTCTTAGCCATGAGTTCCTCATGAGAACCCATTTCGGCGATACCCTTGTTGCTGATGTAGAGAATACGGTCACAGTTCTTGATGGTGCTCAGGCGGTGGGCAACGATGATGCTGGTCCGGCCCTTGAGCATTTCCCGGATGCCTTCCTGCAGAAGTTTCTCCGTCTGGGTGTCAATGGAGGAGGTGGCTTCGTCCAGGATCAGGATGGCCGGATCGGACAGGAGTGTGCGGGCAAAGGCGATGAGCTGCTTTTCTCCCTGGCTGAGGTTGCCGCCGCGCTCCTTGATTTCCGTCTGGTAAGCCTGGGGCATTTTCCGGATGAGCTCATCCGCACGGACACGGCGGGCAGCCTGGATGACTTCGGCGTCCGTGGCCTCCAGACGGCCGTAACGGATATTGTCCATAATGGTACCGGAGAAAATGAAGCTGTCCTGCAGCATGATGCCCAGCTGGCTGCGCAGGGAATGAAGCGTTACCTTGCTGACATCATGCTCCTTGCCGTCCGTGTCACGCAGGAGAATACGGCCGCTGTTGAGATTGTAGAAACGGCAGAGCAGGTTGATCACGGTGCTCTTTCCGGCACCGGTGGGGCCGACAAGGGCGATGCTTTCCCCGGCACGGACATGGAGGTCCATATGCTCCAGTACGTTGATGCCCTCCTCATAGGCGAAGGTGACATCCTGATAATCGACTTCGCCGGTGATGGGCGGAAGCTCTTCCGCATCAGGCGCGTCATCCACGATGACGGGCTCGTCCATGGTTTCAAAAATCCGCTCCAGATAGGCGATGTTGTTGACAAAGGAATTATAGATATTTGCCAGGTTGGTGATGGGCTGCCAGAAGCGGCTGACATACTGTCCCATGGCCAGGATCACGCCGAAGGAAACCATCTTTCCGCCGCCCATCCAGTAGACGCCGGCAATGTAGAGGAAGGTCAGCACCAGCTGAGTCATGGTTTCACTGGAAAGCCAGACGGTGTTGCTGATTTTGATGGCACGCAGCCATGCTTCCCGGCAAGCATTGGCCAGCCGTTCCATGATGGAGATATTGACCTCCTGGCGGTCGAAGAGCTGGCTGACGCGGACGCCGTCGATGGATTCCGCCAGATAGGCGTTGTAATTGCTGTTCTTGTTGCTCTGGTTCTGCCAGGCACGGCGCTGACGGGGTTTGATCAGGATGATGATGCCGATGAAGAACGGCAGGCCGGCGATGATGACCAGGGCCAGGGTGGTGTTGGTGGAGAACATGAAGACCACGATGAAGATCAGGTTGATGATCTCCAGGATCATGTTGATAATACCGTTGGAAAGAATATCCGAGACGGAGTTGACGTAGTTGATGACCCGGACGAGGATTTTTCCGGCCGGACGGGAGTCATAGTAGCTGAAGGGCAGCTTCTGTAGATGGGCGAACAGGTCGCTGCGGATATCATGGATGATCCGCTGGCTGACATGGGCCATCATACGGGAACGAATGGTGGTGAAAACGATGCCCAGGGCAATAATGCCCACAAAGAGCAGGGCCATCCGGCCAATCATGGCGGTATCCTTGTTGGGAACGGCTTCGTCCAGCACCCACTGGGTGATTTTGGGGATAAAGAGGGAAGCAACGCTGGCCATGGCGCTGAGCAGCAGCGCGGCCAGCATTTTGTATTTGTGCCGGGCGATGTACTTGCCGGCACGCTTCAGGTGCTGCCACCGGAAGGGGGATTCCAGACGCTCGTCAACGTCGAATTTATTGCGCGCCATCCTTACACCCCCTCTGCAGAAGCGACGGCGGCTCCCGGAACGGAGTCCGTCGGTTCTTCCTGTTCAGTCATCGGGAGGCCGTACTGGAGACAGTAGGTCTGCCAGTAATACCCCCGCTGTTTCAGCAGCTCCTGGTGAGTTCCGCGCTCAGTGATTTTACCGTCCTGCAGGACGAGGATCAGGTCGGCGTCGCGCATGGAAGAAATTCGCTGGGCGATGATGAATTTGGTGCATTCATAAGGCAGATGGCGCAGCTGATCCTGGATATACTGCTCGGTTTCACTGTCCACGGCGGAGGTAGTATCGTCCATGATGAGGATTCCCGGACGAACCGCCATGGCCCGGGCAAGGGCAATCCGCTGCCGCTGGCCGCCGGAAAGGCCAACGCCGCGCTCGCCGATGATGGTGTCATATCCTTCCGGAAGCTTTTCGGCAAACTCGGCGGCATCCGCACGGCGGGCAAAGTCTTTGACTTCTTCCTCCGTCAGGCTCTGATCGCCGAAGGCAATGTTGCCTTCCACGGTATCGGAGAAGAGGAAAACATCCTGGGTAGCGGTTCCGATGCCGCCCCGAAGCTCGCTGAGCTTCCACTGCCTGACGCTGCAGTCATCCACGCGGATTTCGCCCTCGGTGACGTCATAAAAGCGAGCGAGCAGGTGAATGAGGGTGGTTTTGCCGCTGCCGGTGGGGCCCATAACGGCCACAGTCTGGCCGGGCTGAACCGTAAAGGAAACATCCGTGAGGACCGGTTTACTGTCAAAACGGAAAGAGACGTGATCAAACTCGATCTTTCCCTGCATGCGATCGTGGGGAACAGCATCCGGAGCGTCCGTAATGGAAGGCGTCGAGTAATACAGTTCCATGACCTTGGCGGCAGAGGTGGAGAAGCGCTGCAGGTCATTGATCAGGTTGCCCAATTCACGCATGGGATTGGAGACCGCCCAGCTGAGACCGGTGAAAATTGCCAGTTCGCCGGGGGTCAGTTCACCCCGGATAATAAACAGGCCGCCTACAAAGACCATGACCAGCTGGATGGCATTGACCAGCAGCTCGATCATGGGGAAGAAGGTGAGCCAGAGCTTGTTGATCCGCAGGTGGCTGTCCATGAAAGCCTTGTTCTTCTGCTCAAACCGTTCCTTCTCATACTCCTCCCGGGCAAAGGCCTTCACAACCCGGTTGCCGGCGATGTTCTCCTGCGCCGCGGTGTTCATTTCCGACAGCTTTTCCCGCATGAAAACAAAACGGGGACGGACATGGCGGGAGAAAACCTTAGTGATCATCAGTAGAATGGGCGTAATGACGATCAGCAGGAGCGTGAGCTTCCAGTTGACGAGCAGAAGATAGATTGTGGCGAAGAGAAAGGTGCAGACCGCGTCAATGATGCGGTAATCAATATAGCTCAGGAAATGACGGCACCAGTCCAGATCGGCACTCATACGGGTCATGAGATCGCCGGTGCGATGGGTGTCGAAGAAAGCCATATCGTTATACTGCATTTTGCTGAACAGCCGGCGGCGGAGATTGAAGACCACATTCTGGGAATCCTTTTCCAGAAAGATGACCATCAGATACCGCATGCCTTCCCGGCCGAGCTTGACCACCAGCATGACAGCCAGGATGGACAGCAGGGGATCGGGATTGCCGGCGACAATGACATCGTCAATAAGGCGGCGGGAAAGCGCCGGGTTGACCAGCAGCAAGATACAGGAAAAAACGCAGATACAAAGTGCGATGATGTGGCGGCGGCGGAAGGGCGCGTCCATGTTCTTCCACAGCCAGGCAAATTGCTTACGCATAAGAAACTCCCATTCAGAATTCATAATCATTCCGTCTGTGGGCGGGAAAGCGGGCATCTGCAGGCAGACGCTGCCTAAGCCTGAAAATGGTGGAAAAAACAGCATCATAGATGCTGTTTTTCTGTATAGAAAAAGGGAACGGAAGGTGCGAGTAAAGAGTGAAAAGTTTAGAGTTGCCATTTACAGACTGACGCTTACAGCATCAATCTGTAAATGTTGGCACAGTCCTCTTCATTCAGGGTAACGAAGCCTGTGATGTGACCGGGACGGCCGTCGCCGCGGCAGAGGTTTTCAACCAGAACCGGGATATCCTCTTCCTTCGCGCCGAGCTCGGCAAAGTTACGGGGCATGCCGATGGAGATGAAGAACTGGCGCAGTTTTTCAATACCTTCCTTCGCAGTGACTTCCGGATGGGCAAAGTCCATCTGGCAGCCCCAGACCCGGACGGCGACCTGGGCAAAACGCATGACGTCATGATTCATCACATAGGTGAAAACGGCGGGCAGGGTAACAGCCAGACCGGCGCCGTGGGCACAGTCATACAGAGCTGAAAGCTCGTGCTCGATATTGTGGCTGTTCCAGTCCTGGCTGCGGCCGACGCCGCAGGAATTGTTATGCGCCATCATTCCGGCCCACATGATGTTTGCGCGGGCGTCATAATTATCCGGATCGGCGATGACCCGGGGGCCTTCGTGAATCATGGTCAGGAGCAGCGCCTCGATCATCCGGTCGGTGACTTCCACCTCTTTGGTGTTGGTGAGGTAGCGCTCATAGAGATGGGCCATGATGTCCGTGATGCCGGCAGCTGTCTGGAAAGGAGGCAGGGTCTGGGTCAGGGCGGGATTCAGGATGGAAAACTTCGGACGGATGGCGTCACCGCTGGCGCCGCGCTTGTACATGCCGTCCTCCAGGGTGATCACGCTGTCCGGGCTGCCTTCACTGCCGGCTGCGGCAATGGTCAGTACGGTACCGACAGGAAGCGCTTCCGTGATGGGCTTTCCGCTGTAGAAATCCCAGAAATCTCCGTCATAGACGGTTCCGGCTGCAATGGCTTTGGCGGAGTCAATAGAGGAACCGCCGCCGACAGCGAGAATGAAATCGATCTTTTCCTTCCGGCACAGTTCAATGCCTTCATAGACCAGGCCGCTGCGGGGATTGGGCTTTACGCCGCCGAGACGGAAGCTGACGATGCCTTCCGCCTTCAGGGACGCTTCCACCCGGTCCACCAGACCGGAACGAAGAGCGCTGCCGCCGCCGAAATGAACCAGGACGCGGGTGCCGCCAAAGCGCTTGACCAGGGCACCGGCCTGATTTTCGGAATCTTTGCCGAAGACAAAACAGGTGGGTGAATAAAAGGTAAAGTTATTCATGCGGATGGTTCTCCTTTCAGGTCAGGCATTCAGTTCGCTCCAGGCGGACGCCAGGCTGTCGATAATGTTCAGATGCTGGGGGCAGGCGGCTTCACAGGCACCGCAGCCGACGCAGTTATCCGCACCACTGTTATTGTTCATGATTCCACGGAACTGCCAGTCGGACTTCGGGTCAATATTATAGAGTGAGAAATTATTCCAGACAGAGAAGATCCCGGGAATATTCACACCGTTGGGACAGGGCATGCAGTAACGGCAGCCGGTGCAGCCGATCTTGGTCCGGCTGATGTAGGCTTCGCGGACGTTGTCCATGAGCTGGAGCTCTTCAGAACTCATAATGCCGGAATCCACGGAATCGAAAATACGGAGGTTTTCATCAATCTGTTCGGCTTCATTGCAGCCGGACAGCACCACAGAGACCTCCGGATGGTTGCAGAGCCAGCGGAAAGCCCATTCCACCGGGGAACGTTTGACAGGGAAGGCGTCATAGAGTGCCTGGACGTTGTCCGGCGCGTTGGCGAGGCGCCCACCCAGCAGGCCTTCCATGATGACCACAGGAATGCCCTTGCTGCCCGCCAATTCCAGGCCCTTAGTACCGGCCTGGTTATTAATATCCATGAAGTTGTACTGGATCTGGCACAGATCCCAGTCCCAGTCATTGAGGATGTATTCAAACTCCTCATAGGGGCCGTGGAAGGAGAAACACTTATAACGGATTTTGCCTTCGCGTTTCATATCGTCAAAAAACTGGCAGGCGCCGATTTCTTTCATGTGCTCCCACTTCTGCTTATTCATGGCATGCATGAGGTAGAAGTCTATATGATCGGTCTGGAGTTTTTCCAGTTCTTCCGCCAGAATCCTTTCCAGATCCGCCCGGCTCTGTACCTGATCCGGGGGAACCTTGGTGGCAATGGTGACCTTTTCCCGGTAACCATCCTGCAGGGCTTTGCCCAGAACGATTTCGGAGGTCTTGTCCAGATAGACATAGGCGGTATCAATATAGGTGACGCCGCCGTCGATGGCGCGGCGGATCAGAGAGATGGCTTTCTGCTCGTCAATGACGCTGTCTCCGGAGGCGGCGCCGTTGAAGCGCATGCAGCCCAGGCCGAAGGCAGAGGATTTGATGCCAAGCTTTCCCATGGGACGGTATTTCATATGAGGATCCTCCTTCCGGGTATATGAAGAAAAACGTTTGCGTAGTTACATGATAGACCTTGGAGTTAACTCTAAGTCAATAGTAAACAAGTAGCAAATTTACAGGTAGGAAGTAGGAGGGGAGCGAGGGAAACGGCAGCCCAGTGGGCTGTCCGCTGAAAGCGGAAGTGACCCGAACGAGTCAACCGAAACGAGCGGCGAGTGCGCTCCAAGCACGAGAAGCGACGATTGAGGTTGCGGAAAGGAGGGAATGCTGCTGCGCGGCAAGTAGGAAGCAGACAGTTGATAGATCACAGTTGACTTAGAGTAAACTTTAAGGTTTATGATAGGGACAGCGTAAAAAATGTATACCGTCAGGAGGTATCTGATGATGAGAAAAGTCAAATGGGGCGTACTGGGAACAGCGGATATTGCCCGGGGACAGACGATTCCGGGAATGCAGCTGGCAGAACATTGCGAACTGTATGCCATTGCGGGAAGAAAGATTGAGAAGGCAAAAGCATACCAGGAAGAATTTGGCTTTCAGAAAGCTTACGGAAGCTATGACGAGCTTCTGGCTGATCCGGAGGTGGAAGCGGTTTACATTCCGCTGCCGAATGATATTCATTGTGAGTGGTCGATCAAGGCCCTGAAGGCGAAGAAGAACGTACTGTGCGAAAAACCCCTGGCTGTATCGGAAGCACAGGTGAAGGAAATGTTCCGGGCAGCGGAGGAAAACGGCGTGATGCTGATGGAAGCCTTTGCCTACCTGCACAGTCCTTTTGTGAAGGCTGTAAAGGAAGAACTGGATGCCGGCGTGATCGGTGAGATCCGGTACCTGGAATCCGCGTTTATTACCGGGCGGAGACCGGATACGGATATCCGCCTGCGGAAAGAAACCTACGGCGGAGCCCTGTATGACCTGGGCTGCTACTCGATCAGCATGGCCATGTGGATGCTGGGCAAAGAACCGGATGACGTTCGTGCGATTGCGCAGTTCTCCGAAAAACAGATCGACCTGTTTACCTCCGCGCTGCTTCTGTACAACAATGGAATGGTGGCCAATCTGGACTGCGGCATGCTTCTTCCGACAGGACGGCTGGACCGGTTCCACATTCATGGCACGCTGGGCGAAATTGTTTCCCCGGTAGAGTTTAACCAGTGCGGAGAGATTCCGTATACCATCATCCGGAACGGGGTGAAGGAAACAAAGACGGTAACCGCGCCGAACAACTATTCCCTGGAATCGGAAAACCTGAGCCTTTGCATACTGAACGGAGAGAAGCCTCATATTTCCAAAGAGTTTTCATTGCTGGTTGCCAGGGTGACGGACAGAATACTGAGGGAAATAGGATATTGATAAATATCCTATTTCCAATGAAATATCGCTTCGCGATGTGAATTATTTGCCTTTGGCAAATGTGAAATACCAACCTGCGGCTGGTGTGAAATATTCGGCTGACGCCGAATGTGTTATTTACTCCCAGCCGCAAACGGGCGTGTTTTGCCTGATGAATTAAGAAATTTGACAGAAGATCACAGTTTATGTAGAATTTTGTCGAATTTAAAGCATACTCTAAGCTGATGGCAGTGGAGGATGAAATCTATGTATTCGATTCAGGATGTCAGCAATAAAACAGGACTTTCAACGCATACGCTGCGGTATTATGAAAAGGAAGGCCTGATCTCCGACGTGGAGCGGAGCCAGGGGGGATTCCGTCAGTATACGGACGAGGACCTGGAAAGGCTGGGACTGATCCGCTGCCTGAAGAACACCGGCATGTCCATCCAGGAAATTGCCCGGTTTGTGCAGCTGACCCATGAGGGAGACCATACGCTGGAGGAACGGGTGGAGCTTCTGAGGGAGCACAGGGAACGGGTGCTGGAACGCATGGCAGAAATGCAGGAGCACCTGGACAAGGTGACCTGGAAGCTGAACTTCTTCACAGAGAAACTGAAGGCGTATCAGGCTGAGCAGAAAAAAGAGAAACAGGTATAAGAAGACGGCCGTCCGGAAAGTTCGGACGGCCGTTGTGTTTCATGGATGACAAATCGTTCGAACCAGACAAAAGAACCGTCCCCTTGTCTGGTTCGGGTCAGTTTTTGACGGCATCGATGAGCTGCGCGACGCAGGGCTTCGGTTCACCGTTGACATCAAAGAGCAGAGGATGCTGTTTGATGACCGGCATACCGGGTTTCAGGCCGAAGTAATCCAGCCAGGTATAATCGTCCGCAATGCCCCAGGTGGTCACGCAGTCAATGACATCGGAGTAGCTGCGATAGATTTCGAAAAGCCTGACATAGATCTCATCAATCTTCGCGAGTTTCTCGGGAGTTGTTTTCAGCGCTTCTTTGATATATTCCTCAAAACCCGGATCGCCGGGCTTGAGACGGTAGGCGCCCTGGTTGAAGGTGGCCATCATGGAAATATCCAGCTCGGTTACATGGATCCGGAGACCCATATTTGCGTAGATTTCAATGGAGCGCTTGATCTCGTCAAAATCGGGAACAGCCATATGATGCTGCTGCATGCCGACGCCATCGACGCGGCAGCCTTTTTCCTGCAGATTCCGGATCAGGGCAACAATGCGGTCCCGCTTTGCCGGGACCGTTTCGCTGTAATCGTTGTAGAACAGCTTGGCGTCAGGAGACGCGTATTTAGTCATGGAGCGAAAGGCAGCTTCAATAAAGCCGGAACCGCAGAGCTTAAAATACTCGCTGTTGCGGTAGACCGGGCTTTCCCCGGGGTTCTTTTCCGGATCCGGCACATCGTCCCGGGTGGCTTCATTGACTACATCCCAGGCATAGACATCCGGGTTGAAATGCTCACACAGAGCTTTCGTGTGAGCGTCAATGCGTTCATAAATCAGCTCCGGCGCGGCAGGACGATCCCCGTCGCGGTATATCCAGTCGGGCGTCTGGTTATGCCAGACAGGAGCATGAGCACGGATTTTGACGCCCATTTCACGCGCCATGGCGATGATGGCGTCTGCTTTTTCAAAACGGAATACTCCCTCTTCCGGTTCCGTCGGTTCGTACTTCATCTCGTTTTCCGCAGTCAGGCTGTTGAACTGCTGCAGAAGCAGGTCGTGATGTTTTTTGACCTGCTTAGGGGAAACAGCTGCTCCGATTTTGAAATACTTTTCGTAAGCCTTGGCCAGAGAAAGAATTCCGCTCATCCAAGATCCCCTTCCTTATACTCAATTATGATGTATAATTATACACCGTTGTACGTACATTATGTCAATAAGTTGTACCAACAAATTATTAAACTATGCTTATTTTTGGACTGTTTTTTTCTTGTCATTCTTTCTTTGGGGAGATAGAATTAACCTGAGGAAGAAAAAAGCCGGATCTTGATCCGGAACTGAAGCGTTAAACCAGTTAAATGAGGCTATATGAACGAAAACGAAGCAACGCTCCGGCATCTGCTGGATTTGTGCAGGAGAAGTGAACGGACAGGAAGCTGGCAGTATTCCGGCTTTCTGACTCCGGCAGAACAGGATGAGCTGCTGCGCAGCCCGGAGGCGGCGCGGTATGCCTTTGTCCTGACGGGCGGCTATGAGGCGGCGGAACGCAAAATCCTGGCCGCGGGCGATGAACGGGACGCCGGGCCGGCGGAACCGCCGATCTGTGTGGTAGCGGTAACCCCGAAATCCATGAAATACGCGGAGGAACTGACCCACCGGGATTACCTGGGCGCGATTATGAACCTGGGCATTGACCGAAGCCTGACGGGGGATATCCTGGTAAAGGGCAAAAAAGCCTGGTTTTTCTGCCTGGCTTCGGCAGCGGAAATGCTGGCATCTTCCCTGACACAGGTCCGCAAAACAGCGGTAACCGCGGAGGTGAGCGGGACGGATATTCCGGAAATCCAGCCGGAATACGCACCGGTGCGGCTGAATGTGGTCTCGGAACGGCTGGACGCCATTGCCGCCGCTTTTACGGGACTGTCCAGGGGACAAGCGGAGAAACTGTTCGGTGCGGAAAAGGTTTTCGTGAACGGACGGGTGATTCTGGATAAAAGTACACGGCTGAAGGAAGGAGATGTCCTTTCAGTCCGGGGATTCGGCAAGGCCGTCTATGACGGCATTGAGCATGAAACAAAAAAGAACAGGCTGTGGGTCAGCCTGCGCAAATACGTATAAGAGATGACCGGGCCGAAAGCCCGGATCATTTTTTCATGCTGAAATACTGATTGGGGATATGGCAATATCCGCCGGGATTCTTATCCAGATATTTCTGGTGATATTCCTCGGCAGAGAAGAAATTGCGGAGGGGTTCCAGCTCCACAGCCAGCTTCGCGCCGGCTTTTTCTTCTTCCGCCTGATAGAAAGAACGAAGCTCGGGAAGCATGGATTCATCCGTATAGTAAATACCGGTCCGGTACTGGATGCCTTCATCATGTCCCTGACGATTGACAGACAGCGGGTCGATGACCATGAAGTAGTACTTCAGCAACTCCGCCAGGGAGACGCGGGACTCATCAAAGTCGACGCGGAGGGTTTCAGCATGACCGCTGTCGGCACAGACATCCTCATAGGAAGGGGCCTGATCCGGACCGTTGGCATAGCCAACTTCCGTGCGGACAACCCCGTCAAACTGGTCAAAGAATTTCTGCATTCCCCAGAAGCAGCCGCCGGCGAGATAAATGGTTTTCATTGTTCTGTTTCCTTTCCGGTTGTATTGATATACTGTTCGATGGCTTCACAGAATCCGGGCAGTTCCCGTTTCAGACGGATAAAGCGGCCTTCCCGGTTCAGGAAGACATGCTCGGAACGGGCTTCGCAGACGATATCGCCTGTTTCTTTTTTCATCACATAACGGATGGCCATCACCACACCGTTAAAGGATTCGACCGATATGGCGACGATGACCGTATCCCCGAAGGTGCAGGGAGCCTTATATTCGCAGGAAAGGGCTTTTACCGGGGAAACGATCCCTTTCTCCTCCATGGCGGCGTAAGGGAACCCCAGCTGATCCATCCATTCAATCCGGGCTTCCTCCATCCAGTGGATATAGTTGGCATGATGAACCACGCCCATCATATCTGTTTCATAGTACTGAACCCTGCGGGAAAATGCTGCCACAGGCATCCCTCCTCCGGAAAGACTATATGGTGATTATACATCAGGATCTCCGGAATACAAGCGGCAGGCATACGCTTTTCAATCCGCACTGTTTTCCTGTATAATGGCAAAGCCCGGAAAGCCGGGCAATGAAAAGGAGAACAACGAAGATGACTGCTTATATCTGGGATCTGGACGGAACGCTGCTGGACTCCTATGAGATGATTGTGGAAGCAGCTGCCCGGACAGCTGCAGAAGAAGGAATATATGATTCAAAGGAGCATGTGCTGAAAGCCGTTAAGCAGGGTGCAGTGACAGCCTATATGGAAGAGATCAGCAAACAATGCGGAAAGACGGTGAAAGAACTGTTTGGCCGTTACCGTGAGCATACACATGCACTGGATGACAGGATTAAGCTGATTGACGGGGCGAAGGAAACGCTGGAAGGACTGCAAAAGGCCGGCGCGGCGCACTTTGTTTATACCCATCGGGGGAGCTCTTCCGGGCCGATCCTGGAACGGCTGGGAATCCTGAATTGTTTCCGGGAAGTGGTCACTTCCGAATACGGCCTTGAAAGGAAACCGTCCGGCGAAGGAGTGCGGTACCTGGTGGAGAAATACAGCCTGGACCCGGAGGGAACCTGGTATGTGGGAGACCGGACGCTGGACGTTTACTGCGCGAAGGACGCAGGCGTGAAGGCTTTGCTTTTCCTGGCGCCGGACACCTGCGTTGAGGCAACGGGGCAGGAAGACAGGATCGTAAAGGATCTGAGGGAAATATAAAAACAATTCATAATTCATAATGAATGTTGTTGAGACAATGAAAAAACCAGACAAGAGAACCGTCCCCTTGTCTGGTTTTTTGTGTTATGTTACAGGATTTCCATGTAGCGGCGGAAGGTTTTGAAGCCTGCAGCTTCATAGAAAGCCAGGGCACCACGGTTGAACTCCCACATGTTGAGCTCAAGCCGTTTGAACCCTTTTTCCTTTACGAAATCGAGAATGAATCGGATCATGGCGCTGGCAACGCCCTGCCGTCTGAAGTTTTCATCCACGCAGAATTCATCGATATCCAGGAAATCCCGCTCAAACATAAAGGGGTTTTCCGGACGGTTGATATGGTGCAGAATGGCAAAACCGCAGACCTTTCCATCGGCTTCCGCCACGACAATTTCCTGACCGGGATCATTCCAGATGGTGAACAGGTGATCCCGGAGCTCGTCACAGAAACCGGGCTTGAAGACGTCCGGTTTACCGGCTACGTGCAGGTCATTGACCTCACGGCGCAGCAGGTTGACGGTTGGGAGATCCGCCTCCCGGGCAAAGCGAACGATGACAGGAACAGGCTCATGACGTTCCGGCTGAGTGTATTCGCTGCGTACCAGCCCATAGGCACATAAATCAATAACCCCCTGGTTATTTCTTCCCGCGCCGATGTGGACGCCTTCCTTTTTCAGACCGGCCTTGGCCATGACGCGGCCGGATTTGGGATTGTTCACATCATGATGAGCCGAGATCCGGTTGATGCCAACGACCGTGAACAGATACTCCATGACGGCGCGGAAGGCTTCCGGCATGATACCCTGACCCCAGAAGGCGCGGCTCATACAGTAACCGATTTCCACCTGTTCAATATCTTCACGCAGCTGAACGACCGCAATATTGCCGATCACACTGCCGGTTTCCCTGAGCTCAATAGCCCAGTTGAAGTAGGCACCGTCCTCATAATGGGAAATCCAGTCATTCAGCACCATACGGGTGACGTCCACACTGGAATGCGTGGGCCAGGTCAGGAAACGGGTAACTTCCGGGTCGGAAGCCCAGTTATTGAACATTTCATCAGCATCTTCGATTGTAAACGGCCGAAGGATCAGCCGATGGGTTTCCAGGGTCTGTGTTCCGGTTTTATTCATAGGGATTATCCTTCCTTTCTCTTTTGTTTTGTCAGTGTAAAGCGGGGGTATAAATGCAGTATTCTGCTCTCAGGCTCCTGGTTACAGGCAGAACTTCATATATCCGCAGGTGAACGGAAAGAAATCATATTTCTCCGTGCCCGTATGAACCGCTCCGCTGCGTTCATACCATTGCCGCAATACAGTGTTTTCTTCCACAATGCCCAGGTTGATCACTTTGCAATGCTGCTGCCTGGCTGTATCCATCGCATGTTTCAGCAGTTTTGATCCGATCCCCTGATGCCTGTATTGCGGAAGAACCGCCAGGTTGCTCAGTTCACACTCACCGGCATCAAGAAGCTTCAGGAAATAATAGCCGCGTAAAATGCCGTCTTCCTCATCTGCAAACATCAGCCTGTGCTCACCATCCATCTGCCAGAGCAGCCATTCCTCCGTTATGGCAAAAGCAGTGAAGCGGGAAGCATTCTCCTTTGTAAAGCCGAATTCATCCGCAACCGTCCGGAAACTGTCCCGGATCAACCGGACACATTCGGGAATATCTGCTCGTTCAACTTTCCGGATCATTTGAATCACTGTTCCTTTCTCTTTAAAATCCAGATCAGGTTGCTCCGGTGCCGGGAAGCGGAGGCGGGATCTTTCAGATCTTCCCTGTCCCCTTTATAACCGCGATAGATATCCAGCACTTCAAAGCCGCAAAGCTGTGCCAGGAGGAACATTTCCCATCGCGTTGTCTGGCGCATCATCAGGGGACGGATTCTTTCACCGATGATCTCGTCCTTTTCGTTATACTCAACGAATTTCCAGTTGCCGCTCATCTGCTGCGTATAGGGATTATAACTGATTGCATTATAGATCTTCTCCCGGTTTCCGTCACGGTTGACATATTCCAGACGGAAGGAATAATCATCGGGAGACGTCTGCATCTGGGCTGCCTGCAGGGGCGGCCAGGGATCGAAGGTGTTGAGCGTCAGGATGCCTCCGGGAAGCAGCTGCTCCCTCAGGTTTTTCAGCGCGGCAATCTGCAGGGCCTGATCCGGAAGGTGCATGAAACCGCTGCGGGCGATGATGGCCAGGGAATACTTTCTGCCGGAACTGAATTTTGTCATATCCGCGGGGATAATGTTCAGGGAAAGCCCCAGGTCTTTTGCCTTGGCGGCGGCCACCTTACACATTTCCCCGGAAAGATCCGTACCGTCCACATCGATGCCGCGTTCCGCCAGATAAAGCAGAACGGCACCCGTGCCGCAGGCCACATCCACCACACCGCCGGAACCGTATTTGCGGGCCAGATCCAGGTAAAACTCCTGGAATCCTTCGTGATGATCCGTTCCCTGGGTGTACATGACCTCAAGATATCGGTCGTAGTTCTCGGCAACATCCCTGAAATCGTGCAGATCCATGGTACTCCTCCTCGCTTTTTTCTGATGTGATTCCGGATAAAAAAAGATCACTTATCCCGAGCGAGATAAGTGATCTTGATCAATGCGGCCGCATTTTCCGGAAATCTACTTTTCTCTGCTCTTCAAACGGGTGTACGCGCAATAACCATAGCCAGTATAAGCTACGGTCTTCTTAGTCATGGTAGTGACTGCGTACTTCGCCATGAGAAGAGCTCCTTTCCGAAAAAAGATTGGAGTGAGTATACTCCCGGATCTGTGAGAATGTCAAGCTGCTTTTTTCAGACTCCGGCATAAAGGAGGGAGTGATATGAAAATACAGGATGAAAAGAGGACGTTATTTTGCGGGCGGCGCGGCGGTGCCCTCGTCAAACAGACGGACGGGAAGGACGATTACCTGCGGCGGCAGATCAGGATGCTCAATGCGGTTCAGCAACAAGCGGACGCCGTTGGACGCTACGCTTTGCCCTTCGGAAAAAATGCTGGTCAGCTTCGGAAGATACGGGATATCCCCGCGGAGATGGTCAAAGCTGACGATGGAAATATCTTTGGGGATTTCCAGCCCCATATCGGCCAGCTCGAGCATGACGGGATAGGAAACCTCATCACGGAAGGAAACGAGGGCAGTATAATCCAGCGGGAAAAGCAGTTCCCGGAGAGTGGAATCAGCCAGGGCAGCTTCCACCTTTTCACCCGGAACGACCCGGATGTTGCTTTCGGGGATGCCATATTCACTCATGGCCTGCATGAAACCTTCCAGACGGTCAATCTGGGAACTGGAACGGTTTTCACCGGACAGGAAGAGGTACTTCTTATGACCGAGCCCCGCAAGATGAACCCCGGCGAGGAAACCGCCCTGACGGTCATCGCAGCGGACATTGTCTGTTACGATGTCCTGGATCCGGCGGTCCAGCAGCACAAAGGGCATGTTGTTTTTCTGCATGATCTCGATGTGGCTGCGGTTGTTCATATAGGGAAAATACAGAATGCCGTCCACAGACTGGGAGATGGCGGAGCGGATCAGATGTTCGCCCAGCTCTTCATTGAGGCCCATGCACAGCACCATGATGTTGTATCCGGCCTGCCGCAGTTCGCTGTCCATGACGGTAAGCATATTACAGAAGTGCAGGTTATGCACGTCATTGACGATAACCGCGATATTGCCGCTTCTTCCGGAACGAAGGGTAGAGGCCAGGGAGTTGCGGATATAGCCCATCCTGACAGCGGCTTCCCGGATTTTTGCCCGGGTGGATTCCGGAAGACGGGGATCACCGCGGAGCGCCCGGGAAACCGTATTAACGGTATAGCCGCAGGCACCTGCGACATCCCTGAGAGTAATGCGGTTGACAGCCATACAGCACCCTCCATTGATCAGATTAACGTTATTATAAACAGTATATCATAAAAGGCCGTATAAAGACAATTTTTGCCAATCTTACTTCTTTATAAACAATTGTTTAAAAAAGATTTATCGAAAATTTGTCAAAAAACGCTTGACAATCAACCAAATAACCTATATCATTAAATCAACGGACAGGATTAACGTTAATCCTGCAAAAGAGAATATCTTAATAAAGAGGAGGAAACCTACCATGAAGAAACTGTTGGCTGTTCTGCTGACGCTGGCCCTGATGCTGGGCATGTGCAGCGCCCTGGCGGAAGACGAACCCATCAAACTGACCCTGTGGACCTTCCAGGAGCTGCATACGCAGCTGTACAAGGAAATGCTTGAGACCTGGAACGCGAACCCCGATAATCCGAAGCTGGACATTGACATGCAGGTCTATCCCTACGATGACATGCACAGTAAGCTGACCCTCGCGCTGCAGAGCGGCGAAGGCGCTCCGGACATCGTGGACATCGAAATCAACCAGTTCGCGAACTACCTGAAGGGCGACATCCAGCTGGCGGACATCAACGACATCGTTGAGCCCATCAAGGACAAGCTGGTCATGAGCCGCTTCAACAACTATGCCAAGGATGGCAAGTACTACGGCATCGACCATCACATCGGCGCCTGCATCATGTTCTACAACACCGAGATCCTTGAGGCGGCCGGTATCAACTACCAGGACATCAAGACCTGGGAAGACTATCATGAAGCCGGCAAGGTTGTGCTGGAAAAGACCGGCAAGCCGATGTGCACCTGGGAATCCGCTGACTGCTGGAGCATCTATCCCCTGGTTAACCAGCACGGCGGCGACTGGCTGACCCCCGAAGGCGAAGTCCGGATGGACGAGCCCGTGGTGATCAATACCCTGGCCTTCATGAAGAGCATGCTGGACGATGGAACGGCCGTGCCCTGCCCCGGCGGAAACCATCACTCCGAAGAATACTACGGCGCGATGGGCGGCGGTGCCTATGCTTCCGTGAGCATGCCGTTCTGGTACCTGAACCGTTTCACCGACTATATGCCTGACCTGTCCGGCAAGATGAAGGTTGCCCCGATGCCCCTGTGGCCTGACGGCGGACACAAGTCCGCGCAGATGGGCGGCACCGGCACCGCGGTCGTAAAGACCAGCGCCAATGTGGATATCGCCAAGCAGTGGCTGGCCTATGCCACCCTGAGCTTCGAAGGCTGCGTCAAGACCTGGACCATCCTGGGATTCGATCCCATCATGACCGATGTTTACGGCGCACCCGAAATGATGGAGCCGAACAAGTTCTTCGACTATTATGGTGATGACATCTTTGATATGCTGAAGACCGTGCTGGATGATATTCCGGACACCTGCATCTCCGAATACTTCCCGGCGGCCAGCGATATCGTCAAGAGCCAGATGGCCTATGATCTGGTGATCGGCGGCGGCGATCCCGAGACCATTGCCAAGAACTGCGCGCAGGAACTGAGAGACGCGATTGATTAATCACTTCCCGATACGGGCCGGCCGGAGGGAATCCTCCGGTCGGCTTCTTCCGGTTATTTCAGTTTTCTCTGACGGAGGCTGATGATATGCAGCAGGTATCCCAAAGAAGAACGAACAGAGCGGCGGCTTTCCTGACCAGCAGGAAAGTGGTGCCCTATGTGTTCGTCGCGCCCTTTGTGATCTATTTTCTCCTGATCTATCTTTATCCGACGGTTTCCACCGTTCTGATGAGCTTCCAGCGGATTGACGGTCCTACAACGAGTGAATGGATCGGCCTGAAAAACTACCAGAAGCTGTTTTCCCGGAATTTCATCCAGGCGCTGGAGACCAGCACCCGCTATGCTGTCTGGGACGTGATCGTGCTGACGATTGTGCCGCTGCTTTTTGCGGTGCTCCTGCATTCCGGGCTTGTTAAAGGATCTGCCTTCTTTAAATCCCTGTTTTTCATTCCTGCCCTGACATCCATTATCGTGGCAGGTATTGTGTTCCGCCTGGCCTTCGGTACACAGGATACCGCACCGGTGAATGCGATGCTGACAGCGCTTGGCGGGCAGCCGCGGCAGTGGCTGATGTTTGCGGACAGCGGCAACTTTGTCCTGATTGTGATGACACTGTGGCGCTGGATGGGCGTCAACATTATCTACTACCTGTCCGGAATCCAGGCAATTCCGAATGACCTGTATGAAGCTGCTGAAATCGACGGCGCCAATCCCATACAGAAATTCTTCAAAGTGACACTTCCCGGCATCCGGCCGGTCCTCATATACGTGATCACCATTACCGTGCTTGGCGGTTTTGCCATGTTCACGGAATCCGTAGCGCTCTGGCAGCAGAGCAATCCCGGCGGCATCGGACGGACGATTGTCGGCTATCTGTATCAGGTAGGTATCACCAAGGCCAATATGGGCATGGCTTCCGCCGTCGGCCTGACGCTGCTGGCGCTGGTGCTGGCCGTAAACCTGATTCAGCTGGTGCTGATGGGATTCTTCAGGAAGGAGGACGCGTGAAGATGAAACGGAAAAAGCACATCAACAAGCGGAAAGCCACCCTCTCCTTCCTGGCAACGGCCCTGATGATTATCTGGGCATTCATCGCCATGCTGCCCTTTGCGTTCATGTTCAGCAGCTCACTGAAACCCGGCGAGGAGATGCTTCGCAAAGGCCTGAGCCTGTCCATTGAACCGGGAGTCTCCTCCTTCAGCAACTATAACGCGCTGAACACCTACCGGGACGGTATTTACTGGCAGTGGTACAAATCCAGCGTCATCATCATGGTGCTGCAGACCGTGATCGGTCTGTTCTTCGGCTCCATGGTCGGGTACGGACTGGCTATGTATAATTTCAAGGGACGGAACCTGATCTTTACCCTGGTTCTGGTAGTGATGATGATTCCGTTTGAAATCCTGCTGCTGCCGCTGTACCGGATGCTGATCCGGGCCAAGCTGGTGGACAACTATTTCGGCGTGATCCTGCCGTATCTGGTTCCGCCCTTTATGATTTTCTTCTTCCGGCAGTATGTGCTCGGCCTGCCCAAAGAACTGCTGGAAGCCGGAAGAATTGACGGATGTACCGATTACGGTGTATTCTTCCGGATTATGGTGCCGATTATGATTCCGGCCTTCGGAGCCATGACCATCCTGAGCGGCATGAACAGCTGGAACAACCTGCTCTGGCCGATGATTGTGCTGAGCACCAACGAAAAGTTTACGATCCCCATCGGTATGGGTACCACCATTACCCCCTACGGAAATGCCTACGACGTGCTGATGCCCGGCGCGGTGATGGCGGTTGTACCGATTATCATTATTTACCTGTGCGCGCAGAAAACCTTCATTGCCGGACTGACCGCCGGCAGTGTGAAGGGCTGAGCCGGGGAAGGAGAAGAAAACCATGAAAAAAGCATCCATGATCCTGGACAGAGACTACCGGATCGGCAAGGTGGACCCGCGCATCTTCGGTTCCTTTATCGAGCACCTTGGCCGCGCGGTCTATGGCGGTATCTATGAACCCGGTCATCCGAACGCGGATGAAGCCGGATTCCGGAAAGACGTGATTGAAAAGGTCCGCGAGATCGGCGTTCCGATCGTCCGGTATCCCGGCGGAAACTTTGTTTCCGGCTTCAACTGGGAGGATTCCGTCGGTCCGCGGGAGCTGCGGCCGAAGCGCCTGGACCTGGCCTGGTTCACAACGGAAAGCAACGAGGTGGGCCTGCATGAGTTTGCCGACTGGTCTGAAAAGGTCGGCAGCGAAATCATGTATGCCATTAACCTGGGCACCCGGGGACCGGAAAACGCGCGGGACATCGTGGAATACGCCAACCACAGGGGCGGAAGCAAGTTCAGTGATATGCGGATCCGGAACGGAAGAAAGGATCCGCTGGGCATTAAAATGTGGTGCCTTGGCAACGAGATGGACGGCCCCTGGCAGATGGGACATAAAACCGCAGCGGAATACGGCCATATCGCCAACGAAGCCGCCAAGATGATGAAGTGGGTGGATCCCTCCATCGAACTGGTGGCCTGCGGTTCCTCTTCTTCCCAGATGCCCACTTTCGGCGACTGGGAGCTGACGATGCTGGACGAATGCTACGAGAACATCGACTATGTTTCCCTGCACCGTTACTACGGCAATCCCACCAACGATACCCCCGGCTTCCTGGCCCGGAGCATGGACCTGGATGACTTTATCCATACGGTGATCTCCATCTGCGACGCGGTGAAGGGCAAGAAGCACCAGAAGAAGCAGATCAACCTGTCCTTTGACGAGTGGAACGTCTGGTATCACTCCAATGAACAGGACAAGGAGATCTGGAAGCAGGAAAAGTGGGGCCCCGCCCTGCCGCTGTTGGAGGACATCTACAACTTTGAGGACGCCCTGCTGGCAGGCAGCATGCTGATCACCTTCCTGCGCAACGCGGACCGGGTGAAGGTGGCATGCCTGGCGCAGCTGGTGAACGTGATTGCGCCGATTATGACCCGGAACGGCGGCGGATGCTGGGCGCAGACGATCTTCTATCCCTACATGCATGTGAGCCGCTACGGCCGCGGCACCGCCCTGAAGGCGATTGTGGACACGCCGGTCTATGACTGTTCTGACTATGAAGGAGTTCCGCTGGTGGACGCTACGGCGACACTGGGAGATGACGGCAGCGTGACAGTTTTCTGCGTGAACCGGGATATGAAGGAAGACTTCTGCCTGGATCTGGATCTGCGGTCCTTCGGAAACCTGAAGCTGGAGGAGCATATCCTGCTGCATCATGATGACGTGAAAGCCGTGAATACCGAGGAAAATCCCGGGAATGTGGCTCCGACAGCCGGCCCCGGCGGCAAGGTTGACGGCGGCAAAGCGGAGATTAAGCTGCCGGCGCTGAGCTGGAACGTTCTCCGATTTCAGTAAGGGCACGAAACGTGCCCTTACAATGAACAATGAATAATGAAGAATGAAAAATGGAGGAAAAAACAGCTTACAGGCGAGCTGTAAACTGTTTTTTGATCCGGGAATCAGGATGATATTCTGACTGCGTAAAACAGACAGGAGCCTTTCTGCCGTTACGGTGAAAGGCTCCTGCTTTTCAGGAAGATATATTATTTAAGCCCGACTGCCTCCGCGTTAACCCAGAGGGCGGGACGGACAGCAGCGTTGGAGAAATGGACATCGGAGAAGATCTCCGTACTGTCGCAGTATACCTGCATTGCATTGGCCAGCCGGTCAGCGGGAGAACGGAGCCACCAGACGCAGCTGGGGACAGAATTCTGATCACCGGTCAGGGAATAAAGGACGCCATGGGCCTGGGCAGTCTGGGTCGGCTCACAAAGTCTGTCTTCCGGCTGGGGAAAATAGACGGAGAAGGCTTCCCGGTAGCTGAGCAGGAAGATTTTGTCTTCGGTGTCGGTACCGGCGTTGCAGCTGTAAGAGGCACCCTGGCCGGCACCATTGACGACCGTAGTTGTCTGGATGGCAGACTGTTCATCGGCAGTAAAGCTCTTCTCCAGGAAATCCTTGTTCAGCCAGGCACGCAGGGTGCTCTTCTCCCAGTCGGTATCGCCCTCGTTATCCTGATAGGAAACGGCGTCCAGGCCGCACTTGCTGAGCAGCAGGCACTTTCCGTCTTTTTCATTCAGGACGATCCACTCGATGGGTTCCTGTCCGTTGTCGGGGTTGTTGTCCTGGTCATAAGCGCCAAAGGTTACGGTTTTGCGGGAAGCATTGTCAACGTTCGCGGATTCTGCATTGCCGCCTCCGACATTGAAGATGTGTAAAGCGAGTACGATCAGGAACAGGATATAACCGATTCTTTTCAAGATGATGTTATCGTAAGTTTCCATTGATTCATCCCTCCTTGGCTATGAGAATAGCAGATGAACCTTACTTTCAGGTGACTTTCAGCTTACAGTTTTGTAAGGTGAAGACAGGCGGGAAAAGAGATATGGACTTTTCATAACCGATCGTGTAGGATAAGCTGCGTGCTGCCGGAGGTGAGAAAGAATGCGGATTGCCAGGGAATTTGACCGGACCATGCTGGGTACTGTTTTTGCCCTGGCGTGGCCGACCATGCTGGAACAGCTGACCCAGACCGCGGTACAGTATGTCGATACGGCGATGGTGGGCGCGCTCGGTACGGAGGCGACGGCAGCCGTTGGAGCAACCGGCACCGTGAACTGGATGATCGGCAGCGTGGTTTCCGCCATCGGAATCGGATTTCTGGCCTTTATTGCCAGGCAGATCGGTGCGGGGAATCCTGAACGGGCCAGGAAAGCAAGCGCTCAGGCTTGCATGATGACCCTGATCCTGGGACTGGTGCTGACGGCTGTGACGGTCATGAGCGCACGGCAGGTGCCGGTATGGATGCAGGTAGACCCGGCCATCCGGAATCTGGCAGCCAGGTATTTCCTGATTCTTTATCTTCCGATGCTGTTCAGAACTTCCTCCATCCTGCTGGGAACCGTGCTCCGGTCCGCCGGAGATACCCGTACCCCCATGCGGATCGGCCTGGTGGTGAACGGGATGAACATGATCCTGAACTTCCTGCTGATTTTCCCGGCACGGCCGGCATCTGTCTTCGGCCTGAATATTACCCTGCCGGGTGCGGGACTGGGCGTGGAAGGAGCCGCGTGGGCGAGCGCAGTTTCCTTTGTATACGGCGGGGCGGCCATGGCCAGGGCACTATGGAAGCACCCGGTTATTTCCCCGAAAGGACAGTCCTTCAGGCCGGACCGTGATATCCTGAAGCCCTGCTTCCGGGTGGCGCTGCCGAATCTGGCCCAGCGCTTTGCAACATCCTTCGGATATGTGGTTTTTGCGTCCATGATCAACGGCCTGGGCGGGATATCCACGGCGGCACATACCATTGCAAATACCGTGGAAAGCCTGTTCTATATTCCCGGGTGGGGGATGCAGACGGCCGCAGCCACGCTGAGCGGGAACGCATACGGCGCGAAGGACCATCGGAAACTGAAAAGGCTGGGAAGCACGGTGCTGCCACTGGAGGTCGGGCTGATGATTGTTTCCGGCGGACTGCTGTTCCTGTTTGCGGAACCGCTGGTCCGACTGTTCAGCCGGGATGAGAGTGTGATCCGGCTTGGAACGACAGTCCTGCGGATGGTGGCGGTGTCCGAGCCGTTCTACGGTATTCCCATTGTGGTGGAGGGCTTGATGCAGGGCGTCGGGAAAACCACAGCGCCCTTTGTGTACAATGTCATCGGCATGTGGGCTGTCAGGATCCTGGGCACATGGATCTGCACCCGGTTCCTGGGACTGGGACTTGTCGCAGCCTGGGGATGCATGATCGGACACAACCTGCTGCTGTTTGTATTCTTTATCTACCATTATTTTTCCGGACGGTGGGATCCTTTTGCGGATCGCAGGGCAGTCCGGGAATAAGCTTTTGCCCGGACTGAATGAGTAAGGTGTGAAAATGGCTGCTGTAACCGGAGACTTTTCAAAGGGAAGGGTTTCCCTGGTCATCCTGAAGCTCGGACTGCCGATGATGCTGGCCGAGTTTGTTCATGTCCTTTACAATATTGTGGACAGGATGTATATCGGCCATATGGCGGAGGGCGGTACGCTGGCCCTGACAGGTCTGGGGATCTGCTTTCCGCTGATCACGCTGATCGGGGCTTTTGCGAACCTTTTTTCCACCGGCGGAGCCACCCTGGCAACGATCGCGCGGGGCGCGAAGGAAGACCGGAAAGCCGAAAGGATTATGGGAACATCCTTCTCGATGCTTCTGATCATCGGGCTTGTCCTGACGGGTCTGCTGTACCTGACGGCACCCGTAACGCTGCGCTGGCTCGGAGGGGATGATGAAACCATTCCTGCGGCAATGGGCTACTTCAGAATATATGTGCTGGGTACGGTACCGGTGCTGATCAGCCTGGGTATGAATCCGTTTATCGGCGCCCAGGGCTTTCCGAAAATCGGAATGGGTGCCGTTCTGATCGGCGCGGCGATGAATATCGTGCTGGATCCGCTGATGATTTTTACCATGGGCATGGGCATCCGCGGCGCGGCACTGGCAACCGTTGTTTCCCAGACGGCCGGTGCGGCATGGGTGCTGGGATTCCTCAGAAGCAGGCGGGCAGTCCTGCGCCTGACGGGACTCCACCTGGACGGAAAGGAACTGAAAAGGATTGTGAGCCTGGGCGTGACCGGGTTTACCTTCCGGGTAACGAACAGCATTACGCAGGCAATCGTGAACATTATGCTGAAGGCCTGGGGCGGACCGCTGAGCACGATTTATGTGGGCGCGATGAGCCTGATCAATTCCCTGCGGGAAATTATGAGCCTGCCCAACAGCGGAATTGTGATGGGCGGGCAGAACGTGATGAGCTACAATTACGGGGCAAAACTATACCGGCGTGTTTCACAGAGTATCCGGTTCATCTTCCTGAGCGGACTGGGGGCCAACCTGGTGATGTGGCTGCTGGTGATGGTTATTCCGGAACAGCTGATCCGTATTTTCACCTCGGATGAACAGCTGATCAGAACCGCAGTGGTCTGCGCCCGGATTTATTTCGGCGCATTCCCGTTCATGGCCATGCAGCAGGCAGGACAATCCACCTTTGTCTCACTGAACTATCCCCGCTACGCGCTCTTCTTCTCACTGCTGAGAAAAATCGTGCTGGTGGCACCGCTGACACTGCTGCTGCCGAACATCGGGCTGGGTGTGCACGGCGTCTTCTGGGCAGAATTTGCCAGCCAGGTGATCGGCGCGACGGCATGTTTTACTACGATGTATATGGTTATCTGGAGACATATGAAGAAAGAATAAGGACGACCTGCACTGCCAATCTGTTGAAAGATAATGAATTCTCAGCAACTGCCTCAGAACTGCTGAAAAGCCCGCGGCTGTACTGCCGCGGGCTTGTTTAACGGGTAAAGGGTTACAGCATCAGCGGGGATTACCAGGGACGTTCCATTCCGTTATAGTTCCAATACATGTAGCTGTCAGGCCTGGTGCGCAGGGATTCGGCCAGATCGGCGATTCCCTGTGCGGAAACAGCCGGATCGACCGGGGCTTCCGGACCGCCCATTCGTGTATGCATCCAGCCGGGGTTAAACAGTAATACCCTGATTCCTTCCGGTTTCAGGTAACGCTGCAGAATAACAGACTGGATATTTAAGGCGGCTTTGGACATACAGTAATCATAACGATTGATGTAATCGGCGTGGGAAGTCATGCTGCCGGCCTCTGAAGAGATATTGACCAGGAGTTTATCATGCCCTTTCCGCAGGAGACCGATACATGCTTTTGTTACACGCAACGGGCCGAGAGCATTGACATTGAACAGATTCATTGAACCGTCAATATCAAAGTCCTCAAGCAGGTATTCACTTTCAGGACGGATGATTCCGGCACAATTCACAAGAATATCCAGGGCTTCCGTTTTTGCACCGACGTACTCAGCCATGTGCTGAACCGAAGATGAATCAGATACATCCGCGTGGAGAAAAACGAACTGCCCATTTGCTTCCTCAAACAGTCTGTCTGTTTCAGAATGCTGTTGTACTACATCCACACCGAAAACCATATAGCTCCTGGAAAGGTATTCACGAGCCAGACAGATACCAAGACCGCCGGCGGCGCCGGTAATCAGAACAGTTTTCATCTTTTTTCCTCCTCTGCAATTCAGACACAGGATTTATGCTCATAATATACCGAATGAGGAAACAGGAATCAAGAATAAATATATGCTGAGGTGTTGTTAACGGCAGGCCGTTGTAGTTTTGAAATGCAGGACATAAAATGCTGTTGCCGACGGAATTCAGGTGGTTCCGGGGATATTGGCGCGACTGCCTGCTTTACGACGATGTGCCTTGTGATCCGGAGGCATATGAGGAGAGCTGTACAATAAGAATCAATGCAGTTTTGCCGCGAATGAAACTTCAACGAGTCCGCGGCATTTTTCAGTGTTTCAAAAAAACACCGGAATATTTTACCGTACCCCTATCTTTTTGGCGTTTTCAAACGTCTATTATATGTCATGACTGATAAAACCCTTCGAAGAGGTTGAGATCAATGATGGATGAAAGACAATTCACACGGATGCTGCTGGAAAGCGAGCAGATGCTTTACCGGATTGCCTGTACATTCCTCCGGTCTGAAGCAGACCGCCAGGACGCCATGCAGGAAACCGCAATGAAAGCCTGGAAGAACCGGGCAGGATTGCGGGAAGAAAGGTATTTCAGAACCTGGATTTCGCGGATTATGGTGAATGAGTGCCATAACCTGTACAGAAACTACAGCCGGTGTGTTTCGACAGATACAATGCCGGACCGGCCCGCGCCGGAAAACGGCGATGAAGAGATGCGCATGCTGCTGGAGGGCCTTCCTGAAAAGCAGCGTGTTCCCCTGGTTCTGCATTACCTGGAAGGGTTCTCATTGGAAGAGATTGCAAAGATACAGCATGTGACCCTTCCACTGGTCAAATACAGGATGCGGCAGGCACGCAAAGCGCTTCGTGTGGAATGGAACGGAAAGGAGGAGTCGAAATGACAGAGCAGGAACTTCGGGAACGGCTCAACCGGATGACCGGTGAGATCCCGGCAGAAACACACCGCGCATTCCTTTCGGCTGCCTGTCCGGGAAAGGAAGCGAGGATTGTGAAAAGAAAGATATCAGCAGGACTGGTTTTCGCGCTGGTTCTGATCCTGGTTACAGTGGCAGCCATTGCGGCGGGCATTGTTTATGACCTGAAGTGGTGGTATGGGGAAAGAACAGCTGAAACTGATCCGGAATTCATGCGGAAGATGGCTGAAAACCTGGTTGCAGAACCGGAACAGCAGCAGACAGAGGACAGTCTTGTGGATGTGAAAGTCCGGGAGGTTTCCTGGATGCCTGATGAGGGAAAACTGGTTGTCAGTATTCAGGCAACCGCAAAGGATCCGGAACACTTTGAACTTCACAGCAGGCTGGCCCTTGATGTAGACGGCGCTTATGATCCGGACTTCGAACCGGATATGTATGATGAGGAGTGTGAAGGGCATGCGGAACACTGGCTGTGGCGGGAAAACACGGATCCGGAAGCAGATGAGCGCTTCAGATGCGGCCCGGTTCCGCAGATGATGGATGACAGCAGCAAACGCCTGCTCCTGTTCGAAGGACTGCAGCTGGCGCCGCTGGAGAGGCCGGAACTGTTCGGCTATGCCTCCATGGATGAATTGCGTACTCCTGAAGGTGAAGTCCTGTATCTGTTTGAATACAGCCAGGACTGGATGAAACAGGACTATGACCGGCAGATGGAAGAGTACATTGAAGAATATCCGAATATGAAGGAATATGCTGAAAGCCAGATCGCAAAAGCCAGGGAAGCACGGGAAACCCTGAATGGTGAAGGGATCAGCTGCATGCTGAGTTACAGGGTTGTGGAGTATATCGAAGGAATGGATGACACGGAACTGTACGCAGGCGGCACCGAGGGGCAGGTAACATTTGCTATCCGTACCGGGAAATGAGAGGAGAAATGGATATGATGAAAAGGATAATTCTGTGTGCGCTGTGCATGATGATGGTTTTCTCCGCGTGCCTGGCGGAGGAACTCCCCGCAAAGGCAACCTGCTATAAGATCAAACTGAACCGCAACATTCCGGCGGAAACCATGAGGGAAGTGTTTGCGGAATATATGGTTCCGGGATGTGAAGTGGAATATGATGAATACAGGGCTTCCTGCCCGGACCTGATTAACGGAGGAACAGGCTGTTTCCTGACTTATCCTGAGATTGAAGAGAGTGAGCAGGTCAACGGCTGCCGGGAAATCGCGGAAAAACTTCTCCATACCGTGTATCCTGACCAGGAACCGGAGCTGATCTCTGCCATGCCCTTACGGGATAACCTGCTTCACGATCTCTATGATTTTGATACCTATGAATGGATTGACGGACGATGGTATTTCCTGGGGCAGGAAGTAACACATGAACTGGAAGGTGTACTGAAAGCTGCCTACCTTGCGGCGGTCGACAGCCGGAAGCAGATAGAGGAGATGGATCCTTCCTGGATCCTGCTGCAGTATCATCCGGGTCCTGTTGACGGGCTGCGGGTGGGGATGAACTGGCCGGACAGTGATTACAACATGCCCTACTGCATGAGTACTTTCATTTTTGACGGTGAAAAGAACCTTATTACTGCTTACCTGGGCGGCAGTTTTACCATGACGCCCGGAAAGGAAACGGAGATCAGGATTACAAAGGAAGAAGCGCTCCAGCTGGCCCGTGAGCATAACGCAAAGGAAAACGCAACCGGTGACCGGGGATTTGAGTGGGACGAACGTATGAGCGATGCCGATGTCTATACCCTGCTGCTGAAGACGATGGGGTATTCATCGCTTCGCAGCGAGATGGTTCTGGAGGAGGATTCCGGCCGCCTGGTAATGGCGGTGAACCGGAAGGGCCAGATGGTCCCCGCCTGGGAATTTGCGGAGAGTTACAGTGTTGTCGCGGACGGAAAAGTGATAAAGGAACATCAGTTCGCAACGGATTATTACTTCTACCTGTCCGCGGAAGACGGTACCCTGATCAATCAATAATCGCCTGGGTGAAGCCCTGTATCCGTTTATTGATGCAGGGAGAATGAGCCAATGAAAGGGACGGTCTCATGAATGAGACCGTCCCGGTTTTTTGCCTGGCATTATCGCTTTGCCAAAAGGGTAAATGTATGTCCCCAGTTTTTCATGATGCGGATTTCTGAGAAACCGGCTTTCTCAAGAACCTGCGTCTCGTGTTCCACGGTGAGGGGCGTATCATAGTGAAAGAACTCGTCATCGGGCAGTCCCTGTTCCTGTTTCAATTGCTTCAGGTTCCGGAAAAGCTCTTTTTCCTGCTGCTCCGATTCGGCAAAATAATCAGTCAGGACAAAGCAGCCATTCTCTTTCAGCGCCGCATGGAGCCTTGTGTATAAAGACTCTTTCTGCTCCGCGGTAAAGTGATGCAGGGATTCCACGGAGACGGCCGCGTCATAGGTGTTTTCTCCGAACGGCACATCGAAATAGGAACCCTGAACCAGGCTGAGCTTCCGGTCCGGAAACTTTGCCTTCAGCGCGTTCAGCATCGCGTCGGAAAGATCGACGCCGGTTGTCGCTGCATCCGGGTTCAGCCGGAAATACTCTTCCAGTTCCAGACCGGTTCCGCAGCCCAGGTCCAGGACGCGGACATCCTTTTCCATAGGCAGCAGGGAAGCAGTATAGACATAAAAGTCGGAAGCGCCTTCTATGGTAGTCCGCATATGCTCATCGTAGCCGTCCACCCGGGCGGCAAAGAAATCGTTCATTTGTTCAAGTTTCACAGCGTTTATTCTCCTTCATGCAATGTTTTATAAATTGAGTAATCCACCGTTCCGCGGATATGCGCCAGGGCACCGGGAACCAGTTCCTTAACCATCAGGCAGGAAGGGTGGGGAAGATGGATGGAGGGACCGGCGACGATGCCGTAACCGGCGGAGGTGACAAAGCCCCGGGGGTTATAGTTTTTCGGATTACCTTCAACCAGAACCGCTTTATAGCCAAGGTCGGCGGCTTTTTCAAAACCGTATTCAATCAGTTCCTTTGAGATATGCTGCCGCTGGTACTCTGTCCGGACGGCTACCGGAGTCAGGATCAGCAGTTCATTGTCATATTTTCCCTCAATATGGAATCGGGAAAACATGGCATAGCCCAGGATCCGGTCGGTTTCATCCACCATGAGAAGCTCCAGCTCCGGCAGGTAATACTTCCCGGACCGGATCTCCTCTACCAGTGAACGGACGGTTTTTCCTTCTTCCGGGCTGTCCCAGGCTGTGAACACATCCTCCACCAGATCCAGGGATGAGTGAAGGTATTTCTTTTCCATTGTTTTAATGATTCTGAGCATATTTATGCCTCCTTGTTTCCTTCTTTATGGATGATCACCGCGTCCCGGTCGAATTTGCGGTCCATGGTATGGGCGGCTTTGCGGTTGGCGACGGTGTCGAAAATGATCGAGAAATCGTAGTCCGGCGGATACAGCTGGGCGGCAGGCACCAGCAGTTTCAACCGGGTGTGGCGGACGGTGATTTTCCGTCCCTGGAACTGGATGATCACATTGCCGTCATCATCCGCCGGCTGATAAACGATGGCGTTCTTTTTATCCGGCAAAAGCAGGACGCTGTCGCCCATGCTGAACCGTTCAAAGCTTCCTTCCGTTTTTTCCCGGAGACGCTGCAGGCGGCCGGCAGGAATCCGCATGGGCTTCCGTACCGGATCCGGCCGGACGTCCGGGCCCTGATCCGCCACCTGACGGGCACGGACAAGCAGGTTTTCATGCATACCGAGACGGCGGGCAATTTCGATGGCGCAGCTTTTACCGCTTTTGCCCAGTTCCAGCCGGTACAGCGGCATCAGGGATTCCCGGTCAAAGGCCATCCGGGCGGAGATAACGTGTTCCGTCTGTTCAGCCCATTGCTTGATCTGCGGATCATGGGTAGTTACCAGGAAGAAACATCTGCGCCGCAGCAGTTCCTCCAGGATTGCCGCGGCCAGGCCGGAACCTTCAGCCGGATCCGTTCCGCTGCCCAGCTCATCCAGCAGAACCAGGCTGTCCCGGCTGCATTCCTCCAGGATCCGGATGACATTGGTCATGTGGCCGGAAAAGGTGGACAGGTTCTGGCTGATACTCTGGCTGTCGCCGATATCACACAGCACCCGGTCCATCAGACCGATGACGGTGCCTTCTCCGCAGGGAATATGCAGGCCGCTCTGTGCCATCAGGGTCAGCAGACCTACGGTTTTAAGGCAGACTGTTTTCCCGCCGGTATTCGGCCCGGTGACGGCAATACCTGAATCCGGGAGGGATAAGTCCAGATTGAGGGGAACGCAGGATTCCGGATTCAGCAGCGGATGCCGGGCATCAACCAGCCGGATCCGGCGTTCCGCTGTCAGTTCCGCCGGGCGGGCTTTCATTTCCATGCTCAGTTTGGCCCGGGCAAAGAGGACATCCAGATCCGTCATGACGCGAATGGCGTCTGTCAGCGGCGTTTCCTCCGCTGCCACCCGGTCGCTGAGTTCCCAGAGAATCCGTCGTTCTTCCGTATCAATATCGATGAGCAGCGTTTCCAGATCCTGACGGAGAGACTGCACGGCAGAGGGTTCCATAAAGACGGTACCGCCCTTGGCGGAGGTATCGACCGCATGGCCCGGGAAGGTGCTCTGGAACTTTTTCTGGACGGGAATCACAAAGATGCCGTTGCGCTGGGTAATATAGCTGTCCGCCAGCTCCTTTTTATGATGGAAAAGGATCTGGTTGAGTTTCTCACGGATGGCCTGCTCGGTAAACGCCCGCTGGCGGCGCAGGTTCCGGAGGGCCGGGGAGGCTTCATCGAGCACTGCGTCCTCCCGGACGGAATGCTCGATTTCATCCTGCAGCCCGGTCAGGTCCGGCAATTCCGTATTCCAGGAGGCAATGCCGGCACTCCAGGCCTGGGCATTCTGCAGATAACGGCGCAGCCGCTGGACTGTGGTGCAGAACCTTGCGACGGCACAAAGCTGGGAGGGCAGCAGCATGTCGCCCTGCGCCGCCTGGATAAGGCCGGTTTCGGTTCCGCCTGTTTCGGAGATCGGCGGCGTGCCGGCGTTTTCCATTACACGAAGGGCAGCAGTTGTTTCCTCCATACGGGCCCTGCAGAGTCCCTCATGGAGAATGGGTTCCGTTTCCGCAAGCTTCAGGCGCGCAGCCTGAGAAACAGCCTGATTCTGAAGTTGTTCAATGATCCGGTCAAAGCCGAGAGTAATCATATCCTGTGTCATGGGATCGCTCCTGTTCTGTTATGAATTGACATGAACAGGAAACGGGGACTGCGACACGAAAAAAGGCATCAAAAAAGTGCCCGGTATCTGCTCGTACCGCGCCATGGCATCAGTAAACAAGCGGTCATGTCACCGCTGACTTCCGATCAACCATGGTCTCCGTTAACGAACAGACTCCAAACACTACCTCCACAGGATACCCGCTCATGCAGGCTTCACTGTTGAAATGATTATAGTTGAGAGAAGAACACGTGTCAACAGGAAGGACAGTATCAAATCACGGAACTTCTTTCCATACGGCGGGGCAGTACGGCAAAAGAAAAAGATCCGGGGCAATGCCCCGGATCCCGGACTGACGGTTATTTTGCCTTGCGGGTAATCTCGGTATCGTTGGCGAGACTTTCCAGAGAATAAACGTACAGAATGGCTTTGATATCATCGCTGCGGGTAAGCGCGTCGGAGAAGATTCCGTCATCATAGCGCGCGTCCACCGCGATAATCCGGCGGAAATGCTGACTGAGAAGGGGCAGCAGGCAGTTGGCCATGGAATCCTTGTACACTACCAGGGTGCCTTCCGGGGCATCCGGACGCTCGATGATCAGGGTACCGTGGTTCCCCTTCAGATAAACGGCATAACCATCCCAGGTGGCCGCCTCCTCCGGGAAGATGAGATGATCGCTGACCGTTTCTTCCCCATGGTCGTATGCGGTCATGGTTACGGCGGTTTCCGGCTCGGCGCAGTTCAGCGTATCCTGCCAGAGGGAAGGCAGACCGGAACGCGCCAGCGTTGTACCTTTGAAACTGTCATATCCGGTCAGCCGGAAGGATTCCAGAGGGAGAGGTTCATAGCCAAGTGAACCGGACAGGGCAAGGTAAGCCTGGTAAGCACCCTGCAAGGTCCAGTGATGATCTGTTTTGTAATACATGCTGTCCGGATCGGCATTGAAAGCTTCCGGCATTCTGACAGTGTTGGGACTGGCGTCCAGCAGCGCATAACCTTCAGACTCTGAGTCATATGCCCCGGCTACAATCGGAACCATCCTGCCGCGAAGCAGCCATCCGTGGGAACGCGGAGAAAGCAGATACCACGGAACGCCGGCATTGTCCGCAATTCTGCCGAAACGGCGGAGCTTGGTTTCCAGAGAGGATATCTCAACCGGAACAGGCGGCTCCACCAAAGTACCGGCGGTGTACCAGGCACCCAGCTGAGAACCGCGTCCGGTCAGGAATTCCAAACTGTTGTCCAGCGTAACGAGAGTCCGGCGGCCGGGAACATGATCCGTAAGGAAAGATTCCACTGCTTTGTCTGTTTTCCAGTAGGCGAGATCCGGCACAGAAGGGCGTTCCGCAAGATAACGGCGTTCCCAGACGCTGAATTCCCCGCCCTGAGCCAGGATGGCAGCCAGACCCGCGGCGAGCAGGAGAAGCAGACCCGCAACGACGACAACGCGGTCCGGAATCCTGAACTTATGCTTTTCTTTCATGCGGGCGTCCTCCTTTCATCAGAACTGGAAATAGACAAAGGGCGCATATCCCTGGGAAACGAGCGCCGCGAGGCAAAGCAGCATCAGGACGGGAGCGGCGAAACGCCATTCCCGCACTCTGGGCAGGCGCGGAGCAAAGGAAATGAACGCGCACAGGAGCAGCAACGGGGCGAAGGCGGCGCAGGTCAGGAGTGACTGGGAAGAAGCAAAACCGACACTGCCGAACATGGCGCTGAACAGCGGTATGCCGAAGCCGGAGAACAGTCCCCAGCCAAATAGAACCGGAATGTAGGTGAAGCACTGACGCAGCCAGGCCGGTACGCGCTCCAGCCGGGAATTATCCCGGATAAACCGTTTTTCCAGGATCAGAAGCACTGCGAAGAAAAGTCCCCAGAGTACAAAATTCCAGCCGGCGCCATGCCACAGACCCGTCAGAGACCAAACGATCAGCAGGTTCAGGTCCCGCTGCAGCGTGCCGCGGCGATTGCCGCCCAGGGGAATATAAACATATTCCGTGAACCAGGTGGTCAGGGAAATGTGCCATTTGCGCCAGAATTCGGTGAGACTCCTGGAACGGTAGGGATGATCAAAGTTTTCCGGCAGCACAAAGCCCATGGCTTCTCCCAGACCGATGGCCATATCGGAATAACCGGAGAAATCAAAGTAGATCTGGAAAGAGAAAGCAATCAGTCCCAGCCAGGCGCCAAGGGCACCGGCCTGGGTAAAATCAGCATTCATCTGGCCCCAGAAACGGCCGAGAGCGTCTGCCAGCAGCACCTTTTTCGCCAGACCGACGCAGAACCGGCGAAGGCCGCGGCGCATCTGATCCCAGGTAGGCCGGGGATGGGCAATGAGCTGTTCCTCCAGATCCGTATAGCGGACTATGGGACCGGCAACCAGCTGGGGGAACAGGGCAAGATAAACGCCGAAGGTGACCGGGGACCGCTGGGTGCGCGCATTGCCGCGGTAGACGTCAATGACATAGGAAAGCGCCTGGAAAGTAAAAAAAGATATACCAGCGGGAAGAACCGGGTTGCGGATGTCAAGACTCCAGCCGGTTACATCCCGGACGGTATCACGGATAAAACCGATATATTTGAACCAGAAGAGCGGAAGCAGGTCAAGAACAATAATGGAGATCAGGATCAGTTTACGCTTTGATTCAAAGCGGCTCATCAGCAGAACGCCGCCCCAGCTGACCAGGATACACCAGGCAAGCAGCAGCAGCCAGGCAGGAGATCCCCAGCCATAAAAAAGCAGGGATGCTCCCAACAGAAAAGGCATCCTTGCTTTTGACGGCATCAGGCGGTAGCCCAGAAGCACGCAGGGCATGAACAGCAGCAGATAGGTCAGCGAGCTGAACACCATAGGGACATTACTCCTCCTGAAGCAGGAGCTGTGGTTCCCTCGGGTCGGGTGATCCGACTGACAGAACGATCAACAGAGAATCCTGCAATACTTCAGATTCACTTAAGGCGCGGTAAGCCAGCGCATAATAATTCCGGGTGCAGCGCATACGCTGTTCGCGGTAGCTTTCCAGCCGGTCCACAACCATTTTGGCGGCGGCCTCATCCGTTGCACGGACAAGGATGAGCTCGCGGCCAACGGAAGTGTCTTTGCCGGTTAAATAGGCATAATCTGTATAGTATTCAGGTTCGATGCCGATGATATCGATCATATCATCTTCGGTCATTTTGATCAGTTCTGAACTGTCCTGAGAAATGCGGAGTGCTTTCTCCAGAAGAGCGTCAGGGGATCCGTCAGCGCAGCAGACAGCCGCGGCGAGACAGAGAAGCATCATCAGGGCCAGAATCCTCTTTGCCATGGATAATCACACTCCTTTCTTCTGTTTATCGGTCGGTTTCTTCTGCGGGTGCGGATTCGGTCTCTTTCGATGCGGCAGGGGCCCACAGGCCGAGATCGTACTGCTCCTGAACGTAATCCTTCAGAGCCTGGAGCAGAACGGCGTTGCCCTCGTCAGACAGGTGACAGACCTTATCGTTGGAGTAATCAAGCTTCAGGAAGTTATCCTCACCCTTGAGCGCGGCGGCAATGTTAATGTAACGGGCGCCGTTTTTCTCGCAGGTTTCCTTCAGACGGTCGTTGTACTCATCCAGCAGCGTCTGATATCCTTCGACTTTCTTTTCACTGTCAAAGTTTTCGGTAACGGGCGTTTCCGAAAGAAAACACACCTCGGCATCCGGTACGGTTTCGCCCATTTTCCGGAGAATATCCTCCACCCAGGTAAGTGCCTTTTCGATCTTAATGGCGACCGGATCGTTCAGCCCCAGCATAATGAAGATTTTCTTCGGCTGGATGCGGTCCGCGATACCGTACATTGTCAGCTGGCGGCCATGATAGTAGAACAAAAATTCGCCGCTGGGATAGGTCCGGCTTGCCGCATACAGGCTGATGCTGCCGGTCGGGACGATTTTCGTTTTTGCCATAAAAGAAGCGTCTTCCTGCCGTAAACCGGATACGTAGCGATTAAAGGATTCCATTCTGGAGTCACCAAAAAAAACGCTGTCATCATAATAGCTCAGCAGCACGCTGTCATCCAGGGGCTCAGCATATGAAAGTGAAATAAGAAAGGAAAATAACAGAAAAAAGGCAACCACCTGTTTCAGGTGTTTCATATTTATCTCTCTCCTCAAAAAACGGAACCAACATGTCCGTACATCCTTACACATTATACTACATGGAGCATGAAAAAGTATTACAAAAGTATGAATTTTTGATTGGATACGGAATACATACAACTCCCGGGGCGCTTTTATTACAACGCCCCGGGTTTACAGCCGCCGGTCAGGCACAACAGGCACCGGCTGTTTCATTCTTCTTCCAGGATATCCCGGAGCGTTCCTTCCTTGGTATCCGGAACCCAATGGCCTTCCAGACAGGTCGGTACATCCACAGCTTCAATGACTGCGGCAAGTTCCCGGGCGAGAACAGGATCCTTTTGCCAGGAGGGGAAGGAACCGCTGTTTGAATCACCGATGAACAGGACTTTTTCACCGGGCAGTTCGATCAGCGTGGAATCATCCGTGTGAGGGGAAGGGGCCTGGAAAACACGGATGGGACAGTTCCCGGCGTCCAGATGTATTTCCCCGGTGTATTCCAGATCCGCGGGAACGATATGTACCGGCCGGTTCCCGGCGTATTCCAGACGGATGCTTTCATCCAGTGCCAGAAATTCTTCCGGGCCGTTCTTTTCAATCCGGTCCCGAAAATCCCGGAGATGCCGGTTAGTGATAGCATTGGCCAGCGAAAGCCCGTGAATGGCGTGCATGGCAAAAGTATGATCCCAGTGCCAGTGGGTGAGTACCGTGAGCTGCGGCAGGGGAAGGTCAGCCTCTTCCAGCGCCTGGTAAAATTCCGCCAGATGGGCGTCTGAATGCCCGGCGTCCACCGCCAGACTCCAACGGTCTCCGCGGATATAGCCCAGATTCGGGCGGTCCCGTTCCTTTTCGAACGGATAATACCAGATTCGTTCTGTCAGTCGTTCAAGTTTCATGGTGTTTTTCCTTTCCGGCAGGAGGCGGATAAGTCTGAAGATCAGAGGGATAGATTCTCCTGCAGCTGTTTACTGAGCAGATTCTATATGAAAGACGACCTTGTTTCAATGGGACTGCCGCAATTGTTACAGTATTGTGATGTGTATGAAAAAGCGGTGAAAGATCAGCCGGAGGAGCCGGGGAGGGAAAACGGCAGACGGATTTCACCCAAACGGACAGTTGCCCGGAGACGGAATCCGGATTATAGTAATCAGATAGCAAGAGTATTCATCAGAAACTGAGAGTCCGTTTGCAATCCCTGCCATGGAAACCCGGTGCACGGATTGGTATTCTTCTCCCGAAAAGCCGGGATACACACCGGCGGATTGCATGAAGGAGGAAACCGATTATGAGTCAGAGCTTTTCGCAAAACCTGAAGCGACTCCGTACGGAAAAGAATTACACACAGGAGGAAGCCGCGCAGTTTCTGGGCGTCACGTCCCAGACGATTTCCCGCTGGGAATGCGGAACCACCCTGCCGGACGTGATGCTGCTGCCGGAGATTGCCAGGCTGTACTGCGTTACGGTGGATGATCTGTACAGGGATCATATTGACGCGTATGACAATTACGCACAGCGCCTTGGAGACCTGTACAGCCATTCCGGCAAGCCGGAGGATTTTATACGGGCGGATGAGGAATTCCGCAAGCTGGTGAACTGCGGGAAATGCACGGCCGATGACCTGCGGTATTATGGCATTATCCACCAGCGCATGATGGCATATTGTATCCGGAAAGGGCCGGAACTGTTTGACAAAGGGCTGGACCTGACAGACAAAAACGATGAAGTCTACTGGAAGATCAGGCGGCAGAAGATCTACTTCCTGTCGATGATCGGACGGGGACAGGAGAGCATCGATCAGCAGCTGAAGAAGATGCAGGAGACGCCGGAGGAACCGCAGGAATGGATCTGCACCGTTGCCGCGTACATCCATGCCGGTGATACGGAAACGGCATATCAATACTTTCTGCAGGCCGTGAAAAAGTTCCCGGACCAGGCATTGCTTTATGTCTACGGCGGGGATCTGTGCAGGGAAATGAAGAAATACAAGGAAGCATTTGAGTACTGGGATCATGCCATTGCCCTGGATGATACCTACTGCGACGCAAAGTGTTCAAAAGGGTTCTGCTACGAGGAAATGGGCGAATACCGGAAGGCCTATGAGATCTGGACAGCACTTGAAGAAGAGATCAGGCAGAAGGGATGGACCTACAGCGTACAGCTTCCCAGACAGCGGGCCGAAGCCTGCGCAAAGAAGATGGAGAAGTGATCCGCGGGAAGCAACGCAGATGAAAAGAGGGAACGAGCCAAAGCTCATTCCCTTTTTTTGACCGTGATAGTTTATGACCTGAACGGTGCGATCGCATCCAGAATGGTTTTTTCCAGGGCTTCCCTGCCGTAACTGTCCACGGCAGCCTTGTTTTTTTCACCGTGGGTCAGGTTGCCCGCGCCGCCGATGCAGCCGTTTACGCAGGCCATACCCTCAATGAAATTGGCATCCAGCACATTCCGGCTCTTTTTCAGCAGGGCTGCGCGGCATTCCTCAATACCGTCGCAAACACAGGCTTTCAGTTCGAAGTCATCCAGACGCTGCTCCTTCAGACCTTCGGCCACGGCGTCGGACAAGCCGCCGCTGCGTGCGAAGATGCGTCCGAAATAACTGGCATTATCCAGAACGTCCTCCGGAAGCGTGGTAATATCAATATCCCGGCTGTCCAGGAGCGCCTGGAGTTCCTCAAAGGTGATGGCGGCATCCACATAAGGTTTCACATCCTCCAGCTGCGCTTCCGCCTTTTTGGCAGTGCAGGGACCGATGAAAACGATTCTGGCATTTTCCTCATGTTCCTTAATGTACCGGGCGATGACAGCCATGGGTGAGAGGTTGTGCGAGATATAAGGAACCAAAGCGGGAAAGGCTGTTTTCACATAGCGAACAAACGCAGGGCAGCAGGAGGAGGTCAGGAATCCCTTTTCCGTCAGTTCCTTTGATTCCGCCTGGGCTACCATATCCGCGCCCAGGGCTGCTTCCACCACAGTGTAGAAACCCAGCTCCCTGATGCCTGAGATTACCTGGCCCAGCTTTGCGTAATTCAGCTGACTGCCGATGGCCGGCGCCACCAGGGCATAGACCTTATAACGGGTATTATCCCGGCTTTTTTTCAGCATATCGATCACGTTGATGATAAAAGAACGGTCCGTAATTGCACCGAAGGGGCACTGATAGACGCAGGCACCACACTGAATGCACTTTTCATCGTCAATCCTGGCCGCGTTGTCCTCATTGATGGAAATCGCCTTGATTTTGCAGGCGTTCTGGCAGGGACGCTTACGGTTGACAATTGCGCTGTACGGGCAGACTTTGGCGCACTGGCCGCATTCCACGCATTTGGTTTTGTCAATATGTGCTTCATGATTGTGGTCAAAGGAAATGGCGCAGCGCTTGCATACGTCCTCACACCGGTGAGCCAGACAGCCGCGGCAGGAATCAGTGACCTGATAGCCTATGGCAGGACAGTCATCACAGGCAATATCGATGACCTGGATGATATTCCCGCTGCTTCCGCCTCCCATAGCCAGTTTGACGCGTTCGGCCAGGATGGCCCGTTCCTTGTAAACACAGCAGCGCATGGTGGGCACCTTGCCGGGAACAATCATTTTGGGAATATCCAGTACGTTCTCCAGCAGCGTGTCGTTCCATGCCTGGCGGGCAACCTCCCGCAGCACTTTATATTTCAGGTGTTGTACCTTTGTATCGAATTTACGCATAATGACTCCTCAGAAATAGCAGACTTTGATGCGCTTGCCCATTTTTTTCAGCGCTTCGGACAGTTCCCGTACCAGGTTCATTTTGATATTGAAGTTAATCGGCAGATCCGGATTCTGGTGCGCCGGATTAATGGCTTTACCCACATAGAAGTTGATATCGGTGGCTTCCTCAAACAGCAGGCGGCTGATCATGGAGGCGCCGTCTTTTCCGCTGCTCCATGCTTCATAGCACCGGTTCTCGCCGATATAATCCTTGGCGTATTCCACGACCCGGTTCACGGTAATCACACCCTCCGTCACCAGATCCACCCCTTCCAGATGGGCGATGGGCGGAATATCGCCTTCAAAGTTCAGCGAGGCACGCAGGGGTTTCCTCAGCCATTTGGCGGCAATGGAGGAAGTGGTGCCTCCGCTGATGATATGTTTTCCTTCCTTGGCGAAGAACAGGCTCATCATCCGGTCCGCATCATCCCGGTTGCCGGGCGGGCCGAACAGCATATTCAGGGGCACCCGTTTGCGGACGCGCACCACGCAGGAGGTGGCGTCATCACCGGGTTCGCCGCCGTACAGTTTATTGCACTCGTCCACCAGCAGGGTGGAAAGATTCTTGGCCGTGTAGCCGCACAGGCTCATGGCTTCCATAAAGCTGATAATATCTTCCCGCTTCCAGCCGAAATTGTAGGCTTTGCCGATGCCGGCATGGGGGCAGCCGTCGCTCATGGCGATAAACACATCATCTTCCTGAAGCCTGATCATGGAACGGAAAATCTGCTTTCCGCCGATGGTGGTTTCCGTCCGGGGATATTCCCAGTTTTCTCCGTTGCGCAGTACTATCACCTGGGGATTGTCATACTGGATCAGCTCCGCGGCCTGGTTGTTTATCAGACGGATGATGGTAAAAGTGGAATAAGCCACGCCCCGCACTGAGCATACCGGCAGCGTGGCGGCAATGGTTTCCACGCATTCCTCGATGGAAAGTCCGGCGGCAAGCATGGTGGAAATGATTTTGCTGGTCAGGGTGGACAGGATGCTTGCTTTAACACCGCTGCCCAGCCCGTCCGCCAGCACGATCACGCTGGAGGAATCCTCCTGCTCCACTACTTCCACATGATCCCCGCAGAGCTGCTCTCCCGTATGATTAATGCTTTTGTAGCCGATATCACAGGTTAAATCATTCATTGGTAATGGACTCCTTCAGCTTGGAAAGGGCAATTTTGGTCTCCGCGGCGGTTTCACCCAGCAGACTGGCAATTTCCTGAACAATGCGCATCTGTTTTTCCACCACTTTGTCAGCCACTTCCACCGTCTGACGGCTCATTTCCTCCCGCTGGCGGCGAGCATCTTCTTCCTCGCTGACATCCCGCATGATGCACAGCAGCATCCGCCCTTCCTCAGCCGGAACGATGGTCTGCTGGACGGTGCAGCCGTATTCCGCCAGGTAGGTGCGCTGATGGAAAATTCCCCGTCCGGTGCTTTGCACCTTCAGGAAGGGAGCGGGATCCAGAATGCGGACCACCTGGTCACCCAGCACTGCTTTGGCCGATCGCAGATTCAGAATCTTCAGGGCGGCGGGATTGATCTGCTGCACTTCCAGCTGATCGTTCAGCAGCAGGATACCGTTGGGACTGTTGCGGGCAATGGCGTCGCTGACGTTTTCTGCTTTTGCCATCAGGTAGGGCAGGCACATGGATACGTCCGCCTTGCCCTGATAGATAGCAATCGCCTTTTCCCGGCAGGTATCATACCCGCAGGAGCCGCAGTTCAGTTCCTGACTTGGTTTGAATTTGCCCATTTCCCGGAGGATATCCCGGATCTCCTCTTCGCCGGGCATGGCGGCCCGATGAGGAATGGGTTCAAAACGCTTGCGAAGCTGCGGAGCATCCGGCTGTTCAATTTCAAAGTCCCTGGCTCCGGCGTACTGTGCAACGGCCAGGTAATCCTTAACAGGGCTGCGACCATACTTTTCCATAACCGGACCGCCGGCGCAGCTGCCTGCGCAGGCACTCATTTCAATAAAACAATGATGGATACGGCCTTGCTCAATATCTTTCAGCGCCGCAATGCAGTTTTCCGCCCCGTCCAGCGCCAGATAAGTATAGCCGGGCGCTTCCTGTACCATTGTTTTCAGGATGCCGCCGGTGGTAGGGAAGAAACGGGCCAGGCTGCGCGGATCACGGTGCATTTCCTTCCTGAGCTCCACACCTTCTTTTTTCAGCCACTCGGTCAGTTCTTCATAGGTAAGTACCGCATCGACGATGCCTTCGTAGTATTCTGCTTCGTCTTTTTTGGCGACGCAGGGTCCGATGAAGACTGTTTTTGCGTTTGGTATGCGGCGCTTGATGTCCTGACAGTGAGCCTGCATCGGGGAGAGCACATCGGCGAGGTACCGCAGCTCCCGGGGAAAGTATTTCTGGATCAGCAGGTTGACGGAATGGCAGCAGGAGGAGATGACGATATCCCGGTCTTCCTCCCGCAGAATGCGGTCATATTCCCGTTTGACCAGCGTTGCACCCAGGGCGGTTTCCTCGGCGTCATAAAAGCCCAGCTTTTTCAGGGCTTCCCGCATAGACTCAATGCCCACACCCTCATAATTGGCTACGAAGGACGGAGCCAGGGAGACGACCACAGGGTCGCCGCTCTGGATCAGAACCTTCACTTTTTCCGTTTCATCCACAATTTCCTTGGCATTCTGCGGGCATACCACGAAGCAACGACCGCACAGAATGCACTCGTTGCCGATAATATGGGCCTGATTGCCGGAAAAACGGATGGATTTCACCGGGCAGTGGCGGATACACTTGTAGCAGTTTTTACAGTTGGATTTCTTCAGCGTCAGACAGTTTGGCATGGATTACACCTTTGCTTTGATTTCTTTTTCAAAGAATGCGGGAACGGTCTCCGGGGATACGGAGAAGAATTCACCGTCCACGGTGACGCATACGCCCTGCTGGCATTTGCCCATGCAGAAGGTGCCGCCCAATTCGATTTTGTCGTTCAGGTTTTCTTTGGCAATCAGGTCCTGCAGTTGTTCCACCACATAGCGGGAACCTTTGATATGGCAGGAGGAACCGATACAAACAGTCACTTTCATTTTCTTTTTCCCCTTCTTTTGGTTTCTGATCACAAACACAGGAAAGGGAGTTTTACTCCCTTTCCTGCATCATTTTACCCGGATGGCTTAATGATACTCGACTACATTAGCCCAGGAGAGCAGGAATTCCCGTTCCTTCGCATTGCCCTTGACAGACTGGCTGGCTGCCACAATGGGCATCCATTTCTGTACATACTGTTTGAGCGTTCCGCTTTTTTCGCAGAACAGATTCAGGTATTCCTCAGCTCCGTCGATATCTCCGTTCAGCCAGAACAGCAGGTAGGTCCGGGCCACATCCGCGGAGGCATTGCCCTGGGTGACGTGACTCCAGTCGATTACATAGGGCGTACCATCCTTGCTGATGATCACATTGGAGGGCCAGAAGTCTCCGTGGCATACCTTGTTGTGGGTGGGCATTCCTTCCAGGCGGGCATGCAGGTCATAGCGGGTCGTGGCGTCCAGATCCGCCTGGGTGATCTTGCGGGCCATTTTGTCCTTCAGCTGGTTCAGCAGGGGGCAGGTTTTGCTCTGCACCTCCATCTGGATATCCACGAACTGCTTCAGGTATTCAGACTTGCTGTCAGGATTCTCCTTCATCAGCTGGGACAGGGTTTTTCCTTCGATGAATTCGGAAAGAATGGCCCATTTTCCGTCGATCATGGTGACGCCCAGAATCTTCGGAATATGCAGTCCGGTTTCCTCAATCCGGGCCTGGTTCAGCGCCTCATTGAGGATGTCCGCTTTGGAATAGTTTTCATTGAATACTTTGACGCACAGTTCGCCGTCCCGATAAACGGTCTTGGCGTTGCGCACGGCAATGACGCGATCCAGATTCATGCTTTTTCCCTCCTTCTCACAGTTTCCGGCCGGAACGGTAAGCTTTTTTCACGGCGTCGTCCTCCAGGGAGGCAATGTCATCCGCTGTCGGCCTGGGGGCTTCGGTAAAATGCTTTTCCCCGTAATAGGCGTTCAGGTACATCTGCCTGATCTCGCTCATCAGGGGGTAACGGGGATTGGCGCCGGTGCACTGATCGTCGAAGGCCTGTTCCACCATGGCGTCCAGACGGTCCAGAAAGTCTTTCTCGTCCGGTACATAATCCCGGATGGAAGACCTGATGCCCACATAAGTTTTCAGGTCATTGATCATCCGGATCAGACCTTCCAGCTTTTCCCGATCGTTTTCGCCCCTGACGCCCAGCGCTTCCGCCACCTGGGCATAGCGGCGCAGGGTGCGGGGATAGTCATACTGGGGGAAGGTACCCATTTTGGCGGGAGCTTCAGCCGCATTGAAACGCAGCACTTCTTCGATCATCAGGGCATTGGCAACGCCGTGGGGGATATGGTGGAAAGCGCCAAGCTTGTGAGCCATGGAGTGGCACACACCCAGGAAGGCATTGGCAAAGGCCATGCCCGCCATGGTGGCTGCGTTGGCCATCTTTTCCCGTGCCTCCACATCGGTGAGTCCGTTGTCATAAGCCCGGGGCAGATACTCAAAAATGGTTTGCAGCGCCTTGACGGCCAGGCCGTCAGTGTAATCCGTGGCCAGCATGGAAGCATAGGCTTCCAGGGCATGAGTCACGGCGTCAATACCGCTGGCGGCGGTAAGACCTTTTGGCGCGGTCATATGGAAGTCGGTATCAACGATTGCCATATTGGGCAGGAGAGAATAATCGGCCAGGGGATATTTGACGCCGGTCTTTTCATCGGTAATTACCGCGAAAGGCGTCACCTCGCTGCCTGTGCCGGCGGAAGTGGGGATGGCGATGAAGTACGCTTTTTCTCCCATCTTCGGGAAGGTATAGACGCGCTTGCGGATATCCATGAAGCGCATGGCCATATCCTGGAAATCCACTTCGGGATGCTCGTAGAGCACCCACATGATTTTACCGGCGTCCATGGCGCTGCCGCCGCCCAGGGCAATGATCACGTCAGGCTGGAAAAGGCGCATCTGTTCCGCACCCGCTTTGGCGCAGGCCAGCGTGGGATCGGGCGCGACATCAAAGAAGGTGGCGTGCTGAATACCCATTTCATCCAGTTTGTCCGTTATGGGTTTTGTATTACCGTTCTGATAAAGGAAAGAATCGGTGACAATGAAGGCCTTTTTCTTTCCCATCACCTGACTGAGCTCACTCAGCGCCACCGGCAGGCAGCCCTTTTTGATATAGACCTTTTCCGGCGTACGGAACCACAGCATGTTCTCTCTCCTTTCGGCTACGGTTTTAATATTCAGCAGGTGTTTTACGCCTACGTTTTCAGATACGGAGTTTCCGCCCCAGCTGCCGCAGCCCAGGGTGAGGGACGGAGCCATTTTGAAGTTGTACAGGTCTCCGATACCGCCCTGGGAAGAGGGCGTATTGACCACAATGCGGCAGGTTTTCATCCGGGACGCGAAAGCATCCAGCACTTCCGGCTTTTTCTGCGTATCCGCGTACAGGGAAGCCGTGTGACCATAACCGCCGTCAGCAATCAGCCGGTCCGCTTTGCTGAAGGCGTCCTCCAGATCTTTGGCACGGTACATAGCCAGGACCGGACTCAGCTTCTCATGGGCAAACTCTTCGCTCAGCTCCACGGATTCCACTTCGCCGATCAGCACCTTGGTGCCTTCGGGGACAGTGACGCCGGCCAGCGCGGCAATTTTGCAGGCGCTCTGGCCTACGATTTTCGCATTCAGCGCACCGTTGATCAGAATGGTGTGCCGGACCTTGTCCAGTTCTCCGGCTTTCAGGAACCAGCAGCCGCGGGCAGCAAACTCCGCCCTGACGGTTTCATAAATGCTGTCCAGGACGATGACGCTCTGCTCAGAGGCACAGATCATTCCGTTGTCAAAGGTTTTGGAATGAATGATGGAATTGACAGCCAGCACCAGATTGGCGCTGTCATCAATCACGGCGGGTACGTTGCCCGCGCCGACGCCCAGGGCGGGTTTGCCGCTGGAATAGGCGGCTTTCACCATGCCGGGTCCGCCGGTGGCCAGGATAATATCCGCTTCCCGCATGAGTGTGTTGGTCATCTCCAGGGAGGGCACGTCGATCCAGCCGATGATCCCTTCCGGCGCGCCGGCTTTTACCGCCGCGTCCAGGACCACCTTTGCCGCCGCAATCGTGGACTTTTTCGCCCGGGGATGGGGACTGAAGATGATGCCGTTGCGGGTTTTCAGACAAATCAGCGCCTTGAAAATGGCGGTGGAAGTGGGGTTCGTGGTGGGAATAACCGCCGCCACCACGCCGATCGGCTCGGCAATCTTTTTCATGCCATAGGCTTTGTCTTCCTCAATCACGCCGCAGGTTTTCGTGTCCCGGTAAGCATTGTAGATGTATTCACTGGCGTAGTGATTTTTAATCACCTTGTCTTCCACAACGCCCATGCCGGTTTCCTCCACGGCCATCCTGGCTAGCGGAATCCGGGCCTGATTGGCGGCCGTGGCGGCGGCCAGAAAGATCCTGTCCACCTGCTCCTGGGTGAAGTTCGCGTAGATCCGTTGTGCGGCGCGCACCCTGCTGATGGCCGCGTTCAGCGTTTCCACACTGTCCACCATGTCAAAAGTCTGGGTTTCCATACTGCTCCTCCTCTTCCTGTTTATGTGATTCACCGGCTGCCATATGGAGATAAGCCAGCGATAAAGCCATGTTTTCATGATGCACCGTCACATCCTCAGGAACATGGATGCGCACCGGCGCAAAGTTGAGAATCGCATGCAGACCGCTCCGGACCATTTCCTCCGCTGCTTTCTGGGCTGCTCCGGCAGGCACCGTCAGAATGCCTGTACGGACACCGTGTGCTTCACAGAATCCAGCCAGCTGTTCCATGGGATAAACCGGCACATGCCCTTTATAAACCGGAGGGACCTGTGCTTTCAGGTCAAAAGCGGCGATGATTTCCATCCCGTATTCCAGAAACCCGTCGTATTCCATCAAAGCGGAGCCCAGTCTGCCCGCACCGACGATCACCGCGGAAACGGGGGCCCCCGAGTTCAGCGCTTTTTCAATGTCCATACGCAGCGCCCGCACGGGATAACCAACCTTCGGCAGCCCTGCAGCACATACGCTGGCCAGGTCCTTGCGCACCTGAACTTCGCCCAGTCCAAGCGCCTTGGCAATCTGGGTTGCGGAAATGTTTTCCGTGTCCGCTGTCCGGACAAACCGCAAATACATGGGAAGTCTCCCCAAAGTTGATTTGGAAAGCGTACTTTGCAAGGGATCCTCCTCCTTTCGATACGCATTGTATCGAATACCCTTTCCTTTGCGAATTACCAAAACCGTATAATCGATATATCAATATCGATAAGAAGAGGCCGAATATGGACAAAAAAGAAGCTTTGCTGCCAGATTGGACAGCAAAGCTTCTTCAGAAAACTGAAATTTCTTATTATTTCTTTGTGACGAAGGTGCGTTTGGACCGGGTCAGCTCTGTGATGAAACGCTTGTCGAGCTCCGTCAGCTGATAATCCTGGCGATGGATCAGCATGTCGCGGTATACCCGATGATTGTCCACGCATTCCCGTTCCACCAGGTGCAGCCTGCGCAGCAGCCGCTCCGGCAGGGGAGACACCCACATGAAGGTTTCCGGATTTTCGGACAACAGGTCCAGCTGACTTCCCCGTTCAAAAACAAAGATGCGGCGGGGAAGCTGGGGCAGTTCCTCGCTTTTTACAGCGGAGAGCGGCAGGGAAGGAACATAGGGATCGGCGTGGGCAATCTGAATAAACCGGGAGAGATCCGAAAAGTGAATACTGTCCATGGACGCCAGTCTGCAGTCTTCATGCATGACAAGCACATACTTGAATTCCACAACCAGCTCGCTGCTCAGGCCTTTCTCCTGCAGCATCTGCTTGAAGTATTTATCATAGTTGGCGGCATAACGGATAATACCCAGGTTATATCCTACTTCCAGGATGTTTTTGACGGCCTGGAGCGCATTGGTTTCATGATAGAAAAGTTCAAATTCATCTGTTCCCAGCGTACGGGAGAAGGCGGAAAAGGCGTCTGAGATATAACTGACTCTCGGCACCGAAATGGAAAACCGCTGTTTGCCGGGCTTTTTCTCCTTGTACAGGCTTTCCATCTCGTCCACCTGTTCCAGGATCTTCCTTGCCTGGCCGACAAACGCTTCACCGTCCGGCGTCAGCGTCATTCCCTTGGATGAACGGCGAAAGAACTGAATGCCCAGATCGGCTTCCATTTCTCTTACGACCCGGCTCAGGTTCGGCTGAGCCACATGCAGCTCTTCCGCAGCCTGATTGATTGAACCGTGATCCGCTATACTGACCACGTATTTCATATGCAGGATGTTCATCCCTAATCCTCCCGTACCGTTGACGCATGATACGTCAGGCTTCTGCAGACGTATCCTGCTCATTATATCACAGCCGGCAGGACGCTGTCATGGAAGAACCGTGAGGGCAGGAGAAATCATAATACGATCTGCTGATTATCCGCGCAGATCTGTTCCAGTGTTCCGTCCAGAATTCTGTATGCTTCCCCGCAAATGTTTTCCCGGCCGTCTTCGATAAGAATATAGCTGCCGTTGTTCAGGGCGATGATCTCATGACCAAAACTGTCGGAATAAGTAATATCCTCAACCAGCCGCATGCCGTCCAGCATTTCCTCCCGCAGATCCTCAAAGTGCGGGAAAATGTTTATCTGTGTGACACCCAGACCGCTGATCCAGCGCTGATATTCCGGATCAACCGCTTCCCCCGGAAGTTCCGGACCGGCATAGACGGTTTCCGCACAGTTCATGGATCCGGCGCTCCAGGCAAGCAGCAGGCCGTTCCAGGCCTGCAGTTTTTCCTTCAGACGCAGTTCCTTCATAAAGGCGTTCTGAGTCGGGACATGACCGCCGGCCAGCACCAGCACATCCATTTCCGGCAGTCGGTCAACGGACTCCCTGTTTCTTCCGTCGCACAGGAGTATTTCGGAGATGCTGAGACCGCTCATGGGGAAAGCAGCACGCAAGCAGGATAATATGCTGTCATTTTTATCATGATTATCCGGTGAACCGCAAATGATCATGACTTTTGAGTCTGCCTTCCACAGGGAACGGAGGGTGTCCAAAAGGCCGTTGGCTTCCAGCAGCGTATCAGGGATCCGTCCGTCAGCAGTTTTGATATACCCACCCAGGGCGCTTGTCAGAATTGCCTTCATTTTCATACTCCTCAGTCACAATCAGAATTACTGTTCCCGGAATATCCGGAAAACGGATGAACCTCCGCAGGCGCAGAAGATGAATAAATCATAACATAGCCCTTATAACCCGTCACGTAACGGATGGTATAATGCGAATAAAATAATCAAGGACGGGATTGACACGGCAGGCGGTTCCGTATACAATGATTCTCGACCGACAACCTGTCGGTCGAGAAAGGAAACAGCGATGCGGATTGTTAAAGACGCTACTGAACGGAAAAATGAAATCCTGGACGCGTCGGAAGAACTGTTTGCCGCAAAGGGATATGACGCAACCAGCACCGGTGATATCCTGGAACGCGTCGGGATCGCCCGGGGAACGCTGTATTATCACTTTCAGTCCAAGGAAGAGATCCTTGACGCCCTGATCGGGCGCATCAATCAGGCGCTGATTGCGAGAGCCAGAAGGATTGCCGAGGATCAGAGCGTTCCTGTCGTGGAAAGAATCATACGCACCATCGCCAGTATGAACCTGGAGGAAGAAAAGTCATCTATCGGGCATGAAGTGCTGGAGCAGGTGCATAAACCGCAGAACGCCCTGATGCACCAGAAAATGCAGCAGGGAATCCTGGACGGCGTGGTTCCGGTGATCAGCAGCCTGGTGGAGGAGGGAAACGAGCAGGGGATTTTCCATGCTGAGTATCCACGGGAAACGACAGAGATGCTGGTTCTGTACGCCAGCATCGCCTTTGACAGCCGCCTCGGCCAGACACCCGAACAGCTGAGGAACAGGATGGCGGCCATTATCCGCAACACTGAGAAGTTCCTCGGCGTGGAGCGCGGGAGCCTGGAGGAACCCATGGCCCGACTGTTTCAGCCGGCATTCTGAGCATCTGAGATAAAAAGGGAAAAGCTCCCTTTTTATTTTTGATACATACCGACAGACAGTCGGTCTGTAAAACCGCCCGGTAAGGGCAAAAAACGGAGGAATAAGCCATGAAGAAAACCATTCAAAACGGAAAGTACAGGTATCGCCCGGTACTGTTCTTTGCGCTGACCTACCTGTTTACCTGGATCTTCTGGATTCCGGCGGCTTTTGTGCCCGGAGAGACAGGAGCGCCGCTGATGATGATCGGTCTGATCGCACCGGCAGTGGTGTCCACGGCCTTTGTGCTGCTTTCCGGCTCGGACGCGCTGAAAAAGGACCTGAAGAATAAGCTGATCGGCTTTTATAAGGTAAGATGGGCCAATGTATTCCTGGCAGTGGGTGTGTTCGCGCTGATTGTGGCTGTTTCCATTCTCCTGTCCCTGGCTTTCGGACAGAAAATGAATCAGTTCTCCTTCACGGATGATTTCTCTTTTACCGGGGTGGGCGTCGGCAGCGCCCTGATCACCATTCTGGCGGCCTCGGTGATTGAGGAGGTTGGATGGAAGGGCTACTGTGAGGATTCCATCGGAAACTATATGAACTGGTTTTGGGAATCCCTGCTCTTCGGCGTGATCTGGTCCTTCTGGCATTTTCCGCTGTTGTTCATCAAAGGAACATATCAGGCGGGGCTGATGGTGAATCCTCTTTATGTGGTGAATTTCTTCATCAGCGGTATTCCGCTGGGCTACATCATTACCTGGGTGTACCTGGCCAGCGACCGTTCCATTCTGGCCTGCATGATTTTCCACCTGTTTGTCAACTTCATGCAGGAAAAAATCGCCATGACGCCCGAGACAAAGTGTGTGGAAACAATTGTGGTGATCATCGCGACGGTGATCATTGTGATGAAAAAGAAAGACATGTTCTTTGAAACCCGCCATGTGGGCCGGCTTCCGGATGAGGTTAGCATAAAAGGAGAAATGAGCAAATGAAAAACAGATCCAATTATCCCCGGTTTATGCTCCTATGGGCCGGAAGTATGATTTCCCAGATAGGCGGCGGGCTGACCAGCTTCGGCCTGGGCGTCTATATCTTCAACCGGACAGGAAGCGCTGCCCAGATGGCGCTGGTGACGCTGCTGGGCTTCCTGCCGACGCTGCTGCTTTCCGTTCCGGCAGGAGTGCTGGCAGATATGTTTGACCGGCGGGCGCTGATGATGATCGGCGACGGATGTTCTGCCATCGGGATCATTTATATCCTGATCTGCATGAATAACGGCGGGGCAGCACTCTGGCAGATCTGCACCGGTGTTTTTGTGAGCTCCTTTTTTTCTGCTCTGCTGGAGCCTGCCTTCAAAGCAACGATCACAGATCTGCTGACGAAAGAAGAGTACACAAAAGCCAACGGCCTGACCTCCCTGGCCGGCAGCGCCCGGTATCTGGTTTCCCCGGTTATTGCCGGGCTGCTGCTGTCCGTCTATGATATCCGGGTGCTGCTGATCATCGATATCTGCACCTTCTTTGTGACGGTGGCGGCGACGGCGGTGGTCCGGAGAGGGCTGGAAACGAAGAAGAGCGGAAACCGGGAAAGCTTTACCGGAAACCTTCGGGAGGGCTGGCGTTCTATTCATGCCCGGAAAGGCGTTTTTCGGCTGATCCTGATTTCCTCTGTAATGACAGTGTTTATCGGCGTGATCCAGGTGCTGTCCGAGCCGCTGATGCTCTCATTCACGGATTCAAAAACCCTGGGAATGACAGAAACCGTCTGTTCACTGGGTATGCTGGTGACAGCGCTGGTTACCGGCGTGACCGGAATCCGGAAAAAGCATGCCGGTGTGCTGGGAGTATCCCTGTCGCTGGCGGGTGTTTTCATGATCGGGTTTGCCCTGCTGGAGAATACGGCACTGATCTGTATTTTCGGTTTCCTGTTTTTCGCCATGCTGCCCCTGGCCAATTCCAGCCTGGATTATCTGACACGGACCAATATCCCGGATGAGCTCCAGGGCCGGGCGTGGGGCTTCATCGGGTTCCTGTCCCAGCTGGGATATATTCCGGCCTTTGCGCTTGCGGGAGTGCTTGCAGACGGGGCGGCAGAGATGATGCAGGTGACGGTGGGACGGGGATCCGCACTGGTCATTGGCATATCCGGCCTTTTGCTGATTGCGGTGTCGGTGATTTCCCTGTTTTCCCGTAAAATCCGAAACCTTGAAAGCGGTGCCGAACTGAACGTTTCCTGCTGATACACAGGCCAGCTGTGAAACATCGGCATATGGCAATTTTGCCGGAACGGCGTTACAATAGCTTTGCTGACTAATCCGGAAAACAGGAGAAATGAAGAGATCAGATATGGAGAAGATCAGAAAAGCGACCCCGAAAGATCTTTCAAGAATTGCGGAAATTCTGGTGTTTGTGAAGCGGATGAAGTTTCGCCCTATTTTTCAGGACGATGATTATTCCTTCGGCGAACTGCAGGTACTTCCCGTGGCGGAGCAATACGCTGCACCGGAGATCATTGGGAAAATGTTTGTTTATGATGACGGTATTGTCAAAGGCCTGATCCATATAGACGGGGAAGAAATAGTGGAATTGTACGTAGACTATTTTTTCCAGGGCCAGGGGATCGGCTCCGCACTGATTGAATATGCCAAAACGCATTATCCGGTGACTTTCCTGTGGGCAATAGAGAAGAATACGGACGCCATCCGGTTTTATGAAGCGCACGGCTTTCATCTGACAGAAACAAAGAAGTATGAAGAAGGTACAACCGAGTATCTGGTCATGATGAAAAGAGAGAGGAACGGAAAGAGATGAACATCACATACAGAAAACTGGAAGAAAAGGATCTTGAGACATTTATCCGCATGCGTATTACACAGCTGCGGGAAGAAGGCGCAACCGAAGATCTGGATCTGGTTCCGGCCCTGATGGATTATTATCACCGGCATATGGCGGACGGAACCTTTGTTTCCTGGCTGGCGGTGGATGACGATCAAATCGTGGGAACGAGCGGCATGTCATTTGTGGAGAAACCGCCGTATTTCGGCTGCCCCACAGGACGGGTCGGGCTTCTGTCCAGTATGTATACAGATCCGGCTTACCGGCGCCGGGGCATTGCAAAGGAACTCCTCCGGCGCGTTGTGGAGGAAGCCAGGGAGTACGGCTGCGGTTCGGTGCAGATTACAGCCTCGGATATGGGCGTGCTGCTGTATACGGATTTCGGCTTCGTTAAAAACGGCAATTTCATGCAGTATAAGTTCTGAAAGAAAAAAGCATAAAATGTGAAGCACCCCCGGGAACCGTCCGGTTCCCGGGGGTGTTGTTATTGACGGATTGGCAGCGGAAACTGACGCGGCCAGGCGTGCGTCAGTCGGAACTATGCCCCTGACTCATGCGGAAATGCCGGTAAGCCAGAACTCCGACCGGAATAAAGTAGAGACACCAGAACAGCAGCGCAATGTATCCGCCGTTGCCGCTTTTCCCGTCTGCCATGGCGGTAAACATACCGGTCATAGGCATAAAGAAGCAGCCGGGGAAGAAGATCCCGTGGATGATCAGCAGGCGCCTGAGCCAACGATCTGTTTTGTTTTCCGCCTTCATGGACAGACCGATGAAGAAAGTGGATAGCGCCATCATACCATACCCCAGCAGGTCATAGTTGAAGATCAGGCCGCCCCGCTGGAAATTGAGAACCCGGGAAGCCTGGTCGTTCAGAACCTCTGTCCGGACTGTGGTGGTCTGGGCAAAGTAAACCAGCAGGACCAGCACCGCATAGACTCCGGCAAGCACCAGGCCGGTGTTGGCGGCCACCTTCCGGTCACTGCCGCTTTCATGATGCAAACCCGCCGCCATCATGATATAGCCGACGGGCAGAAACATACAGACAAGATAGAACCCGAAGGGGAAACCAAGGAGAATGAATACCGCGAAAAGGAAAACGGTAACGGTAACCAGCGCTGCGCCGATCATGGATACTGTTCTGTTCATAAATGCCTCCTGCAAGCCCGGCAAAACTGCCGTGAAATATTGTTTGATTATGATCTCCAGGGCCTTTCTTTGGCCAGCCAGCCATTCTTTTCCCAGTAAGACCTGTCCGCGTCCCCTGAGCCGAGGTTTGCTTTCTGCATCATCCGCATCAGCATGAAAAGGCCCTTTGTCCGCAGGCCCGGTTTTTCATGATCCTTCCTCAAAACCTTCCCGGCAATCCTTGCGGCGGCTTTTTCTATCTTCAGCTTTTTCCGTTCCCTGATGCTGTCCCAGTTCATCGCCTGGACGCAGATGCCATAGGTCCATATACGCGGGATGCCCCAGTAAAACAAAGCGTTTGCCACAGATTTGGCAGCTTTCTTTGCCCCTTTCCCCGCGGCTGTTGATATGATAACGGCCTTTTTGCTGAACATGCATTTTCTCGGCCGGTGAGACATCCAGTAATTGAAAGTCAGGTCCAGGAAGCTCTTCATGGGTGCCGATTCCCTCAGACAGTAGGTGGGTGTTGTGAAGATCAGGATATCAGCAGATTCAACTTCGAGCATAATCCTGTTCTTTTCCTCATAAAACGGACATTTTGTCACGTCTTCCACGCAGGCGTAACACCCGGTGCAGAAATGATTCAGATCCCTGGGAAGGAAAAACTCCACAGGGTTTCCCTCCGGGCTTATTTTCTCAGCAATCATTCTGCCGATATGATAAGTGCTTCCTTTATGGTTCTGGCCATGAATCATGACAATTTTCATGATGAATATCCTCCTGTAATGATTTATCGCTGATCTGTCTTTCGCCCGTACAGCCTGTTGAACTGACGGATGTGTTTTTCAAGAATTTCAATGGCCCCTTTTTCCCGGGCGGAGTCCCGGTCACAGGCTGTAAGCAGCATATAGATCGGAGCATAAAAGTGCAGCGTCATGATTTCCACATTCTCCGTATGAAGAACACCTTCCTGAACCATCAGCCCCAGGAGCATACCCTGGTAGGACAGGGGATCGTCCACATAATGCTTCATATACGCTTCCGACAGTTTTTTGTCGTGATACGCCGCCATCGTAAGCATTTTCCGGAATCTCCTGGCATAGTCATCATGGAGAAAATACATGAACAGATTCTTTCCGAGACTGATCAGCTGTTCTTCGGTAAGATTCTTATAGATCGCCGCGTCCCGGGCGGCGTCATTCCCCTGGATATGCAGCATACCGGCCTGCTTCAGGAAGTTATTGTTCATTTCCCTGATGATCGCGTCAAATATAGCCTGTTTGCTTTCAAAGTGTTTATACAGGGAAGGGGCTTTGATTCCGACCCTTTCAGCGATTTCACTGACAAAGACATTGGCATAGCCTTTTTCAGAGAACAGCGTCAGCGCCTCATTCAGAATCCTGCTTTTAGTATCCATACATTCTCCTCCTGTGATGGCTAATCCGGATTAGCCTCATCATAGGCTAATTTGAATTAGCTGTCAAGTACAAAAAAGTAACCGCCGTAAACGCGGTCACTTTCAAGAACAGGAATGCTGTCTTTTCTTTCCAAAGTCAATCATATTCCGGACAGGAAATCCAGGATTCTTTTGTTGATATCGTCTATCTGTTCCCCAACAAAATGAGGACGGTGTCCGCCGCCGATCACCCTGTAGATTTTTGCTGAAGGAACTTTTTCCTGCATTTCCTCACAGGTGCCGAACGTATCGTGTTCCCCGTTGATGAAAAACGCCGGACAGGTAATATGCTGCCACTCAGCATCCGTCAGGCTGGGATGATTCTGCCAGTCGGCCACCGTGTTCCGCAGATAAGTCTGCCAGTCGCCCCTGTGCGCATCATAATGCCTGGCTTTGATGTCTTCGATGAAACCGGTATTCCCATTCTTCAGCAGATTCTCCGGCAGACAGTCCGCTGCGCCTTCCGGCCTGGGATAAGCCGCGCCTCCGATGGTAACCAGACTCTTTACTTTTTGAGGATACTTCGCCGCCATGTAGCAGCCCACATAGGCACCGCAGCTGTAACCAATGAGATGCGCCTGACTGATTCCCAGACTGTCCAGAAACAAGGCCATATCATCCGCGATCATGCGGCTGTTCCAGGTCAGATCATCACACGTGGTCCGTCCGTGCCCGCGGAAATCCGGATACAGGCACCGATACCGACCGGAGAAGGGAAGAATCTGTCCGGAAAAAGCCAGCAGTCCCCGGCTGAAATGGCTGTGCAGGAACAGGACTGTTTCGCCCCGGCCAAATTCTTCATAAAACATATTCAAGTCATTCAGTTTTGCATAAGGCATATGATTTATCGCTCCTGTTTTATTCTTTTTCTTTCTTTGGTTTATGCTGTGACTGCTCGAGGTTCAGGAGGATCCGGTCCAGCCTCTGATCCGTTTCACGGACTTCTTCTTCCGTGAATCCCTGATAGAAAATCTCATTCATCTTCCGGGATACTTCGTCATATTTTCCCTGAAGATTCCGGGATTTTTCAGTCAGCAGGATCAGCGACTGCCTTTTGTCACATCCGGCTGCTCTTCTTTCGATCAGACCGGCATCCTCCATACGCCCGAGCATAGCAGTGAGCGTATTCTTGGCAAGTCCCGTTTTCCGGGACAGTTCCACGATCGGGACGGCGTCTTTCTGCCAAAGAACATAAAGAATCCGTCCCTGCGGTCCATTGAATTCCGCAACACCGCAATCCTGCAGCAGACGCTGAAATACGCGGGACTGTACCTGCTTGATCTGGGAGATTAAAAAGCCGGTTCTTGATTCCATAATACCTCCGAAGGAAATCAGGTTTACATTCAAATAGTACCATATAGAACTAATCATAGTCAAGGTTCTATATAGAACCATTTTAAAAACAATAACAAAACTTCTGCGTGGTGCTTGACAAAAAACAGGTAACATGTTACATTTGCACAGAAATATGTAATATATTACATATATTCAGGAGGTGAGGACATGAATTACGACAAGGCAATGAACATGGACAAGGTGGAATTCGGAAATATGCCGCCCCAGGCTTTCCTGCTGGGCCTGCTGAGCGCATTTGACAATCGGTTCCAGGCAAGCGCGGGTGCCTTTTTTCAGGATATCACATGGAAGCAGTTCTTTGCCATTATCTGTATCAGGCTCTGCAGGGAAGCACCGACGCTGAACGATCTGTCGGAAGTGATGGGCAGTTCCCACCAGAATGTGAAGCAGATCCTGCTGAAACTGGAGAAAAAGGGTCTTATCGAAATGGGCGCTGATGGCAAGGACAGGCGGAAACAGCGAGTGCTGCTTACGGAACAATGTGAGGAATACTGTGAGCGGAATGACGCTCAGAGCAGGGAAATTATCAGCCGGATTTTTGACGGGGTGGGAGAAAAAGATCTGGCGGTTACGATAGAGACGATTATCAAAATGGAAAGGAATGTGAGCAAGCTATGAAAACCCTGGTGATTTATTCTTCCCGGACGGGATTCACAAAGAGATATGCGGAATGGATTGCTGAACGGACGCAGGGAGACCTGCTTGAACTGAAGGACGCGAAGAAGAAAGACGACTGGTTCTTTGCTCCCTATGACGCCATTGTTTTCGGCAGCTGGGCCATGGGCGGATCCTTTGTGAAGCTGAACTGGTTCCTGGAAAAGGCGCCGGCATGGAAAGGGAAACGGCTGGCAGCCTTTGGCGTGGGCGCAAGCCCCAACGGCAGCCCCGAAATAGACGCCGCACTGCAAAGAATGGTGCCGGATACATTGAAAAAGGAGGTCAGGGCATTCTACTGCCAGGGAGGCCTGGATTATGACAAAATGAGCTTTCCCTACAAGCAGATGATGCGCATGTTCGCCTCTTCCCTGGCAAAAAAGAAGAACGCTACGGAAGATGAGAAGAAGCAGGCAGCCATGATTTCCGAATCCTATGATGTTTCCGATATCCGGTATACGGATCCGATCATAGCCTGGATTACTGAATAAAAGGGAATTCAGGATAATATAACCGGGATCAAAGCAAAACACCCCCGGAACAGATGTTCCGGGGGTGTTTATGTTCAACAGAGCTGTCAGCGGTTCAGCATGGAACGATAATCAGAGGGGGTAATGCCCTCATATTTCCGGAATGCCCGGTTGATGGTCAGGGGAGAGGTATAGCCGACGTTCTTTCAGGGTTGCATCAGGCCGCTCCGACATGATCTCTTTGGCAAGGCGGAGCCGCTCCCGGTGGATATAATCCAGCAGGTTTTCACCAGAGGCTTTCTTAAACCGCTTGGAGAAGTAGGAAGGACTCATGTCAAAATGATCGGCAATGACGGAAATGGAAAGGGAAGGATCGGTGATGTTGGCGTTGACATAATCCACAAACTGCAGATCCTTCGCACCGGAGGACAGGTCCTTTTCCCCTGAGACGTCGGAGGCGAGGGTGGAAAGGGCAGACCGGATCCTGTCCAGCATGCTGTCCAGGTTGGGAACCGTCCGGAGCGAATGGATATCAAAAGCATGGCGCACAGTGTCCTCCACACCGGAGGGCAGGTCACCCAGGGAGGAAGCCATCAGGTTCACAACGCTCAACAGGCGGATCCTGCCTTCCTCGGGGGAGCATTTACGGAGCGAAAGGGCATCCACGACCTCCGGCCAGGTTGATTCGGCGGAGAGATAATCGCCGGTGGACAGGTTGCGGCAAAGCTTTTTCTCTTTTTCCAGCAGTTCCGGGAAGGACAGGGTGTCACTGGCCGCGGCGGGAATCTGGTCATAACGGCAGATGGAGACGTCCGTGCCGATCAGCTCCATATAATCCGCCGCTTCCCGGCATTCGCGGAAGCAGGTGGTGATGGAAACGACGCCGCTGTGCAGGCTGCTGACGGCCGCGGTCAGGATAACGCCGAAGGTGTCACGGAAGAAGTCCCGGACCTGCATAATGTTGGTGAGCGTGTCCTTCCAGATCTGCTCCTCGGGCAGGGAATCCGGCAGGGAAACGATGCAGGCAACATTTTCCTCAACCTCCACTGCATAGCGGGTGCTGCCGTTATCCGCCAGGCGGTCGATGGCAGTGCGGACGATCTCATCCAGGCGGCTGAGGGCTTCCGCGTTCTGCATCAGCAGGGGAGACTGGTCTTCCCGCCGGACATCCTCCACGGCGTAGAGTACAACCAGGAAGCGTTTGCCCACAAAACGGATGCCGTTGTTTTCCGTATGGCGGAGGATGATCTCCTCCTTCCGGACGTTGCCGAAAAGAATACCCTGCAGCAGCTGGGTGCGGACCCGTTCCTGCAGGCGCTCGTTCTCCAGGTGGGAGGTGGCGTGGTTCTGCAGGATGACGGAAATAGCCTCGGACATCATCTCATATTCATTCCGGTTCGCCGCGTGCACGGCTTCGGCGCCGGAACGGCTGAGGCTGGAAAGCAGGGAGGCGTTGAGCTTTTCAATCGGGGAATACTGCCTGCGGGAAAAATAGCGGATCAGGAGCCAGCCGAAGACCGCGAAAAGCAGCGCGCAGACCAGGTATCCGAAGAAAAGGGACAGGGTCTGGCGGAGGAAGCGGTCCTTCGGGGTTTCTGTTTTCAGCTGGAAATCAATTCTGGTGCTGCTATTGCCGATGGGCAGGAGCATTTCCTGCATGACGCCGTTTTCGGGGGAAACGGAGGAGGCGGAAAGCATGGCGCCATTTTCACCGACCAGGGTATGATACAGGCCGCCGTTTTCGGAAAACTCATCCATCAGGCGGACCGCGGTTTCACTCCGGAACTCGGTGACCACAATGACGTCCGAGATGCCGCCATGGGAGGACAGGCGGTTGGCAATCAGGATATGGGGCTTGTTGTCCAGGTCTCCCGTAATGAGCGTTACGATTTCCCTGGGGACGGAGGCCAGGAAGGATTTCCAGGCCGAGAGAGACATGCCCAGACGATCCTTGAGCATATAGGCCGCATTATAGTTATAATAGACACTGCGGGGATCCATCATGGTGCCGCTGCGGAGGAAACAGAGATAGATGGCCTGGATATATTCGGAAGTGACGGTGGCTTTGGGAAGCTGCTTCTGCAGATCCCGCAGGAGCAGGATATCGGAGGTGGAGAAGGAATCCGGGTTGACTAGGGAAAGCCGCCTGGTGTTTTCGGAAATCAGCAGGCGGGTATTGTTGGACTGGATTTCCTCCACATAAGCGGAAAACACCCGGGAAAGCTCAGTGGAAGTGGATTCCACGTGACGGGCGTTTTCCTTCTGCAGCTGCAGCACCGCGGTGGTTGTCATCAGGACGGTCAGGATGAGGGGCAGGAGCAATACGATCAGATAAGAGTATAATATTGTTTTCGCAACGGGACCTTTTTTCCAAAAGAAAAGCTTCCCACGGTTCTCCTGATCTTTCATATTGACTTCTCCTGCCTTCAAAGTAGGATCAGTTTAGCCGTTTCAGGGGGCTTTGTCAATTGATCCAGGACTGATTCTGATAGACAGGAAAAAGATGATAGATGGCCAGAAAGGACAAAAAGCGACCTTTTTGTGCAGATTTTGACAGGCGGGAAAAATCTGATGGTTGCGGGGCAGAAAGGATCGTATATACAATGCATCCAGACAAAGCGAACGGGCCGGCCGAGTGCGGACGTCCGCCAAAAAACACATAATATCAGAAAGGTGAGGTGCACAAACAATGGCGAAAAAACTCATTGCCCTGGTTCTCGGAATCATGATGCTGATGACCGTCGCGGTCAGCGGTATCGCGGAGGGGAAAAGTGACCTGCATATCGCGGATGACGTGACGCTGCGGTTCTTCTTTGACCTGGACCTGGCGGCAAACGTTCCCGGAATGCAGGACTACAATGACAGCGACGCGTACAAGTGGCTGGAGGAACAGACGGGCATCCATATTGAATGGATCCATCCCGCCAGCGGTACAAGCCGTGAAGCTTTCAACCTGCTCTTCGCGTCCGATGACATGCCGGACCTGATCTACAACTCCATCCCCAACGGTTTTGTTTATCCCTCCGGCCATGACATGGCCATTGCGGACGGCGTGTACGCAAACCTGAAGGATTATGAAGACCTGATGCCCAACTACATGGCGATCATCAATTCCAACGAAGCCCTGAAGCGGGAATCCGTGACGGATGAAGGAAACCGCTGGTGCTTCTTCTATATTTATAAAGACGGCCGCGGCCCGAACTTCGGACCGGCCATCCGTAAGGACTTCCTGGACAAGGTCGGTATGGACCTGCCGGAAACCTATGATGACTGGCATGAAGTGCTGACCGCTTTCAAAGAGCAGCTGGGCCTTGAAATCCCGCTGTATGTGAATAAAGACACCTTCATGTGGTACAGCGAATTTGCCGCGGGCTACGGCGTCACCAAGGACTGGTCCCTGAACACCGAGGGCAAGGTCATTTACGGACCCTGCGAGGACGGCTACGGCGAATACCTGGACATGATGCAGCAGTGGTACAAGGAAGGCCTGATCGACCAGAGCTTCTCTGTGCATGACGGCCGCTGGCCTGAAAACGACCTGCTGCTGAACGACAAGGTCGGCGCGTTCCCGATTTACACCTCCTGGACCGGCCATGACTACTACGCCAAGCAGGGCGCCACGAACCCCGACTTCAACCTGGTCGGCACCAAGATCCCGGTGAAGGAGGGCGGCGAAGCCCATTATCGGATGCCCGACATGCTGACGAACACCTACTGCATCGCGGTCAACGCGCAGAGCAAACACCTGGAAGAAGCCATCAGATGGATGGATGCCCAGTACGGCGAGGAAGCCGCCTTCGTGATGAACTACGGTGTGACGGAAGGCAAGGAAGACGGTTCCTATTATTTCGATGACAACGGTCCCCACTGGGGCGGACTGATCACCAATAACCCCGACGGACTGACCCAGGGCCAGGCCCGCCAGCGCTACACCACCAATAACGCGCCTTATGAGGATTACAACCGCGTGATGGGCATGTGGACAGACACCCAGCGTGAGACCCAGGCCCGCCTGATGGAAAGCGATTACTCCGCCTATATCTCCGACTCCATTACCATGACGGAAGCCGAACAGGAAGAGTTCAGCGATATCATGGGCGATATCACCACCTTCGCGACAGAATTCACGGTCAACTATGTCATGGGTAACGCCAGCCAGAGCTTTGACGAATTCCGTGCCCAGCTGAAGTCGATGAACATCGACCGGGCGATTGAACTCAAGCAGGCTGCTGTGGATCGTTACAACGCGAGATAATTTTCGCAGCGTGTTTCTTCCGGGGCCGCGGCCGGCGCGCCGCAGCCCCGGTTTTTCCAAAGACCCGGGGATGATTTTTTCAAGGAACGGGGAGAATGCCTGTGGAAATAACCGCCAGAAAAAAGCCTTTCAGACAGCGGCTCCGGCGGGATATGCGGGAGAACTGGGTGGTTTACCTGCTGCTGCTGCCGGTGATCATCTGGTACATTATCTTCTGCTATCTGCCGATGTTCGGTATTGTGATGGCTTTCGAAAACTTCAAATTTGCGAAGGGCCTTTTCGGCAGCGCGTGGGTCGGATTCCGGAATTTCGAGAAATTCTTTTCCAGCTATTATTTCTGGCGCCTGCTGCGGAATACCCTGACACTGAGTATCAAGGACCTGATTTTTTCCTTCCCGGCACCGATTATCTTCGCACTGATGCTCAATGAGCTGCGCAGCCGGAAATTCAAGAAGTCGATCCAGACGATTTCCTACCTGCCGTATTTCATCTCGATGGTGGTGGTCTGCGGCATGGTGAAGACCTTTACGGAATCAACGGGGGTATTCAGCCAGATCAGCCAGGCGCTGGGCGGACCCAAGGAACTGATTTCGAACCCGGGATCCTTCCACGGGATCATGATTACCAGCGGCATCTGGCAGGGCCTGGGATACGGCAGCGTGATCTATATTTCCGCCCTGACGGCGGTTGACCAGGAGCTGTATGACTCGGCGAAGCTGGACGGCGCGAACCGCTGGCAGCAGACGCTGCACGTTACCATCCCGGGCATTATGCCCACCATTATTATCATGCTGATCATGCGGGTCGGACACCTGATGAGCGTCAACTACCAGAAGATTATCCTGCTCTACAGCCCGGCCACCTATGAGACAGCGGATACCATTTCCACCTTTGTCTATCGCAAGGGCCTGCTGGACGGGGACTACGCCTATGCCGCGGCGGTTGACCTGTTCAACTCGGTGATCAACATGATCCTGCTGGTGACGGTCAACTGGATCAGCCGCCGCAAATCGGAAACCAGCCTGTTCTGAGGAGGTGGGAAGAAAATGATCAAACGGACAAGGGGCGAGAAGATCTTCGCCGTATTCAATGTGATTTTTCTCTGCCTGATCGGGCTGGCCTGCCTGATTCCGATCTGGCACTGCCTCTGCGCGTCCATCAGTGACCCGATCGCGGTTGCCAAAACACGGGGCCTGATCCTGTGGCCGAAGGACGGGGTGACCATGATCGGCTACACGAAATCCCTGCAGAATGAGAGCCTGCTGCGGGGCTATGTCAACACGATCCTGTACGTGATCCTGGGTACTGGCTTCGGGGTTCTGATGTCCATCTTCGCCGGATACGGCCTGAGCCGGCACCTGCTGTTCGGCGGGGCGATCGCGCTGTTCCTGACCTTCACGATGATGTTCAACGGCGGAATCATCCCGACCTATATGGTGATCCGGTCCCTGGGCATGCTGGACACCCGCGCGGCCATTGTCCTTCCGACAGCGCTGTCTGTGTTCAATATTATGATTACGCGGACTTCGTTCAAGAGCATACCGGAAGGGCTGATGGACGCGGCGAGAATTGACGGGGCCGGCCATATCCGGATCCTGGTTTCTATAGTGATTCCGGTCTCCAAGGCGATTATCGCGGTGATTACGCTCTTCAGCGCGGTCCAGATCTGGAACAGCTGGTTCCATACAGCCATCTACGTCCGGAAACGCGAACTGTATCCGCTGCAGATCGTGCTGCGGGAGATTGTGCTCCAGAATTCCACCCAGGCTTCGGATGCCGGGGAAGCCGCCAACGAGATGAACCTGCTCCATGCCATTATCCGCTACTGTGTGATTATGCTGTCCATTATCCCGATGCTCTTCCTGTATCCGTTCATCCAGAAGTACTTTGTGACCGGGGTTATGATCGGATCCATCAAGGGATGAGCTGAACAGGTGAAAAAGAATGAGTGAAAGAGTAACAACGGTCAACCTGCATACCCATACCCACAGATGCAAACACGCCAGGGGGATTCCGGCTGACTACGCGAAGGCCGCGGAGGAGAAGGGAATCCGGGTCCTTGGCATGACGGACCATACGCCGTTTCCGGATGACCGGGTGATCATGATCCGGATGGGTATTGCGGAGCTGGATGATTATATCCGCGAAGTACGGGAGGCCCAGGCGGCTTATCCGAAACTGAAGATTCTGCTGGGACTGGAATGCGAATATTTTCCGGAGTTTGACGATTTTTACCGGATGCTCCGGGAAGAAAAGAAAATGGACTACCTGATCGGCAGCGTGCATTTTTACATGTACAAGGGGAAGCCCATGGGCTTCTGGAACGGCTTTGTCATGGACCGGGAAGCACTGCGGATCTATGCTGACGCCTATACCCGGATGCTGGAGAGCGGCCATTTCTTCTTCGGCGCGCATCCGGATCTTTTCGGGGCGTCCATCGATACCTGGAACGAGGACTGCGAGGAAACAGCGGAAAGGATCTGCGAGACGGCGGCACGGCTGAAAATGCCGCTGGAGATTAACGTCAGCGGATGGCTGAAGCAGGAGCAGAACGCGAACAAGCTCGGCTATGTTTCCGCGGAGGAAGCCATTGCGGATGGTTTATCCTGCCCGCGGCCGTATCCGCTGGATGAATTCTGGCGGGTGGCGGCCAGGCACGGGGTCCGGGCGGTAATCAACTCCGATGCCCATGATCCGGAGATCCTGACAAAGTATATGGAGCTCGGGTACGACATGGCCGAGCGGAACGGGGTTGAGATCATCTACCCCTTTGGAAAATGAGAACCAGAGGACACAACCTCCTTTTTTTACAGAAGAGCCTGCCGGAAGGCAGGCTCTTCAACTTTATGTAAATAAACAAACTCACTCCCATTCGCTCCTGGTAAAGCCATTTTAAGCGATTTTGTTAGGCTTATTTAGCTCCTGTTATCCACATTCGTCATATTCCATCCTTTGGAATGGGCTATCCGACTTTGTGTTGCCAAAGTGTTGCCACGCTTGACACCATTAGTATATCAGAGAATGACATGACAATAAAGCATATTCGTTTATCAAGAGAGGCTGCCTCTACGAATCATCGCATCGGCCATTTCCGCCATCTTTTCAGCTGGTTCTTGGCATTTGCTGTTCAGCCAGGCGCGGAAGACTCCAACGCAGCCATAAACGACAAAGCTATAGTGATACTCAAAAGTAGCGTCTTTCTTGTCTTCTTCATTCGGCCACATCTGAAGGCACTTTTCCCGCACGACTTGATTGAGCCTGTGCAAGAAATTCATATCCCCGTGGGGGCTGAGCAGCACCCGGCACATTTCCTGGTTCTCCTTGATGAAATGGAACAGATCCAGCAGAATCGGCGTGGTCTGGTGACTTACATCATCATGTTCGTGCAGGGATACGATTTCGTCCAACGCTTCAAACAGGCCATCTTCGATTTTTTCCAGCATATCGAAGATATCCTTGTAATACAGATAAAAAGTACCCCGGTTCATATCTGCCAGGTCGGTCAGCTCTTTGACGGTGATTTCGTTGATCTGTTTTTCCTGCAATAGTTGGGTCAATGCCTGGGTCAGCAACTTTTTTGTCCGCCGTACACGACGGTCTTCTTTTTTCTGAGGAGCTTCGATTGCCTGCACCATGCGTCAAAGCCTTCTTTCTCAACAGTTTTCAGGTCTTGTGTTGGTTAAATCCACCTGTTATGCCGAATTGTTTATTAACAAACGATTGATTATCAAATTGATTATTGAAATCAATCACGAGAATGATTATAATTCACATCGTTGAGAAAGTCAACACAACGTTTTAAAACATGAAGCGTGTTGGGAGGCAGAGAATGTGAAAGGCTTCACTAAATGGCTGGTCAAGCATAGAATCGCGGTCATCATCCTGTGCATTGCACTGATGATTCCCTCTGTGCTTGGCATAGCAGCTACCAAGACAAAATATGATCTTCTGTATTACCTGCCCCAGGACCTGGAGACGGTGCAAGGCCAGGAAATCCTGCTTCAGGATTTTGGCAAAGGCGCTTTTTCCCTGCTGGTCACGGAGGGCATGACCATTTCTGAGCAGGCTGACATGGAGAACGCCCTGAAGGACATCCCCCACGTGGACAGCGTGATCGGCTTTGCTTCCATCACCAAAGGGATGTTCCCCATCGAAATTATCCCCTCGGATATTAGGGAGATGTTCCAGCGGGGTGACTGTATGCTCTCTGCCGTGTTCTTTGATGAAGGCTCCTCCGCAGAGGAAACCATGGAAGCTATCAACCAGGTGCGGAAAATCGCCGGAGAAAAGTGCTTTGTTTCCGGCCTGTCCGCGGTAGTGACGGATACCAAACAGCTGGTGGAAGAGCAGGAAGCGATTTACGTGGGCATTGCTGTGGCGCTGTGCGCTGTGGTGCTGATGATCACCATGGACAGCTTCCTGCTGCCGCTGATCTTCCTGGCCTGCATCGGTGTAAGTATCCTGTGGAACATGGGAAGCAATTACTTCCTGGGCGAAATCAGCTATATCACCAAAGCCGTGGCCGCCGTGCTGCAGCTTGGCGTGACGCTGGACTATTCCATCTTCCTGTGGCACAGCTACAAGGAGCAGAAAGCGCTGATTGCAGACAAGGATGAGGCCATGGCAGAAGCAATTCACCTGACCTTTACTTCCATCCTGGGTTCCAGCCTGACCACCATCGCGGGCTTCGTAAGTATCTGCTTCATGAGCTTCACCCTGGGCAAGGACCTGGGCATCGTCATGAGCAAAGGCGTGATCATGGGCTTGCTTGGCACAGTGGTGCTGCTGCCCTGCGTGATCCGGCTGCTGGATGGCGCGATCGAAAAGACCAGCCACAGGCCGCTGCTGCCCAATGTGGGCGGCATCGGGCGCTTCGTGGCCAAGCATTACAAGGTGCTGGCCGTGGTGCTGGTGATCATGATCTTCCCGGCGTTCTATGGCTACAATCATGTGAATGTGTACTATGACATGAGCAAGGTGATGCCGCCGGAGCTGAAATCCGTCATTGCCAACAAGAAGCTGGAAGAAACCTTCGATATGGCCACCACCCACCTGCTGCTGGTGGACAGTGACGTGAGCCAGAAGGATGTCCGGGATATGACGGAAGAAATGCGGCAGGTGGACGGCGTCAAGAGCGTGATCGGTATCGACAGCCTGCTGGGCGCGGGCATCCCGGAATCCATCGTTCCCGATGATGCTTTGTCCCTGGTAAAGGGAGACCGCTATCAGCTGATGCTGATCAACTCCGCTTATGTGATCTCCTCCGACGAGGTCAACGCTCAGATCGACAGCCTGAACAGCATTTTGAAAAAGTACGACCAGGGCGGCATGCTGATCGGCGAAGCGCCCTGCACGAAGGACCTGATCGCCTGCACCGATCATGATTTCACCGTGGTCAGCCTGATTTCCATCATCGCCATTTTCGTGATCATCCTGCTGGTGCAAAAGTCCTTCTCTCTGCCGGTGCTGCTGGTGGCAATCATCGAGCTGGCCATTGCCGCCAATCTGTGCATCCCGTATTACACAGGTACAGAGCTGCCCTTCGTGGGACCTATCCTGATTTCCACCATTCAGCTGGGCGCCACCGTGGACTACGCCATCCTGATGACCACCCGGTACAAGCAGAACCGCCTGGCCGGCATGGACAAAAAGGAAGCAGTAGAAAAGGCCGTGGCTTCCTCCGCTCAAAGCATCCTGGTCAGCGGGTTCGGATTCTTCGCCGCTACCTATGGCGTAGGACTGTATTCCAATGTGGACATCATTTCTTCCATGTGCCGCCTGATTGCCCGTGGCGCGCTGCTGAGCGTGGCTGTGGTGCTGTTGCTTCTGCCCGCCATGCTGCTTCTGCTGGATAAAGTGATTGTCCATTCCACCTTTGATATGAGAGCCGCTCGATAACAGGAAAGGAAGAATCAAGTATGAAAAAGATCGTTGCGCTGTTTCTGACTGCTGTCATGGTGCTGGGTTGCGTGCCCGGATTGGCTGAGAATACGAAACATGAACGAGTTTATGTTGTTACCGCTGCTGATGGAACAATAAAAAGCATCACAGACAGTGTTCGCCTGGAAAACGCCGATGGGCTGGACGAGATCATGGATCAAACAATTCTGACCGATATTCAGAATGTAGGCGGTAAAGAAACCTTCACCCTGGATGGTGAAACGCTGACCTGGAAGGCAAATGGCAAGGATATTGCCTACCAGGGCACGTCAGATAAGACGCCTGCTTTGCTGCCGGTGATAACGCTGACCCTGGATGGCGCGGATGTTTCCTTTGCCGACCTGAAAGACAAGACCGGTGACGCTGTACTGACCGTAACTTATCAGCAGCAGGCGGCGATGCCCATCCTGGCTGTGACGGTGCTGCCTTTACCCGAAGAAGGAATTACTGACCTGAGACTGGAAAACGCAGCCGTTCTGTCCGAAATGGGCCGGCAGGCGCTGGTGGGCTGGGCGGTACCCGGCGCTGATGAAAAGCTGAATCTCCCCGCATCCTTCACCGCTTCCTTCCACGCGGATCATGCAGACCTGAATTGGATGATGACTTTCAGCAGCGCTGACCCTGTGGATACTGTTTGCAGTGAACTGGATGAACGGATCGATCTGGACATTCACACGGAGATGGATGAGGTAAAGCTCCTGCTGAAAGCGATGCAAAACGGCGAAGCCCTGCCGGAAACCACTGGAAAAACCAAAGATATCGTGCCGAAAGTTAATGAATTGAACGATGGGTTGACCCAGCTGAATGATGGCGCGGTTTCTCTGGCTGATGGCGCGTCTCAGCTTTCTACCGGTGCATCGGAATTGAAAGATGGCGCAGCCACGCTTGCGGATGGAGCTGTTACCCTGGCTGCAGGCACGGCAAACGCTGAAACCGGAGCCGTGGCGTTGGATGAAGGCCTGGCTACGCTGATTGCCAGCAACGAAGCCTTGAATAATGGTGCAGAAGCCCTGTTTGCTGCTGTGCTGGATACAGCCAATCAGCAGCTGGCTGCTGCGGGGCTGGATGCTTCCGGAATCACACTTCCTGAATTGACCGCTGAAAACTATGCTGCCGCACTCGATGGCGTGTTGGCTCAGCTGAACCCGGATGTCCTGAAGGAAGCGGCCTCCGCTCAGGTGGAAGCAGTTGTGCGTCCTCAGGTGGAGGCAAACGCTGACCAGGTGCGATCCGCTGTGGAAGCGGCAGCAGAGCAGAAGGTCCTTGAGACTGTGTTGCAGGCGGCCGGTCAGGAAATGACTTCTGAACAGTATACCCAGGCAGTGAAGGCTGGTATGGTATCTGCGGAGCAGGCCGAGATGGTAAGCGCAGCTGTGGAGCAGCAGATGGCATCTGAGGAAGTGAAAGCGCAGATCGAAGAAAACGTATTGGCGCAAATCGAGCAACTGGTGCAGCAGAACGTGGAAAGCTATCTGGCGTCTGATGAAACCGTCGCTGCCAAGCTGGCCATGGCGCAAACCGCGTACGACAGCCTGTCCGCGCTGAAAGCCCAATTGGATCAGGTGCA
>R26__coassemble_59_pt1 | contig 72477 bp, 50 predicted proteins | sample R26__metabat2_high_PE_047 | metagenome-assembled genome bin R26
GATCCACAGTTTCCACACCTCCGGATTCGCGGTACCCGCGAACCGGAATAATCATCAGAAAGTGGGCTATCTGCGCACCACTCATTAAGATACCTCCTCGTTTTTGAATTTTGAGCGGATTGTTTCTCCGTTCGATACAACCATATCATGCTGAAAAGCAATTCTGGATTTATTGGTGCAAACAAAAAGAGGTGCTGCTCACAAGCTGCACCTCCTACCAAGCTTTGGATTTATCTACCGTGATATGTTATCACAATCGGCACATCTGGCATATAGATTTTCCCGCCGGACGTAATGGCTTTCCCGTTAATAGTAATCTTGTCAATTTTGTCGCTGCTGACCAGCGCAGTGAACATATTCAGATCGTGAAGATTGACACAGGTCACATTCGTAAAACCTGCTGACCGTAGAGTAGTTTGTTCAATCAGTTGATGTACCTGACATTGTTACTATGCACCGCAATATAAATTAAATAGCATTACTCTTATCTTCACGAGCTGTCCTGGATTTGACTTTGACAGGTAAAGGCATTCAAATTCATTTTTGTCCAGCAGAGTCACATTTTTCATTCCCTCAATGCTTCTAAGTGACGTTTCTACAGCTGTGAGTGTTTGAAAAAAATCCTTTCGCCTGACAAAGTATATAAGAGCAGTTTTACAATCCCTCCACGTCAAATAACTATCCAGCTGTTCAACTGCCTTTGGTATTTCTTTAGGGCCAGTCCACATTTTACATTCAGCGACAAAAGCAGCCCTATTTTCTCGTTCAATGCAAATATCTGTTTTCCCCGCATTTCTGAATGTCTCACCTGTAGCATCACCTTTATATGTTGCATTTAGTGTCGCCAAAAGCGTGTTTCTTAGATCTTCCTCGTGCAACGCTTTATATGAGCCTGGTGTTCTCTCGTAAGTTGATGCGGTGTGCTTGATGGTAGATATGATCTCAAGATAATCCCGATCAGTTATGCAGTAATAATTCGATGTGTCGTAGTGTTTAGAGACAGGATTAATATGCCTCTGAAGAGGAATATGTGTTTCAGCATATGCTTTCTTCTCAATGGGCACTTCAAACATGGAAGCAATACTAAAGAATGCTGATACTTTTCTTTTTTTCTCCTCCAGCCACTGTTTGCTTTGACACTTCAGGGAGTTATTAAATGATATAACATTCCCATTAGCATATGATATTCCGGTCTTTATGTCTTGTAAATCATGTTCCAAATTGCTAAGGAGGTTCTCCTTTGCATTTGGATTATTCATTTCAGAGAGTGATCGCTCGAAACAAAAAACTATTCTATCGCTATACACCGTGATTTCTGGATAAGGCCCAAGGGAAAAAGTTGAGGCACGGCATTTAAACAAATCAGCTTCTCCTGTATATGGAAATGAAAAAGATGCGATGATTCCATCAACTTCAACATATTCTCTATCTGATTCAATTCTAAAAAACGGATCAATGTACTTTTGTATTTTCCCTTGTTGAATACTCCTTTTTGAGAAATCCTCATCAAAAAGTGTAATGGGCTCAACGAAGAATTCTTGATATATGTTTTCAGCTAACACTTCAAGATTGTTAGCCATTATTTCTTCATTGGACATATTGTCAATTTTCGTATGAGCAGCTTCCAATTGATTATGAATTACCGCACTAAGATCATAATCCCGAAATGGTTTCATCTATTGATACTCAAACCTCCAGTTAGTGTTATACCCTTAAATCGTCCCTGACTTCCATGAGCGTGAATCCCAACAAATTGCGGCCAGGCCACTTCGAGATATTGCAGCGATCAGGATCATCTCGGGTTAGCCCATTCGCAAATCTCTTATCAGTCTTTGTACCTTCCACAAGAGTGCTGTAACCAGTAGCAAGCAATTTTAATCTAAGGTCTGTATTTTGCGTGAATTTATAACCAAGTGCACGGTAGAGAATAATCTGGCAGTGAGAATCCCAAACCTTATCATCGTAGGGGGTTACTTTTCTGCCAAGCTGCTGGATCACGGCTGGTGAACTTTCGTTTAGGATCAGTTCTGCAGTAACAGAGTCTGAAAAGAGCAGTGCCTTATGATACATCAGATACTGTTCAACAGAAGAAAACCAATGTCCCTCCGCATAAAAGTCAGACTTATACCAGTTACTCATGAAACCATATTCTTTATCCGGATCATGGAAAATGATTGTCTCATCTTCAATAGCCACAGGCTCAAACACTTGTTTCAAATTATTAAGATCACAACCTATATTACCAATCTCATAGTTGGAAACGGCGCTTTGAGTTGCACCGATATCGCCAATAAATACAGGCTTCAGTTCATCGCTACCTTTGCTGACTTCGAACCACGCAGGAAACATCAGATAGCCAGGCCATCCAGCTTGTAATGCGGGTGAGGCATAAAAATCATCTACATATTTCCGGCTTGCCTCCACTATATCATCCGGTATAACTGGATAGACAAATCGTTCTGCTCCATCCAAACCGCAGAACATATAGGTCTTATGAGTCGTAGGTTCCAGAAAAAATAACGTTTGGACAGTACATGCAAAAGATGTAGCATCCCAAATGCCACATTCTTGCATGAACAGACGTGCTCTTTCCCGATAGCACGACATCTGATCTGTCGGTAGACACTTTTCTTTTCCTTTTACTTTGGTTCCATCTGGTCGGTGCAAAACCTGATGTCCATCTTTATCCTGCGTGAACCAGATGACCCTTTGAGGCTCATTACAAAACATCTGTTGTTTCTCCTGCGATTTATAGATAGAGGAGCTCTATTCTTCGACCTTTTTCATCGCTGAAAGAGCAACCTTGAAGAAAGCATTAGTCATCAAACTGATAATCCGCAACATGCAGTGTCCGGCAGTTTTCTGTCACTGTACGTACTGTTGGAACCGGAGTCCCATTCGGCATATCCGCTTCGACCTCAAGCTTAATACGCACATTCGCACCATCTACCTGCATCAGATGGTTGATGACTTCATCCATTAGACGACTGACATCGCGAGTGACACGGATCGTATCAATGTCTGCTGACATATAGAAATGCTTATTGGTCGGCTCATGAAGCACAGGTGGTACAACCGGGGGATTGACAGGATCGACCGGCGGGTAGACCGGATCGACCGGATTTACTGGCGGATTGACTGGGTCAATAGGAGGCTGCGGCGGTGTAACCGGAGGCGTCTGGGCCGCAATTTGCTTGAGCGCTGCCACCTGCTTAACGATATAACCGCTCTTGTCCACGAACGGGATAAACCGATTATACTTAAGCCCAATGAACTTTCCGTCCGATACGCTGTCTGCATAGGCAAAGTATTCATCGCTGTTGACACCTGACTGCACGGCATCAGCCAGCACATCATAGTTCACCAGCCTCGGCAAGTAGCAGTAAGTGCACAGCTGCTTCCACAGATCACCGATATTCTTATAATCGGCTTCACCCCAAAGCAACTTATCTAATTCCATCAGCAGAAGCGCAGGTGCCCACTTGCCGATCAGTTGCTCGTTCTGCTCCATTTTCCGTGCGGCTTTGGTCACGATGGTATCCGTACCACCGCGAATGCTGATGGTCTCCCAGACGATATCGCTCTTACTGACATCCAAATCAATATAAGGCACCAGAAGCCAGCAATAGGTTTCCCGGATACGGTCCTCAATCGTGCGGTCGCAGCGTTCCAGCATATTTTGTGTTTCACGATTCTGAGCAGCATCCAGGTTCAGATCCTCACTGTCCTCCTTGATGGACTTCCACGCAAGGAACTGCCTTGACGCATCCTTGAGCCCGATCATGGCGTTCTGATCCGGAGCAATGAAGGCCAGCATGTTCCGATAAATACGCGGTGACTGGCCTCGATTGTTCAGTATATCCAGTGCAGTCTGAATAGCATGATCTGTCGGAGCATTCGCTTTATATGTAGCCGAAATCGGCAGAATAACGAGACCGACATCCTGATCATCCGACACATCTGCAGAACTGGCGGGGTTGATGTGGAGGCGGCTGAACGGACGCTCCTTGCGGATGTTCCGCAGCCGGCGCTCAATCTCCATTTCCACATTTTCCATGGACTGCTGACTGGCCCTGTCTTCAGCGGTCTTGCGCAGCGTGGGCCGGGTATCATACCAGAAACGCTCAGCAGAGGGATTGGTATACAGATAGGTCAGACTGGCCTGCAATGTATTCAGTGCATCATTGAAGGTGGCGATATTTTCACCGGGTTGGATCGTGCCCAACCTGATACGGGAAGCTTCCAGACCACGCACAGACTGTTGCCGTTCGCTCGGAGCAGAACCAAGCATAATGGTACGCGCTACGCGACGGCAAGCCATCAGATGCCCAAAGCGAGGTGTGTTCTGGTCTTTCTGATACGGGATCGAATCCTTACCATCCACTTCATGATCCACAATGGAATTCCAGTTGTCGCCAACGTGCCGAGTCAGTTCATCGCGCACGGCAGGCACATCCAGTGTCATGGATCCGGGCATGATCATGAGCCCCGCATCCTGATTCATCCACAGATCATGAATAACGGCTGCCATCAGGCGCAGAACACCACGGGTTTTCTGGAAGTGCTCTATGGTGGCCCAGTCTTCATACAGGCGATCAAAGACCTCAGGATGGATCGGATAACAGGATTGCAGCCTGTTCAGATAATCCACTTCTTTGGCTTCTGTCGGGAAATCAGAAGCGTTATCCTGATACATCTGGCTGAAGGCCATACAAACCTGATTCCGCTTGGCTTCATCTTTGCAATTCTGGAACAGACGACGGCGCACAATCTCAAAGCCCTCATTCGCAGCAACGGGCTTCCAGATCGACTCCATACGGCCGAAAGTATGCTCAATTGCAGCCAGTGCTTCCTTGCCGCCGCCTTCGCCGACTTCAATCTCACTTTCAGGGATAGAAGCTACCACCAGGCTGTTCTCACTTGCGCGGGCAGCTTCTGTTAGTTCCTGAATAAAGGTAATCAGGTTGTCAAAAGAACCTGCAGGCAGGCCGTCTTTGTGCCACAACTTCTTGGCATAAGCAACCAACTCATCAATGAGAATGACACAGGGGCCGCAGGAATTAAAGAGGTCGATTAAGGCCTTTGAACCGGGAGCGACACCCTTCTTGTCCGCTTCCTTGATAATGTCATAAACCTTTGAAACACCGGAATCCACTGCTAACTGTGCAGCCATTTCACCCCACAGGGTATTGATGGTCACGCCGGGAAGTTGTGGCTCACGACGGCTCTTGGAAGGATCAAGTGCAGTACCCACCAGCACAGCAACACGGCAGACGGGGGGCATTTTCACTTCCGCAGCATCCAATACTGCCTTAAGGCTCGTAACCTTTGCCACAGGAGCCTTTCCTCGCAGAGTATGATAAAGCGCCAGCATGCTGTGGGTTTTACCGCCACCGAACGCGGTCTTCAGCTGAATGACAGGTTCTCCATCCTTGCCGGAAACGCGACGAAGCGCTTGTACCAACAGACCTTTGATACCCTCTGTCACATAGGTGCGGGAGAAAAATTCGATAGGGTCACGGTACTCATATGCGCCTTCACCGCGCGCAACCTGGGCGAGGTCTGCGGCAAATTCAGCCTTCTTATACCGGCCTTGTGCTACATCAGGATGGGGTTCCATGACATCACGCCAGCTGGGCAAGCCAGCAACCGGCACTTTCTGCATAACGCCAGAAGATTTTTTGCTCGTCTCTGCGGCTACATTCACAGCAGCCCTGGAGCCCTGCTCACTGCCATAGCGCAGGGTACGGATCAGCTTCTGAAGCGCTTCCGTAGTTTCACCACTGGTATCAATCTTATCAGCCAGCAGCGACATCGTGTCCAATGCACGTTCTGTCTCTTTGTCCGTGAAATCTGTGCCGGTGAAATGTGCCCACGTAACGCGGGCGTTCTTGATCTCTTTGCACCAGCTGCGGGCATTGGCAGGCAGACGATACTTGAACAGGTTTGTCCAGTGAAGATCAATGAGATTCAGACAGGCGTTGATGTCCAGACTGTCCTGACGCGCCGCAAACTCTGTGCTGTAAGACAGCTTCTCTGCGTCACGCTCATTAAAATCAGAAAGGACACGAACAACACCGTCCTGCCACCACATGTCATTGATCTTATACTCAGGAATGCTCATCAATTGCTGGAGAATATACCCAGCAAGAGGCTCCCGAAGATTTTGGAACGCTTCATCAATAATGCTGTGGTTGGTCATCGTTTCTTCCTCCTTAGCCTGAGTGTATCGTATTTCTGCTTGCCGGTGGTCACTCGGCAGGCGACATTTCTTTGATTACATCGTCCAGGGTCATCTGTACAGGCGTTTCCGCCTTGATGGAAGCCGCCATGGAGAGGATCTCCGGCCAGGCTACCACCAGATTGTTGTAGGCATAGCCCTCTTGTGCCCAGCCCTTGCGCTCACAAATTGTGTATAGCCTATAAGCCAGGGCTTTTGCGTTTTCCGCATTGCTTCCGAACATTTGGGCAAGTTCCCGCGCGCAACCCTTGACACCTTCCTTTTCAAAGCGGTGCGCTAGTTGCTGGGTCAGGAGCCAGATGCATTCCTCACTGCTGTTAATATCGTCTGGAATCTCTTCGCGTGTCAGTAGGTGGACACGTCCCTTGACGGCCTGAAGCACATGACGATCCGCTAAGGCCTGGAGGGAAGTATTTTTAGCTGTAGCCAGCACTTGCGCCTCACCAAAGGCCATCTCGTTAAAACCAAACTGTTGGAAGAGATCGACACAGAACCGGCTGCCAGAATCCATTTCGCCTTCCTGTTCGTTATAGAAGGCGTCCAACTCCTGGTTGATGATCTGCAAAGCAGCACGAACACTCATGGGCTTTCCATCTGCTTCCAGCACAGACTTATAACGGCTGAACACACCGATCCCGGGGCCAATGGCAGACTGTGCCAAGTCTACTGGCGCTATATTAGCGCTCTGCAGTTTTTCCAGGGCAGGTCGCATCTCGCGATGCAGGGTGTTTATGAACTCGCGGCGTGTAACACTGCGGGCATTTTCATCGCGTTTGCGGCAGACGAGGACAATAGATGATGCGAGAGCATTGGTGCCTGATGCAACTGAGCGATTAGCCATTTCTGTCCTCATAGGCCAAGTACCCGTTATGGAAAAACCCGCTTTGATGATTGCCGAAAGCATTGTTTCCCAACCGGATGATGCAACTTGTGCATCTTCATCAGTATCGCTTTGCTTAAATGCATAATATATGGTCACAGGTACATCGCTATCTGCGTACTTATTTAACTGACAGCATGTAAAAAACATGCCATCTTCAAAGAAAGACTTAGCTTTCTCCATGCTACCATCATGTCTTTCAGGAGTTGCTATGAGCTCTTCCTCTTTTGGAACTAGCATTGTACGGAAAACTAGCGGATATGTATTCTTTAACGCTTGCCGTAACCATACATAGAAAAAGTCAGAAAGATCTGCATATCCGATATTATCATAATAAGGCGGATCAGTTGAGATACAGATACTACGTAATCCACAATCACTCTGTGCATCGAACTGCTTTACTATTCCGGAAAGACTAGCATTAGGGAATTCTCTTATCGCTTTGACAACCCAGTTCGTCATATTGTCAAAACAACCAGCAGAATTACTGAAAGGATTGCACTCTGCGTAATCCCAAGTCATAGGAATAGCTTGCCGTCCGAAAGTATTGCGTATTAGTTCTTTTGAATTATGCCAAGAGCATATACTTGAATGATAGTCTGTCATTTTATCTATTACAAACGCCAAGTATACCCCAACAGCTTCGCCATACGCTCGAGCACCGTGCCCGCCATCGGCAATTCCAATGTGATCGTTATACAGCCCCGCTTGTATGGCATCGGATTCGGCTTGCTTCTGAGCCTCTTGGACAAGGGTGGAGAAGGTGGTTAGAGCGGTGAGCTGGCGGTTTGTGAAAAGGCTGGCATAAGTATCCATGCCAAAGGCAGGTGGACTAAACCAACGCGGGTTTGTAGGAAGCATTCCTTCAGGATACTCTTCAGGCATGGAAGTATTTGCAGTATTAATGTGCTCTGCATCGGGAGCAAGGTAAACACGCCCATGGTCACCTTCAGCCACGATTGCCATCATCTGCGAACCGATACGATGTGCTTTACCTTCTTCTTTAATATATTCGTCAAGAGTTGTTTCGCCACATCCCGGGCATACAAAAGTAGCTCCACGCCCTTTTTTAGGTTCGGGTAGATCTCTGGGTAGCGCATTTCCGGAATGTACCTCAAAACTGAAGTGATCGCCATCACGCACAGGGACAATCCATGAGCATTTTCCTTTTTTCTTAGAAAGTACATAACTGCTAGTGCAAGGCAAAGTACAACCACATGCCGGATTCGGGCACTTCACCGTTCTTGCCCAAATCCATGCGATAACAGTAGCTTCTCCACCACCTTGTACCTTCGGCACTTTCACCTTCGGATACAGATGCCCGATCTTCTCAAAGGCCTTCTTTTTCATCCATTCGCCGTAATAACGTACATCCTCAGCTAAGCCAGCCGCCCCAGTCCAAACGCCACTGCCGGAAACGCCCATCTGCCCATTGCGAATATCCGGATTCACCGGAGCTTGCCCAGAAAACTTCGGGGGAATTTCGATCATGGCCTTGTTGATCATAACAGCCACAGGATTCAAATCATGGGCATGTGCCTCCAATCCCAAGCGCTGAGCTTCCAGAGGAATCGCACCGCCACCAGCAAACGGATCAAGCAGAGCAGGCGGATTGTTATCTGTGCTCTTCATGATCTCCGCCTTGGCTTCGGCCAGGACACGGGGATCATTGCTGTTTTCCCACACAACAAGCTGAGACAGAATGTCAAACAGACGCTGTCTTTCCTTCTGTTGTTCCTCTTCTGTCGGGAACTGCTCCGGATGGCTGGAAGGATCGTCTACCAGAGAAGACCAAATTACCGCTCTTGCTGTCGCTAGAGGCCGACGTGCCCACCAAAGATGGAGGGTGGAAGGGTGACCATGCCGGATGGATTTTTCACGTGCAGACTCTGCATTGATAGCTTCCAGAGGTAATGCAACCTCGATCAGTTTCTTTTTCATCGGCATTTCTTTCCACTCTCTTTCAGATTTCGATGGATCCGATTCGCATCAGATCAGCAATTTCATAGTTCACACTGGTGGCCCCGATGTCCGGTGCAGCATTAAAGGGGCGCTTCAGGTAAACCGCATGAGTTTGATCTCCATCCACTTCCACAATTGCTAAGATGAATTCATCAGGCTTGTTCAGAGCTGTCAGGATTTCATTCTTGGTAACAGTCACTGTGGTTGAGCCTTTTTGTCTTCCTTTAACTTCGATGAAGCGCAGGCAGTTCCCGCCGCCTCGCAGCTCTTCCGGAATCGTGGACTCGATATCATAACCGACTTTGTCCATACTGACGTCTCTTGGAATGTTGCCAAGGGCTTGCTCGTGCTGCATCACGCAATTCATGGCAGCAAGCTCAACTGCCGTTCTGTTCTGGCTGAACAGGTGGCCTGTATTCTGCTGACCTGTGAGACGGTTCAGTAACCCTTGGGGGATAATCAGCGCTCCGCCTGCAATTACCGGTGGGCATGGGCTGATGTGTTTCTCTTCTTCCAGTTCGCTCAGACGCTTATCCAATCTGGCCTGTAGATCGTCTGCCCGGCGCTGCGCGTTATCAGAATTAAGCTTGGGATTGCCTTTTCCTGCGGCTTCCTTCTGCCTAAGTTCGGAGGCGCGATAATCCCAGTACTGGATTTCTTCTGTCAACCTTGTCTTGACTGCTTTAGCCACTTTATCCGCATATTCCTGGCGACGTTTCCGTACTTCCTGATAGTGAGCCGGAACGATCTCTGTCATGGCATAATGGATTGCAATATCCTCAATGTTTCCCGTCAGCCAGGTCTGGTTTTTTGCATATGCAAGCGCTACTCTGGTCTCATCTTCTGTAGCTGCCCTGTAATCCAAATATGGCGCATAACCCGCACCATGGGCTCGTCCGGATTCATCTAGCTCCACGAATTGAAGACTCTTGTCCACAACACGCTGTGCGCCGTTAGGCAGACGATGTCCGTCCTGGAAAGAATCCTCAATGTAGAACAGAAGCCTTGGCTGATCACCAGGATCATTCTCATCGATCAGGACAGCACCGCGCTTAAGCACATCAGCGCTTTGCTCCAATGTAAGATCAATCACAGCCTCCAGCAACGGATGCCCTGGACACAGCTGATCCGCAACCGGCAGACCAGGTACATTCACATACTGTTTATCAAAGCACACACGTTCATACCGGGTGGCGACTGGAATGCCGAAACCAATCTGCTGGTCACGGGAACGTACTTTATAGGGAACATTGGAGATTTCCCAACGGCCTTTTTCTCGTTTCCGGATGCCTCCGCCCAGTGCCTTGAACGCTTCGATGAAGAACGCCTCCACAAAATGAGGCTGAAGTTTATGTGCTTCCATCCGTTCCATGTCCTCACGGATCATGTTCACACGATGAACATCCATCACATCATCCGTCAGGGCCTCTTCATTCATCAAATCGATGAGTTTCTGGCGATCAAGGCTGCGATCCACTACCTGCTGCATACGGGCGCGCGTGGCAGGATCATTGCCATACCGGATCGCCTCTACCAGCAGCTCTCGGAGAGGACGATTATCAAAGGTTACTTTACCGAGAATATCGAATACTCTGCCGGACAGCGCAGCCTTTTCTTCCTCAAGCTTCTCGAAAAGCCGCTGGAATACCTGACCTTCACGTGTCTCCTGAGATACAAGATTCCAAAGATAACAAACCTCCGTCTGGCCAATACGGTGGATACGCCCAAAACGCTGCTCCAGCCGGTTGGGATTCCAGGGCAGGTCATAGTTTACCATCAGATGCGCCCGCTGCAGGTTAATACCTTCGCCTGCGGCATCCGTTGCAATCAGGATACGTACATCCTTGTCCTGCTTAAAGCTAGTTTCCACTTTGCGACGGTCATCCCGCAGCATGCCGCCATGAATGGTGACAACCGCTTCCGGTTTTCCAAACAGAGTGCGGATTTTATCCGCCAAATAATTCAGCGTATCCCGATGCTCTGTAAAGATAATCAGCTTCTCGCGGTTGCCGTTTTTCTCATACATGAGCTCATTTTCCTGAAGCAGACTGGAAAGTTCATCCCATTTCCTGTCATGGCCACTCAAGCGGACCTCGTTGGCCATGCGCTCCAGGCGCAGAAGGGTATCAATTTCCGCTTCCAATTCGGAGATTGTACGCGCTGCGGATGCCTGATCAGCAACCCGCTCTTCCTCCTGTTCCAGCTCATCACCGGGCATCTCGTCCAGATCATCTTGATCATCCGCCACGATGTCCATGACACGTTTGCCCAGCTTTTCCTCTGCCAGTCGGTTCTGCAGGCGCTCCCGTCTACGGTGAAGAGACTGATAAATAGCTTCTGGTGAAGATGCCAAGCGACGCTGCAGGATTGTCAAAGCAAATCCAACTGTGGATCTCTGTTGCCCGTCCAGATGGTCAGCACGGTTAAACTCGTCCTGAACGTAAGAAGTCACTGCCGTGTACAGCTTGGCTTCCGCATCAGACAAATCGTAATTGACAGTATATGCGATACGCTCTGGGAACAACGGAGTACCATCGAATTTTAGCAGATCCTCTTTGACAAGCCGGCGCATCACATCGCTGATATCAATGGATTGGTTGCTCGTGCGCAGAGCCCCCTCGAAGCGATCCGGATCTACCAAAGACATGAAAAGCTGGAAATCCTCTTCCTTTCCATTATGTGGTGTAGCCGTTAATAATAGGAAATGGCGCGTCAAACCAGACAGAAGCTTTCCAAGCAGGAATCGCTTGGTATAGCGAACATCTCCACCCCAGAATGATGCCGACATTTTGTGTGCTTCATCGCAGACAATCAAATCCCATTCAGAAACCCTCAACTTCTGCTGAAGTTCCTCATTGCGGGACAGTTTATCCAGGCGGGCAATAGCGTAGTTCGTTTCAACAAATGCATTGCCTGTTACAGCTGATTCCAGACGATCATTTGTCAGAAGCTCAAAGCGAAGGTGGAACTTGGAATAAAGCTCATCCTGCCATTGCTCACACAGGTTGCCAGGGGCGACAATCAGGCAGCGACGCAGATCGCCGCGAATGATCAGTTCCTTCAAAAGAAGACCTGTCATAATTGTTTTTCCGGCACCAGGGTCATCCGCCAGCACGTACCGAAGCGGTAAACGGGGAAGCATTTCTTCATAAACCGCGCTGATCTGATGAGGCAGAGGATCAATCGCAGAGGTATGCACGGCTAAATAAGGATCAAAAAGATGGGCAAGCTGAATTCGATACGCCTCAGATACAAGACGCATCTTATCACCGCCCACATCAAAGCTCCATGGCAGACTTTTTTGAACTACTTCAAGTGACTCTTCGTCTTCACGGAAGACAACGCGCTCTCCAGTCTGGCCCCGATTGGTTTTGTAGAACACATCAAGGCAGGCTGTTCCATGCCACTTCGTCGTAACAACAGTGACTGGTTCATGGGGAACGATTCCCATTACGATGCTGCCTTCAGTAATATCCTCAAGCCTCATTTTTGGGCTGCCCCCTCATTAGTAGCTGCTTCGTTCTGATCAAATTGAAACTCAACGTGATTCTTCTCAAAGAAAGATTTCATGGCATCCAAGATAATAGGTGTAGGCATATGCCTCCCGTTTTCGTAGCGGTTAATTGTGGAAAAGCTGACATGAAGTGCTTTCCCCAGTTCTGTTTGGGTAAGCCCCATCTGCTCCCGTGCAGCTTTCAACGCAGTTGCAAAATCCATAACTACAACACCTCATCCTGCATTATAGCACCTGCTATATCTTCTGTACAGTGCTTTTGCCTTCCAAATCAGTTTTTTGTCTTTTTGTAACAATTTCTTTGACGATATAACGTGCAGGTGATCCGATATCCTGCAAGTATTAGCGATAGCTGTTAGATTTTCTAACGTCAGTCTTGCTCTTCAGCTAATCGGGGAATCTGATCTGTTAGCTACCACGTCCACAAATTGGGCTAATCCATTTGTTATATGTCGCCATAAATATTCACAATACATGCATTAATATTCAGGGCAAGACCTTAAAACATCGCAAAAGGCCAATATGGAACTGCATGGATTTTCAAAGCTGCTACTTTTTTTAGCTGGATCGTCCGCCGATGTTTGCAATTTTGATAGCCAACATAAGGGAGCGCCGTTAGAAATCAGGGCAAAATGTTGGCAATCTGCAAACAGGAGTCCTGAATCTGTTAGCAAAACGGCCTCGCAGAAAAAGAAAAGCGCCCGCTTTTGTTAGCAGGCTGCTGTTAGCAGCTTTTTGCTTCAAAAACGGGCTTTTTTGGCGATCCCGGCGCGATTCGAACGCGCGACGTTCCGCTTAGGAGGCGGACCCTCTATCCTGCTGAGGTACGGGACCATGTCCTCGAAATCCTTATTTCACAAGGCTTTCGAGCTTTTCGGTCTTCCTGACCGAGGGAAGTAATCCGGGCTTTCCGCGTTAGCTGTCTAACTGCGGGCGGCGTGTTCGACTTTCACGAGCCCTTTATCTTCCGCCTGATGTTAGCAGTTTGGCGGTAGCTCTGGGAGGGAAAATCGGACGAAATCAGGAGGAATCTTGCTATCCGGTCGCTCAATTCAGGCGGCAGTCCGACTTCTTATTAGGAGGCGGCCGCTCTATCCTACTGAGCTACGGGTGCATATTCTATTCTGCCGCTCGCCCGTTCGCTCAATCGTCGCTGTTCGCGCTAACAAACTCAGTTCACTTCCGCTTTCAGCGGACAGCACACTGTGCTGACGTTCACTTCGTTTGCCTACTGAGCTACGGGTGCAAGGCCTTGAAAAGTATAAGCTTCCGAACCGCTTTTGTCAATCTCCCTTACCTGTCATTACTGTCATCCGGGAATGCAGGTATACAATAAATCATGATTTTCATCCCCCTTCTTTTCTGTTACAATGTTTGCAAATACAGAAGGATATATATTCCCCGGATATTTTGAGCAGGAATCGGAGGATATCAGATGAACAGTATATGTCTGGATCGTCATTGGATTTACCGGAAAGGACTGCTGGACTCAGTCAGCCAGCTGAAAACAGATCCCGGAACAGAAGTCAACCTGCCCCATGACGGCATGATCGGCACGCCGGTGATGCCGGACGCTCCTGCCCGGTCGGATATGGGGTATTTTACCGGCGGACTGAGCAGTTATACCAGATATGTTTCCATTCCCCGGGAGTGGGAAAACGGCTGCGTCGGCCTGCAGATTGACGGAGCCATGATGAACGCGTCCGTGGACGTCAACGGCTGCAAGGCCGCCCTGCAGCATTACGGCTATGCTCCGTTTTACGTGGATCTGACCGGGCTGGTGGAATACGGTGCGGAAAACCGGATCACCGTCAACGTGAACACCAGCATGCAGCCCAATTCCCGCTGGTATACCGGTTCCGGCCTGTACCGCGGTGTGAAACTGCTCCACGGGCCGAAGCTGCACCTGGCTCCCGACGGTATCTACGCCTTCACCCGCGAGATAACGGATGGCCTGGCTTTCCTGGAGGTTCAGGCGGAGATCGTGAATGCCGCAGGCGAAAACCGTCTGGCGGAAGCGGAAGCGGTCCTGCTGGAGGAAGCCTCCGGAAAGCGTGTTGCCGGGGCGAAGCAGGTAATCCAGGTCAACGCCGGAACAGCGGAAACCGCCCGGATCCGCTTTACGGTGGAGAATCCGCAACTCTGGGACGCGAAGAATCCCAGTCTGTACCGCGTCGCAGTGCAGGTCCGGGATCTGGGAATCTTCCGGACGCATCTGGAAAAGAATCCGGATCCCTCCGTTGACGGGGGCAGCGTTCTCTTTGGCATCCGGACAATCACCGCGGATGTCCGCCGCGGGCTGCGGATCAACGGAAAAACAGTAAAGCTCAAAGGCGGCTGCGTCCATCATGACAACGGCCTCCTGGGTTCAGTGTCCCTCTATGAAGCGGAAGCACGAAAGGTCCGGAAGCTGAAGGAAGTGGGCTTCAACGCCATCCGTACCGCCCATAACCCGCCCTCCGCCACGCTGATTGAAGCCTGCGACCGGCTGGGTATGTATGTGTTTGACGAGGCGTTTGACGCCTGGGGAATTGCGAAGCGCGGCGGCGACTACAGCCAGTTCTTTGCGGACTGCTGGGAGAAGGATCTGACAGCCTTCGTCCGGCGCGACCGGTCCCATCCCAGCGTCATTCTCTGGTCCACCGGCAATGAAATTCCGGAACGGGGCGGACTCAACAGCGGATACCTGGTGGCAGCCCGCCTGGCGGAAGCCATCCGCCGGCTGGACAGCTCCCGTCTGATCAGCAACGGAATCTGCTCCCTGTGGAGCGGACTGGATGACAAACTGGCGGAAGGCCAGAACCAGGCCCAGAACGCCGGAGATGAGCGGAAACTCCTGTGGGAGGAAGTGACCGAGCCCTTTGCGAGCAATCTCGACGTTGTGGGATACAACTACATGGAAGGCCTGTACGAGCAGGATCATGAGCTGTTCCCGGAGAGGGTCATCCTCGGATCCGAAAACTTCCCGAAGGAAATCGGCTTCCACTGGCCCCTGGTGGAGAAACTGCCCTATGTCATCGGCGAATTCACCTGGACCGCCTGGGACTACCTGGGCGAAGCGGGTATCGGTAAAGCAGTCCGTCTGCCTGCCGATGATCCGAAGATGAAAGAGGGCTGCTGGTCCCTGATGCCCCCGGACGCTTCTCCCTTCCCCTGGCGGACAGCCAATGACGCGGATTTCGACATCACCGGTCTCATGCTGCCCCAGGGCGCCTATCGCAGCGTGGTATGGAGCAGTCCGGAAACCTTCCTGTATTCCCGGAAACCGGAAGACTTCGGCAAGGATGAACTGATCACGCCCTGGGGTTTCCCGGTGCTGTTCTCCAGCTGGAACTATGCGGGTTCCGAGGGGAAACCCGTGGAAATCTCCGTCTTTTCCGCTGCGGAGGAAGTGGAGCTGTTCCTGAACGGACAGTCCGTCGGCCGGAAGGCTGTCCCGCAGGATGGGACGATGCCCCGCAGCGTCGGTTTTGAGACAACGTATCAGCCGGGCAGACTGGAAGCCGTCAGTTATACCGGCGGCCAAGAAGTCAGCCGTGCCGTACTGGAAACAACAGGAAAACCGTCCCGGATCCGCCTGACTGCGGATAAAAAGGCGGTACGTCCGGACGGTCACGATCTGGTCTGTGTGGAGATTGAGCTTCTGGATCAGGAGGGACGCATTGTCCCGGATGCAGAGCTCAGCCTTTCCGCGGAAGTGGCCGGACAGGGCTGGCTGGCCGGATTCGGCACCGGCAATCCCATTACGGCGGAAGACTATACGGATAATATGACCGTAAGCTGGCGCGGACGGGCCCTGGCGATACTCCGTTCCGGTTATGAAAGCGGCGAAATAACCCTGACGGTTTCGGCAAGAAACCTGCCGGAGGAAAGCGTCACCTTCCGTGTGACGGAATAACAAACAGCGCAAAACAGCCTGCGATTGAATTCGCAGGCTGTTTCTTTATTCCGGGAAACGGGTACAGGTCATCAGGCAAAACGCCCCACGGGGTCACAGAGCACTGAACCTGTTGAAAAGTATGCTCTTTTTGCCCATATTTGCCAAAAGGGTATATAAAAAATATACCGTATACATTTCAAAAATTTACATCTTCACTGAGCACCGCTGCAATGCTGCTTTCGATATCGTTTGCCCGCCGAAGCAGTCTTTTCTTCCGGATATCGTCTCCGGCCGGCCACTCCATCAGCTTCTTGATCCGTCCCAGCGCAATCGTGCCCTGGAACCGTTCATTCCAGGCACGGTACAGGGACATATACCAGTTCCTTAATTCTTCCTCACTGGCTGCAGCTCCGCCCCGGATCTGCCGTGCCAGTGCCGGATTGGCCAGCAGGCCCCGCCCGATCATCACCGCTTCTGTTCCGGGGCAGCGCGCGGCCAGGGCCTCCACATCTTCCTTTGTCTTCAGGTCTCCGTTGTAAACCGGGTGCGGCAGGCCTTCCCGCAGCGCCAGTTCAAACGCTTCCGGATGTCCCGCGCCGGTATACTGTTCCTTTGTCGTCCGGATATGCACCGTCACATGGCCGAAAGGATACTCCGCAAGCAGTTTCAGGAGTTCCGGCCATTCGTCAGGGCTTTCGTATCCGATCCTGGTTTTCACGGACAGGGTTACGGGAAGGGTATTCGAAAACACGCGGTCCAGGAAGGATCGCAGGTATCCCGGATCCTGCAGCAGGCCGCTTCCCCGGCCCCGCCTGGTCACCGTAGGCGACGGGCAGCCGATATTCAGGTCCGCGCGGGAATAGCCGCATTCGCTCACATAGTACAGCCAGGCGGACAGCTGCTCCGGATCCCTCGTCAGCGCCTGGGGAAGCACCGTCAGCCCCTCGTTTTCCTCCGGGGAGATATCCCGTTCCTCCCGGGTCAGAAGCGACAGGGACTGGGTCAGCTTGTGAAACGGCAGGCAGTAGACGTCGACGCCCCCGAAGATCCGGTTGTGGGTCTGCCGCAGAATTCCGTCTGTCATCCCCTCCATCGGGGCAAAATAGATCTTCAAACCCGGTCCTCCGTCTTCAGCACTCCCACTGGTGCTTTTTCATGTCCACGTTTCCGTTCGGCAGGAAGGTAACGCCCTCCGCCTCCAGCCTTTCCCGCTGATCGCGGAAGCAGGGGGCCGTCCTGCCGGCCTGGTTCACCACCCGGTGGCAGGGATAATCCCCGTAGTACTGCGACAGGCTCAGGATCCTGCCGACCAGCCGGGCGTTCTTATCATGCCCGGTCAGCCGGGCAATCTGTCCGTAGGAGGCCACGCAGCCTTCCGGGATTTCCTCCACCGCGGACAGGATTTCATAAATCAGATCTTCATCCATTTTCCCCTGCATGCCGTCCTTCCGTCAGATTTTCCGGACGCTCCTGAAGATTTCCCTTTTCTCTCCCTGGTAATCGCCAATTCCTTCGAATACCGGTTCAAATCCGCACTTCTTCAGTACATGTACGGAGGCAATATTCTCCTTCAGGCAGATCCCGTATACCTCGCTGATTCCGACCCGTCCTGCCATTTCCGGAAGGAAAGCCTTCACTGCTTCCGTTGCGTATCCGTTTCCGGTATACGCTTTGGCGATATGATAACCGATTTCCCAGGTACCGTCCTCCATCGGGACCATCTGCACATATCCGATGTTCTTCCCGTCCTGCCTGGTGATCACCGGATGGACCTGCGGCCCGTCGTTGGTTCCGTACACGGACATCAGGAATTCAATGGTTTCCCGGGCTTCTTCCAGGGTCTCAAACACCTCGTCCGGCACGAATCTCCGGTTGTCTTCATCCAGGGAATTCTCATGCACCGCCTGGGCCATATCCATTGTGAATTCCGTAATGATCAGTCGGTCTGTTTCAATTCTCATCATTCTTTTCCCCGTCTGTTTTGTTACTTTGCCAGAAGCTTCAGGAACCGTGCTTCATTCATCTGTTCGTTCGTCAGATACTCCCCGTTGTAAAACAGCGCATAGGTCGTTACCGGTGTCGGGGCGTTTTGCGCCTCTGTTTTGCTTTCCAGGCGGATGGCTTTGAACGGCACTCCGTGATCCCTGGCGGTCTGTTCCACGATCGGAACGTATTTGGCATTGAACGGGCACTGATTCGTATAGTACAGAACATACCCCTGTCCGTCAACACGGGGATGCCTGGCGCATTCCCTGAACTTTGGTTTTTCCGTGCTGCCGTTGAATTCCAGGACCCACAGCTGGATACCGTTATCCGCCTCGTCACAGACCTCAAAGCCCTTATGCTTCAGGAACTTTGGATCGGCAAGGAACGGTTTTTTCTTTGCGGAGGACAGAATGCACAGGCCTTTTCTGCCTTTTGCCTTACTGTCTGCGATGCATGCGTCCAGCAGGTCGCCGGAATATCCGTGTCCTTTGAGGGAACCGGACACCCACAGGCAGTCAATGTACATATATCCCTCCGCGTCAATCGGATTCCAGGCGTTTTCCGCCGGGATGTACTCAATAAAGCACTTTCCCCGCTCAACGCTTTTCAGGAACACCAGTCCCTCCTCAAACCGGTCCCGCAGCCAGGCCTTCTTGGAAGCCACCTGTACATCCCGGTTATTGGAGATGGCGCAGCAGATATGCTCATTCTCTATATTGTCCTTTGTTACACGGATATATTCCATATTCTTCTCCTCCTGATCGGAAAGAAGCCAGGAAGCCGCTTTGCTCCCTGGCTTTTCCCCGGTTTTATCCAATCGGGAAACAAACCTCTGTCACGTATTCGTCCGGATTCTTTGTTTCGTTCGGGCTCACATGGTAGATGTTGAACATGGGGCCTGTCACCTGATATCCGTTCTCGCTGATCCAGGAAATCACAGTGGCCGTCGCGTCGCCCATCTGTTCATAACTGCCCCGGATAATGCAGCTCGCCACCTTGACTGCCGGAAGGGTTTTGAACTTCACATGCTCCGTATCCTCATAAGTCCCCTTCACGGTCATCCAGACCACGATCTCCGCGTTTTCTTCCTTGTATTCCTTGTCCAGGAACTCTGCAGCGGCCAGGCAGGGGTCGGCGGGAACCATGTTTTTGCACTCGCCCATCATGGCCCAGGCCATGCCCTCGTCCTCATAGTGCGGGATCACCATGTGCACCGTGGCAGCGTATCTTTCCGGAATGGTTTTTACCGTAACGTCAAAATTCATATTCTGCTCCTTTCTCAGCCGTTTCCTGGCTGTCTCCAGAAGCGTCAGCTTATACTCCGTCTCCTTCGAGATCCGTTCCAGTTCCTCTTCCCGTGCGGACAGGAACCGGTCCAGCTTCTCGCGGTCATCGTAAACCTCCAGCATCCGGATAATATCCGTCAGGGAAAAGCCCATATCCTTCAGGGCGGTAATCCGCCCGATCTGGAACAGCTGGTCTTCCCTGTAATACCGGTATCCGGTAAAGGTGTCGGTTTCAGCGGGCTTCAGCAGCCCGATGTCGTCGTAGTGGCGGAGCATTCTGATGCTTACTCTGGAAAGTTTTGAAAAATCTCCGATTTTCAGCATTCTGGTTTTCCCTCCATGGATGGTATTTCTGAGCTCGCCGCTACTGTAATCCCTCACACAGTGTGAGAGTCAAGTATTAATTTCACAATTCTGAATTACTTTTTGATTCCCATAACCTTCCGGATTGTCTTTTCCTCCGCTTTGGGAAAGTGTTTCCGGACCTGCTGCGCAATTCGCTCCCAGGATTTCTCCGGCGCTTCGTCGCAGCTGTTCACCGCGTCATATCCCCATTTGGTTTCCGGCGTCATCAGTTCCGCCACATGCCAGCCATAGGCTTCCCCATATTTATTCCGCCGCTGCCGGAAATCGCTCATAATCAGGAAGGACTTCATCTGCAGGTCTGTCAGAGCCCCTTCAAACCCCTTTTCCAGGGCCGCGCGTCTTTTGATTTCAAAGGACAGGAGGCCCAGGCCGACAGCGTCTTCATTCAGCTCCAGGATATCCAGGATCCGCTTGCAGCGGCTGGTCATCTTTCCGTCCTCGTACATCCCTTCATAGTCATACCCGTCCCGCCGGTAGTTCGCAAAACAGGGAAACCATTCCTTCGAAACAAATCCGGCTTTCTTGTCAAAGAACTTCCCGTAGGCAACGTAGACATTGGGCGCCAGCAGCTGCCGCCAGGCCCAGGGATCCCGTGCCGGGTCGTCCACCCACCAGTCCTCCGCCGGGGTATGCTCCTCCACGGAAAACCCGGGAATATCGTTGGAAAACAGCGGCAGGAAGCCCACCTCCCGGACCAGATCCAGCAGGTCTTCCGGGGAATGCAGGCATTCACTGTCCGTCCGTCTGCAGCCTTTCATAATCCACTCACCGGCTATTGTATCCATAGGTTCTCCTTCTCTTTTCGGCTCACCATCTGCGTCCCCGCCCGTAGCAGCTGTCGCAGATCCGGTACGGCCAGTTCCACGGCAGGTGCCGCTTGCAGGAGGGGCAGGTCCGCTGCTGCAGTTTCTGGGTGGAAAGGATATGGACAATGCCCTGGGAAATCAGGTCCTTCCGCCGCTGGATCTCCGCCAGCAGGTTGTCAGGTTCCGGAATAAACAGGCGTGTATAGTTGTAATACAGGTCACACCGCCGGTAGTCCGCTTCCAGCCCGTCCAGCATGCGGATGGTGCAGCTTTCCGGCTCCACAATCTCCGGCATTTCCGGCATCACGTCAATATGTTCCCCGCGGCATTCCGCATGATACATGGCTTTCCATCGGAACAGCAGATCCGGATCCTTTTCGTCAAAGGGAATGCAGATGAACCGGTACAAAAGCCGCCGGTCCGTTTTCGGGGTTTCCATCATCGCGGCAAGTTCCGCCATCCGGACCGTGGACGCCTTGGAAAAGCATCCCTTGTCCTGCATCCGGATCCACTGGTCCAGGATGCCGGTCAGCGGCAGCGGAATACCCAGCAGGGATTCCGGGAAGCCGATCACGCCTTCCGTCAGCGGCAGCAGCGGCCGGGCCATGGCCCGTGCAACCTCCTGCCGGAAACCGAAAGCGTTCACATAGCCGATTTCATATTTGCCGTATCGTCCCGCCCGGCCGGCAATCTGCTTGATTTCCGAATCCGTCAGCAGCCGGGTGATATCTCCGTCATATTTTTCCGATTCCAGGAAAACCACCCGCTGAATCGGCAGGTTCATGCCCATGGCAATGGCGTCCGTGGAAACCACAACCTCCGTATCTCCCCGGTGGAACCGGTCCGCCTGGTTGCGCCGCACATCCGGCGGCAGGGCGCCGTAAATCAGGGATACCTTGTATCCCCGTGTCTTCAGTTCCGCGGCCACCGCGTGCACCCGGGCCTTGGAAAACACGATCAGCGCGTCCCCGGGCCGGACGGATCCCGGAAACTGGAATCCTTCCTTCTCCACTTCCAGGGGCGTCATCCGCTCATGGCGGATCACGGTCAGTTCATCCCCGCAGTCTTCAATGATCCGGGTCAGCAGCGCTTCTGCGTCCGGAGAAGCACAGGCATGGATTTCATCCGCGCACAGTCCCAGGATCGCCGCCGTCCAGGCGCCGCCCCGGTCCCTGTCCGCGATCATCTGGCACTCGTCAATCACCGCCACGTCATAGTGGGTCTGCAGATCCGCCATTTCCACCGTGGAAGACTGTACCCGGCTGAAAGGAACCCGAATCTGTTCTTCGCCTGTCACCAGGGAACAGGGAACATCCGCCAGGTTCAGCGCTTCAAACTGTTCGGCGGCAAGCAGCCGCAGCGGACCCAGATACAGTCCGCACCAGGCTCCATGAAGCCGCTGGATGCCTTCATAGGTTTTGCCGGAATTGGTGGGTCCCAGATGCAGGTAGAAATGCCTGCGCATCTGCCGTGCCAGCGGATACAGGTCCCGGTAGTGTTCCGGGATCGCGTCCAGCAGGGCAGCCCGGATCCGTTTTTCCCTTTCATATACGGCGTCTGCCTTTTTCTGCAGCCGGATCAGTGCGGCGTTCTTTTCCAGCAGCCGCCGGAGCCGGTCCTTGGAGAACTTTTTGTCCAGTGCGTTGATCACCAGCCGGGTACCCCGGTCCGCTTCCCGCCGCACTGCCGACGCCACGGTCTCCCCGGAGGGCATGCGCACATTCCTGCAGGCGTTCAGCTCCGGGAAAGCTTTCCCGGCTTCCGCCCGCAGGTAACCGGCAAGGGAGCCCGGCTGGAACGCCCGGTCCACCGCCTTGGGCGTCAGGCCGCCGGGAAAATACTTATCCATCACCCGGCGGACAACGGAGCGTTCCTCGTCCTCTTCCTTCAGTCTCGCTCCGTGATCCCCTGTCCGCAGCCACAGCACCACCCGGTTTTCCGCCCGTGTGGTCATCAGTCCCATTTCATCGTCAAACCAGCGGCGCAGCTCTCCTTCACGGATAATCCGTAATGCCTCATAGGCCTTGTCCAGGGATACCTTGCTCTTTTCCACCGTGCGCAGGAAGGCCAGGTCCACCTTGTGTCCCTCCTGCAGTTCCGTCTCAATCAGGCCGGCCAGTCGTTCATATTCTGCCTGGTCCCCGGCCAGCACAAGTTCGCCCCGGAGCAGGCCCTGCCAGATCCTGTCCCGGCGCTGCAGCTGTCTTAATGTTGTCAGAAAGGCTTCGCTCTGCAGATAAGCTTCCTTTTCCGCAGGCTTCATACTGCGGGTAATCACCCGCACCTTATTCAGAGCGTGCTGATAAAGGTACCGCTCCCGTTCGGGCCGCAGTGCCTGCACATACGCGTTCATCAGTTCGTAATTCATATCTTTTAACACAACAGATATCTATCAGATTGACCCCGCGGGATCACCTCGATATCATCATGTTTATCATAATCTATTTTGCGTATAAAATCCACACCGGATCCGTTTCTGTACATAAGGGCCGGATGAAAAAGCCCGTCCGGCCGCTTGGGCGTGGACGGGGCTTGATTTTCTGTATATTCTGTGTTTCTCAGAAGAAGAAGGTTTTCCGCAGGTGCGCGTGCAGTGGCGGAATCAGCGTCGCGATGAACAGGAACAGGCCCAGCAGGCCGAAGCCGCACACACAGTAGAGGGACCAGACCCACATCGGCGTTCCGAAGGTGATGCTCTGGAAAAACTCCACCAGCATAAAGCTGCAGCCGATCAGCACCAGGTACAGGCCCAGCAGCCGCAGGCGGCCCCTGCGGATATACCGGAAAATGGTCACGCCCAGCAGCGTCAGGATGCACGCGATGCCCGTCACAGGAAAGGCGAAGGACAGGAACCAGTTTTCCCCGTTCTTCAGGCAGACATACAGCAGGAATCCCGCCAGGCAGATAAAATCAACCGGCAGGAAAATCATCGGCCGGAACCGGGGAAACAGCAGCGGGAACAGCAGCACAATCCAGGCCAGCGCTCCGCCCATCAGCACATATCCGGACCAGGAAGCCTCCCCGGCCGTGTTCAGGCAGACAATCAGGCTGCTCAGGCCGGCGGCAATCATCACCGCCGTCAGCATCCAGACCAGCAGTCCCCTTCCGCTCTTTTCCTTCTCCGGCAGGCGGTCCGAATACGATGACCGGTCCCCTGCCTCCGTCTCCTGCGCAATCATCACCGGAGTCCGGCACAGCGGGCATTCCTTTACCCCGTCCTGCAGCTTCACTCCGCAATAGACACAATACATGTTATTTCTCCTCTGTCACTTAGCTCATCTGTGGTTACAGTAACCATCATTCTTCATTTTTCATTCTTCATTATTGAAAGCAATTCATGGCGTAAAACGCCTTATGAATTGCTTTCAATCTCCACCGGCACTCCCAATTCCACCAGCCGGGAGAACACCAGCCGCTCCAGTTCCGATTCCCGGATGCCCCGGATCATGTTGATGTATGTTTTGCCGTTGTAAGTCGCCACGGAGCAATTGTTTGGATAGGTGTACTGAACGCCGATGACGAACTCAAACCGTTCCACCAGCGGCTGCATAGCTTCCGGCACCGTCACAACACCCATGTTGGACAGGTTCAGGCAGCCCTTGTTTTCCCCGCTGAGCATATACACCGTCCGCATACAGATCGTCTTGATCGGCAGCGGAATCAGCCGCAGCAGCAGGTTTCGCTGCTGATCCACGTTCTTGGCCACCCGTCCTGCCATCCGCTGTGGAATGGTTTCCGCCGCCAGCTGGTGTCCCATGAGGGAGCAGATCTGCTCATGGGTGTATTCACCCAGCCGCGGATCAAACCCGATGTTCACCGCCAGGGTAAAATTCCGGAACGTATTCATCCCGAAAGTCTTGCGCAGGTTTACCGGGATGGTGATTTTCACCGGCCGGGCTTTCTTGCCTGTACGGCCCTCTGCCAGCTGCCTCTTCTCAATAGCCTCCGCCAGCACCGCGGCCAGGAACGCCGTCACGGTCACGCCCTGTTCATGCGCTTTTTCCTTCAGTTTGTCCGCCGGTACAATCCCTGTGATAATATGCCGGAACCGGTCCGCCTCCGGCGTTCCGCTCAGGCGGTAGGCCGTATCCTCCGCCCGGCTCAGGCCCCGGGACGCGCCGCAGGACTGGAAGCAGTCCCTTGTTTCCTCCGCTTTCGGTTTATCGCTGATGTCAACAATATGTCCTTCCGGCGGGATCTCCGTACCGTATTTCAGCGTCAGGTAACGGGCCGTCAGGTTTTTGAGCAGGATCAGTCCGCCCGTTCCGTCTGTCACGGAATGGAACACTTCCACGGCGATCCGGTTGTTGTAATACAGAAAGCGCACACAGCAGGTTCTCAGTTCCCTGCGTGTCATATGCGTCAGGGGATAAGCGAAATCCTTCTGGGATTTCGGTGCTTTCAGGATGGTTTCCAGGTAATACCAGAAAAAGCCTCTCCTCAGGCGTACAAAGCAGGTCGGAAACCGGGGTTTCAGATCAGCGATTGCCTGGTCCAGCATCTCAGGATCCACCGGTTCCTTCAGCGTGGCGGAAACCCGGAAAACATTATTCCAGTTTTTCCGGATAATCGCCGGAAATATCAAAGCGGCATTGTCCAGCCGGTACCATTGTTTTTTCATCTTTTCAGTCTTCCTCCGGCCATACAGACTGTATCTGCCAGTATGTACCAGACGATCATAGCACGCCCATTTCCTTCCGTCAAACCAACCAAAAGAAACACGATATAATTATTTACTGATGGCTGTATCAACAGTTCCAGGCTCAGCTTTTTCTTCCATCCGTATAGCAACAGTAAAAAACACTATATCATTTTTCATTTTTCATTTTTCATTCTTCATTGGTTAAAACCGTTTATAAAGCCACCTGTGTTTCCCCGCCGGAATCTTGACCGTTCCCGCCTTGCAGCGGCGTCCGGTCTCCAGGTCGGTATACATGGTCTCGTCATGGATCCAGGCAGTCTGGGGTTCCTGAGAGAAATTGAACACAGCCAGCAGTTTCTCTCCCAGGTAATACCGGCCGATGCCCAGGACCTGGTCGTTGCCGGTGGGCTGAATCCACACATCCGCCCCGTCGTCAAAAACGCCGTACTGCTGCCGAAGCTGCTCCTGGCGTTTGATTTCCGTAAAGATCCTGCCTTCCGTGGTATCCGGATCCTTCCGCTTTTCCGCCTTCTGCCAGTCCATGTCCCCCCGGTGAAGATAGCGGCTGTCCTCCGCCTTCAGGGGATCGTCGTGATAGGAGTAATCATTCTCCTGGGCAATCTCATCCCCGCTGTAGAGCACTGGCACCCCGCTGAGGGTGAACATGAGGGCGTGCAGCATGCTGTCCAGGTGGATTGCTTCCTCCAGGGCCTTTCCATTCTTCCATTCCCGGGCAGTCTCGATGCCGCACAGGGACGCGGTGGTACCGCACAGCCGGGCGTCTCCCAGTCTCGGATCATCGTTGTACAGTTCTCCCCGGGACCGGCTGCCCGGATATTTCCCGGTAAACCAGTCGTTCAGATACCGCTTGTGGGGCACCTGTTCCCAGGCAAAGTTCCATCTCAGGTAATCAAAGTCCAGTCCCCAGCCGATGTCGTCATGACAGCGCAGGTAGTTCAGGAATGTATACTGCTTCGGCAGCGCGAACACCTGTCCCAGCTGATGCTCCAGCAGTTTTACATTCCGGGTGGCCACAGTGTGCCACAGGGTCGCCATGGTGGTTACGTTGTACAGCAGGTGGCATTCCGGCTTCTGCACCGTACCGAAATAAGGCACCACCCGGCTGGGCTCCATCACCACCTCACCCAGCAGCAGCGTTCCCGGGCAGACAATCTCGCAGACCATCCGCATCATCCGCACCAGGGTATGCACCTGTGGCAGGTTCCGGCAGGTGGTTCCCGGCGCTTTCCAGATATAGGGCACCGCGTCCAGCCGGATGATATCCACGCCGTAGTTGCACAGGTACAGCATGTTTTCCGTCATATCGTTGAAAACCGCCGGATTGGCGTAGTTCAGGTCCCACTGATAGGGATAGAACGTAGTCATCACGATCTTCTTTGCTTCCTCGCACCAGGTGAAATTTCCCGGCGCCGTGGTTGGAAACACCTGCGGCACAGTCTGCTCATACCAGTTGGGAATGTCCCAGGTGTCATAGAAGAAATATCGGTTCTGGTAGTCCGCTTCCCCTGCCCTGGCCCGCCGTGCCCATTCATGGTCCTCGCTGGTATGGTTCATCACAAAATCCAGGCACAGGGAAATTCCTCTCTGATGGCAGTCTTCCGCCAGGTCTGCCAGATCCGCCATTGTTCCCAGCTCCGGCTGCACCTTCCGGAAATCACTCACTGCATATCCGCCGTCGCTCCGGCCTTCCGGGCTTTCCATCAGCGGCATCAGGTGCAGGTAGTTCACTCCGCAGTCCTGTACATAGTCCAGCTTGTCCCGGACGCCCCGCAGTGTCCCGGCGAAGGCCTTCACATACATCAGCATGCCCACCATGCTGTGTCCTCTGTACCAGGCCGTGTCAGCTTCCCGTTCACGGTCCAGCTTCCGGAGGCTTTCCGGCCGGCTTTCCCACATCCGGTACAGCATCCCGGTAAAGTATTCCCAGGCCTTCTGATCACCGTGGTACAGTTCCATATACAGCCACTTCAGTTCGTCCGCATGCCGGGCAAACCGTACGGCAAATTCTTCCTTCCAGTTCTGACTGCTCATCTGACGCCCTCTCAATTTCCGCTTGATGTATGTCTTCAGGATCCTTTTATCCTTTTTCTTCTGCCTTATTTATAGCATACTTCCCGGCTGCGGACAAGGCATACGGAATTGGATGATCGTGCCGTTGAAAACAGAAAACTGTTAATCAGCAGAAAAGCTCTGCGGAATTCACGTTCCGCAGAGCTTTTCTGTGCTGGAAAAACCGGGTTTTGCCGTCAATGTTCCTCCAGGGCTTCATTGTGTGTACTTTGCCAAGCCGTTCCTTCTGATCCCATCCAGCTGTTCTGCGCTCAGGGTTCCGGCGCGATACAGCTGAAGATATTCATTTTCGATGGAGCTGTCAAAGATCAGCAGGTCGTCCGTGTTGATCGTTACCTGGATGCCATTTTCAACCAGGATCCGGATCGGATGATCCCTGTAATCCTTCACATATCCCAGCATCACATTACTGCTTGGGCAGACATTCAGCCGGATGCGGTTATCCGCCAGGAACCTCATCGTTTCCTTTGACGTACAGGCACTGATCCCGTGATGGACTTCCGAAAGGCCCAGCACTTCCACCGCCCGCCTGATGTCGTCCGCCGTACCCGTCTCCCCGGCGTGCATCTTTTTCACAAGGCCGTACCGCTCCGCTTTCCTGTAAAGCGGCAGGAAAGCTTCCACCGGCTGATAGTTTTCAAACCCGCAGATATCAATGGACCTGAACCAGCCGGGCTGAAGATATTCGTCAATTCTTTCCGCTTCGAAGGCAGCGTCACAGTTTGACGGAAAGGTCAGTTCAGGCTCAAAAACCGTATTGGGACAATAGGCCCGGTGAAATCCTTCAATCAGTTCCCGAAGGGCTTCCGTCCCGCCCGCCTGGTCGATCTCCGCGGCACCGAAGTTCATGGATAATCTTGCGATATAGTTTCTCTTCGCTTCCGCAAACGCGCCCTCCCAGCGAAGGAGGGCGCCTTCCTGTCCGTCACAGAAGGGCTTTATGGAGGAGCGGAACCAGTCCTGCATTCCGGTAAGTCCGTCAAGCGGCACAGGGGGATCCGGCAGGCTTCTTTTCAGCCTTTCCGCCAGCCATTCCCGACGGCACCCTTTTGTCGAGTGATTATGCAGATCACTCTTGGGAACAGCCAGCAGTTTTGCGGTGTTTCCTTCCCGGAGCGCTTCGCAGAACACATTCACAATATCCTTTTTCAGCAGGAGCCTGTTTCCGTCGTCCCTGAACACAGAATACCCGGATCGCTCATAAAAGCGCATAGCTGATGTATTTGATTTTTCCACATGCAGGAGAACCGCCCTGCTTTCGATCTGCTCTGCGTATTCTTCCGCCGTACGGATCAGCGACGAACCGATTCCCTTGTTCCGGTAAGCCGCTGCAACCGAAAAGTCATCCAGGTAAATATGATCCACCGGATCATGATGGACTTCCACAGACAGGAAAGCGATCACCTGACCGTCTTCCGCAACAAAGATCCGGTCCTGGTTTTCACTCCAGTATCTGTCCAGGTCTCCGTCCCCGTAGCCTTTCACGTCATCCGTTTGGTATATCGTCCGCAGCATTTCCAGAAACAGTCCGCGTATCTTTTCTTCATCCGCCGGCACTGCCGTTCTGATCTTATATTTCATCTTTGTCCTCACTCTGTGCAATCTGTTTTTCCTGATACCGGGCCAGGTCCGCGTTGAGTTTCTCCGCTTCTTTCCTGTCGATCAGATACAGAATGAGATGGGACAGGACAAAAACTGCCAGAATGCCCAATGCGAGCCCGGGAAGGACCCAGTTTTTTTCCGTAGGAATGGTGTCCGCCTTCAGGGCAATCAGGATGATCGCCCCTTCAATCAGCAGAAGGCTGATAGCTTTCCGGATAATCAGACTCCGGATGCTGAGCTCCCTGTCTGACCGGGTGATCACGGTTGCCGCGGTACCGATCAGCGCGTAAAGCAGCGGGGAAAGAAAGGCTTCATAACTTAAAACGCGGTCCCGGTCAAGCAGGCGCCCCAGAATCATGATCACAACGGTGATCAGCGTAACCAGCAGCGTATACGGGCGGAGCGCCCGGATAAGCTGCTCTTTCCATTTCTGTCCGGGCATCAGGATTCACCGCCTTTCAGGATATTCTTCAGCGACGGAACATACTTCCGGGAAATGATAATTTCCTCACCGTTTTTCAGGACGGCCAGGAACCGCCCGTTCAGTGCAGGCCGAACAGAAGTGATTTTCATCAGGTTCACAATCATGCTTTTGGAAATGCGAAGGAAGCTTTGATTGCGCAGCATCTCTTCCAGTTCGTACAGTTTCATCCGGATCTCATAACTGTCGGCAGCGGTATACAGAAAGAGCCGGTCATCCACCGACTCGGCGTAGAACAGATCCACCACCGGTACCTCAAAACGCTGGCCGTCCCGGACAGCGCTGAGCTGTCCCTGACGGGATTTGACAAAGGAGATGATTTCCTGTATCTCATCCGTAATCCAGTGATACCGGATCTCCACCATTTCCGGCTCGCTTTCCGGAATCTTCCTGGTTTCCAGTTTCATTCCACCTGCTCCTTTATACCGGTTGCTCTCTGTCCGAATGCAGTCAGTATATCAGAGCGGGTTGTGAACCGCAATGAACTTATTATCCTTCCAGGTGTTTCCAGTTCCAGACAGAATAACCTCCCAGCACAACCGCGCTGACAGCAATCATGATCACTGTGGTAAGAGCCGGACCGCCAAGGGCTCTGTAAAGCGCTTCGTCGTTTGAAACAACAGAAAGCGCATTGAACACACTGTGAAAAACAATACAGGGCACCAGGCTCTTTCCCTTGTGGAAAAGGACAACCAGCGCAAAACCGGCAAACACGGCGAAAATGATCTGGCCGATGGTATCCAGGAGGTTCTGGCCGGTAAGCAGGTTCACGATATGGCCGATGCCGAAGGTGACCGATGAAATGATGACCGCCCGGGTCAGGTTTTCCTTTGCAATCGCCCTGAACAGGAATCCGCGGAAAATGATTTCTTCCAGGAATCCGACGCACAGCATGCTGATCACAAACAGGATGCTTTCCGCTGCCGAAAAACGAAGTGCCGGGCTGAAAACAATCTTATACACGCACACCAGCATCAGCGGGATGAAAAGCCATGCCCGCAGGAGCCGGTATCGTGGCAGGAACAGGCCGTACTTTTCAGCCAGGCCGTTCCGCATGACCCACAGGAACAGGCAAGCCGTCAGCACAATATGAAACGCAGCGGGAACCAGTTTATACGCTCCGATTGTTTCGCTCAGCATTTCAGCCAGGCTTGTGCCGGCAACATAAATTGCAATCCATTCCAGGGCGAAAGTCAGTTCATTCTTCTCATACAGTTTTCTCATGGTATTTCCTCCATCCGTTTGTTCAGGCAAAGGATAATACCGCAATGCAGCGAAACACAACAAACCGGCAGGTGAGATGCATTTTCCGCGGGCAAGATGCACCAGGGCTTCCCTTCCGGCGGGGTGCGGATCCCCGTTCCGGAAGTGTTTTTTCTGATCCTCATACAACCGGTATAAGCACTCTGTCATTATGCATTTTTCTTTCAGTTGCTTTATCTGTAAAGCAACTGAAAGAAATTGTATGCACAACCGTCTTTTCATGATATAATAGGCTGATGCGGTTTTGGGCATCGGGGAGATCTTATATTTTATACGTTATCATTTTCCTTCCCTGCCGTACCGTGTCAATATATCGCTCTTGAACCGGATGGAAGGAGGCTTTCATGAGCAATCTTGACGCGCAGTCTGTTTGCCGCAGACTGGAAGCTGACAAAACGCTGGCCACCCTGTTTGACATTCTCCGGGACTACGGGGAAGCGCCCAACGCCTACTGGCTGAACGGTGAACAGGAAAGAACCCGCACCTATGCGGAAATGGCCCTCCGGGCGGATGACTACGCCGCCTGCATTAACTCTCTTGGTCTTGAAGATGGCTGGATCGGCGTTGCCGTGGATACCTGCCACGACTGGCCGTCCCTGTACTGGGGCATCATGCGCTCCGGACACAACGCCCTGCTGCTGGACGCGTCCGCGCCCGATAACGTCATTCAGGGACTGCTGGATGAAGCGCACTGCCGCCAGGTTATTTCCCTGAAACCCCGGGCTCTGTCCGGCAATGTCCGACAGATCGATTTCAAAACAATCCGGGAAGCGCCCCGTACCATCGGCTTCACTCCCGTCTGGGGTGAATATACCGCCATGTGCACCAGCGGCACCACCGGCACCAGCCGCATCTTCGCCTACAACGGTGAAGCCGTCTGCGCGCAGGCGCTGAATGCCTATGAGCTTTTCAAGGTCAACCCCCGCATTGTCCATGCGGAAAACTTCGGCCGGAAAACGCTGGCCTTCCTGCCCTTCCATCATGTGCTGGGCTTCATGGGCAACATGATCCTCGCCCAGTTCATGGGCACGGCCAATGTGTATCTGCAGGACCGCACCCCCAACTCCATTCTCAATACCTGCCACCATTTTCCGCCGAACCTGCTGATCATGGTTCCCCTGGTGGGCAACAGCCTGGTCCGTTCCGTGGAAAAGGGACTCAAAAAAGAGAACAAGGCCAAGCAGAGCGCTTTCAAAACCCTGAAGGCCCTGTCCCTTGCCCGTCAGGCCATTTCTCCGGAAGCCGGCCTCCAGTGGGCCCAGAAGAAAGCCTTTGCCTCCCTTAACGAGCGGCTTATCGGCACCGAAGTGGACGTGGTGATCTTCGGCGGAAGCCATACGCCCACTGAAACCCTGCGCACCCTGAATGCGCTGGGTTATTACACCGTCACCGGCTACGGCATGACGGAAACCGCCATTGACGGTTTTGAAAGGGAGATGTCCCTCAAATACCGGCTGAACGGTTCCGTCGGTAAGCCTCTGCCCGCCGCTGAATACCGGATTGTTCCGGACAGGGAAGGCAGCAAAACCGGTGAACTTCAGGTCCGCGGTACCGGCATTCATTCCGGCCGGGTCATTGACGGCCAGATTCTCCCGCCCGACACCGTCGATGGCGGCTGGCTGCCCACCGGTGACATCGCCCAGCTGGACGCCACCGGCCGCCTGTATATCCGTGGCCGCCTGAAGGACGTCATCATCAACGAATCCGGCGAAAACGTCTATCCCGATGATATGGAAGACGCCTTCGCCGCCCTGAACGGCGTGGATCAATTCTGCGTGGTGGGATTACGCCGCAACCGCCGGGACAACAATGAAGACATCGTCCTGGTCATGAACGTCGGTGAAAACTATACTGATGACCAGTATCTGGACAAGCTGGCCGCGAAGGTGGCTGACGCCAACCGCAAGCTGCCCATCTACACCCAGCTGAACCGTGCCATCGTCACGCCCAACAAGCTGCCCCTGGTCAGCGGCATCAAGGTCAAGCGGATCGAGCTCAAGCGCATGTATGCGGAAGGTGAACTGACCTACCGCGAGCTGGATCTCCACGGCCAGAACGTCGGCGCCGAAGTGGCTGCCGCGGCCCGCATCGAGACCAAGAGCGCGAAGCACGACGAAATTCTGAAGAAGGTCCGCACCATGTATGCGGAAGCGCTGGAGATTTCCGAAAGCGAGATCACCGACAATGCCAACTTCATTGAGGATCTCCAGGGCGACAGCCTCCAGGTGCTGTCCATTGCGCTGAAGGCCGAAGAGGAATGGGGCATTACCATTCCCGCTGAAGAATACGGTTCCTGCGCCACCGTGGCCGGTATGGCCCAGGTGGTGGAAACCCTGCTGGAAGGCCCCGCCGAAAGCGACAAGCCGAAGGAACGCGTCCCCGTCCGGCCCATCAGCCGTTTTGAGGACACGCCGGAATACAAGCATTTCCTTGCGCGTCAGGAAGCCCTGGTCGGCAAGGGAGACAACCCCTACTTCGTCGCTCATGAATCTCCCCTCCTGGATACCGGCATCATCGACGGCAAAGAAGTCCTGGAGTTCGGCTCCTACAACTACGTAGGCATGTCCGGCCGGAAGGAAGTCAAGGACGCCGCCAAGGCCGCCATTGACAAGTACGGCACCAGCGCCAGCGGCAGCCGCCTGCTGGCCGGTGAAAAGCAGGTCCATAAGGACCTGGAAAAGGAAATCGCCGACTGGAAGCACACCGAGGACGCCATCGTCTGCGTCGGCGGTCACTCCACCAACGTGACCTTCGTCGGCAACTTCTGCGGCAAGAACGACCTGATCCTCTACGACGCGCTGGCCCACAACTCCATCGAGCAGGGCTGCAAGCTGTCCGACGCGACCTCCAGGCCCTTCCCCCATAGCGACACCGCTGCTCTGGAAACCATCCTGAAGAGCCAGCGTGCCTTCTATGAGAAGGTCCTGATCGTCATCGAAGGCGCCTACAGCATGGACGGCGACATCGCCCCCGTGCCGGAATTCGTACGGATCAAGAAGGAATACGGCTGCTTCCTCATGGTGGATGAAGCCCACAGTGCCTGCGTCATCGGCAAGACCGGCGGCGGCGTGGATGAGTACTTCGGCCTGAACGGCGATGATATCGACATCAAGTACGGCACCCTGTCCAAGGGCCTGGGCACCTGCGGCGGTTACCTGGCCGGCAAGAAGTGCCTGATCGACTACCTGCGCTACAACATGCCCGGTTTCGTCTTCAGCGTCGGTATTTCTCCCGCGCTGGCGGCCGGTTCCCTGGAAGCCATCCGCACCCTGCGGTCCCATCCGGAGATCATGGAGCACCTGCGCACTGCCATCAAAGCCTTCGCGGACAGCGCGCGGCGCCGTCACCTGGATATCTGCCTGGCCGGTGAAACCGCGGTTCTGCCGGTGCTGGTCGGTAAGGACGAGGACGCCTGGTTCCTGTCCAATGAGCTGAAAAAGCGGGGCGTCAGCGTTCCGCCCGCCATGTATCCCGCCGTTCCCAAGGGCAAAGCCCGGCTGCGCTTCTGCGTGATCAGCGAGCACAAGCCCGAGCAGATTGAAAAGGCGCTGGATATCCTGGAAGCCACTGCCCGCGAATATGGTATCGAGCTTCCCCGCCGCAACTATGACAAGGCGGAAGATCCGACTCCGGTTCTGTAATCCCAAGCATCAACAATCAAACGAGGCTGCCAGATGGCAGCCTCGTTTTTATAGTTATCAGTAATGAGTGTAAAGTGAAGAGTTGCCGCAACGGCGGCGGCCCCGCTTTATATCTGTCCTTTATTCCGCGTTTTTCATTGCCTGCTGCTTATGCAGCCACACCTGCAGCACTGCCACATCCGCCGGGTTGACGCCGGGAATCCGTCCCGCCGCGCCCAGGGATACCGGCTTCTGTTTGTCCAGCTTCTGCCTTGCTTCCAGGCGAAGATGCTCGATCTCCGCGTAGCAGATATCCTTCGGCAGCAGGGTTTCTTCCATCAGCCGGGCCTGCCGGATCATGTGCGCTTCCTTTTCCAGGTAGCCCGCGTATTTCACGGATATTTCCGCCTGCTCCGCCACAGCGGGGGATACCTCCTCCCACTCCGGCCGGAGTTCTGTCAGGTCCTTCAGGGTGATTTCCGGCCGTTTCAACAGATCTTCCGCCTTCAGGGATCCGGCCGCTTCCGGCTGGCCCTTTTCCTTCAGCAGGCTGTTCAGTTTCTCTCCCGGTGCGAAGCGGGTGGTTTCCAGCTGCCGGATCAGATCCGCTGTTTGCTCCCGTTTCCTCAGGGTCCTCTCCAACCGTTCCTCCGTGGCCAGGCCGGCCTTGTAGCCGATCTCCGTCAGCCGCAGGTCCGCGTTATCCTGCCGCAGGTACAGCCTGTGTTCCGCCCGGGAGGTCATCATCCGGTAAGGTTCATCCGTTCCCTTGGTGGTCAGATCGTCTGTCAGCACGCCGATGTACGCCATGTCCCGGGTCAGCAGGATCTGTTCCCTTCCCTGCAGCTCCAGGGCGGCGTTCATGCCGGCCAGCAAGCCCTGGCAGGCCGCTTCCTCATATCCGCTGGTACCGTTGATCTGTCCGGCGAAGAACAGTCCGCCGATGCGCAGGCTTTCCAGCGTCGGCCTCAGTTCCAGCGAGTCAATGCAGTCATATTCAATCGCGTAGCCCAGCCGGGTAAAGTCGCAGTGCCTCAGTCCCGGAATTGTCCGGTACATTTCCCACTGCACGTCCTCCGGCATGGAGGTGCTCATGCCCTGCACATACCATTCCCGGCTTTCCCTTCCTTCCGGTTCCAGGAAGATCTGGTGCCGGTCCTTGTCGGCAAACCGGACCACTTTATCTTCGATGCTCGGGCAGTACCGGGGGCCGATGCCGTGGATTTTGCCGCTGTACAGCGGTGCCCGGTGCAGGTTGTCCAGGATGATTTTGTGCGTCTCCGGCGTGGTCCATGTCAGATAGCAGCTGTAGGTGTTCTCCAGCTTCCGGTCTGTCAGGAAGGAGAAGGGCACCACCGGGTCGTCGCCTTTCTGTTCCTGCATCTCGTCAAAGTCGATGGTTCTTACGTCCACCCGGGCCGGGGTGCCGGTTTTGTACCGGCGCAGGGCAAAGCCCAGCTCCGTCAGGCTGGCGGAAAGCTCAGAGGCGTTCATCAGGCCCTGGGGGCCGCCGTCATGCCGGTGTTCGCCGATGATGATGCTTCCCTTCAGGTAAACGCCGGTGGCTACCACCACCGCCCGGCACGGGATCCGTGCACCGGTCACCGTTGTCACCGCCGTCACCTGACCGTTTTCCGTCTCAATGGAGGCTGCTTCGCCCTGCCGGACCGTAAGCCGGTCCTGGGTCATTAAAGCCCGGCGCATCCGGTTCTGGTACGCCTGCTTGTCCGCCTGCGCGCGCAGGGAATGAACCGCCGGGCCCTTCCCCGTGTTCAGCATCCGGCTCTGCAGGAACGTGTCATCAATCGCCAGGCCCATTTCCCCGCCAAGGGCATCCAGTTCGCGAACCAGATGCCCCTTGGCAGAGCCGCCGATCACCGGGTTACAGGCCATCAGCGCTATGCCGTCCATATTCAGTGTTAACAGAAGTGTATCGATTCCCATTCGCGCGGCGGCAAGGGCTGCTTCACAGCCCGCGTGCCCCGCGCCGATTACTATGAGGTCTGCCATCTTTTATCCCACACCCTGACCAGGATTGTTATAGTTATAGTTGAGCGTTGTCCACTGCACCGGCAGCTGATCCGCTTCGGGAATGTACCAGGTATATCCGTCGCTGTCCTTCCAGCTGAGAATTGTCAGTTTCAGCGAGCCGATCGGAATATCAGCTTCGAAGTTGTTGAAGCGGAATGCACCGTGGGCCGTCCTTTCATACGGTGCCAGAACGAAGGGATAATCTCCCTCGAAGAAGGTGCTTTCGCCGTCCGTGTTGCAGATCATGGGATTACCGTCCAGGTCGAAGCATTCAATCCTGAAATGTATATTCTCCAGGGTGAGATCCTGGCTCATGTTCCGCAGGGTAATCCGGATGCTCTGGCCATTGTCAGCCGCCAGGCCTTCCACCAGCACCGCTTCGTTGAAGTTTCCGACCCTGATCCGGGTGGAGGCGGAATAACCGCCGTCCTCCGTGTAGGTATACACGGTTGTTGTGCCGAGGTTGATACCGCTGACCAGGCCCGTGCTCGTTCCGTTGGAGCGGACCGAAGCAATGCTTTCATCCTCGGAAGCCCAGGTAACCCGCTGGTTGTTGGCGTTCTTCGGCTGTACCACCGCGCGTACGTTCGACGCGCCGCCCCGCTGCACATAGTACAGATCACGCTGCATTGCCACGCCGGTTACCGGCTGGATTACGGTCACCTTCACGCTCCCCTGCTTCTTGGAAGCGTCCTGTGCCGTAGCGGTAATGGTTGCCACGCCGCGGCCCACTGCTGTTACGACGCCGTTGGCGTCCACTGTGGCCACCTTCGGTGCCTGGCTCTTGAAGGTCAGTCCCTTGTTGGTCGCGTCATCCGGCTGTACGCTCCATTTCAGCTGGCCGCTTTCCCCGGTCTTCAGCGTCAGTTCCGAAGAATCGTTTACATTCACGATCTTCGTCACCAGCTGGCTGACGGTTACGGTTGCGGAAGCCGAAACGTCCGGATTGGAATTGCTGGTACAGGTTACGGTACAGACGCCTGCCTTCACGCCGGTAATCTGACCGTTGCGCACCGTGGCAATGGAACTGTCGGAGGTGGACCAGATCACCGTCTTGTCGTTGGCTTCCGCAGGCAGCACCTGGATCTTCGCCTGCGCCGTCCGGCCCACAACCACGGGGATATCCGCCTGCGTAAAGTTGATCCCGGTCACCGGCTGCGTCACGGTAATCTGCACCGTACCCGTTGCCTTTGATCCGTCCAGCGCCGTCGCGGTGATGGTTGCCGTTCCCTTCTTGATGCCCGTTACCATACCGCTTTCGTCTACCGTCGCCACGTTCGGAGTCTTGGAGCTCCATGTCACTTCCGTCATGGAAGCATTATCCGGGGAACAGATCGCGTCCAGTTCCATTCTGGATCCGGCCGCCACTTTCTTGTCTCCCGCGTCAATCGTGATCTTCTTCACCGGCTGGATAACCATCACCCGGAAGGTTTCCGTCACTTCCGGATTCTGCACGCTCTGCACCACCAGATCGCACTCGCCCCGCTGTACCGCCTTCAGGTTGGTTCCGGTAATCCGGGCCACTCCCGCGTCGGACGTGGTATAGGTAACCTTCCGGCTCGAAGCGTCTTCCGGTGTGCAGGTCGCCGCCAGCGGAGCCACCGTGCCCGCCGGAATCACCAGCACCTGATGCTCTGTCGGTCCTTTCAGCAATCCGGCTACTGCCGGATGATCCGGATCGTAAACCGAAAGCTTCACCGTGCTCAGCGTTACCTTCTGTACGGCGCGCAGCACGTGTACGGTCAGTTTGGTCTGGCCGACGCGTTTGCCGTTCCGCATCAGGGAGGCGGTGATTTCCGTGTCGCCCTTGCTCAGGGCCGTAATCGTTCCGTCCTCGGAAACGCTCGCCACGTTTGCCTTTCTGCTGGCAAATACGACCTCGCCGTCTCCGGCATAATTGCCTTCCCTTCGTACTGTCGCCTGCAGGGTTTCACCCTCAAAGAGCTGAACTGATTTTTCTGTAAAAAGAAAAACATTGGCCGCCATCGCAGGGATCACAATACCTGCACACAGCAGTATCACCAGCAGACAGGACAAAGCCTTTTTCATTCTGAATCCCCTCTTTCCAAAGCGTTTCCGGTTTTTTCTTTCCGTTTCCCGGGTGATAATACAACGGAAGGCCTTTGCCGATCCTTCCGTTGTCGTTTTCCATTTGAAAACGGTGCCGTTATACGACACCGTGCAGCACCAGATTAATGTGTGTCCAGATAAGACCGGACCAGTTCCTCCAGTATTTCGTCTCTCTCCAGGCGGCAGATCAGGCTTCTGGCGGAATTGTAGCTGGTGATGTAGGTCGGTTCTCCGGTCACCAGATAACCCACAAGCTGGGTAATCGGATCATACCCCTTCGTCTGCAGGGCTTTATATACATACATCAGAATATCATGTGCCTCGTTGCCTGTTCCCACAATCGGATCCATTTTATGGGTGTTGAACAGTTCTTCCATCCTGAATCCTCCTTCATCTGGGCCGTTTTTAGTATTATACAACATCCTGTGCGGTAAAGACAATACTTTCCTTGTACACTTTCATTGGATACGCAGGGAACTTTTTCTTGCTTCTCCTGTCATATTAATTGTATAATGTAATGCACATCTTCAGGTACGACATGCGTCAGCCCGAAGATATTTCAGACCTGTCATTCTTCATTCTGAATGATGAATTGTGAATTGTCAGAAGGAGTCTTCGCCATGGAAGAGACAAATGCCCGCAGCAACTTTATCTGGGACGCGATCGAGAAGGATCTGGAGGATAAGCGTTATACGGAGATCCACACCCGTTTCCCTCCCGAACCCAACGGATATATGCATATCGGCCACTGCAAGGCCCTGATCATGGACTTCCTGACCGCGGAAAAATTCGGCGGCAAGTGCAACCTGCGCTTTGACGATACGAACCCTGCCAAGGAAGATACCGAATATGTCGAGGCCATCAAGCGGGATATCCACTGGCTGGGCTTCCACTGGACCGGCGGCGAATTCTACGCCTCCGATTACTATGATAAGTGCTATGAGATTGCTGAGGAGTGGATCCGCCGCGGCCTGGCCTATGTGGATGAACTCAGCAAGGATGAAATGCGTGAATACCGCGGCACCCTGACCGAGCCGGGCAAAAACAGTCCCTGGCGCGACCGTCCCGCAGAGGAAAGCCTGGATCTCTTCCGCCGCATGAAAGCCGGTGAATTCCCGGAAGGCAGCAAAACCCTGCGCATGAAGATCGACATGGCCTCCCCCAATATCGTTATGCGGGATCCTGCCATGTACCGCATCCTGTACAAGGAGCACTGGCGCACCGGTAACAAGTGGTGCATCTACCCCATGTACGATTTCTCCCATCCCATCGGCGACGCGCTGGAAGGCATCAGCCATTCCATGTGCTCCCTGGAATATGAGATCCACCGTCCCCTCTATGACTGGGTCGTGGAAAAGAGTGCGGACATGCTGCCCGCCCGTCCCCGCCAGATCGAGTTCTCCCGCCTGAACATGACCGGCACGGTCATGTCCAAGCGTTACCTCCGCCAGCTGGTGGAGGGCGGCTATGTAGCCGGCTGGGATGATCCCCGGATGCCCACCCTTTCCGCCATGCGCCGCCGCGGCTATCCCGCCATGGCCATCCGCAATTTCGTGGATACCATCGGCATGAGCAAGGCGGACTCCACTGTGGACTACGCCGTACTGGAGCATTGCGTCCGCGACGTGCTGGGTGAAACCTCCCTCCGCGCCATGGCTGTGCTCAATCCCCTGAAGGTGGTCCTGACCAACTGGCCGGAAGGCGAAACCAAAACGGTTACCCTGGAAAATCACCCGGATCATCCGGAACTGGGCGAACGTACCCTCTCCTTCGGCCGGGAGCTGTATATCGAGCAGGAGGACTTCATGGAAGTCCCGGTCAAAAAGTATCAGCGGATGTTCCCCGGCAACGAGGTCCGTCTCAAGGGCGCCTACATCGTCCGCTGCGACGACTGTGTGAAGGACGCGGACGGCAATGTGGTCGAAGTGCACTGCACCGTGGACCTGGATTCCTTCTCCGGCAGTGCCGGCGCGGACCGGAAGATCAAGGGCAAGACCCTGCACTGGGTCCCCGTGAATGACTGTGTTCCCTTCGAAGCCCGGCTCTATGAGCCGCTTCTGAATGACGATATGGGCGAAGACGAGGAAGAGGAAGTCGACAAGAAAGACTTTATCTCCCGCCTCAATCCCGAAAGCCTGAAGGTTTGCCGCGGCTATGCTGAAAATGTCATAGCCGAAGCGGAAACCGGAACCTCTTTCCAGTTCCTGCGTACCGGCTATTTCTGCAAGGATCCGGATTCCACCGACGCCCTGCCGGTTTATAACCGTACCGTAGGCCTGCGCGATTCTTTTGCAAAGCAGACTAAATAAACATTATGAATTTCGATAACCGGAGGTTATTATGACTGTTCGTACACGTTTTGCCCCGTCTCCCACGGGCTTCATGCATCTCGGCGGCGTCCGTACCGCCCTTTATGAGTACCTCATTGCCAAACAGAACAACGGTACCTTTATCCTGCGCATCGAGGATACCGACCAGGAGCGTTTTGTTCCCGGAGCCACGGAAGTGATCTATGATACCCTTCGTGCCTGCGGGCTGAACTGGGATGAAGGTCCTGATATCGGCGGCGACTACGGCCCCTATATCCAGTCCGAGCGGAAAGCCACCTACCTGCCCTATGCAAAACAGCTGGTGGAATCCGGACATGCCTATTACTGCTTCTGCTCCAAGGAAGAGATTGATGAACGCCGCAAAGCTGTCGAAGCAGCCGGCGGCACCTGGAAATACGACAAGCACTGCATGCATCTTTCCAAAGAGGAAGTACAGCAGAAGCTGGATGCCGGCATCCCGTGGACCATCCGCATGAACGCCCCCACCGAAGGCGAAACCAGCTACCATGATATGGTCTTCGGCGATATGACTTTCCAGAATTCAGAAGCCATGGATGACATGGTCCTCATCAAGCAGGACGGCATGCCCACCTACAACTTTGCCAACGTCATCGACGACCATCTGATGAACATCACCCACGTGGTTCGCGGCATGGAATACCTGTCTTCCACCCCGCGCTACAACTATCTGTACAACGCCTTCGGCTGGGACATTCCGACCTATGTTCATCTGCCCACCGTGATGCGCGACGCCACCCATAAGCTTTCCAAGCGGGACGGCGATGCCTATTATTCCGATTATATTGAAAAGGGTTTCCTCACCGAAGCGCTGGTCAATTACCTGGCGCTGGTCGGCTGGAATCCCGGCACGGACCAGGAGTTCTTCACCCTGCCGGAGCTGGTCAAGGCCTTCGATATCAAGCGCATCAACAACTCCCCCGGCATCTTTGACGTCAACAAGCTGGAATGGATGAACACCCAGTATGTGGCGAAGATGGATCCGGAGAAGTACCTCGAAATGGCAACCCCGTGGTTTAACAAAGTCCTCGCCGGAAAGAACATCGATTACCGCCGCCTGGCCGAGCTCATGCAGAGCCGCACGGATATCTTCTCCCGCATTCCGGAGAAGATCGCCTTCCTGGCGGAGATGCCGGATTACGACACCGCCATCTTCTTCAACAAGAAGCAGAAGAGCGATGAATCCGTTGCGAAGGAAGTTCTGCCCCTGCTGATCCCGGTACTGGAGGGCATCAGTGACTGGACCGAAACAAACATCCACGATGTGGTGATGGAAAAGATCCAGGCCTGGGAGCGCAAAACCGGCTCCGTCCTCTGGCCTATGCGCATCTCCATTTCCGGTCAGGAGTCCACTCCCGGCGGCGCCTTCGAGATCGCATACCTGCTCGGCAAAGACGAAACCATCCGCCGCATGAAAGCCAGCCTGGAAAAACTCGGCTGAGAACTGATCCGATGGTCAGACGCCCGGCTGTTCCCTGTGAACAGCCGGGTGTTTTTGCTTTTCGTCCCTTGTTTTTCCTTGCTTTTTATGACATTGAAAGTTTTCTTGTTTTTTTTCTTGACATGGTTCCTGCCGTCTGTTATAATACCGCTTGCGGCTAAAGCCGATGGGGAATGGTGTAACGGCAGCACCTACGACTCTGACTCGTATTGTCTAGGTTCGAATCCTAGTTCCCCAGCTTTTCTTTTTCTGGCTCCGTTGTCTAGAGGCCTAGGACGCGGCCCTCTCAAGGCTGAAACACGGGTTCGAATCCCGTCGGAGCTGCTTTTTTTATGGTCTTGCGGGCAGATGCTTTCAGGTTATTTTTTTACTCAGATATCCTTTGTATTGATAAAAAACAGAAAAACTTTTTCAGGCCTGAAACCAAAGAAAAGAAGGGACATTCGCGGTTATGAATGTCCCTTCTGGTATCACTTTGGGAACAAAACTGACATATGCGTCGTTATATAGATGTAGGACCTGCTGAGGGTCCTGTTCAGATAAAGGAGGGATACCCATGAAGAAACTTGTTGCTGTTTTGTCAATCGTAATGATTCTGCTGACCTCGGTGGCGCTGGCACAGGACTACGCGACCCCGACTGATATAAGGGCAACGCCGACTGATATGAGAGCAGTCAGCCGGGATATGGTACAGAGGCCCTCATTCGATACCTTCGGGGAAGCCTTGAGGGCTGAGCCCGCTGACGAGGCGTTCTACAATGATAAATTCTGCGCAACGATCGTGCAGTCTGACGGCGTATACTACCGCTTCGTGGCGAAATACGACAAGGAAGCCAGAAATCTCTGGACCGAAGCCCAGAAGGCCGAGCCCGCTGACGGAACAGATCCCACGCAGGCATTCCAGAATTATATTAATAAGCTGCCTGTGAAATATGACGGAGAATTTTCTGAACAGCCGCTTGAGCAGGGGGAACTGGACCAGCTGATCGGCAAAACCGTGGCTGAGGCGAAGAAGGCCGGATACTCCTTCATTCGCGGTGAACAGGAGGAAAACACGCCGGAGGTGACCTGCGGTCTGACCAAGGGATACTTCAGCTACCTGATTACCCTCAATGAGTCCTTTGATGTATATCAGGAGCATGACCTGCAGAGCAGTTATGATGACCTGACCATCCAGAAGGTTACCTTTACTTCTCCCAGATTCTCCGCCAGGGCCTGGGGAATCTGATTCAGCAACTGAAAACATATGATTGACAAAAGGAACGCGATGGCGCGGCTTAGTCCGCGCCTTTTCAAATTTCAAAGATTCCAGGCAAAGAGATGAAAACCGGAGCATCATACAAATGACCAGTTTTGCCATTGAAAGTGGCAATTCGATTCAGTATAATAATTATAGAAGCACTGCCTTGTGCGGTTACGGGGGCTGGTGAGAAAGCCGTCCGATCGTAAAGCTTTTAGCAAGTGGGCAGTGTCTATTTTATTACAGCTGGAAAGGGAGCATTTGCTTTTACCGTGTCTTTTCCTGCCGTCCTTAACACCCCAAGGGATTCCACTGCCTTTCAGTCAAGCGAAGTATACACTGTCCCGGTCTGTATTATTCCTTATTCACCAAAGTCAAAATCCATATAAAACATGAGCTGCTGCCGGCCCGAAGGCAGTTGTCTTTTTTACAGGAGCCAGAATGATTCAATATCTTTATCCTCATTATCCTGAACAATACTCTTCGGTTGCCGTTGTCATTATTTCGGTTGCAATGATGCTGTTCCTTGGGTTTCTTATGACGCGGATCACAAAGAAGCTCAAGCTCCCCAATGTAACCGCATATATCGTCACCGGAATACTGATAGGCCCTTTCTGCCTTGATCTTATTCCCAAAGAGGTAGTCAGCGGCAGCGAATTTCTTCCGGATATCGCCCTTGCGTTTATCGCCTTTTCCACAGGCGAATTCTTCAGGTTCTCAACGATTAAGCAAAACGGACTTAAAGTGGTTGTCATCACACTTTTTGAGGCTTTATCTGCCACCGTACTCGTTTTCCTCGTCACGCACCTGATTCTCGGGCTTAATCTGGCATTTTCGATTGTACTTGCCGCCCTTGCCAGTGCGACTGCTCCCGCGTCCACCGTCATGACAATACGGCAGACAGGCGCTAAGGGCGACTTTGTCGATACGCTTCTCCAGGTTGTGGCCCTGGATGACATTGTCGGGCTAATGGCCTACAGCATCGCGATTTCCATCGCCGTATCCTCCGTATCGGGGGCAAGCTTTTCCATTTTTAATGTTCTGAAACCTGTTTTAAGCAATGCAGGAACGATTCTGCTTGGCGGTCTTTTCGGGCTTCTACTAAAGTTCCTGATAGACGAAAAGCGTTCAAAGGACAACCGGCTCATCATCTCCATCGCGTTTATTTTTGCGTTTTGCGGAGTTTGTGCACTTTTAGACGTATCCCCGCTTCTTGGCTGTATGTCAATGAGCACAGTCTACATTAATCTGACGGGCGATGACAAACTGTTCAAACAGCTAAATTATTTCAGCCCGCCGATTCTGCTTCTGTTCTTCGTTCGCTCCGGTCTTTCCTTTGACCTCGGCTCCCTTGTAAACGCTTCAGATGTTTCCGGAACAACTCCGCTTCTGCTTGTCGGTATTATTTATTTCGTTATACGTATTCTCGGCAAATACGGAGGCTCCTATATAGGCTGTCTCTTCGCAAAGAAAGACAAAAAAATCCGTAATTACCTGGGTCTTGCCCTGATTCCGCAGGCCGGTGTCGCCATCGGTCTTTCTGCTCTCGGCGCCAGGACCCTCGGGGGAGAAATAGGAAACACCCTTCAGACCATCATCCTTGCTTCAAGCGTACTGTATGAACTGATTGGACCTGCCTGCGGCAAGCTTTCCCTATACCTTTCGGGATCATATTCCAACAAAATTGAGGATATCGTTGAAGTACCGCATACCGATGAGGAAGGAAATCCCAAGAGCCAGGTAGAACTGCTGATCGAGCGTATACAAGCTATACAAAAAGAACTGCCTGAGCATACGATTTCCGAAGAGGAGCAAGCCTTTAACACAGCCGCGGAAGAGCAATACGAATTGATCATGTCGGCGAGGACACCCCATGGCTTCAGGCGCAAATAAGGAGGGCATACCATGCAGTCTATTTTTATTGATCCGATCGCAAACATGCTCGGGAGCTGGTCCATTGACCTGTCCCTTGGCTCTGTTATCCTGAGAATATGTCTTTCACTCCTGCTCGGGGCAATTATTGGCTGCGAGCGCGCTACCAAGCGGCATTCAGCGGGAGTCAGGACTTTCATGCTTGTAGTCCTTGCGTCAACGCTCACCCTGATCACCGACCTTATCCTTTGTACTGTTCTTGATAACCACATCTACCTTCTTTCTGCAGCAACAGTCATAGGGGTTGCGATGCTCAGCGTAAACTGCGTGCTTTTCTCTTCGAGGAACCAGATTAAAGGACTCACGACCTCCGTTGCCCTATGGGCCTGCGCAACAATTGGTTTTGCAAGTGGCATAGGCTATTACACATTGGCAATAGCCAGCTTTCTGGCTCTGATCTGTACGCTTAATCTGTTTCCCGCAATCGAGCATTATTTGAAAAACCGCTCAAACCACTTTGAGATACACCTTGAGCTCAAAAAAGCCGCAAATCTTCAGGACTTTGTCGCTACGATCAGAAAACTCGGCGTTCTGATTGATGATATCGAATTGAACCCGGCCTATGTTAATTCCGGACTGAGCGTCTACTCGATCTCTGTTTCGATCGTAAGCGGCGAGCTTAAGAAGTATAAAACGCACAAGGAAATCATCGAGGCACTTTCAAGCCTTGACTACGTATACCATATTGAAGAAATGAGAGGCTGAAAATTTCCTTTTTGCCAGTCAGTTTGCGACAGTACTCATTCTCTCGTTGCCGTTAAAAGCCCGCTGCCATCAGGCAGCGGGTTTTTCCGTATCTGTGCTCAACGCCTGCCGGTTTTCTCTGAAAAATCCCGGATCAGTGCGTTTGCGGGTTTCCCCCAGGTGCAGTACCCGTTGTCATCTGTCCCGGCATACTCCGGATACAGCCTTGTCGCCGGCCAGTCCCACCAGCCGGTTCCCCGGACAAACGGATAGCGTTCCAGGGCGTCCAGAAATGCCCTGTACCATTCTGCCTGGGTTTCCGGACTGACGCCTGTCCCGTACCTCCAGTCGTTCGGGCGCCGGGCACTTCCGTGTCTGGAAGGGCATCCGCATTCCATGAACATGAACGGCTTCCCCGCCCGTTCCGCCGCGCCACGGATCCGCTCAAACTGCCGGTCCAGATCATCCGCAGGATAATACCCGGAGGAGGAGATCACATCCACCGCGTCCCACCAGGATACATGATCCTCCTGGTATTTATCACAGTTATAAGTCAGCAGCCCCGCATATATTCCCCGTACTTCAGCAATCAGCTGTCGCCATTCCGTTTCCCGGTGGTCTGTTCCCACCATCTCACACCCGACGCACAGCATGTCCGCCTTGTTTTCTTCTGCCATCTTTGCCACGAGCTTCACATGTTCCGTCCAGGCGGCGAACCATTCTCCCCAGCCGGGTTCCACCGGCACTTCCTGATCGAAGAAGTGGATATATGCCCGCCAGTAGCCGTCCCGGCAGTTCACCATTGCTTTCAGGATGACCTTCAGGCCCAGTTCCCTGGCGTATCCGCTGACATTCCGCACATCCTCGGCAGACATCACATCCGGGTGCACGGAATCCATCTTCACGGACCAGGTGTGATCCTGCCATGCGCATACGGGAAGAATCACCGCATTGCAGCCTGTGGACTCCACCAGCAGCCGCAGGGAGTGTTTCCAGGCATTTCCCCGGGTAAAACCCTGCTTCTCACAGAAACCGTATGTATAGGCGTTGATAAAGTCCATTTCCTTTTCCTCCGCAATATCTCCCGGACCGTTACTCTCCGCAGATCTGTTTCTGTTCCGGCTTCCAGCCTTCCAGGGCGGCCCTGCCTTCCGGAGTCACCGGTCGGATCCATTTCCCTTTATACAGGTGTCTCTGCATCATCACATAGCGGATCGGCTCATCCGCGTAGCACAGGGCAAACACCGCCAGCGTCGGCCACTTCAGCACCAGACCGGAAACGCATACACAGGGCAGCACCATCAGCCACATGAAAATGATCTCCAGCACCGTTCCGGTGGTGGCGTCTCCCGCAGCCCGGAAGGTATCGTTCTGTGTCCAGTTTCCCATGCGGATCAGCGCCGCGGCCAGGTAAATCGCCAGCATGGCGAAAGCCAGGCGGAAGCTTTCCCCGCTCATGCCCATCACTGTCAGGATCGGTGTATGCAGGGCAATCAGGATCACCCCCAGCAGTCCGATAAAGCCCTGGCACAAATAGACCAGCCGCCAGGCGCGTCCATATGCCACATCCAGACGTCCCGCGCCGACTTCCGTTCCGACCAGTACCGAGGAGGCATTGGAGAATCCGGCAAAGAAGCCGATCACCAGGCCTTCCAGTGTCCGCAGCACAGCCAGCGCGGCAATCGCCTCCTCCGGCTGCCTGCCCAGTACGATGTTGATTACCATATTGCCCAGTCCGATCAGCACTTCGTTGCAGATAATCGGAAAGCATTTCTTCAGATAGGCTGTCACAAACGGGCGTTTCCAGCGAAAATGCCGGCGGACTGTCAGCAGGTATCGGTGACCGCTGCGGCGGGCTGCAATCAGGATCACCGCGCAGTTCACCGCCTGGGCGATCACCGTCGCCGTCGCGGCACCCCGGACGCCCATGGCAGGCGCTCCCAGATGGCCGAAGATCAGCACCCAGTTCAGGAAGATATTGGTACCCACTCCGGCGATGAATCCCCACAGCGGGATTCTCACTTTTCCGGTACACCGCAGCAGGGACGCCATCGCCATGGAAAAGACGATCAGCGGATAGGCAAATCCGGCAATACGGAGATACTCTGTTCCGATCTGCCGGATGGACTCCTTGTCGGTATACATCCGCATCACTGTTTCCGGGAAGCAGATCGCCAGCAGGCCGAAGATCAGCCCGACAATCATCATGCAGGTCAGCGTCAGCCCGTAGGAGCGGTTGATCCCTTCGTCATCCTTTGCGCCCCAGAACTGGGAAAAAAACAGCATGCCGCCGCCTACAAAGCCCCAGTAGCAGGAAAACATCAGGGAGGAAAACTGGGCGCACAGGCCTACCGCTCCCACCTCAGTCTGTCCGAGGGAAGCAATCATCATCGTGTCCACCATGGAACCCGTCGTGGTCAGCAGGTTCTGCAAGGCGACAGGCACCGCGATGACGGCTATTTTTTTCAGGAAGGATTTCCAGGGGTAATTCGTTTTCATCTGTGGTAACACCTCAGGCTTGGGGGGCATGCAAACAGGAATGCGCGGAGATTATAGCAAACGTTTGCTTTCCCCGTCAACGGACCGCCGTATGTTGGCCCGCCTGCGTATTGTTTACACTGTGTTCACATTCGCGCATTGATCCTCTTTTTTCTTTTGTGTATAATAATACAGTCGGGTTTTACCCTTCACTCTTAATCACGGAGGAATAACAATCATGATGAAACGCCTTTTCTGTATCCTGCTTTCACTGGCCATGCTGACCAATGCGTCTTTCGCGCTGGCAGAGGATACTGCCGATGCCGCGGCTGAAACCGCGGAAGTCCTTTCCGATGAGCCGGTTCTGCTGGTTACCGTAAACGGTGACGAAATCTGGTCCAACGATAACTACCTGCTCTATACCCAGGCCAATTATGAAAACTATGCCGCTTCCAACGGCTACAATACTGCTGATGAAAATCTGATCAAAGCGATTAACCAGCAGTCCCTGTATGAAACCATCGGGTATCGCCTGATCCTCCAGAAGGGTAAGGAACTGGGGCTGGATCAGATCTCCGATGAGGACAAAGCCGGTTTTGAAACCGATGCGAAAGCCCAGTGGGAGGAAATCGTCAGCAGTTTCATCAGCAGCATGGGAAAAGTTACCGAGGAATCCTCTGATGAAGACAAAGCTGCCGCCCGCGCCGACGCGGAAGCCCAGCTGCTGTCCGACTACGGTTTTGACGAAGCCCGTTATGTGGAGGAATACATCAGCCAGGCTTCCAGCAATACCGTCTATTCCCGCGTAACGGATCACCTTTCCAAGGACCTGAAGGTAACTGACGAAGATGTTCAGACCTACTTTGAGGATCTTGTGAAGGACGATCAGGAAACCTACGAGAACGATGCCGGTTCCTATGAGTTCTATACCCAGTATTACGGACAGCCTTCCTACTATATGCCTGAAGGCTACCGCGGCATCACCCATATCCTGCTGAAAGTGGACGATGATCTTCTGAATAACTGGAAGGATCTTAGCGCCCGCCTGGAGGAACAGGCTCAGGCTGATACGGATACTCCCGCCGCCGAAGAAACCCCCGCTGAGGATGCCGAGCCCACTGCCGAGCCCGAACCCACCGAGGAACCCGTAACCGAAGAAATGGTCACAAAGGCGAAGGAAGCCATTCTTGAGAGCGTGAAGGCCACTGTAGATGAAATCAAGGCCAGGCTGGACGCCGGCGCCACCTTCGACGACCTGATCAAGGAATACGGCACGGATCCCGGCATGCAGGATGACACCATGCGGGCGGAAGGCTATCCCGTTCACAATGACAGTATCCGTTATGATCCTGCCTTCAAGGACGCCGCTATGGCCCTTGAAAAGGTCGGCGATGTCAGCGAACCCGTGGTTGGTTCCTACGGTGTGCACATCCTGCACTACCTGCGGGACATCCCCGGCGGTGCCGTTGAACTGACAGATGATATGAAGGAAGAGTTCCGTGAAACCATCCTGCACGAAATGATTTCTGAAGCGCTGCACAGCGCTGTGGATCAGTGGATGGAAGAATCCGAAATCATCTACTCCGAGGCCGGTGAAGACTGGAAGCTGCCCGTCGCTGACGACGGCGACGAGGAAGACGCAGAGGAAACGGCCCCCGCTGAAGAAACTTCGGAAGCCCCTGCCGCTGTCCTGCCGGCTGAATAAGGTTTGACATGTATGATAAGAGCTGTGAGATCCTCACAGCTCTTTTTATTTCAATAATCAATTGTGCATTATGCATTATGCATTGTGCATTGAATTAAGCTCCTTCTCCCTTGCTCCGCGCCTTGGCCCGCAGGGAGTGATCCAGCTGGCGCTTGCGCATGCGCAGGCTCTTGGGGGTAATCTCCAGCAGTTCATCGTCGTCGATGAACTCCAGGCATTCCTCCAGGGTCAGGGGATGCACGGAGATCAGCCGCATGGCGTCTTCGGAAGCGGAAGCGTTACGCATGTTGGTCACGTGCTTCGCCTTGCAGACGTTGCACACCAGGTCACCCGGGCGGGCGTTCTGGCCGCAGATCATACCGGCATAGACGTTCTCACCGGCGCCGATGAACAGGGTGCCGCGTTCCTGCGTGTAGAACAGGCCATAGCTGGTGGAAACGCCTGTTTCGAAGCAGATCAGGGCACCGGCGTTCCGGTGCGGAATATCGCCCTTCACGGGCTCGTAACGTTCAAAGACGGAGGACATGATGCCTTCACCCCGGGTGTCGGTCATGAACTCGCTCCGGTAGCCGAACAGGCCGCGGGAGGGTACCAGGAACTCCAGGCGCACCCGGTCCAGGCCGCTCATGTGCTCCAGAGTGCCGCGGCGGCGGCCGATCTTTTCAATAACGGCGCCCGCGGATGCCTGGGGTGTATCCACGATCAGGCGCTCAATAGGCTCGCACTTAACCCCGTCAATCTCCTTGTAGATAACCTTGGGCTTGCTCACCGCGAACTCATAGCCCTGACGGCGCATATTCTCGATCAGGATGGACAGGTGCAGTTCACCGCGGCCGCACACTTCAAAGGAGTCCGTGGTGTCGGTATCGTTGACCCGCAGGGAAACGTCTGTCTGCAGTTCCTTCATCAGGCGGGCCCGCAGGTGACGGCTGGTCACATACTGGCCTTCCCTTCCCGCAAAGGGGCTGTCATTGACGGAGAAGGTCATGGTTACCGTAGGCTCGGAAATCTTCACAAAGGGCAGTCCTTCCACCTTGGCTGGGTCGCAGACCGTATCGCCGATGGAAATGTCCTCCGCGCCGTACAAAGCAACGATATCGCCCATACCGGCTTCCGTGGCGTTCACCCGCTTCAGGCCGTCATACAGGAACAGGCCGCCCAGGCGCCACATGGGGCTGGTCACGCCGGTTTCCAGGTTGGTGTGCACCACATTCATGCCTTCGGTAAATCTACCGCGAACCACGCGGCCAACGCCGATCCGGCCCACATACTCGCTGTAGTCAACGGTGGAGATCAGCACCTGTGCAGGACCTTCCGCGTCGCCTTCCGGAGCGGGAATGTACTTCAGGATTGCGTCAAACAGAGGGCGCAGGTCAGTTCCGGGCTGTTCCAGATCCAGGGTGGCCGTACCCTTCCGGGCAGACACGTACAGGATCGGGTTCTCGATGGTACTTTCGTCCGCTTCCAGGTCAATCAGCAGGTCCAGGATCTCGTTGACCACCTCGTCGCACCGGGCGTCGGGACGGTCGATCTTGTTGATTACGATCAGGACCTTCAGTTTCAGCTCCAGGGCCTTCTTCAGCACGAAGCGGGTCTGGGGCATAGGACCTTCAAAGCTGTCGATCAGCAGCAGCACGCCGTCCACCATCTTCAGCACACGCTCCACCTCACCGCCGAAGTCGGCGTGACCGGGAGTGTCAACGATGTTGATCTTGTGGCCCATGTAATGCACGGCCGTGTTCTTGCTCAGGATAGTAATGCCGCGTTCACGCTCCAGATCATTGGAGTCCATCACACGGTCCACGGTCTGCTGGTTTTCCCGGTAGACGCCGCCCTGTTTGAGCATCTGGTCCACCAGGGTGGTCTTGCCGTGGTCAACGTGAGCGATAATAGCTATATTCCGAATATCTTCCCGAATCATATATTCCCTTTCCCTCTTATCTGTTGGCACCGACTCATAATTCTGAATTGTTGAGGAAGTATCCGCACTTCAGTGCGGCGAATACTTCCCATGCTACAGCTGTCCAAATCTTTGATTTGGGTAACAGCGATCGCAGAATTAGCTTCAGCGCTCCGCTGTTTCCTTCAGTTCCAGCCCTTCGTTGTTTTCAACGGCCAGCCGGATGCTCCATTCATTTTCAAACAGCAGCACATCCCGTCCGTGGCTGTCCTTGGCCCGTCCGGAGGTGGAGGTCAGCTTCAGATCCTCCACAGGCTTCGGGGTCTTGATCACCCAGCGCACATGGCGGAAGGGCATGCCTTCCATAACGATTTCCGTCTGGTATTCGGTCCGAAGGCGGTGCTCCAGCACTTCAAACTGCAGCACGCCGACCACGCCGACCATGAATTCCTCCAGACCTGTTTCTGTACGGATGAAGGTCTGAATGGCGCCCTCCTCGGCCAGCTGGCTGATGCCTTTCTGGAACTGTTTGCGCTTCATGCTGTCCATAGGGCGTACCCGGTTGAAGAATTCAGGCGCGAACACCGGAATGTTGGCATAATGCATCTTGGGTCCGGTGGACAGTGTGTCTCCCAGCCGGTATATCCCGGGGTCGAACAGACCGATAATGTCGCCTGCCCATGCCTCCTCCACCGCTTCACGCTCATCAGCCATGAACTGCTGGGGCTGCTTGAGCGACACGATCTTGTTGGTACCGGAATGCCATACCTCCATACCCTTTTCAAAGGCACCGGAGACAATCCGCATAAAGGCGAGCCGGTCCCGGTGCGCCGGGTTCATGTTCGCCTGGATCTTGAAGATAAAACCGGAGAAATACGGTTCTTCCGGACCGATCAGTCCGGTGTCGCTCTCCCGGGGCAGGGGCGGCGGCGTGAAGGACAGGAACCGGTCCAGAAAAGGTTCCACGCCGAAGTTGGTCACTGCGGAGCCGAAAAACATGGGCGTCAGTTCGCCCGCCCGGACCTTATCCAGGTCGAAGGCGTCTCCTGCCTCATCCAGCAGTTCAACCTCTTCCATCAGCCGGTCGCGGTAATGCTTCTCCAGCACCTTTTCCAGCTCCGGATCGTCAATCCCGATGTCCGTCTTTTCAACCATCTTCTTGCCGTGATCCCCGCCGGTGTACAGTTCCACCGTCCGGGTATCCCGGTGATAAACGCCCTGGAAGTCGCCGTCAATACCGATAGGCCAGTTGATCGGGCAGGAACGGATGCCCAGCACCTGTTCCAGCTCCTCCATCAGGGAGAAAGGATCCTTGGCCGCCCGGTCCATCTTGTTCACAAAGGTGAAAATCGGAATGTTGCGCATCCGGCATACCTTGAACAGCTTGATGGTCTGGGCCTCAACACCCTTGGCTGCGTCCAGCAGCATGACCGCGGCGTCAGCCGCAACCAGCACCCGGTAGGTATCTTCCGAGAAGTCCTGGTGGCCGGGGGTGTCCAGGATGTTGATCCGGTATCCGTCATACACAAACTGCATGGCGGAGCTTGTCACGGAAATGCCGCGCTGCTTCTCAATCTCCATCCAGTCCGAGGTGGCGTGCTTGTCCGTCTTCCGGGCTTTGACGCTGCCCGCGCTGCGGATCGCTCCGCCGTACAGCAGCAGCTTCTCAGTCAGCGTTGTTTTACCCGCGTCAGGATGGGAGATGATGGCAAAGGTACGCCGCTTTTCCACTTCCTCGTGCAAAAGCGACTGGAACTCCCTGGAATCTCTCTCTGGCAGCATAGCGTCCTCCCCCTGAGCAGGCTGAATAAGTAAGCCTTTGCAGACCTTCCGGTCCGTGCAGAACAAAAACACTGTATTTTATATCTGAAAGACCTTATTTGTCAAGGTTTATGCGCCGTTGCGGCGGTATTTGCGGCAGATGAGATAGTTTTGTATTCAACGGTTTTTTTCTTTCCGGATCTTCCTGTTTTTTCGCTGAATTGAACAGAAAGAAGCCGCCGGTTTTCACCGGCGGCTTTCCTGGTTTATCCGAAAACGGAATCAATCGCTTACAGTTTGCACTCCAGCTTTGCCAGAGCGTCTTCAACAAAGCGGACAATGAAGTCCTCCGCTTTATTCACCGGCACAAGTTCCTTCATGGACTTGTCGCGGGTTGCGATCTCGATGGTGCCGTTCTGAAGGCCCTTGGGGCTGACAATCACACGCAGCGGCACACCGAACAGGTCGGCGTCGGAGAACATCACGCCGGCGGAAACAGCACGGTCATCCCACAGTACCTCAACGCCGCGGGCAGTCAGCGCGTCATACAGTTTCTGGCTCATTTCCACCACTTCCGGCTGGTCAGCTCTCAGGGAGCAGATCTGTACGTGCCAGGGAGCGATGCTCATCGGCCAGACGGGACCGTAATCATCGTGATGCGCTTCGCAGACGGAAGCAGCCAGACGGCCAACGCCGATACCGTAACAGCCCATGATGGGATGCTTCAGGCTGCCGTCCTGATCCACATAGGTCATGTCCATGGACTCGGTGTACTTGGTGCCCAGCTGGAAGATGTTGCCCACCTCAATGCCGCGGCTGGTATAGATGGAGGGCTTGCCGCACACCGGGCAGATGCCGCCGTCAAAGGCCTTGGCCACATCCACATAATCAACCTTGCCGATATCCCGGGCAATGTTGAATCCGGTATAGTGCTTGTCGTTCTCGCAGGCGCCGGTCACCAGCCATTCGATTCCCTTCAGGGAGCTGTCATAGACCACAGTCACGCCTTCCGGCAGGCCGATCGGTCCGGTGAAGCCGGCATGAATGCCGCTGTCTTCGGTCACGATGGCGGGATGTACCTCCGCCTTCAGGTAATTGCGCAGTTTGGTCTCGTTCACGTCCAGGTCGCCGCGGATGAACACGATCACAAAGGAATCGTCCGCGTTGCGCTGATACATCACGGCCTTGCAGGTCTGCTGCGGCTTGATCTTCAGGAAGGCGCACAGATCCTCGATGGTCTTGACGTCAGGAGTATCCACCTTTTCCAGGGGTGCAATCTCCCCGGCCTCGTTGTTCAGCAGGCAGGGAGCCGCTTCCATGTTGGCGCGGTAATCGCAGTCATGGCACAGCACGATGGTGTCTTCACCCACGTCGGTCAGCAGCATGTACTCATGGCTTACCTTGCCGCCCATCATGCCGCTGTCGCTGGCCACCGCCACAACCTCCGGAACGCCGCAGCGGGCATAGATGCGGTTGTAGGCCTCGTAGCAGCGCATATAATACTGCTCCAGATCTTCCTGGGAGGTATGGAAGGAATAGGCGTCCTTCATGGTGAACTCGCGTACGCGGATCAGGCCGCCGCGGCAGCGGGGCTCGTCCCGGAACTTCGTCTGGATCTGATAGATCATAAACGGATACTGGGTGTAGGAGTCCGCCACGTCCGTCATCAGATGCACGGAAGCTTCCTCATGGGTCATGCCCAGGACCATATCCGCGTTGGAGCGGTCCTTGAAGCGCAGCAGCTCCGAGCCGATGGAATCATACCGGCCGGATTTGCGCCACAGGTCAGCGGGCATGGTGACCGGGAACAGCACTTCCTGGCCGTCAATGCGGTTCATCTCCTGGCGGATGATGTTTTCAATCTTGGCGGTAATGCGTTTGGTAATGGGGAACAGCGTAAAGATGCCGTTGCCCACCGGCTTGATATAGCCGCCGCGCATCATCAGCGCCTGGCTGGCAATCTGGCAATCCGCCGGGGTCTCCTTGTAACGCTTGGATACGAGATTCCTGACCTTCATAATATGACCTCCATTGCTTGACATAAAAAACAGCCTGTCCTGTGCAGGGACGAGGCTGCTGCTTCGCGGTACCACCTTGCTTGACGGCCTGTGCCGTCATCTCTCTGCCCTGTATCGGGAGCTCCCGGCGGAATTTCACTTCATCAGCGCTTTCTTCCGCGTACTCCGGGGACGGGAGCCTTTTCGCCGGTTCATACGCGCCTTTCAGCCGCGGGCGCGCTCTCTGAAAAAAAACCTGCGGGGCTTTCCCCTTCATCGTACGGCATCCATTATATAAAGGATCCGGCAATTATGCAAGCTTTTATTTTTCAACGGTTTCCGCCTGCTCTGCAGCCTGTTCGACCGACCAGTTTTCCGGATCAAAGATATCCTTATTGCGGAAGGTAATCCGCAGCGGGTCCGTAAACGTATTGCCGCAGTTGGTTACAATATGCCAGTCGGATTCAACAATATGGCATTCCGTCAGCTTCTCCGCTTCCCGCGTGACCGTCTTGCCTGTAAACGGATTTACCGGATGGTCGATCGTCCCCTCAAAAGCCAGTCCGGGGGTTTCTGCGTTGGTCATGAACGCCGTGTCCGTGGTAAAGCCCGTTGCGCCGAAATCCTTGACCATCAGCAGCGGATTGTAGCAGGTGGTATCCGTCCACTCCTCCGCCAGATATCTGCCCAGCACGCTTTCGTCACTTACCCGGTCCGCCAGGTTGACTCCCGTCAGGCCCAGATAGCATCCATGGTCGGAAACCAGGATGATCCGGGTGTTGTCCCACACACCCTGCGCCCGCAGCTCGTCAAACCATTTCCCCAGCTGGATAAACGCTGCCATGTCCGACTGATAGTGGATCCGCACGATCTCGTCAGCCTGGGAGATATCCAGTTCTTTTCCGTCCTCTGTGCGCCGGACACCGTGCTCCGCTTCGTAGGCGGTATTGTCCACATTGTTCCCCGGCGTATAGTCCGGCTCCTGCAGTTCAATCACGTCGTGGGTCATTTCGTTGGACAGCAGCAGGAACGTATTTTTCCCCTCTTCCGTCACTCTGGTGAGGGAGCCGAGATTTTTCATCACCATGTAGTTGTTCAGGAAATCCGGAGAAACGCCGATCAGTTCCGAGCCTTTGCCCTTGTCCGCCTTCGCGTCCATCTCCAGGTACCGTCCCTGGTCATACAGGGTTTCCTGCAGCAGCAGGGGAGCGGAACGGAAAAGGCTGTAGAAGAAGATGTTCCGGTTCCGGTTCCGGTCCAGGTTTTCCAGCATCTGCACCTTGTACTCGTCAAACATGCCGATGGTATTGTAGGTGCGGATGTCCGGATACTCGTCAAAGATGCTCATATCCGGGATCCACTGATAATTGGCGTAGGACGCGTCACAGACGGTCACTTCATATCCCGCGTCCAGGAAATTCAGAGGCATGATCTTCAGGGCCTCGTTGTGCTTGTCCTTCAGGGAAAGCTCCGCCCGTTCCTCCAGGCCGTCCGGGGTATACTCATATCCCCCGTAAAGCGCCGGTGAGGCGATATTGGTATGATAACCGTAGGAAAGGGAATTCGGATAGTATGTGAAACCGTCAAACTGTTCCTTCAGCTCCGGCTTTTCGTTCAGCAGATAGGGCACAAAGCTTCCGATAGCCCGATCCATCATGATCACAATCACGTTGCGGCCTTCCCGGTCCAGCCGGAAGGAGGCGTCCTCCGCCTTGATCCGGTCGGTAATATCCCGGACTTCCCCTGCTTTTTTCTCCATCCCGTTGATGTTGATCACGGACATCACAGCCAAAGCCGCGCAGCCGTACAGGCACAGGATCCGGAGAATCAGGGAACGTTTTTTCCGCAGCAGGAAAAACACAGCCGCCGCAGCAGCCAGCACGCAGCCTGTATTGATCAGTGTTTTCTCCAGCCGGTTGGTAATGGCCGTTTCATACTGCAGGGCAGAGGAGATAACTCCGTAATCCTTCCCGAAGAACATATAGTTCACTGCCGCGCTTGCCACACAGATCGCCATGAACAGGGTCAGCCGTTTCCTGGCCCGGGGCGAAAGCAGCATGCCGTACAGGATTCCCCAGAACAGGAATGTGCCCGAAGCCAGCAGGGCGGAAGAAAGCAGGTACCGGGCCGGATTGTGGTAATAATGGGCGTCCACAAATTCCGCCGGCGAGGCGCCGATCAGTGCAGAAGGAATCAGCAATCCTGTCAGAATTGCCATATACAGGCAGCTCAGCACCAGCAGGATGATGTTGTTCCGGTTTGTTTTCAGCTGCCGCGTGTTCATCTTCATGGGTGTATAGCCCCATCCGGTCAGGGCGCGCAGCACGGCAAAAACGGCATATCCGCCCCAGAACAGGATCAGTCCGTTGGTGCCTCCCAGATCCCGGATCGGGCCGAAGGATGACCCGCGGAAAGCCCGCAGACCTGTAAACCAGCGGATGGAGGCAATGAGCACCAGCCCCTGAACCAGCAGGACCAGTCCCGTCCTGCACCATTCTTTCCGTCCGTCCGGTTTCTGTTTCGGCCGCAGCGGCGTCGCAATCAGGCAGAAGAACAGGCTCATGCAAAGGATCGCCGCACCCGGGCTCAGGGACATCCGGGTCAGCAGGGAGCAAAGCACGTCAAACAGCAGCTGAACAGGTCTGACCGTCAGTGTTCCCAGGATCGTCTGTATGTTCATGCACTGCCTCCCTTGTTTTTACAATACAATATTTAATGTTATCACAGGTTGGAATAGCTGGCAACTTGTCTGTCGGGCACCTTTCCCCGAAAAAAAGGTACGCGTCTGCGTACCCTGAACGGGTCCTATATGCTTGTCCGTCCTGTACGGTTTCATGCATTCCGCAGTTCAGAGGGTGCCCCGGCGTCAGGTCTGCCGTGATACCCGGGATTGCTTTCTTCATTGTGGGCACCCTTCTTTTTTTTCCGATGTATATAACGTATCACAGCCTTTTTTCGTTTCACTTTCCCGGAAAAAAGGCCGGCTGGAACAAAAAAGCAGGAATGAACTCATCATTCCTGCCGCTCCTTCTGTTCATTTCTGTGCTTTCTCCATCACTTTTCTGCACCAGGCTCTCTTTTGGCAGCACGGACACTTCATGAACCTTCTGGATACCATATTGAACCCGAGCAGATGCGTCCTGAACCCGGGTACAAAGGTTTCTCCGCACTTTTCGCACTGATAGTACCCGATCTTCCGCTGCCCTTCCATAACAGCTGTCACGCCGACCGTAAAAATCACACACGCAATGGCAAGCAGGATCAGTTTCACTGTCAGCGGAATCACATCCGTATAGACACATACCACAATCAGCAGCGTCAGGAAGGCTGCCAGTGACACGCCGCCCAGCAGGAGGGTGAGTGTAAACTGCTTTTTGTTGGCTTCTCTTTCCCGAATCATTTCCACCATATTGTTTTCCGCCTTTTTCTGATAATCTTCCCGTGGAACAATTTCTCCGGACAGCAGATCATTGACGGTGATCCCCAGTTCATCACACAGCGGAAGCAGCAAAGACACTTCCGGGAATCCGTTTCCGCACTCCCATTTGGAAATTGTTTTGTCGCTGATATTCAGTTTTTCAGCCAGCTGTCTTTGGGTATAGCCTTTCTTTTTCCGTTCTTCGGCTATTAAGCGGCCGCTCCTGATCTGATCCATATTTTTCCTCCTTCCGGGATTGATGATCCTGCTTTTCGCTCTTCATGTACACCCACGAACCGTAGAACAGGCGGAAAAAGCGGATTCTACGATCCGCAGAGTGAGCTTTCGGGCGTTTCCAGCCCATCTTATCACTTTTTTCCGTTTTCACCAATCTTGTCCTTCCTCTTTTCCGGGAACCCAAATCATGATATACTGTTAAAAAATTACGGGCCAGGCCCCTCCCGGCTGCCAGCGGCTGCCGGGCCGGAGGCTGCGGAATCCCGGAAAGCGAGGAACTGCATGGCTGTATATCACCGGATCCTGCTGAAGCTCAGCGGCGAAGCGCTTAAATCCGGCTCTGATCTCTTTGATTTTGAAAAAGTAAACCAGGTAGCCTCCATCATCCGCCGCATGCATGACATGGGCGTGGAGGTCGGCATCGTCATCGGTGCAGGCAATATCTGGCGCGGCCGTCAGGGGCCCGCCGCCAATATGGACGCTGTCACTGCGGACCAGATGGGTATGCTGGGAACAGTGATCAACTGTCTGTGCGTGGCGGACGCGCTCCGCAAGGCCGGTCTGGACGCCATTGTGCAGTCCGCCGTGGATATGAACCGCTTTGCCGAGCCCTTCAACGCCATGGCTGCCCGCCGGCACCTGTCCGAAGGCCGGGTAGTGCTTTTCGCCTGCGGTACCGGCAATCCCTTCTTCTCCACCGATTCCGGCGTGGCGCTCCGTGCCATTGAAATGGAAGTGGACGCCGTTCTCATGGCCAAGAATATCGACGGTGTTTATACCGCGGATCCCAACAAGGATCCTTCCGCCACCCTGATCAAGGACATTTCCTATACCGAAGCCCTGGAACGCGGCCTCAAGGTGATGGACGCTTCCGCCTTCGCCCTCTGTGCGGAAAACAAGGTCCCCATGGTCCGCGTCTTCGGCCTGGACGATCCGGAGAACCTGCTCCGCGTTCTGGAAGGCAGCGATATCGGCACCTTCGTTCATCCCTGAGCATTCCGCTGCATCAGAAAAGCGGTTCACTGCTGTGAACCGCTTTCTTTTTATGTTCTTTGCTGTTAAGCCGCCTTGCCCCGCAGATGGATCTGCTGCCGTTCCTCCACGGTCTTCGCTTCAATGGCATGCTCGGTCTTCACCCAGTGCTGCTGATCTCCGCAGCGGATCAGGCCGACAATTTCATTGAACAGACCGACGATCAGGTTGGCAAAGAAGCCGCCGATCATCACCGGAATGGTCCGGAAGCTGAAACGGATCTGATTGTCCATCCAGTCTGCCACATAGAACAGGAACAGGTAGGTGTAGCCGAACAGAAGACCGCCGACCAGCAGGCCGCTCAGGGAAATATCGAAGAACGGTCTTCCGGGCACCACCAGGCAGAGTGCGGTGGTCACCACCAGCTGCACAGCCGCCACCACATAGGCGGCAATGCTGTACATGTAGGTCAGCAGGCTCAGGAATTCACCGAACCCGATCCGTCCGTCACGCAGCGCCCGGAAAAGCTTTCCGGTATTGTGCAGCGCCACATACCAGTGACCCTGGCCCCAGCGGATCTTCTGCCGGATGGAAGCCAGCAGGGAGGTGGGTTTTTCGTCATACACCCGGGTATGGTGATTCCACAGGATCCGGCGGCCCTCCAGGGTCGCCTCCACCTGGATTTCGAAGTCTTCGGTCAGGGACATGGTGGTCCAGCCGCCCCGCTTGTACAGGTAGGAGGTGGTCATGGCAAATCCGGTGCCGCCGATGGCGCAGTTCAGACCCAGGCGGTATTTTGCCAGGTCAAAGAACCGGTTGGTCAGCGTATAGCCGGTATAGTAGAACCAGGCCACAACGCCCTTCTTGTTCTTCGCGCCCAGGTAGCACTGAATGAAGTCCGGCTTTCCCTTGTCCAGGTACTGGCTGTTGACTTCCCGGAACATGTTGGTGTCCATCAGGTTGTCTGCGTCAAAGATCATCATCAGATCATAGCGGTTCTGATAATCACCCACGGCCTGCAGCGCCTTTTTCAGGGCAATCGGCTTACCGGTGGGGGCGTCCTCGGACTCCTTCCGGGTTTCAATCACCTTGGCTCCCAGGTTCCGTGCCACCTCGGCTGTATTATCCGTGCAGTTGTCAGCAATAATATAAAAATCGTACAGTTCCTTGGGGTAATCCATATCATTCAGGTTCTGAATAATATCCCCGATGACTTTCTCCTCGTTATGGGCAGGAACAAGCACCAGGAACCGGGATTCCGGATCATGGTCCTTATAGTCTTTCTTCGCTTTTTTGAAACCGAAAAATCCTATCACGATCTGATAGACCATGATGAATGTCAGAAAGAAACTGCATACCCCCGCCAGTGTTTCAAGGAGTATCCTGATGAACTCCACTTTCCCTTCTCCTCCTACAAACCACAGAGCCCGGCTCTGTCACACACAAAAACACGTAACGGGCTAATTTAACATCACAATCCGTTATTTGTCAAGTTTTGCAATCGTTTATCAGATAAGACATGCCTGTGTTATTTGTACAGATTCTGTTTTCCGTTCAGCACCGCGGAAAGCAGTTTCTCCCCGCTGTATACAAGTTTCAGAGAGAAAAAGGGGATCTCCTCATCCAGCAGCCGGTGAAAAATCCGGTCCCCTTCCCACTGGGGCAGGGCGTCCAGATCTTTCTTTTTCATCCAGACCAGTTCGCCCTCGTCGCAGTCTGTCAGTTCTCCCTCGAACTCCTCCGAGGTGAACAGATGCATCCGTTCGGTCTCGTACCGGTCATTCACGAAGGTGACAAGGCCCCGGTAGCGCCAGGAGGTCATGGTCAGCCCGGTTTCCTCCCGCACTTCGCGAAGCGCGCAGTCCTCCGGGCTTTCCTTGTCCTCAAAGCGGCCGCCGATGGCAATCCACTTGTCGTGGTTCATATCATTCTTTTTCCGCGTCCGGTGCATCATCAGCACCTCGTCCCCGCGGTAAAGGTAGCACAGCGTAGAGTCAATCACAGCAGTGCCCTCTGAATCTTTCCGGAAACCGTCTTGGGCAGCTCATCCCGGAACACAACAATCCGGGGATACTTATACGGTGCGGTATGCTGCTTGACGTAGTTCTGGATTTCCTTCTTCAGTTCCTCCGTCGGTTCCGTTCCCTTGGTCAGCACAATGCTGGCCTTGACTACCTGGCCGCGGACTTCATCCGGTGCAGCGCTGACGCCGCATTCCAGCACGTAGGGCAGTTCCATAATAACCGATTCGATTTCGAACGGTCCGATCCGGTAACCGCTGGACTTGATCACGTCGTCCGCCCGGCCCACATACCAGTAGAAACCGTCTTCATCGCACCAGGCCACATCGCCGGTATGATACCAGCCGTCGTGCATCACTTCTTTGGTTTTTTCCTCGTCCCGGTAGTATTCCCGGAACAGGCCGATCGGGATTCCGTTGGAGATATCCACGCAGATTTCGCCGGAGGTACCGACGGGCACCGGTTTGCCTTCCGGATCCAGCAGCGCCACGTTGTAGATCGGGGCCACCTTGCCCATGGAGCCCAGCTTGTGATCCGCACCGGCCAGGTTGCCGATGATCATCGTGCTCTCCGTCTGGCCGAAGCCTTCCATCACCTGCAGTCCCGTCTGCTTTTCGATCTGCCGGAAGACCTCCGGGTTCAGCGCTTCGCCGGCGCTGGAGGCGTGGGTCACAGAAGACAGGTCGTACTTGCTCAGATCCTGCTTGATCAGCATCCGCCACATGGTGGGCGGTGCGCAGAAGGTGGTGATATGGTATTTGGCAAACAGCGGCAGGATATCCGCCGCGTCAAAGCGGTCAAAGTCATAAACAAAGATGGCGGCTTCGCACAGCCACTGGCCGTAGATCTTGCCCCAGCCCGCCTTGGCCCAGCCTGTATCGGAAATCGTCAGGTGCAGGCCGTTCGGGTTCACGCAGTGCCAGTATTTTGCCGTATGCAGGTGCCCCAGCGGATGTTTGTAGCTGTGGGCGGCAATCTTCGGATAGCCCGTGGTGCCGCTGGTAAAGTACATCAGCATCAGGTCATCGCCGCAGGGAGTCTCCTCCGTACGATGGAAGTGGGTGGAATACATCTGATACTCTTCATCGAAGTTGTGCCAGCCTTCCCTTTCCCCGTTCACGATCAGCTTCAGTTCCAGGTTCGGCGCGTTCTTGGCCGCCAGATCCGCCTGGTGGGCGGTGTCTCCGTCCGCAGTGCAGATGATGGCCTTCACGCCGGCCGCGTTGAAGCGGTATTCAAAGTCGTGCTCCTGCAGCTGGGCCACGGCGGGAATCGCGATAGCGCCGATCTTTTCCAGGGCCAGGATCGAGAACCAGAACTGGTAGTGCCTCTTCAGCACCAGCATGACCCGGTCGCCTTTTTTGATGCCCAGGGATTTGAAATAGTTGGCGCAGCGGTTGGACGCGCGCTTCAGATCGTTGAAAGTGAAGCGATGCTCGTTCTTTTCCCTGTCCAGGTGGAGCATGGCCAGCTTGTTCGGAATTTCGTCCGCGATGGCGTCAATCACGTCAAAAGCGAAGTTGAACTTCTCCGTATTCTTGAAGGCGATCTTCACCGGCGTTCCGTTCTCATCCTTCTCCACGTCCGCATAGCGGTGCCACACACGGGTCCGGCCGTTCTCCGCCGGGAACTCCTGCAGCGCGGTGCCGGGCACGGCTTTCTCCGGCGTCAGTTCCGGAATCGGCGCGCCGGTGGGATTCAGGACGATGGCATAGAACAGACAGTCCTTGCCGCCCACGGCGATCATGCCATGGGGCGTGCCGGAATCATAGTAGATGGAATCGCCGGGATTCAGCACGCTGATGTGCTCGCCCACCTGTACCTTCAGCTGGCCTTCGATGACAATATCACATTCCTGGCCCTCATGAGTGGTCAGCTTGATATCCTCCTTCTCCGCCTCCGCACTGTAAGCCGCCTGGACATACAGCGGTTCCGCGATCCGGTTCCGGAAGGAAGCCGCCATGTTGTAGTAAATCATGTCATGAGCTTCCTCAATCCGCTGGCCTTCGCCCCGCCGGGTTACGGTAAAGGAGTTCAGGTTCGGGCTGGAACCTTCGATAATGTCGCCGACGTCGACGCCGAATGCCAGCGCGCAGCGGTACAGGAAGGCGAAGTTCAGGTCGGAGCGTCCCAGCTCGCAGTCGATATACTCCTGCTCGGTGACGCCGGTCTTCATCGCCATTTCAGCAATCGTGAAGTTCTCGATCTCCCGCAGCTCCCGGATCCGGTGAGCCATCTCCTGAATCTTGTAATTCAGTCCCGTCATCTGTGCCATGATTTGTAACCTCCTCCGAAGGTCCAGGGCGTTCGGAAAGCCCTGGTCGTGTCCTCAGACGCGAAATGCCCCGGTAATGAAAAATGCCCGTCTCAAAGTTTTGCTTTGAGACGAGCATGAATAATCATCCCCGCGGTACCACTCAAATTGCGGTTCATCACCGCCACTCTTGAACCCCAACAGGTTCTATGCCCTTACGCGGCAGTCACGGGAAGGTTCTACTTGCGCCTTCGCTTTCTTCCTTCCGGCTCTGGAGCTACAGCCTGCGGGCTCTTCCCACGGCTTGCACCAACCGCCGTGTCTCTGAAAGCCGATAACCCGTTGCCCTCTCCTTCAAGGCCTTTATCAGAAGTTTACGCTCTTCAGCCTTCCTTGTCAACAGCAAATAATGTACGTCTTCTGTTTCTTTCCCCCGAATGTTCGGCTTTACCGCTCCAACGCGCCTGTTTTCGGGCTTGATAAGCCTCTTTTCGGGCGAATTCCCGAAAAAAATCATTCTTTTATAAGAATTACTTCATGTTTTTGTCATGTTTAGAGATTGACACTTTTCCCGTCTTTTCCTATTCTTTAGCATGTATTCCCTGTGGAATTGAACGGATCGATTGGAGGATAGGAAATGGATAACAACAAACGGCCCGAAAGCATGGAACGGATTACTACTCCCGCGCTTGCCCAGGCGTTCATCGCCGAGCAGGTGGAGGCAGTCCGGAAACAGGTGGGTGACAAAAAGGTTCTTCTGGCTCTTTCCGGCGGTGTGGACAGCTCTGTTGTCGCCGCGCTGCTGATCAAGGCCATCGGACAGCAGCTGGTCTGCGTGCACGTCAACCACGGCCTGCTGCGCAAAGGTGAACCCGAACAGGTCATCGAGGTTTTCCGCAACCAGATGAAAGCCAACCTGGTTTACGTGGACGCGGTGGACCGCTTCCTGGACAAGCTGGCCGGTGTCAGCGATCCTGAGCAGAAGCGCAAGATCATCGGTGCCGAGTTTATCCGTGTCTTTGAGGAGGAAGCCCGCAAGCAGGACGGTATTGCCTTCCTGGCCCAGGGGACTATCTATCCTGATATTACGGAAAGCGTGGGCGTCAAGGCTCACCACAACGTAGGCGGCCTGCCGGACGATCTGCAGTTCGAACTGGTCGAGCCCGTCAAACTGCTCTACAAGGACGAAGTGCGTGTCGTCGGTAAAGAGCTGGGCCTGCCGGACGGCATGGTTTACCGCCAGCCCTTCCCCGGTCCCGGCCTGGGCGTGCGCTGCGTCGGTGCCATCACCCGCGACCGTCTGGAAGCGCTCCGTGAGGCCGATGCCATCGTCCGCGAGGAGATCGGCAAGCTGCCCGAGGTTCCGTGGCAGTACTTCTGCACCATTCCCGACTTCCAGTCCACCGGTATCAAATATGTGGACGGCAAGGGTCAGCGCTACATGGGCTGGGCAGTAATCATCCGCGCGGTCAACACCGTGGACGCCGTCACCGCCACCGTGCCGGAGATTCCCTTCAGCGTGCTGTGCACCATGCGTGACCGGATTATCTCCACCGTCGACGGTGTCAACCGCGTTCTGTGGGATATCAGCGAAAAGCCCGTCGCCACCATCGAGTGCGAATGACGCTCGAAACGGCGAAAACCCGCATGAATACAGGCTTTTTTGCCCGTCCATACTGCTCTTGATACTGGATTGATACTATTTGTGTCCGCCCGGTATTCTCAAGAGAAAAATCCCAAAAGGACAAGCAAAACCGCCCTGCTGAACGACAAATTCAGCAGGGCGGTTTTTTTGCTTGTCTTATTTATTTTTCCGCCAAGGGATATAATATTCGCTTTCCAGGCCATCGTCGCAGGTATGGGGCCAGTTGAGTTTCCATTCAAAATACTCTTCCCTGGTGATCTCCCCGGCGTGTAACTCCTGCTGACGAAAAAGCCATTCCCGCATGAACTCGTCCACAAGGCCATACTGGAAGTACATACCCACGGGAGGGTGTGCGGGCCAGTCATCGCTATCATTGTACCGTACAGCGGTATCATCAGCGGCCCCTGCTCTGCCCGGATTGCGGACAAGTTGGAACAGGCGGATAGCGCCAGGGCTGTCCTCGTCCAGCCAGAAGAATGTCCGCATGAAGTCCTCGGCAGAGCCGGGGGCGATGGTGTAGAAGTTCTGGCGGTCTACCCGCAGCGCCTCGGCCATCTTGTCCAGCAGTTCCCGTTTCGGAACACGGTAATTCGTCTCATACTGGGCGATCCGGTTGTCCGCTCCCTTTTCCTCAAAGCCGATAGCAAGCCCCAATTCCTTTTGTGTCATGCCTCGAAAGGTGCGGATTTTCTTTATCTTGTCTCCGACTGTCATAATATCCCACCGCCTTTGCCAATAGTATAGCGCAAAAAAGCGAAAGATGCAAGATAATCTTTAACAAAAATGCGAAATAAATTCTTGACATTAACACTTATGTTAATGTATAATGAAGATGGTGACATTAACATATTTGCGAAACTAAAATAAGGAGGTGCTGACCATGGAAAAGGAGCTGTTTGTGAGAGCAGAGGAGGTCGCCAGGGAGCTGGGCATTTCCAAGCCCTACGCCTACAAGCTGGTGCGGGAGATGAACGAGGAGCTGAAGAAAAAAGGCTTTCTCACCATTCCCGGACGGGTAAGCAGGCGCTACTTCGAGGAAAAATTCTATGGGCTGCGGGACAGACAATAAGGAGGGAACCACAATGCCGGCATACAAAGACAAGGCAAAGGGCACATGGTATGCGTCCTTTTACTACGAGGACTGGACGGGCAAGAAAGTAAAGAAAATGAAACGGGGCTTTCCCACCAAGCGGGAGGCTCTGGAGTGGGAGCGGACATTCCTGCAACAACAGACCGCCGACCTGGAAATGACCTTTGAAAACTTCGTGGCTGTCTATGTGGCGGACATGAAAGGCCGTATCAAGGAAAACACCTGGGGGACGAAAGAGCATATCCTCTACAAGAAGTTGGTGCCGTACTTCGGCAAGCGGAAGATGTGCGACATTCACTCCAAGGAGGTCATCGCCTGGCAGAATGAAATGCTGGGTTACCGGGACAAGAACGGCAAGCCCTACTCTCCGGTGTACTTAAAAACGCTGCACAATCAGTTGAGCGCCGTGTTCAACCATGCGGTACGGCACTACAATCTAAAGGTCAATCCCGCTGCCCAGGCGGGCAATATGGGAAAGCCAAAGGGACGGGAAATGCTGTTCTGGACAAAGGCGGAGTATCTGAAATTCGCCGAGGCCATGATGGACAAGCCCCTTTCCTATTACGCCTTTGAAATGCTCTACTGGTGCGGCGTCCGGGAGGGGGAGCTGCTGGCCCTCACTCCTGGCGACTTCGACTTTGAGAAACAGACCGTCACCATCTCCAAGTCCTACCAGCGGATTAAGGGCAAGGATGTGATTACCGACCCCAAGACCCCTAAGAGCAACCGGGTCATTCAAATGCCCGCTTTCCTCTGTGAAGAAATGCGAGACTATATCAAGAGCCTGTATGGGGTGAAGCCCACCGACCGCATTTTCACGGTGACAAAATCCTACCTCCACCGGGAGATGGACAGGGGTGCGAAAGAGGCCGGGGTAAAGCGGATCAGAATACACGACCTGAGGCACTCCCACATTTCGCTGCTCATTGACATGGGCTTTACGGCCCTGGCAATCGCTGACCGGGTGGGACATGAAAGCATTGATATTACCTACCGCTACGCCCACCTGTTCCCCACCCGGCAGGCGGAGATGGCGGACAAACTGGACATGGAGCGAAAGGGGGCCTAAATCATGTCAGTGAAAAATCTTGACCGACACAACCGCTGGAGAAACAAAACTGTGGCTTTCCGGGTGTCCCCGGATGAGGACAGGGAAATTGAAACCGCTGTGCGGCTCTCCGGCCTTACCAAACAGGACTACATCACCCGACGGCTGCTGTGCCGGGATGTGGTGGTACAGGGCAACCCCAGGGTGTATAAGGCCCTGCGGAACGAGCTGGCCGCCGTTCTGGAAGAACTGGAGCGTATCGAGGCCGGGAATGGCGTGGATGGGGAGTTGCTGGACACCATCCGGCTGATCGCCGCCATCATGGACGGCATGAGGGAGGATTGATAGATGGATAGATTGCAAGAGAAAACGACTGCCCCATATCCGCCTGTTGGCGCAGACGGGGGACAGTCGCTCTCACAAAAACCTAACCAAAGTATAGCAGAGGGCGTGACAGAACACAAGCCCCCGGAAAGAGATTTGGAGGAAATCCTGCGGCAGATAAGCCGGGTCAATGACCCGGCCTATCTGCCTACCGTGTCTATGAATGACCTCTACGAACAGGTGTACCCCGGCAGACCTCCTGTGGTAGACGGTCTGCTCTATGCGGGGACATATCTCTTTGTGGGCGCTCCCAAGGTGGGCAAGTCCTTTCTCATGGCCCAGCTTGCCTATCATGTGAGTATGGGCCTTTCCCTGTGGGGGTATGAGGTGCGCCAGGGGACAGTCCTCTATCTGGCCCTGGAGGACAACCACCGTCGCTTACAGGAGCGGTTGTACCGGATGTTTGGAGTAGAGAGTACCGGAAACCTGTTCTTTGCCATCGGAGCTAAGCAGCTCGGCGGTGGCCTGGAGGAGCAGCTAAAGGGCTTTGTCCGGGAACACACGGACACCCGGCTTATTATCATCGACACCCTGCAAAAAATCCGGGAGGCCGGGGCAGAGAAGTACAGCTATGCCAACGACTATGAGGTAATCACCAAACTGAAACGGTTTGCCGATATAAGCGGGGTTTGCCTCCTGGTTGTACATCACACCCGCAAGCAGCAGGCCGATGATAAGTTTGATATGATCTCCGGCACCAACGGCTTATTGGGTGCGGCAGACGGGGCCTTTCTGCTCCAAAAGGAGCGGCGGGCAGACAACGCCGCCACCCTGGACATTTCTGGGCGGGATCAGCAAGACCAGCGCCTCTACCTCAAGCGGGACGAGGAACGGCTTGTGTGGGAGCTGGAGCGGCGGGAAACGGAGCTGCGGCAGGAGCCGCCTGACCCGGTGTTGGAGGCTGTTGCCGCCCTGGTAACGGCGGAACGGCCAGAGTGGAGAGGGACGGCCACGGAACTTGTCGCCGCCCTGGGGCTGGATATGAAACCCAATGCCCTGGCTATGCGGCTGAATGTCCGGGCGTGGCGGCTGTCCTATGAGTACCACATCCACTATGAAAGCGCCCGAACCCATGCCGGGCGGAGTATCAAGCTCACGTTGGAGGAACCCCAGGCGTGACGACCGTGACAGCTGTGACAGCTTTTCGGAGTGCGGAGGCGGTGTGTAAAACATCGTCACGGTCGTCACGGCTGTCACGGGGAGCGGGGGCGAAAGTCAAGGGGGGCATACCTGCGGGTGGAGATTGCCGCAAGTCAATACAACCCGTACCCCTTGACTTTCGGCCCACGGAAAACACTTGCCGGGCGGTGGAAAGGCCCCTGGCCTTTCCACCCTGCCCAACGGCGAGTGACAAAGTTTAGGCGGGGTGCAGGGTGCCCTTTTCAAAGGGCGGCCCTGCTGGGGGAGGCAACCGCAGTTGCCGGGGGCAAAGCCCCCACACCACCCCGTAGGGCGCAAATGCGCTTTTGATGGCCGTCAGGCTGTCAAAAGTGCTTTTGCGTTACTTTCGCAGAAAGTAACAAAGGCTCGCCGCTTGCGCGGCGGAAAAGGGAGGAGGGATTGATTTGAAAAGGACAATCAGCGCCATGGTGGGCCAAGGATCGGTGAACCATAACAGTAGAAAATTCCACGCCAAGAACACTGACCCGGAACGCTCCCACTTGAATATAACCTACTGCCAGGAGAATATCAAGGCGGTGTACCATGAACTCTTTGACGAGGCTCTGGAACGGTACAACGCTAAACAAACCAGGGCCGACAGAAGGATAGAGGATTACTATGAGAAGATCCGCTCCGGCAAGCAGGAAAAGCCGTTCCATGAAATCATCCTGCAAGTGGGCAATCGAGATGATATGAGCGCCGACAGCGAGGAGGGACAGCTTGCGGCAGCGGTTTTGGACGAGTACATGAAGGGCTTTCAAGAGCGCAACCCCCAACTCCGGGTGTTCTCTGCCCACCTCCACATGGACGAGGCTACGCCCCATCTGCACATTGACTTTGTACCATTCACCACCGGGAGCAAGCGAGGGCTGGACACGAGGGTATCTTTGAAACAGGCGTTAGCGGCCCAGGGTTTCCAGGGCGGCACCAGAGGGGACACAGAGTGGAGCCAGTGGGTGCGCTCGGAAAAGGAGCAGCTTTCCCTGGTCATGGAGCGCCACGGGATTGAGTGGGAGGACAAAGGCACCCACGACAAGCACTTGTCTGTGCTGGACTACAAGAAAGAGCAGCGGGCAAAGGAGATCGCCGTTCTGGAGACGGTCAAGGCGGAGAAAGAAAACCAGGTGGAGAGCCAGGAACGGCGGCTCAAAGAACTTGCCCCGGCGGTGAAAAATATGGAGCGGTTGGCAGCGGATTTCTCCGCCAATCCGGAGGAGATTTTGCCGGAGCCGGGAACGCTGGAAACAGGCCGGGCCTACCGAGAGAAAAAGGCAAAGCCCCTGCTGGCCCAAATCGTCAAGGTGCTGCGCTCCCTGTATCTGGCCTATGTGGAGCTGCGGGGGAAATTTGAGCGTCTGCAAGGGGACTATGGCCGGGTGAGGGAGAGCAACATCCGCCTGTCTGATCGATTGCAGGAGGTCAAGTTGGAAAACAAGGCCATGCGGCAAGTCTCCGCTGACTATGAGCGGGTCAAAAGGGCCTTTGGCCCAGAACAAGTGGACAGAATATTAGAGGCAGCTTACCAGCAGGAACATGCCGAAAAGGAACGGAAACGGGCCGCAAAGTCAAAAATTCGGATAGACGCACGATAATCACCAAAACCGGAGGGTATTCCAGTGAATACCCTCCGATTTTATTTGTGGAATCGGTAAAATGATTTCTTGTTTTTTAGAGCGTACTATGATATACTGCTATTATCCTGATTTGAGGAGTCTATCAAATATGCGGCAAGGTATTCTTAAATAAAATTTGATAATGGGCGCAAAAATGATTGCCCCTTGCAGGGGCTTGGTTTTTGTACCCAATTTTAAGAATACTTTTGCCTTTTTAGTAAATATCGTGACGGACCGCGGCTTATGTAAGTCGTGTATGTTTCTGTGTGTCCGAAGTCATGATCCCCAGCGGTAAAAGTATTAGCCGCTGGGGATTTTTGCGCCCATTCGGGCCTTGTATGGAGGATAGACATGAACATTATCAATATCGGGATTCTTGCCCATGTAGACGCTGGAAAGACGACCTTGACGGAGAGCCTGCTATATG
>R26__coassemble_65_pt1 | contig 71153 bp, 80 predicted proteins | sample R26__metabat2_high_PE_047 | metagenome-assembled genome bin R26
TTTTACCCGACCAGACAGTGGAGAACAAACAGAAGTTCATTTCTCAGATCATGACCAGCAAAAGCCCTGTCCGCTCCTGTGAGGATATCGACGAGGCCGCGCTGTCCTATGCGGAAATCAAAGCCCTGTGCGCCGGTGATCCTGCCATCAAGGAAAAGATGGATCTGGATGTGGACGTAGCGCGTCTTCGCCTGATGAAGGCAGATCACCAGAGCCAGCAGTACCGGCTGGAAGACCGGCTGCTGAAATTCTTTCCGCAGGAAATCGAGAGGAATCAGGGATACATCCGCGGCTTTGAGCAGGATCAGGCAACTGTCGCAGCCCATCCGCTTCCTGAGAAGGACTTTATCGGCATGACCATCGGCGGTGAAACCTTCACTGAGGCGAAGGATGCCGGCGAAGCAATCCTGGCAGCCTGCAAACAGGTGAGCAACGAGAAGGATCATGCTCTCGGTGAGTACCGCGGCTTCTCCATGAGCGTCATGTACAATCCCATGTCGCAGATGTATCAGCTGACGCTGAAAGGCGCGATGTCCCATCAGGTGGAGCTGGGCTCCGATCCGCGCGGCAACATCACCAGGATCGACAATGCCCTGGCTGGCATTCCGAGGCGTATGCAGAATGTGGAGAACAAGCTGAATGACCTGAATCAGCAGATGGCTACGGCAAAAGCCGAGCTGGGCAAACCTTTTCCGCAGGAAGAGGAGCTGCGATCCAAGAGCGCACGTCTGGCGGAGCTGGACGCAAAGCTGAATCTGGATCGTCCCGCTGCGCAGGCTGAAAAGAAAAAACCGGAACAGGAACGGTGATGTGAATGACACTGTTTGAAAAAGTAAAATCCAACGTGACCACCCTTCAGGCCGCTGAGCGCTACGGCCTGAGGGTGAAGCGCGGGGGCATGTGCAGATGCCCGTTCCACAATGACAAGAATCCAAGCATGAAGATTGACACACGATTTCACTGCTTTGGATGCCAGGCGGATGGTGATGTGATTGATTTCACCAGCCGCCTTTTTAGTCTCACGCCTATGGCGGCAGCGCAGAAGCTGGCCGATGATTTCGGGATTCAGCATGATCGAAATCAGAAGGATACGCCGGTCAGGAAACAGCACACTGTCAGTGGTCAGGATATTTTCCTTCACAAGGTGTCTTACTGCTATCAGGAGCTTGCGAGCTATCGGAACCTTCTGGTTCAGTGGCAGCAGCAGTATGCGCCGCGGACTCCGGATGAAGAACCGCATCCTCGCTTCATGGAAGCCATTCGGAATCTTGAAATGGTGGAATACGATCTGGATCTGCTTCAGGGCGGTGAAGAGCAGGAAAAGAAGGAAATCGTGAACGACTTCCTACGGGATGAGCAGGAACAAAGGGAGGCCATCAGTATGGAACCTATGGTGAAAACACCGGTCTATCATCACTCCGCTGCATATGCGCGGGAGCATGGTGAACTGGAACAATACCGGCAGTCGCACCGTGCCAATATCGACTGCAAACGGGATATAGAGAAAACGGTCTCAGCACATTTTGACGGAATGCGGCTGGAGCGAAAGGCAGCGCCGGAAGTAATTGAGCGTTTCGGCGCGGAGCGTGTTGCACTGGTGTTGGCGGCGACAGTACAGACAAAATCCTGGGATGGCCGCTTCTCTACAGCGAACAAGGATTGGGCATTCAGCTTTGACTTCCCGGATCCTGTCAATGAGTTGGGCTTTGATCGCCGGCATGATTATGCTGTCGAAACGCATCCTGCCGTGCTGGATGGATTCATCAACCTGGTGCGTCAGGAGATCAGAGCCATGGAGCATCCGCTTGAAAAGGATGCAGCTGCTGAAGCGAAAGAAAAACTGAATCCCGCGAAGCCGGTGAAAAAGAAAACTCACAGCATGGAACGATGAGGAGGGATCAGGATGAACGAAAAGAAGTTTGCGGTCATGCTGACCGATACACAGGAAATCAAAACACTGGAATGTGATCCCCAGGAAGAGCTTTTCGAGATTGCCCGCGGCACCATCGGCTGCGAGTGGATCGAACTGGTGGAGGCTGAACCTCTCGCAAAGAAGGGTTACCTGATGCTGATCGATGAGGAAGGCAAACTCAAAAAGGGACCGGTCTCCATCAACTGTCTTGCCAGTGATCTGTATGGTGCTGACCGTCATGGAGACGCTATCGTCGGGAACGTGATGGTCGTTCGTGCTGAGGACGAGCGTCTCACGCTTCTGACAAAGGAAGAAGCAACTGCCCTGGCTGCAGGACTGGAAGCGAAACGTGATCTGGCCGTTGAGAAAATCTCAGCTGCTTTCGGACTGAAACCAATCGTGAAGCCTGAACTTGAAATCGTGGATTTGTCCCGGCGACAGAGTTGCAGGAAGAACAGCATGGAGCGATAATGACGATGACGGAAGAAAACAACTGGGTGGTTCACCAGTCTTTCAGAACCACGGAAGCTGAGGACGAGCTCATCCGTCAGAAAATGAAAGTCTTCGGGATCAGAAAGAAGTCACTACTGTTCCGGGCAATGGTTCTCAACGGATACTTGTTGAAACTGGATCTCCCTGAGATCAGAGAACTGATCCGGCTCATGAAGAACCTGACAAACAACGTGAATCAGATCGCAAAGACGCTGCACGAACATGGTTCGATTTATGAGACGGAGATCGATGACATCAAACAAAAGCTTGATCAAAACTGGGAGATTCTCAGAGAAATCCTCTCCAGGTTGGATCAGTCAGAGAAATAGGAGGAAAAGAAAATGATGAAGCGCACACTGAGAATCGCACTGACACCCTTCATGCTGTTTGCAAGGCTGATGCTTGGCCTGGCTGCCTTCATCTCTTCTATCGCCTCTGCGGTTATCGGCTTAGCGGTCGGACTGTTTGCTGTTCTCTCCGTTGTTGAGTTTGCCATCGGCTACTGGCAGAACGGGATCGCGTTCATGGTGCTTGCTCTGCTGGCCAGTCCAATCGGACTTCCGGCGGTTGCGAACTTCCTGCTAAACAGAATGGATCACATTCTCGGATTCTTTGAAGGACTTCTCTGCTGATCATCAGCAGCAACATCGCGGCGGTTTGTGTGAATCACAGATCGCCGTTTTTCTTTTTATGGAGGGACACATGGCAACCACACGCATCATTCCCATGCACATCAACAGGGGCAAAACGATTGCGCAATGCATGAAGGCACGGATCGATTATGTAAAGAATCCGGACAAGACAGAAGACGGAGAATTCATTTCTTCATATGCTTGTGCACCGGAATCAGCAGATCAGGAATTTGTTCTTGCGCGGAATCAGTATCTTATGAACGCTGGTAACGGAAAGAAAAATGAAGTGATTGCCTATCAGCTCCGGCAATCTTTTAAGCCTGGGGAGGTATCGGCGGAGGAAGCAAATCAGATTGGCTATGAGCTGGCGGAGCGTCTGCTCCACGGAGAACACGCCTTCATCGTGGCGACACATACGGATCGGAAGCATATCCATAATCATATAGTATTTTGCGCGACGGCTCTGGACTGCTCTCATAAATTCAGAAATGTGTGGAACTCCAGCCGTCTTGTTGCGGAAATCAGCGATGAGCTTTGTCGTGAACATCATCTTTCTGTCGTTCAGAATCCGCAAAACAAAACCGTTTCGTATGAAAAATGGGAGGGCGATCAATCCAAATTGACCAGCCGGGATAGTCTCCGAATTACGATTGATGAAGTGCTGAGAATGCAGCCTGATGGATTTGATGCGCTCATGCAGCTGATGGAAGAAGCGGGGTGCTGGATCAAACGCGGCGCTCATGTTAGCATTAAGCCTCCTGGCGGTGAACGGTATATTCGTCTGGACAGCCTCGGCGCGGAATACTCTGAAGCAAAATTGAGGCAAGTGCTTGACGGTCATCATGTTCACATTCCGAAAATCCCAAGAAGCGAATACAACTACAGCCAGGTGAAACGGCTGATTGATGTTGAAGCAAAGCTCCGTGAAGGAAAAGGCAAAGGCTACATGATTTGGGCTGAGCGAAACAATATTGACGCGAAAGCTCAGTCGATCATTTTCCTGAAAGAGCACAACATCGGATCAATCGAAGAGCTCGAAGATCAGATTAACATGTTGCGCTCTAAGCGAAATGCGATTCATAATGCTATTCGTGAAAAGCAAAACCGCATGAAAGAGATCAACGAACTGAGGCAAGCAATCCGCGATTACCGTCGGACGAAAGATGTTTACGCGCAGTATAAAGCTTCCGGCTGGTCACCAAAATTCTACAATGAGCATCGGAAAGATATCGAATCACACAAAAAAGCGCAGGCTGTCTATTCCTCTACTGATGGAAAGATGCCGACGCTGAAGGAGCTTTCTGCTGAGTACGACGCCCTGAAAGCGGAGAAAGAAAACGATGATGCCGCCCTGGAAGAACTGAAACCACAGCTCACGACTCTGAATCACATCAAGTATAATTTCGATGTTCTGGAACGCGACTACCTGCCAGAAGAGAAAGATCTTCGCCGGGAAGGACATCAAGAACGATAATATGGCCCCTGTGTCAGACACTGCTTTGCGCAGCAAACTGGCTCAGGGGCCTTTCTTTTTTTGCATTTCGGGTGAAGCCAAGAGGTCGGATGACGCAGGAAGAAGACACAACCACAGAGCTTCAGCTCTGGTTTTCAGGGGCTTGGGGGCGGAGCCTACCAACAAGCTTTGTGCAATTCGGGCCGGATTGCATTGCTTGCCACTATTACTCCGGGTTGTGCGTCCTCCTTCATAAATGGCTTTTTATTCGCTTTTCTCTGATGCTTTAGACCCATCAGAGTATATCCGATCGAAGTCTACTGAGTTATCCCAAACCTTCAGGTAATCATACCATTCATTCTTATGTCCAGAGAATGCTTTTGTAATATACTCATACCATTCAGTTTTAACGCTGGCTGTTGTATATTCAAATTCATAAGAGGTATCATCAGTTCCTGTTTTTACAACAATAACAATATTTGATTCTGCACCCCAAACATGTTTCTTTGCTTCTTCGCTTAGGTAGAATGCACCAAAGGTATCGATTTTACCTTCTTCTTTACGTTCCACTTTTTCCAGGTGCCAGTCACTAATAATCACAGATTCCTCTGCGTCCCTTTCTTTCACAGTAACTTCAATAGTTGCTTCTGTGTTGACCATTGCAACTGGGAGCACCAATGCTGTCCCACCAAAGGTAATGTCAATGTCATCCGCTTGCATAGAGTTCGGAATCGTAAACCAATACTTATTGTCTACGTTTTCATTCAGGAAAAGGCGAGCACCTTGTGGATGAAGAATAGCATCAACCCGTGCTTTTTCAGCATCATCGATTTTCAACAAGTCTGCCACTGCAAACAGAAGATCACAGTTTAATAACAATGCCTCCGATGCCGGAGTTAATTCTGTTTTTCTGGTTTCTTTCAACATATTGTTGACTTTTTTAACCTCATCCTTCTTCTCTTTGGTGGCACCCTTCGGCTCTGATACTTCTTTAACCTTTGCTAGATAAGTTGAATTCAAGTCTTGTTGCTCATGAAGAAGATTCGTTACATTATCCAATGCAACATTATATGCTGATCTTAGATAACTTTCTTGACCGGTTTTATCATAAATGCTGATATATGTCTGCGCTGCAAAATATCGAAGAGCCCAGTCCTCGTTTTTTGTGTTCGCAATGATTGCGTCTGCCCACCGGCTTCCCTTCTCGGCATATTCTTCTGTTGAGTGAATTTGCTCTGAAGCAGCAATGGCAAGAGGAAGTACACGTGCATATTCAAAATCGCGTCTGAAGATTCGAGCTGCCATTCCTTCATAGGTCAAGATAGCTTCAATGCTTTTTTGAAATTCGCCATTAGCATAATAGCTTTCCGCAAGCGTAAGCCAATATCCACCATAAGCATGATATGTGTTCTTATTAGATTCCAGAAACTGTATTTTTGCAACTGCGTTTTCTTCATTCTTCCAGCGAGAGAACTCAGTCACAGTTTCTTCCGTAAGTGCGAGGTCTCCGTCAAATTTGTAGTCATTAACGATATTTACCATATGTGCAAACATGTCTTTTCGGCTTTGATGAAGTTCTTCCGCTTCTTCATCATCTAATTGCCATCCATCTTTTAAGAATTGAAGCTCTGCTGCACTCTTTGCAGATTCGTAGCTTGCTGCAGCATCCACAGCCATATAAGCAATTGAGGCGACGAGCCGAGCAGGAGTTAAAGAATGGACAGTACTTAGCATACCTAATGGATTTGGAATTGCAGATCGGATTGCTTGAGCTTGATTCTGCTCATAAATATACTGCAAGCGTTCTCTCTTGACGTTGATCATCCGATACTTCTCCATGGTGTCTAAAAGACGGGTCAAACGACTAAGAGTACGACTATCCACAGAGTTTGGATAGGTATTATTTATCAGTTCAGAATAAGCTTGTTCCATAAATAGGCGGCTATTTCTGGAGTCATTCGTTTCTTGAGTAAGAACAGTTAGGTGGTTGAGCATTGCCAGGGCCGTCATCTGTTCTGCTGACGTCTTGTCATCTTCTGCAAAGACAGAGAAGCACGGAACAACCATCATTAATGAAAGAATGAGACAAATCACCCGTTTTTTCATTGCTGATACCCCCATTATTATTTCGTAGGTGCTGTAAATAAATCGCTTTGAGCTTTATGCTCTGTTTTGAAATCTATTGTCCGCCCATCACTCACGCACGTAATTGTGCCCTGTAGATCTGTGCGGAAGAGATTCACGTCATGATTCTTCAACAGTTTTAAGGTGGCTTCTGCTGGATGACCGTAGCTGTTTTTCCCACAAGAGATTACTGCATACTCGGGATTAACCAAATTTAGAAAATCTTCCGGATTGGAACTCTCACTGCCATGATGACTTACTTTTAATACAGTTGACTTAAGAGGCACATTTAAAGATGTAAGTTGATACAGTGCATATCCTTCAATATCCCCAGTGAACAAGAATGATGTCTCTCCATAGTCGAGCCGAAGGCAGATAGTCATTTCATTTGGCTTCTTTGCAGAAGCATCACAACTAAGAATAGTGAAAGTAGCTCCTCCTAGATAGAACTCATCACCTACATAGGGAACACTTATTGGTGCGCCTTGCTTTTCAGCATACTTCTTGAAATCCCCAAACGCTTTCGTATTCCAGTCTTTTACGGGGGAAAATATGGTCTCTACTGGAACTGCATTCAGAACACCTGCCAACCCTCCAACATGGTCTTCATCAGGATGAGTGGCCACCATATACTCTAGTCTAGTGATATTGTGGTCTTTGATGAATGAATATACCTTGCTACCAGGTATTCCGCCGTCAATGATCATGGAATCGCCATCACAAACAATAAGTGCTGAATCGCCCTGTCCCACATCAATGAAATAGATCGTCAGTTCACCAAGGGCACTACAAGGTAACAGAAGGAGACATAAGATGAGTGCAAGGATTCGTTTCATGCCACTCGGCCTCCTTTCCTGAGTATCCTTAGTTTATAAAAAATGATGTTGCAAAAATGCATCATCTATCATTAGTTGGGCTTTTGATCAATTCCCATTTTTTTCTGAGCATAGTCGATTACCCTGCGCAAATCATCAACAAAGGATCTGATTTCTTCTTCCTGCGCTGATGGTTCTAACAGTGCCAGGGCATTGCCAAGAAAATAGGCACTTGTTTCTTCTGCGACAAAAAGATAATCCTCCATCTGATTCTCAGTTGTATCATTCCCCACGCCACAGTACTTGTTGGCGCAGTAATTGGTCAATTTGTCTGATGCCTGATCATAGATCTCCTGCGATAATACTACCAACTCATTGTAGTGCTTCTGATCCATGGTCAGGTCACTCCTCTCACTTGTTTCATAATGAAAATGATATCTTTAACAAATTCTACATGTTGAAGAAGAATCCTGCAATCCGAAGGAATTAAGGCTATCCAGCCTTTTTTTACGCTGTGATTCACTGTGTTGGCTACGATGAACGCACTGTTCAGGAGACACTGACTTAGAAAACACAATACAACACAACAAAATTTTAAAAAACGCCGAAAAATGGTTTCCAAAAACGTCGTTTTTGGACATTTAATGGTGAGGAGTAATTTTACGCCTCACTGATGAACCCTTTGTGGGAACTGTAGGAGGATAAGCTAATGGAAACGACAGCCTTGACTGACAATAAAACTGTTATGTATACTTCGGAACAGGTGCAGCAAATGCTGGACATGGTTGTCCGCAGTCTGTCGAGCCAAGGGCAGAAGAACGCACCTGTGGACCTTGACAACGTCATAAACCAGGTTACGCCATCGGACGCTAAAATTACACTTACCGTCACCGAGGCTGCCAACATGCTGGGAATCTCTCTACCCAAGATGTATGAGATCGTGCGTATGGGACGTATCCCGTCCATTCGTGTAGGCAAGAAAATTGTTCTTGCCCGGCAGGCAATCCTCGACTGGCTGAAGGAAGGAGATTGAAGATAATGGCAAGAAGGCGCGCCAATGGCGAAGGTAGTATCCGCAAAAGAAGTGATGGTTCTTGGGAAGGACGCATCACCATCGGCTATGATCCGTTTGGAAAGCAAGTCATGAAGAGCGTTTATGGACGCACCCAACGAGACGTGAAAGAGAAGCTGGAACGTTTAAAGGACGACCTTGAAGGGAAGTCGTCCAAACAGACTGAACAGGCTGAGTCTGATCCAGGTAAAGAGAAGAAAGAAGTCACTGAAAAGGAGGTAGATAACACCGGCGAGGGAATTTGCATGCTCACGCTGGAACAGTGGCTGGATATCTGGCGGAAGCAGTATCTCTCCAATGTAAAGCCCGGTACAGTGTGCCATTATGAATCAGTATGTCGTTTACACATTGTCCCTGCGCTTGGTAATACGCCGTTGGTGAAGTTGCGTACACCTGCAATTCAGAAATTCTATATCGATCTTCAGGAAAAAGGATTAAGTCCAAAGTACATCAAGAATATTCACGGATGCCTCCACAAGGCTCTTGATATAGCTGTGCGGATTGACTACATCACGAAGAACCCGACCTCTGCATGCATTATCCCGCGAGTGATTCAAAAAGAAATGCACCCGCTGGATGCGCCAGAGCAGGTGCAGTTGCTTCAGTCTCTGAAAGGGAATAAGAACGAAGCACTCATCATTACGGCTTTGTTTACCGGCATGCGTGCCGGTGAGCTGCTTGGACTGACATGGGATAACGTTGACTTTGATCACGGCGTGATTCACATCGTGAAGCAGTTGACTCAATCCCGCGGGGCAGGACATCCGTTTGCCTTCGGTACTTTGAAAAACGGAAAGACCCGCAGCATCAATCCCGCTCCTTTTGTACTGGACATTCTGAAGGAACACAAGGAACATCAAGAGGAGCAGAAGCGCATAGCCGGAGTTTTGTGGAACGAGGGAGAGTTCCCGAATCTGGTCTTTACGCATGAAGATGGAAGTCATCTTTCTCAGCCTACGATCTGGAAAGCCTTCCAGAAGGCACTTGAAGATGCCGGCTTGGAGCATCATCGTCTGCATGATTGTCGCCACACTTTCGCGGTTAATTCCATCCGGGCAGGGGACGACATCAAGACGATTCAGGAAAACATGGGGCATTATTCTGCGGCTTTTACCCTGGATCGCTACGGCCATGTCACGGAAACGATGCGTCAGGAAAGCGCAAACAGGATGCAGGCCTTCATTCAGGGAATGTCGGGAAACGAAGGAGGAAAATAATAAATGGGTACGGTATGGGTGAGTTATGGGTGGACAAGAAGAAAACCCCTTGAAAATCAAGGGGTTTCTGGTGCGGGAAACAGGACTTGAACCTGCAAGTACGTACGTACACATGAACCTGAATCATGCGCGTCTGCCAATTCCGCCATTCCCGCAAGTATGGTGGGCAGGGGTGGATTCGAACCACCGAAGCTAATAGCGGCAGATTTACAGTCTGCTCCCTTTGGCCACTCGGGAACCTACCCATATGATGTCCCTCTTGACCCAAAGGGTGGAGCTGGCGATGGGACTCGAACCCGCAACCTGCTGATTACAAATCAGCTGCTCTGCCAATTGAGCTACGCCAGCACGAAGCTCGTTCTGCGAGTCCTACCGTAAAAGTGGCGACCCGGAAGGGGCTCGAACCCTCGACCTCCAGCGTGACAGGCTGGCGCTCTAACCAACTGAGCTACCGGGCCAAATGGCTGTGGGCCTTCAGGGACTTGAACCCCGGACCAACCGGTTATGAGCCGGCCGCTCTGACCAACTGAGCTAAAGGCCCATATCGGAAAGGAAAGAAAGTGACTCCGCCGGGATTCGAACCCGGGTAGCCGCCGTGAAAGGGCGGTGTCTTAGGCCTCTTGACCACGGAGCCACGTACGAGGCGTTTGAAGTCGGGGTGAAGGGATTCGAACCCCCGGCCCCATGCTCCCAAAGCACGTGCGCTAGCCAGACTGCGCTACACCCCGGTGCATCCTTCCCACGGTCTATCCCGCAGGCGACTGTCATAATATACACGATTTTTTGACGGATGTCAATCACTATTTTTTTCATTTGTGAAAGAAAATTTTTCGTGTTGAATCAGTCTTTATCGCGTATAGGGATATCCCCCAGTAAAAGCCCTTTGAATCAGACCTGTGCTGTGTTTCCTTCCGATTGCTTTTTGTCCAGCGTGGACATAAACCAGGCAATGGCAAACCCAACGATCAGGCAGACAATGCTGGCAATCCAGTTTCCGGCATTGGCCAGCTGGAAACATTCCCTGTTCTGCATGAGCAGTGCCACAGGGGATCCGATCACCAGTCCGAAAATCGCGCTGAAGGTCAGCGCCGCATGCTTTTTGAGCAGGAAGTTCATCAGTTTTGCGATAAACACGATACCCACGAGAAGGCCGATCACATAAGGTGCCAGAATCGCCAGGCTGGACCAGTCTCCGCCCCTCAGATCATTCATGGCGTTGATGACCGGATTGTAGTAGCCCAGAAGCATCAGGATCATGGAACCGGAGATGCCCGGAATAACCATGGTGGAGGAAGCAATCGCTCCCAGCGGAATCATCAGCAGGATGGTGCCGATGGAATGATCCACTGTCCGCGCTTCCGGAGGGTTCAGCAGGGGCAGAACCACCACCAGTGCCAGGAAAACCAGGAACAGGATCACGCCGGGAAGCTTGGCGGATTTCATGTTGACCCGCTTGTAAATCGCGGGGAGTCCGCCGAGAATCAGCCCGATGAACGCAAAATTGGTAGGAAGCCGGGTGAGCGGGATCTCATCGGACTTCGTCCCCAGCAGGGTGCCAATGAGCGCGGCGAAAGCAAACAGTCCGATCAGTACGCCGATAATAATCGGTAGCAGATCCCGGAAGTTTTTCTTGAACTGCTTGAAAAGGTTATTCACCGCATAGATCACACGGTCATAGATACCCATGGACACCGCCATGGTTCCGCCGGATACGCCGGGGATGATATTGGAAACGCCGATGACGGCTCCGCGCAGAATGTCAAGAATCCATTGCAGCATTGAAATAACCTTCCCTTCAGGCAAAAAGTTGTACGCCGTTGATCACAATCAGGCTTCCCACGCCCATAATGATGGCAGCCAGCAGGACGCCCAGCAGAACCGCAACGACGCTGGATTTGAAATCCATATCCAGGATACTGGCGGCCAGGGTTCCCGTCCATGCCCCGGTTCCGGGGAGCGGAATGCCGACAAACAGCAGAAGCGCAATGAAAAGTCCCTTGGTTCCGGCCTTTTCCTTAAGCTTCTCGCCTGCTTTGTGGCCCTTTTCCAGGCACCAGGTAAAGAACGGACCGATGCCTTTTTTATCCTTGCCCCATTCCAGCACCTTGCGTGCAAAGAAAAAGATCACCGGCACAGGCAGCATGTTTGCCACCATGCATACGATATAGGCGGGCAGGGTGGGAATCCCGTTAGCCAGGGCATAAGGTAAAGCCCCCCGCAGTTCGATCAGGGGAACCATGGAAATCAGAAATGAAATAATGTAATGTTTCAGCATATATTCCTCCGGCGGGCATCGGTAAACATTCCGGTTAAAAACAACGTGGGCATTATAGCATAGCCGCAAAACCGTGTAAAGCTGGCCATTCCGGGTTCACCAACCTGCCGGGCCGTCATCGGGCCAGTCTTCTTCATCCGTTTTTTCAAAGGACGCCGCAATGTTTTCCGGATCAAACCGGGGATCAAAAGCCAGCTCCTTCAGCCGTTCCCGGCTGACCACCGTATTGGTTCCCAGGCAGTCGTTGCAGCGATAGCCGCAGTCCGGGCAGATACAGCCCAGATGGTCGCTTTCCGCCTGGATCATATAGGTTCCGCACTGCTTACAGCTGCACCGCATACGGATCGTCTCCTTCCCGAACATACAGGGTGATTATAGCAAACCGGACAGGGATATTCAAGAAAAGCAAAGAAAAATGGGGCCGCACCCGCGGCCCCGGGGTATATTGTACGTCCGGATCTCAGGGTCTTTTTTACGGCCTTGTCGCTCTGTACGCTAATCGCGCTTTGATGTGCATGGCTTCATTCCTGAATTTCCGCATGCTGTTTGAGCTTGTTTTGCCGTTTCCTGATTGTCCTGTCCGGACTTTAACGTCTGTTTAGGCTTCCGGCTCCAGCAGGCCCAGGTCTCCGTCCTTTCTCAGGTAGAGGACATTGGTCCTGTCTGTGTTAATATTTACAAAGGCGAAGAAATTGTGTCCCAGCAGTTCCATTTCGATTGCGGCGTCTTCCACGCTCATGGGGCGTACCGGGAAGGTCTTCTGCTTAACCACCTTTCTCTCTTTTTCTTCTTCGCCTGAATCCTCTTCAATAAACTCCGGCACATCCGGGATTTCTTCTCTCAGGTTTTTGCCCAGCTTCGTCCGGTGCTTCCGGATCTGCCGTTCCATCTTCGCCAGCGCTTTGTCAATGGCGAGGAACAGGTTGTCGTCCGCGGAGGACTCGCTGCGCAGGATCACGTTCTTTCCCATGGGAACGGTGATTTCCACCACCCGCCGGTCGTTCTTCTCCTTTCTCATTTTTACCTGCAGCTCTGTCTCCGGCCAGAGATACTTGCCCATGGTTTCCGTCTTTTTCTCGATCCTCTGAGTGATTGCCGGGCTGACCGACATGTTACGTGCCTGTATTGTAAGTTTCATAGTTCCGATGGGCTCCTTTCAAATTAGTGATACATGATTCTCACAGAAAGGATCTCACTTCTGAAGCCCCTTCTGTGAAAGATCGTGTGCCATCGGCATCACACCCTTTCATTTTGTTTCTGTTATATAATTTCGACGTGTTTCGGGGATCTCCTTCTTTGTTTTGTATTTTTTTTGAGATTTTAAGACCATTTTTAACAAAAACGTTTTCACGCCTGCTGATTCCTGTATTCTCCGGGGGTGCAGCCCGTTATTTTCTTGAAGCTCCGGGAGAAATGAGCCACGTCCGAAAAGCCCGCCATCTCTGCAATCTCATGAATCCGGAGCGCGGGATCCGCCAGCAGTTTTTTTGCTTTCGCAATCCGCATACTGCCCAGCAGGTCGAAAAAGCTCTGATCCGTCTCCCGGTTCAGCAGCTTGGACAGGTGCCACTGGCTTACATAGACGTGATCAGCCACCTCGCCCAGGGACAAATGCTGTTCTGTGCAGTGATCCTTCATATAGGCCAGCGCCGCCTTCACCAGGTGGTTGCCGGCCTCCTTTACTGATTCCTCGTCCGTTTCCTCCCGGATCTGCGGCATGGCGTCCAGCCGGGACACCATCTGTCGGATGGCTTCCTTCAGTTCTTCCAGGTTACTGGGCTTGAGCAGGTACCGGCATACACCCAGAGTAATCGCTTTCCGGGCATACTCAAAATCCCGGTAAGCGGTCAGCACGCTCATCTGGATTTCCGGAAATTCGCTGCGGATGGCTGCCAGCATGGTCAGTCCGTCCATATTCGGCATCCGGATATCTGTCAGCACAATGTCCGGCCGCACTTTCCGGATCAGTTCCAGCCCGCTGACGCCGTCATGGGCTGTTCCGGCAATCTCGCAGTTCATTTCTTCCCACGGAATCACCGTGGACAGTCCGCGCAGAATCAGCCGTTCGTCATCTACCAGAATTACACGGTACATGCCTTCACCTCACTCTCCGAAGGGGTTCAGCGCCATCACCCGCCGCCAGCATTCTTCCGGCGTCATTTTCCCCGCAGCCACCGCGGGAATGCATTCCAGCAGCCATACTTCCCGGGCTTTGCTGTTCATAGCGTCCTGCAACGGGCTGACCATCTGCCTGTTCGCTTTCATATCCTCCGCGGAATCCAGCAGACGCCCGGAAAGGGATGAGCTTCCCAGTTCCCGGATGCTTTCTTCTGAGGTCAGGTCCGCCAGCAGTGCCACCGCAGCGTCCCGGTGTCCGGACTCCCAGGCCCGGCGGGTCAGGTAAAAGCCCATGGAAACGCCGCCCAGATAGCAGTCGGAAGTGCCCTCCCCGTTTCGCAGCGGCATGGGCAGTACGGCCAGTGTATTCATCGCGCCGGACGGGAACGCGGAATCCAGCCAGCTTCCGTCCATCTGCATGGCCGCCTGTTTTCTCAGGAACAGATCTGTGGAGGCCGTTTCATAGGTGCTCCACGCGTTCTCGGCGAACGCGCCTGCTTCTGCCAGCTCCCGGATAGCGGTCATTGCGTCAAACCAGGAAGCCGGAACCTCCTCATAGGTTCTGGGCCTGGCCTGCTGTTCCTCCCGGGTAGCACAGGCCAGCACCGCCATCTCCGCCAGGTAATGGGGAATGTCTGACAGGGATATGGCAATCGGTATAATGCCGTTCTTCCGGAAGATCCGGACTGCTTCCAGCAGTGACGCCCAGTCCTTCGGCAGCGGCGCGCCATATTGCTCAAACAGGTCTGTATGTACATACAGACCTTCCCAGTATCCTCTGACCGGCACGGCATACACCTTGCCGTCCGCTTCACGCAGTGCTTCTGTTTCTTTCAGGTTCATTTCCGGGTAAGCCTGGTTGATTTCCTCCAGGGAAACCACCCGGGACAGGATCGGGGCCGAATCCGCTCCTGCCGCAAAAAAGAACAGGATATCCGGTTCGTTCCCCGCCGCAAAATCTTTCAGGATTGCGGTTTTCCAGGCTTCATCGCTGGTGGCGGAACTGTCCAGGACGGTGTTTCCTGTCCTGGATTCATACTGCTGAAGGATTGCCACATACTCCCCTGCCGACCCGTCCAGGCCCGCGAAACAGCTGATTGTCCGCAGCGTAACACCGCCATCCGCCGTACCGGTTCCGGCAAGGACTGTCAGCAGCAGCGCCGCTGTGACCGCAAGCCACTTTCTGATCCGCATATGCTTCCGCCTCCTTTAGTGTATTTCCCGGGGAATAATGATGCTGACTGTTGTCTGCCCGGGCGTATCCGTGTCAACGCGGATCGTGACCGATTCCCCGTAGATCAGGCGCAGCCTGTTCACAATGTTGGCCAGGCCCAGGTGTTTTCCGGTGGGATTGCCTTTCAGGGCTGCCTCAATCCGTTCCCGGTCCTCTTTGCCTGTTTCCCGGCCCGTATTGACAATTTCAACATGCATGCATGCGTCGTTCAGCGAACACCGGATCGTGATGATCCCGCCGCCCGCCGGGGCAATGCCGTGTTCCACGGCGTTCTCCAGCAGCGGCTGGATCGTCAGCAGCGGCAGGATGCCGTCCATGGCTTTCTCATCGATCTCCCGGTTCACGGTCAGATCTGTTCCGAAACGCTGCTGGATGAAATAGATATAGGCCTCCGCCACTTCCATTTCTTCCCGCAGGGTCACCAGACGCCGGTCCTGCCGCGCCATCGTAGCGTTCAGCAGCACGGACAGGGAGGTCACCATGGAGGAGATGCTTTCCGATCCCTCAATCCTCGCCTGCCAGTTGATATCCTCCAGGGCATTATTGATGAAGTGCGGATTGATCCGGCTCTGCAGGGCCAGGATCTGTGCGTTCTTCAGTTCGATTTCTTCCTTGTAGGTTTTGTCTATCAGTTCTTTCAGCCGCAGGGACATCTGGGAGAAGGACCTGCCCAGGCGGCCCAGCTCGTCCTCCCCGTTCAGGGGAACTGTTGCGCCGAGTTTTCCCTCTTCAATCCGGCGGCTGGCCGCTGACAGCAGTGTCAGCGGCTTCACAATGCGCCGGCTCAGGTAGATGCCGATCATGATCATGATGGGAACCAGCAGCAGGGCCATCACCAGCAGCAGCATCCGGAAGGAATAAACTTCGTTGTACTGCTTCCGCCGGTCCATGGTCAGCCGCAGGTCCAGTCCGTTTTCCTCACCCCCGGAAAGCCGGGTATAATACAGTTTTTCCTTTCTGTCATCCGTCAGGCCTGTTCCCGCGCTTTTCCAGTCAATTTCCGGATCCCCGCAGTCATCCAGGCGGATCGCAACTTCCGCGTCCCATTCCCTTCCCAGTTCCGTCAGGGGCTGGAACAGCCGTTCCTCGTTAATTCCCAGGATCAGCATGCCGAAGCGTTCCATCCGCAGGTTCAGCAGGTTCCTCACCAGGTAGATATTGTTCTCAAAGCGGAAGAAGCGGCAGCGGGTATCCAGTTCTTCTCCCATGATCTGCACAGTTTCGATAAGCTTCTGCAGCTCACCTGATCCTTCCAGTGCTCCGCCCCGGAGGTACGTCTTCAGTTTCGGATCTTTCACCGGAAAACAGGCAACAAAAGACAGGAGCGGTTCACGGCTGTATTTCCGTTCCAGATAGATCTGGCAGAACCGCCTGAATTCCGCGTCCCCGATGCTTTCGCTGTTCCATTTCTGCCAGGCGTCCGTCAGTTCTCCGTCATACGTGGCGTCTCTGGCCAGTTCCAGCGTCCGTTCAATATTCTGGTTTGTCAACGTCCATGCCTGCTCCGCGCCGGAGGTCACAGCCGATCGGGTCTGGTTCTCCAGTTTTTTCATCAGGAAACTGCCTGTAAACACACCCAGAAGGACCACAGGAATCAGATAGCTGAGCAGCATAATCAGGCCTATCTGCGCGCGCAGCGATTGCCGTATGCCGCTGAACAGGCCTCTCCTCGGTTGTCTGCCCGATTCCTTTTCCATGTTTCTGTCCTTCCTCTGGCTCCCGCCGTTTAATTATTCCTGCCAGGGCAGTCCGGCGAAATCCGCCATCAGTTTCACGGTCTGCTTTGCCTTTTCCTCTGTCTCCGCCTCGGCGAAAATCCGCACCCGCGGTTCCGTACCGGAGAAGCGGACGATGACCCAGCCGCCGTCCAGGTATACCTTGCAGCCGTCCATATAGCTGACCTTCTCCACTTTCCGTTCAAACGCGGGCAGCTGTTTTTCTTCCATAATCTTCCGGGCGATCTCTTCGCGTCTCTCCGCGGTCAGCGCCCAGTCATACTCGGCGGAGTGCAGTTCTCCGTAGGTATTATACAGGTTCTGCACCAGCTCGCTCAGTTTTTTGCCGCTGACGCTCAGCATTTCCACCAGCAGGCTGGCGGCGTACAGGCCGTCCTTGCCGGAGATATGTCCCCGCACCGTCAGGCCGCCTGAGGATTCGCCGCCGATCAGGGCGTCATACTGCTCCATACCGGCGGAGATGTGTTTGAAGCCAACCGGCACTTCCACGCACTTTTCCCCGTGCGCCTCCGCGATCCGGTCCAGCAGATGGGTCGTGGCAATGTTCCGCACCGCCGCACCTTTCCATCCCTTGTATTCCAGCAGATAGTAGTACAGCAGCGCCAGAATCTCATTTGCGGTCACATACCGGCCGTTTTCGTCAATAATGCCCAGCCGGTCCGCGTCGCCGTCCGTGGCAATGCCCACGTCTGCCTGGTGCTCCTTCACGGCATACTGCAGGTCCACCAGCGTATCCGGATTCGGTGCCGGCAGATGCCGTCCGAAGAAGGCGTCGTGACGGTCGTTGATCACGTCGATATCGCAGCGGCAGGTGTACAGGATCGTCTGCAGGCCTGTCAGGCTCACGCCGAACATCGGGTCCAGCACAATCCGCAGCCTGCGCTGCCGGATGGCGTCTGTATTCACCTGCTTCAGGATGGAATCCAGATACGCGTCCCGCGGGTCGATGATCCGGATCATGCCCTTTGCTTTCGCTTCCTCAAAATCCATATCCCGGATTTCGTCTTCCGCGATGCTGTTTGCCTCTTCCTGGATGGCTTCCGTCACGTCCTGCGCGGCGTCCCGCCCGCCAAAGGTGAACAGCTTGATACCGTTCCAGGTCGCCGGGTTATGGCTGGCCGTCACCATTGCGCCGTAGGGCAGCTTCTTTTCCTTAACGGTAAACATGATCTGGGGCGTGGGGCAGCTCATGTTCACAAAGAACACGCGGATGCCTTCCCCCGCGAGCACCTCGCAAAACCAGATCAGCGCTTCCTTGCTCAGGAACCGGCGGTCATAGCCCGCGCAGATTCCTTCCTCCGCCACGCCTTCCCGCTTCATCCTGCGGGCCAGGGCCGCGGCCACCAGCCGGATATTCGCCTTGGTAAAACCGTCGCCGATAATTGCGCGCCATCCGCCCGTTCCGAATTTAATCATATCACATTTCTCCTTATTGTTTCATCCCAGGATGACTTCAATCTCGTGAATGCCTTCCGCAAAGGCCGGAATCCTGTCGGTTTCCTTTCCGTCCGCGACGATCTTCCTGACGCCCTTTTCCACATGGTCCGGATTCTTCACGCTGATCCGGTATTCCGCGCCGCGCCATTTCCGGACTGCCTCAAAACCGTCCCATTCCGCGGGAATGCAGGGATCCACCGTCAGGCCGTCAAAGCCCGGCCGGATACCCAGCATATACCGTGTTGCCGCGTAGTAGGCCCATCCTGAGGAGCCGGTCATGAAGGGATGCCGTGCCCGTCCGTGGGCGGTATGATCCCGGCCCATGATGAACTGGCAGTAGCTGTAGGGCTCCGCCTGCCGGATCTCCATTTTGTCGTTCTGGTTTTCCGGCAGCAGCGCGTCGTAGAACTTCATCGCCCGGCTGCCGCGGCCCAGCATGCACTCCGCCACCCAGGCCCAGGGGTTCGGATGGCTGAAGATGGCGCCGTTTTCCTTTACGCCTGGATAAACCCGGGTCACAAAGCCGATGCTGTCGTCCAGCGTCACAAAGGAGGGCGCGTTCAGCATCAGTCCCCAGGGGGTATACAGCCATTCGTCCACCGCGTTCATGCAGCTGATTGCCTGCTCCCGGTTCGCGGCGCCGCTGATGACCGCCCAGGTGTTGCTTTCCATATGAACTTTGCCTTCCTCCGCGGCCTGGGAACCGATGGGCGCGCCGGCTGCCGTAAAGCCCCGCAGGAACCATTTGCCGTCCCACAGCACCTTCCGGCAGGTTTCTTCCATGGCCTGCTTCAGCGCTTCATATTTCGCAGCATCCTCCTGCCGGCCCAGTGCCCGTGCAGCGTCCAGGAAGTGGTTCGTCGCCCAGACTACCAGGAAGGCCACCATGGCGCTCTCCCCGCCGCCCAGGTTCAGGCAGTCGTTCCAGTCCGCGCGCAGGCCCTTGGTCACGCCGTGGCTTCCCACCTGTTCATAGGAGAAGTCCAGCGCGGCTTTCATGTGCTCCCACACAGTCCCGCTGCCCTCATCCGCGTAAGGAATCACTTGATCAAAGAAGGAAAGATCTCCGCTCTCCCGTACATTTTCCACAATGGCGGGGATCAGCCACAGGGCGTCGTCCGCGCAGGCGTCCTTCAGGCCGTGGAGCATGCCTTTCTTGTCTGCTTCGGGAATGACGGTGGGAGACTTGAAGCCGTTGTCATCGGCCTTCTCCAGCACCGCCGGGTCGAACAGGTGCAGGCCGTAGCCCTGGCGCATCTGTCCGTGCAGCAGCTGGCAGATCCGCTTCATGCACATATCCGGTTCACCGTGGGGAATGCACATGGCGTCCTGCGCCGTATCCCGGTAGCCCAGTCCGGTCCGTCCGCCCACCTCGATGAAGGAGGAGAACCGGGAGAACAGGACGTTGACTTCGCTCTGGTAGAAATTCCAGATGTTCAGGGAGCGGTTCATGTTCTCGTGGGGCGTCTTCACCTGCAGCCTGCCCAGCTTGTCATCCCAGAACCTGCGCAGTTCGGCAAAGGCCCGGTCCGTGCCGGCTTCGTCATAGCGCTGCCGGGCCCGCTCCGCGGCGTCTCCCCGGCCGGTGCCCAGGTAGAACAGCACCCGGGCTTCCTCGCCCGGCTTCAGGATCAGCTTCCGCTGCAGCGCGCCGCAGGGGTTGCCGCCCAGCTCGGTGGATCCGCTCAGGCAGCCGGCGGCCACACCCTGGGGATCCCGTTCCGTGTGATAGTTGCCGATGAAGGATTCCCGCACGCCGTCAAAGCTGTCGGGGCGGAAATTACCGGCGAAGAACTGCCAGGCATTCGGCTCATAATGCAGTTCGCAGATGGCCGCGTCATTCTCATAGTGGGAGCCGGCGGCGTACAGGCTCATCTGGAAGTTCTGGTTGTCCATGTCGATTTCATGGAAGGAAAATTCTACATAGCCGAAAACACTGATGTTTCTTTCCCGGTCGGAGCAGTTCCGGACCCGTACGTCAAAGATTTCCACCGGATCCTCTCCGCCGTCTTCCCGGGGAATAAACAGGATCTGCTCCGCGCTGATCTCCTGGCAGTCGCACAGGAAACGGGAATAGCTCATTCCGTGGCGGGCTTCATACCGTGCTTCATTTAAAGGAAGTCCTGTCGGCTGCCAGCTCAGGGACCAGTATTTGCCGGTTTCGTCATCCCGCAGGTAAACATAGTGTCCCGGCCAGTCCATCGGAACACCGTTGGGGCGGAACCGGGTAATGCGGTGATGCTGGGGGCTGTCCAGCCAGCTGTAGCCGCCGGCGTTATGGGAAATCACGGTACCCATCCGCTGCGTGCCCAGGTAATTGGTCATGGAAACAGGGACATCCACCCGATCGATTACATATTCGCGCGCGGCATCGTCAAAATATCCGTAACGCATGTTATACAGAACCTCCTGATTGTCCGTATTTGTCATTATAAGCATACCAAATCAAAAGCTCAAGCAGAAGGAACAGGTATGGCATTTTTTGTCTCGGATTGGCATTCTGCGTTTTTCTCCTTCCCCGCCTCCTGCCGTGCCGTTTCCTTTTTATATATACCGGCCTCATCGCCCCGCCTGTTCTTTTTCAAGCCTCCCGGCCTTTGCCAACAGCGCAACCGGAGTCAAGAATTGACAATAGAAGATAATGACAGAAGAAATGTTCTTTTTATAGAATTTAAGCACCAGATATGACAACGCGAGAAGGAGAGTGAAAGCCCATGACAGCGCTTCCGGCCAATAAAGGGCATCACCGCAGGCCCAGTATCACGGCCAAGAAGAAGACTTTCTGGCTGACCACGATGATGCTTCCCGGCGCGATCTGGCTGCTGCTGATCCGGTACCTGCCCATGTTCGGTATCGTCATCGCCTTTAAAAACTACCGTGCCTTCCGGCCCAATACCTTCTGGAACAATATCGTCAAAAGCGAGTGGGTGGGCCTGAAAAACTTCGAGTTCCTGAATTCCCCGGACACGGGCATCATGATCCGCAACACCCTGGGTTACAACATCCTGTGGATCATCCTCGGCCTGATCATTTCCGTGGCCTTCGCCGTCATGATGAGTGAACTGACCACCCGGTTCCTGGCCAAGACCTACCAGACCATGATGTTCTTCCCCTACTTCCTGTCCTGGGTTGTCGCCAGCTACTTCGTCCTGGCCTTCCTCGATCCCACCAGCGGCATGATTCCCTTCATGCAGAAAGCTGCCGGACAGAAGGTAACCAACTTCTATCACGATACCACCTGGTGGCCGCTAATCCTGACCATCTGTAACCTATGGAAGAACCTGGGCTACTCTTCGGTCCTGTACCTGGCCGCCATCACCGGCATTGACACCACTCAGTATGAAGCCGCAGCCGTGGACGGCGCCACCAAGTGGCAGCAGATCTGGCACGTTACTCTTCCGGGCATCCGTCCCATGATCGTCATCCTGCTGATCATGAATGTCGGCAAGATCTTCAACGCGGACTTCGGCCTGTTCTATAACGTACCCCAGAACTCCGGCTCCCTGTATCCGGTCACCCAGGTGGTGGACACCTACGTTTACAGGGCTTATGCGAACACCCATAACCTGGGCATGAGTTCCGCCGCCGGTTTCCTGCAGAGCGCCATCGGCCTCATCTGTATCGTCGGTACCAACGCCCTGGTCCGCAAAATTGACGCGGAAAGCTCACTGTTCTGATAAGGAGGACGAAAGAAATGACTGCTGTAACCCGTCGCTCCGCTCAGAAGAAGATCAAAGCGGGTTCCTTCTCCCTCAACCGGTTCGGCACAGGAACCCAGTCGGTGTTCCACATCGTTCTGGGACTGTTCGCACTCCTGTGCATTATCCCCTTTATCTTCGTCATCATCATCGCTTTCTCTTCCGAAGAGAGCATCCGCCAGGTCGGTTATTCCTTCACTCCTCTTTCCTGGAGCACCCAGGCCTTTGATTACACCTTCAAGCTGGGCAACGCTCTGTGGCGGAGCTACTTCAACTCCTTCCTGATCACCATCGTCGGCACAACCCTGAGCGTCACGCTGACTGTGCTGTACGCCTACCCCCTGTTCCGCAGGGATTACCACTTCCGGAATTTCTTCAACTTCCTCAGCTTCTTCACCATGATTTTCGGCGGCGGCCTGGTTCCCACCTTCGTCATCTGCAAGAGCGTTCTGGGACTCAGCGATAACTACGCTGCCCTGATCGTCCCCATGCTCTTCAGCCCGTTCAACGTCATCATCATGCGGACCTTCCTGCAGACCACCGTTCCCACGGAGCTGATCGAAGCCGCTACCATCGACGGCAGCGGAGAGTATTCCACCCTGACGAGAATCGTCCTGCCGGTAGTGAAGCCCGGCATTGCGACCATCGCCCTGCTGGTTTCCCTGGGCTACTGGAATGAATGGTTCCTGTCCCTGCTGTACCTGAACAAGAACATGAACATCATGCCCCTGCAGTACCTGCTCATGCGGATGCAGCGCAATGCGGACTTCCTGGCCAAGAACTCCTCCATGCTCGGTGCGGACGCGGCCAAAGCCGCAGCCCAGCTGCCTTCCCAGTCCCTCAAAATGGCCCTGGTGGTGTTCATCGTAATCCCGATTGCCTGCGCCTATCCCTTTTTCCAGCGGTACGTCATCGCAGGACTTACGATTGGATCGGTTAAAGGATGAAGATTTTTCGACCTTCGTTTAGGTAATTTCAAAAGCGCCAGCTTTTGAAAATATATAGAATCTCAGCACCGGACAGGTGCTGAAAATAAGGAGGAAAACCATGAAAAAGTTCCTGTCTCTCATTCTGACCCTGGCACTGGTCCTCTCCGTGTGCAGCTTTGCCGCGGCTGATGATCTGCCCACCATCACCATCATGTTCCATGGCTCCAACGTGACCGATGACAGCGCTGTGCTGGAAAAAGTCAACGAATACATCGCTGACAAAGTCGGTGCGAAGCTGGAAGTCATCTGGGGCACCTGGGGCGACTTTGATGAGAAGGCCGTCAACGCCCTGACCTCCGGTGACAAGGATGTGGACATGGTCTTCACCTGCTCCTGGAGCTCTGACGAGTACAACAGCTATGCCAAGAAGGGCTACTTCCTCAAGCTGGATGACCTGATCGAGCAGTACGGCGCCGACCTGAAGGCTGCCATTCCGGAAAGCCTGATGCAGGCCGCCACCATCGAAGGCGCTGAAGGCAAGGGCATCTACGCCGTCAACGGTTTCAAAGACACCGCCACCCAGAACACCTGGGACGTGAACGTTACCCTGCTGACCGAGCTGGGCTACACCGTGGACGATCTGATGGCCAAGGGATTCTTCGGCTGGGACGAAATCTTCGCCAAGGCCAAGGAAGTCAAGGGCGACAGCTTCTATCCCTTCCTCGTGGAGCCCATGGTTGCCGAGCGTATGGTGACCAACTCCATCATCGTTGCCGGTGACGCCGGTTCCACCAACCTGCTGTCCCTGTACCTGAATCCTGAAGATGTTTCCGCCGACGGCGTTTACGGCAACAAGCTCGTGAACAAGTTCGCCACTCCCGAATACAAAGCTTTCGTGGATCAGATGCACAAGTACTACGAAGCCGGCTACATCGATCCCGCCCTGTCCGTGGGTGAAACCTCCAATGACGCCCGCACCAACCACCAGAAGGACGCTTCCTACCTGATCGGAACCCAGTCCTACGCTTTCGGTTATGAATACTCTGCCGAAGTGCTGGCCCGCGGCGCTGAAATCAAGTTCGTTCCCTGCACCGATCCTTATGTGGACACCACCGCTTCCCAGGGTGCTATGATGGCGATCAACTCCGCTTCCGAGCATCCGGAAGAGAGCTTCAAGTTCCTGGCCCTGCTCAACAGCGACCCGGTGCTCATGACCCTGATGAACTACGGTGTGGAAGGCATCCACTACACCCTGAACGATGAAGGCCTGGTCGTCTTCAACGCGGATGCCCGTGCTACCTACAGCCCCTGGACCAACGGCGTCGGCAATGTCACCATCCTGCCCGACACTGCTGATGAAGGCAAGGGCTTCCGGAAGTCCTTCCAGGAATACTACGCCAACGCGAAGGGCATTCCTTCCCTGGGCTTCGTGTTCGACAACACCCCCGTTGAAAATGAAATGGCTGCCCTGGGCAACGTTGCTGCTCAGTACGCCCTGGCCCTGGACTGCGGCGCGGTTGATCCTGAAACCGAACTGCCCGCCTTCCTGAGCGCTCTGGACGCTGCCGGCATGGAAGCTTACCTGAACGAAGCAAACGCCCAGCTGGACGCCTACATGGCCAAATAAGACGTTAAGAGTGACCCCCTATACACTCCTACCGGAACCGCCGGCACTCCGGCGGTTCCCTTTTTTATGCCGTCAAAAAATCCCCTGTTCCTTTCGGAACAGGGGATCCTTTTTCTGATAACGTTTATCCGAGAACAACCTCAACCTTGTGGTTCTTTCCGTCGCCGAAGGCAGGCAGCACATTGCCGCTGATTTCCTTCCCGTCCACCGTGACCTTCTTCACGCCGCGGCAGACATGAGCAGGATTCTTGATCTCGATGTCATACACCGCTCCGCGGAACCGGCGGCTGACCTTGTAGCCGTCCCAGGTGTGGGGCACGCAGGGATCAATCTTCAGGCCGTCCCAGTCAGGCTTGACGCCCAGGATGTAGTTGCTGATCACGTAGAAGTTCCAGGCCGCGGTACCGGTCAGCCAGCTGTTCTTGGCCTGGCCGAAGTTCTTCGCGTCCTTGCCGGCGATCATCTGGCTGTAGACATAGGGCTCCAGCTTGTGCAGGTCGGAAATCTCCTCGCGCCAGGCGGGAGCGATCCTGCTGTACAGGTCAAACGCCCGGTCGCCGTGTCCCACCACGGTTTCCGCCGCGATGATCCAGGGATTGTTGTGGCAGAAGATACCGGCGTTTTCCTTGTATCCCGGCGGGTAGGAGCTGACTTCGCCCAGCTCCAGGTGATATTCCTTATAGGCGGGCTGCAGCAGCACAATGCCGTGCTCGGTCTCCAGGATCTTGTGAACGCTTTCCAGCGCCTTTTCGGCCATGCCGTTCTCCACGCCGACTCCGGCCATCACGCAGTAGCCCTGGGATTCGATGAAGATCTTGCCGTCTTCACATTCCTTGCTGCCGACCTTGTTGCCCATGGCGTCATAGGCACGGACAAACCATTCGCCGTCCCAGCCGTCCTTTTCAATAGCGGCGGTCATGGCGTCAATATCCTTCTGGTAGGTGTCCGCCTTTTCGTTGTTGCCCTTGCGGCGCTCGATCGCCACCAGTTCCGGTCCGATGGACACGAACATACCGGCAATCAGCACGGATTCAGCCACCCGCTCGTCCGGCGCGTTGGGATTGGAGAAGGTCTGGAAGCTCTCATCCGGCGTGTCGGAATAGCAGTTCAGGTTCAGGCAGTCGTTCCAGTCCGCCCGGCCGATCAGCGGCAGGCCGTGCGGTCCGCGGTTGTTGACCACGTGCATGAAGCTGGCTTCCAGGTGCTCCAGCAGCGTGCCGCAGTCATCGGGATTGCAGTCATAGGGGGTTGCGGCGTCCAGGATGGCGAAATCGCCCGTCTCCTTGATATAAGCCGCGGTGCCGGCAATCAGCCACAGCGGGTCATCGTTGAAGCCGCCGCCGATATCGTTGTTGCCCTTCTTGGTCAGGGGCTGATACTGATGGTAACAGCCGCCGTCCCGGAACTGGGTCGCGGCGATGTCCAGGATACGTTCCCGTGCCCGTTCCGGAATCTGGTGCACAAAGCCCAGCAGGTCCTGGCTGGAATCACGGAAGCCCATGCCCCGGCCAATGCCGCTCTCAAACATGGAGGTGGACCGGCTCATGTTGAAGGTCACCATGCACTGGTAGGGGTTCCAGATGTTCACCATCCGGTTCAGTTTCTCCTCGGAGGAGGTCAGCGTATAGGCGCTCAGCAGGTTGTCCCAGTGAGCCTTCAGCTGTGCAAAGGCCTTGTCCACCTGTTCGTCGGAGGACAGGGCGGCCAGCATGGCCTTCGCGGGCTTCTTGTTGATGACCCCCTTCTTCTCCCACTTTTCCTCAACGGGCAGTTCCACATAGCCCAGCACAAAGTTGAATTTCTTTTCTTCGCCCTTTTCCAGATGTACCTTGATCTGGTGGGCCGCCATGGGCTGCCAGCCGGAGGCGACGGAATTGCCCATCTTGCCGGTCATGACCGCCTGGGGATTTTCAAATCCGTTGTACATGCCCAGGAAGGTTTCCATATCGGTATCGAAACCGTCGATGGGCGTATTCACCGCGTAGAAGGAATAGTGATTCCGGCGTTCACGGTATTCTGTCTTGTGATAGACCACGCCGTCTTCCACTTCCACCTCGCCGGTGGAGAAGTTACGCTGGAAGTTCAGCATGTCGTCCTGCGCGTTCCACAGGCAGAACTCCACGAAGCTGGTCAGGATCACATCCTTCGCGGCGTCGCTTTCGTTGGTCAGGGTCACCTGATGCACTTCCGCGTCATAACCCATCGGCACGAAGCTCTTCTGGGAAGCCTTCAGGCCGTTCTTTTTGCCGGTGATGATCGTATATCCCATACCGTGACGGCAGGAATACTCATCCAGCTCGGTTTTCACGGGCTTCCAGCCGGGATTCCACACGGTGCCGTTATCGTTGATATAGAAATAACGGCCGCCGTTGTCCACCGGCATATTGTTGTAACGGTAACGGGTAATCCGGCGCAGGCGCGCGTCACGATAGAAGCAGTAGCCGCCGGCTGTATTGCTTATGATGCCGAAGAATTTCTCGCATCCGAGATAGTTAATCCAGGGATACGGTGTCCGCGGCGTATCAATCACATACTCCCGCGCTTTGTCGTCAAAGTGGCCGTATTTCATGGAGATCAGCCCTCCTGTGTATTTGTCCGTCCGAAAACGGTCATTTTTAAGTATAACACACTCACTTGCCCTGTGTAAACGATTCCTTTGTTTTCTCCAGGTACTCTTCGTAGTTGCACAGGTAATCCGCAATCGTTCCGTCCGGCTTGATCTCAATGATTCTGTCGGCTACGGTGGAGATGAACTGGTGGTCCTGGCTGGTGAAAATCACGTTGCCGGGGAAGTTGATCAGGCCGTTGTTGACCGCGGTGATGGATTCCAGGTCCAGGTGGTTGGTGGGCTGGTCCAGCATGAGGAAATTCGCGCCGGAAAGCATCATCCGGCTCAGCATGCAGCGAACCTTCTCACCGCCGGAGAGCACGTTCACGGGCTTGTACACGTCGTCGCCGCTGAACAGCATCCGTCCCAGGAAGCCGCGCATGTAGGTTTCCAGCTGTTCCGGGGAATACTGGGCAAACCACTGCATCATGGTCAGCTCGCAGCCGTCGAAGTACTTGCTATTGTCCTTCGGGAAATAACTGGTGGAAATCGTCACGCCCCACTTCACCGTGCCGCTGTCCGGCTGGATTTCCTCCGCCAGGATGCGGAACAGGGCTGTCTGGGCCTGTTCGTTGCCCACCAGGGCAATCTTCTGTCCCTTGGTCACCAGGAAGGAAACATCCTTCAGCAGCTGCACGCCATCCTGGGTGTAATTCAGGCCGGTCACCTGCAGGATATCCTTTCCGGCTTCCCGGTCCGGCGTAAAGGCAACCCAGGGATAGCGGCGGCTGGAAGCCGGCATCTGCTCAATGGTCAGCTGATCCAGCAGCTTACGCCGGCTGGTGGCCTGCTTGGCCTTGGACTTGTTGGAGGAGAACCGCTGGATAAAGGCCTGCAGTTCGCGGATCTTGTCCTCGCGGCGCTTCTTCTGGTCGTTCATCAGGGCCTGCATGATCTTGCTGGATTCATACCAGAAGTCATAGTTGCCCACGTACAGCTTCACCTGGTTATAGTCGATATCCACAATGTGGGTACACACGTTGTTCAGGAACCACCGGTCATGGCTGACCACGATCAGGGTGCCGGGGAAGTCCATCAGGAAATCCTCCAGCCAGGCCACGGAACGGTTGTCCAGGTTGTTGGTCGGCTCGTCCAGCAGCAGGATGTCCGGATTGCCGAACAGCGCCTGCGCCAGCAGCACCTTGAACTTGTCGCCCGCCTGCAGCTCGGACATGAGCATCGTGTGCTCCTCCGCCGGAATGCCCAGGCCGGTCAGCAGCGTGGCGGCGTCGCTCTCCGCGTTCCAGCCGTCCATTTCGGCAAATTCGCCTTCCAGCTCCGCGGCCTTCTCGCCGTCCGCCTCATCGAAATCGGGCTTGGCGTACAGCGCGTCCTTTTCCTTCATGATGTCATACAGGCGCTGGTTGCCCATGATGACCGTATCCATTACCGGATAGGCGTCATACATGAACTGGTCCTGTTTCAGGGTGCTCATGCGTTCCGTGGGCGGAATGGTCACAGAGCCGGTGGTGGGTTCCAGTTCACCGCTCAGGATCCTCAGGAACGTGGATTTACCTGCGCCGTTCGCGCCGATAATGCCGTAGCAGTTGCCCGGCAGGAATTTCAGATCCGCGCCGGAAAACAGCTTCTGCCCGCCGAATGTCAGTGATACATTGCTTACTGTGATCATATCATCAATCTCCCATATGTTTCAGTCGAAAAAGTAACTATCCTTATTCATTGTTGAGCAGCTGTCCAAATCCTTGATTTGGGTAACAGCTGCCATGCTACAGCTGTCAAAGTTCCGGAGATTTCATCGAACGGAACTTTGGTAACAGCGATCGCACTCATTATGCATTGGTTCGCCTGTCAGGCGAATCAATGCATTTGCGTAGATCTTCGTCGCCAGCATCAGCCGGTCAATGTCCTCGTATTCATCTGCCTGGTGTGCCAGATCCTCTTCGTCCGTGAACAGCGCTCCGAAGGCCACACCCTGCTTCAGCACCTTGGCGTAGGTTCCGCCGCCGGTGGACATAGGCTTGCCCTTCAGGCCCGTTTCCTCCTCATAGGCCGCCAGCAGGCTGGTCACCAGTTCTCCCTCCGCCGGCACATGGTGCGGCGGCTTCTGGATCGCTGTCTTCACTTCAAAACCCTTCAGGCTCGCCGTTGCGGCTTCCTTCAGCTTCTCCTGGTCGGCGCTCACCGGGCACCGCATGTCCAGCGTACCAAACCAGCTGCCGTTTTCCAGCTTCAGGATGCCCATATTGCAGGTCAGCGCCTCGGATACCTCATCCCGGCAGGCGCAGCCCAGGCTCTTTCCGTCATGCTCTGTGCCGACCTTGTCCGCCAGCACCGCAACCGGTCCTTCCGCGCCCAGTTCTTTCAGCAGCAGGAGCATCATGCCGATGGCGTTCCGCTTGCCTTCCGGATAGGCGCTGTGTCCCGGGATCCCTGTGGCGGTAATTTCCACGCCCCTGTCCGTCACTTCCGCGGTATAGGGCAGCTTCGTCCGGTCCGCGTAGGCCTTCACCTTTTCCGCGGTTTCCCTTCCGCCTTCCACCAGGGCTTTGCATTCACCGGGAATGACGTTGATCCGGTCTCCGGTGGCCATCTCCAGGATTTTCAGGCCGCCTTCCGCCGCGGTCGCGTGCAGTTCCAGGCACAGCATGCCCTTCTCCGTGTTGATCAGCGGGAACATGGCGTCCGGGCTGAAGCCCATATCCGGAATCTGCTCATGCGCTCCGTAATAGGCCATATCCTCCCAGTCGCTTTCCTCGTCGCAGCCGAGGATCAGCCGGATGCTTTTCTTCAGCGGAATGCCCGCTTCCTGAATAGCCTTCATGGCAAAGAGCGACGCCAGGGCCGGGCCTTTATCGTCATTGGTTCCCCGGCCGTACATCCTTCCGTTTTCAATCAGCGCCTCGAAAGGCGGCTTTGTCCATCCGTCTCCCACGGGTACCACGTCCAGGTGACCCAGCACCGCGATTTTTTCTTCCGCTTCGCCCAGCGTGATATCGCAGGCATAGCCGTCAAAGTCCCGTACCGCAAATCCCAGTTTCCGGGCGTCTTCCATGGCGGTATCCAGCATGTTCCGGATTTCCCGTCCGAAGGGAGCGCCGTCTTCCGCTTCGCTCTTCACGGAAGGAATCCGTACCCAGCGCTGCAGCATCTTCGTAAAATCATCCCGGTAACTGTCAATCAGTTCATATACTTTCTTTTCCATCATTTCCCTGCTTCCTGTCTTCTGTCCGAAGCTTCTTTCATGTTCCGTGGTTAACCAATAATTCTGAATTATGAATTCTGAATTGAATCAGAAAGCATTTCTCGGATCCTTGCTCTTCTTTTTCGGCGCGTCCGGATCGATATATTCAATCTCCAGCCGTTCAAACGGCACCGACTCAAAAAAAGCGTCCGGCAGAAAGCGGGTCATTCCGAATTCATCCCATTCCCGCTCATTCTTGTCCAGCCAGATCGGTTCCGGCAGATCCAGGTCGTGGCAGGCCTCTTTCAGCGCGCTGTGCGCGTCGGCCCGCGTACAGGGAACCGTCGTCTGCAGGTCCGTCCGGTGATGCCGGATCGTCTTTACCCAGAGCGCGGTAGCCATACGGAGTTCCTCCTCAAAAATCAATTCATAATTCACAATTCATAATTCATAATGAAAGATCGCTCATCCCGCTTCCGGAGCCTGTCTGCTTCCATCTGCTCTTCACAGGATTATCTGAATATCGGTTGACCATTCATAATTATGAATTGTGAATTATGAATTATGAATTTATCAACATATTATTATCTCATGGATTCAGGTTCTATGGCAACCTTTATTTTTCTGCCCATGCCCTGACCGCTTCCGCCGCCGCCCGGTTCATTCCGGGCACCGCAGCCAGCGTCTCCGTATCCGCTGCCCGGATCGCCTTCAGGCTTCCGAAGGCCTTCAGCAGGGCTTTGCGCCGGGCAGGCCCGACGCCGGGAATATCTTCCAGCTGTGAATGGATAGAGGCCTTGCCCCGCAGCGTCCGGTGATGGATGATGCCGAACCGGTGCGCCTCATTCCGTACGCGCTGTACCAGCTGCAATTCAGGCGTACGGTGATCCAGCAGGATTGGTTCCTCTGCGTCCGGCAGCCAGATCTCTTCCAGTCTTTCCGCCAGGCCGAACATCGCCGGCGGTTCCATTCCCAGATCCAGGATCGCCTGCCGTGCGAACCGCAGTTGCTGCGGACCGCCGTCAATCAGAATCAGCTCAGGCAGGTCGGTAAACTTTCCTTCCGCCGCTCCTTCTTCCTTTTCCCGTGCCGCGTGCGCGTACCGCCTGCTCAGCGTTTCATACAGGGAGGCGAAGTCATTGGCGCCTTCCACCGTCCGGATCCGGAAATGCCGGTATTCCTTCCGGGCCGGTTCACCGTCAATAAACACCACCATGGCCGCCACGCTCTGGACGCCCTGGGTGTTGGAAATATCATATCCTTCAATCCGCCGGGGGTACTTGTCCATCCCCAGGATCTTTCCCAGGTTTTTCGCCGCTTCCACCGTACGTTCCTCATGAATGGTCCGGCGGGCATTCCGCTTCATCAGGGCGTCCCGGGCATTCTTCTCCGCCAGCAGCACCAGCTCATGCTTTTCTCCCCGCTGGGGCGTCGCTACGGTCACCGCTGAACCTTTCTTTTCCCGCAGCCAGAGCTCAAGCTGTTCCGCGGCGCCTTCCGGCAGTGTCTGGCACAGCACGTTCCGGGGAATCAGTCCGGCCTGCTCATAATACTGCGTCAGGAAGGAGGCAATCACCTCTCCGGGTTCCTCCCCTCCTTCCCGGGGCAGGGCAAAATGATCGCCGCCCACCATCCGGCCTCCCCGGACATACAGGATCTGGATCATCGCGTCCAGCCCGTCCTGGGCCAGGGCGATCAGGTCCTGTTCGCTCCGGTCCGTCCGCAGGGCAATCTGGCGTTCCATCAGACCCTGCACGTCCCGGATCTTATCCCGGATTGCCGCGGCTTTTTCAAAACGAAGCGCCGCGGCCGCTTCTTCCATATCCTTTTTCAGTTTTTTCAGAACGCTGTCATAGTCCCCGCCCAGGAAGCTCAGTACGCCCTCCATCATTTCCCGATAGGTTTCCTCCGTGCACTTTCCGGCGCAGGGAGCGAGGCACCGGCCAATGTCATAATTCATGCAGGGACGTTTGGGGTTCTTCGGCGGAAGAACCTGTTTGCAGGAACGGATGGGAAACACATCCCGCACCGCTTCGATCACCTGCCGTACCGCGTTGGCGCCGATATACGGTCCGAAATACTTTGCCCCGTCCTTTTCCATCTTCCGGCACAGCTCCAGCCTGGGAAACGGCTGGCGCATGTCCACCTTCAGGTACGGATAATGCTTGTCATCCTTCAGCAGGATGTTGTAATAGGGCTTATGCAGTTTGATCAGATTGCATTCCAGAATCAGCGCTTCCAGGTTTGTCTCGCACAGCAGCACGTCAAAATCGTCAATGTGCGCGATCATGGCCGCCACCTTGGGTGTATGGGCTGTGTCGCGGAAATAGCTCCGTACCCGGTTTTTCAGGTTGACTGCCTTCCCGACATAGATAATCTCACCCGAGGCGTCCTTCATCAGATAACAGCCTGGGGAGTCCGGCAGCATCCGGATCTTTTCCTCCAGCTTTTCTCCCCAGTTGATCACTGTCCTGTTTCCTCCTCCCGAAAGAAAAGAAGCGGAATCCCGCTTCTGCTGTCTGTTATTCCAGGCTTACGACAATATCCTGCATTTCCGCCAGTCCCGTCTGCAACGCGGTGACATATTCGCCGGTTGCCATTCCTGTGGAAAGCACATTCAGGAAACGGTCCACGTCGTTCAGCAGGATTTGCAGTTTTCCATCCTCCACAAACGGCTGTCCGTTTTCGGCGCTGTTCAGGTTGTTGATGACCCGCATGGCATGAATATTGCTCCTCACGCGGGACAGGATGGAAGCGGAATCCGCGCCGGCCGTCCGGCTCAGGTTGGTTGTATCCGTATAAGCTTCTTTGCATTCCTTCTGCATCTGCTGGATGTAAAGCATATGGGCATTGTTTTTACCCAGCATCATGGGAACGCTGATAATCAGCAGCGCGATGACCGCCGCGAGCAGCAGCAGGATGATCACGTTTCTGATCCGGTTATGATTAATCTGTGAGAGAGACATAGTGCCGTCTTCCCTCTGGGAATAACGTCTGTACACGGCTTTCCCTCCTTTACAGGTGTATTGTAACATAATCGCAATATTCCGTAAAGGCGAACAAAATCAGCGTCTGCAGGCTACGTCGGTACGTAATCGTTCCGTCCTTTATCGTCTTTCCTCTCTTTCCCTGATTCGCTGACTAATACAAAAAACCCGCACGCGGCGTATGCCGGTGCGGGTTTCGGTTGCTCAGCCCTGCTTCTGCTTGTGCTTCGGGTTCTCGCAGATGACCATGACGCGGCCCTTGCGCTTAATGATCTTGCACTTTTCGCAGATCGGCTTCACAGACGGACGAACTTTCATCGTTGTACCCTCCTCATTCAGGATCAGTTCTTGCTGCGCCAGGTGATCCGGCCTCTGGTCAGATCATAGGGCGATAGTTCAATCGTTACTTTGTCACCGGGGTAGATCCGGATGAAATTCATCCTCATCTTGCCGGAGATATGCGCCAGGATCTGGTGGCCGTTCTGAAGTTCCACCTGGAACATGGCGTTGGGCAAAGCTTCAATCACCTTGCCTTCCATTTCGATTACGTCGCTCTTGGACAAACTCAGTCCCCCTCTCGCAGCGAGCGTTTATCGGCAAAACCGTTCTCTTCCAGCGCTCTTCTCAGATCGCTGTTCTGCAGCGCTCCGCCTTCGGGCCGCAAAGCCTTCAGGTTCAGCAGCACCGGTTTTGCGCGCAGATGTTTCGTCTTTTTCTTCTTCGGGTTCTCCAGCTTGTGGTGTGTACCGTCGGCGATCATTACGATGTCTTCGGATACATGCTCCAGGATCAGGAAGCAGTTTCCCTTATCCCTTCCCTGCGTGCTTTCCACCACCCTGCCGGGTTCGAAGCTGAAAGGCTCTTTCATCCTTATTCCTCCCAGTTAAATCCGGGAAGGGTCAGGATTTCCGGAAGCCCTTCTTCCGTGATGGCGATGGTGTGCTCATAATGGGAAGTCAGGCTGTGGTCCACCGTCCGGGCGCACCAGCCGTCCTCGTCAACCGAGAGCCGCCAGTTGCCTGCGGCAATCATGGGTTCCACTGCCAGGGTCATTCCCTTGCGCAGTCTCATCCCGCGGCCGGGCTCGCCGTAGTTGTATACAGCGGGATCCTCGTGCATCTCCCTGCCGATTCCGTGTCCGGTAAATTCGCGGATCGGGGAAAACCCGTTCGCTTCGGCATGGGCCTGGACCGCATGGCCCACATCGCCCAGCCGGTTACCGGCCACGCACTGCCTTACGGCTTTCCAGAAGCATTCCTCCGTAACCCGGATCAGCTTCTCCGCTTCTTCGCTGATGGTTCCGACGCCCGCTGTAAAAGCGGAGTCAGCCTGCCAGCCGTCAAGAAGCAGCGTACAGTCGATCGAAACAATGTCTCCGTCTTTCAGGATCCTTCGATCGCTGGGAATGCCGTGCACCACCTCATCGTTGATGCTCGCGCAGATGCTGCAGGGATAGCCCTGGTAGTTCAGTTCAGATGGAATCGCGCGGTGTTTCCGGATCAGCTTTTCAGCCAGGATATCCAGCTCCGCGGTGGTCACACCGGGCTTGATAGCCAGGCGGACCTCATCCTCCACCTCACGCAGGATCTTCCCTGCTTCGCGCATCTTCGCGATCTGGTTCGGATTCTTCAGACTGATCATGCTTTCGCTCCGAGTGCGTTCATGATTGCTGTGAAGATACCGTCAATATTCTGGTCTCCGGCAATCACTTTCAGCAGGCCCTTCTTCTCGTAATAACCGATCAGGGGCGCTGTCTGGGCATGATATACTTCCAGCCGGTTCAGTACGGTTTCGGCCTTATCGTCGTTCCGCTGGATCAGCTCCTCACCGCATTTGTCGCAGGTGGTCTTGCCGTTCAGCATGCTGACATGATAGGTCGCACCGCATTTGAGACAGACGCGACGTCCGCTCAGCCGGTCTACCAGCACCTGATCGTCCACTGCCAGTTCAATGACATTGTCGATCGTTGCGAAGGTATCCAGGGCTTCCGCCTGCGGTACAGTACGGGGGAATCCGTCCAGGATGTAACCGCCTTTGCAGTCATCCATGGCCAGCCGTTCCTTCACGATGTCGATGATGACTTCGTCCGGAACCAGCTTGCCGGCGTCGATGTAGCTCTTCGCCTTCAGTCCGGTTTCCGTACCTTCCTTCATCGCCCGCCGGAGAATATCACCGGTGGAGATCTGCGGAATGTTCAGCGCGTCGCAGATGCGCTGCGCCTGTGTGCCCTTACCGGCCCCGGGAGGCCCTAAGAAGATAATGTTCATAATGCTTCTCCATCAATCCAATGAATCTTTTGCAATCTGCAATGGATATTCATTGGTTTTATGTGATCGCCGGAGCGATCACATAAAACCGTCCATGTCCATGTCGATGCCGCGGACGCTCATCTCGCCCTGGATGGTGCGGATGGTCTCAAGGGACACGCTCACAGCGATCAGGATGGAGCTGGCAGCGAACGGAATATCATTCGGGTTCACGCCGGCCAGGGTGATCAGCAGCGTAGGTACAGCGGCCAGGATGGCCAGGAAGAATGCCGCAAACAGGTTCAGACGGCTGACAATGTTCTGCAGATACTGCCGGATGTTTTTGCCCCGCTGTCCGGGAATCACGGCACCCTGCTGCTGCAGCTGTTCAGCCTGCTGCTTGGGGTCAAAGCTGATGGAGGAATAGAAGAAGGTAAAGGCGATGATCAGCAGTGCGGAAATAATCATATACCACACAGCGCCTTGGCTCATGTTCACTTTCCACCACTGGGTAAACCAGCCCTGCTCCTTGGGATCAATCAGCTGAGCGATTGTTCCGGGGAAGGCCAGGAAGGAGTAAGCGAAGATCAGGGGCAGAACGCCGACAGAGACCACTTTCAGGCTCATGTGGGTGTTCTGTCCGCCGTATACGCGGCGGCCCTTTACCTGTTTGGCGATCTGCAGGGGAATCCTGCGCTCGCCCAGTTCAACAAAGGTTACGACGATGGTCATCAGGATAGCGGTGACCACAACGATGATGAGCGTCAGCCATCCGGAAGTAGTGGCATTGCCGCTCGCGGTAGTGAAGCCTCTCACAATACCGTTGAACAGGTTGGAGATGATACCGGCAAAGATCAGCAGGCTGATGCCGTTGCCGATTCCCTTCTCGGTAATCCGTTCACCAATCCACATCGCCAGGGCGGTACCGCCGGCCATGCTCACGCCCACCAGGACGTAGTTCAGCCAGCCGGCCTTGATGAAGCCAAGGCCGCGGACCAGGCCGATTGCCTGCAGGGCAGCCAGGCCGATGGTCACATACCGGGTGATCCGGTTGATCTTCTGGCGGCCATCTTCTTCCTTGCTCAGGCGTTCCAGAGCAGGAATAGCAATGGTCAGCAGCTGCATAATAATGCTGGCGTTGATGTAGGGCGTAATACCCATCGCCATCACGGTCATCTTCTCGAAAGCATTACCGGTCATCATGTTGACCAGACCCAGCAGCGGCAGGTTGGACACTTGCTCAGATGCGAAAACCTTCACAGCGTCCACACCGGGAGCAGGAATAACGCCGACCAGACGGTAAACCAGCAGCATCAGGAACGTGTAGATGATCTTCTTGCGAAGCTCACCGATCTTCCACATCTTACGAATGCTTTCGATCATCTTAAATCACCTCGGCCTTTCCGCCGACGGCTTCGATCTTTTCCTTGGCGGTGGCAGAGAACTTGTCCGCTTTCACGGTCAGCTTCTTCGTCAGTTCGCCGACGCCGAGAATCTTCACGCCGTCCAGTTCCTTGCGGATGATCTTCTTCTCCAGCAGCGCGGCGGCATCCACCACAGCACCGTCTTCGAAGACTTCGAGGCGCTCAACGTTCACGGCAGCATATTCGGTGCCGAATACGTTGGTAAATCCACGCTTAGGCACGCGGCGGTACAGAGGCATCTGGCCGCCTTCAAATCCGGGCCGCTTGCCGCCGCCGCTACGGGCTTTGGCACCCTTGTGACCTTTACCGGAGGTCTTGCCCAGGCCGGATCCGGCGCCGCGGCCGAGCCGCTTCTGAGAGGCGGTGGACCCTTCGGCGGGACGCAGTTCATGCAGTTTCATAGGGGTTCAACCTCCTTTATTCGTCAACTTCCTCAACCTTCACCATGTGCTTCACGGCGAAGATCTGTCCCCGGATAGCGGGGTTATCAGGCTGGGTCACGGTCTGGCCGACTTTACGCAGGCCCAGAGCGCGGACAGTCGCCTTATGCTTGGGCAGGCTGGCGATCGGAGACTTCACCAGGGTAATGTTCAGTTTCATCTCTTCTGCCTCCTTATCCCAGGATCTCTTCCACGGTCTTGCCGCGCATCTTGGCAACCTGCTCGGCGCTGCGCACCTGCTTCAGGGCTTCGATGGTGGCTTTCACCATGTTGATCGGGTTGTTGGTTCCGAAACTCTTGGTCCGGATATCCTTGATGCCGGCCATTTCAAGCACGGCACGGGCAGCGCCGCCCGCGATCACGCCGGTACCTTCGGGAGCCGGGATCAGCACGGACTTCGCGGTGGAATAATATCCGGTCATTTCATGGGGAATGGTGGTGCCGTCCAGCGGCACGTTCACCAGGTGTTTCTTAGCGTCTTCATTGGCCTTGCGGATAGCTTCCGGAATTTCGGCAGCCTTACCCATGCCGGCACCGACGCGGCCGTTCTCATCGCCGACGACCACCAGAGCGCTGAACCGCATGTTGCGGCCGCCCTTAACAGTCTTGCTGACGCGGTTGACGGCTACCAGGCGCTCTTTGAATTCGCTGACCTGTTCTGTGCGTTGCATTTGCGTCGTCCTCCTTATCAGAATTCAAGTCCGGCTTCCCGTGCGCCTTCAGCCACAGAGGCGATGCGCCCGGTGTACATGTACCCTCCGCGGTCAAAGACCACGGTCTTGATGCCGGCTTCGACGGCGCGCTCCGCGATGAGCTTGCCCACGAGTTTGGCGGCACCCTTCTTGTCCACTTCGTCCAGCTGACCCTTCAGGGCGGGATCCATGGTGCTGGCGCTCACCAGGGTGATGCCCTTGGTGTCGTCAATGATCTGAGCCTGAATGTGCTTGTTGGAACGATATACGGAAAGACGCGGGGCTTCGGGTGTGCCGCTGATCTTTTTCCGTACCCGTGCGTGACGGATCACGCGAATTTCATTCCGGTCACGTTTCTTAAACATCTGCAGTCACTCCCTCTCTTACTTACCGGTCTTGCCTTCCTTACGACGGATGTGCTCATTCTGGTACTTGATGCCCTTGCCCAGGTAGGGTTCAGGCTTCCGAATGGCGCGGATGTCCGCCGCGAGGTTGCCAACCTGCTGTTTGTTGCTTCCCTTTACCACGATGGTGGTCTGGTTGGGAGTCTCGAAGGTGATGCCTTCGGGAGCTTCCAGAACCACGGGGTGGCTGAAGCCGATGTTGATGGTCAGGGTCTTGCCTTCCGCTGCAGCGCGGTAACCGGTACCGACCATCTCCAGGGTCTTGGCGAAACCGTCGGTCACACCGACGACCATGTTGTTAATCAGGGCCCGGTACAGGCCGTGCATGGCCTTGTGGGGCTTGGATTCGCTGGGGCGTTCCAGGGTCAGGACATTGCCTTCCTGCTTGATGGTGATGTCGGGATTAACCTGCTGGCTCAGGGTGCCCTTAGGACCCTTCACTGTCACGAGGTTGTTCTCGTCCACCGTCACCGTCACGCCCGCGGGTACTGTGATCGGAAGTTTTCCGATTCGAGACATTTTGTCATTCCTCCTCTGCGGTCAGTAACACGAATGTTTTTTGCCATTTCCGGCAAATTTCTACCCGTTACGACTCTTATGCGTGAACGGTGATTACCAGATGTACGCCAGCACTTCGCCGCCGATGGCAGCCTTCCGTGCTTCCTTGTCGGTCATCAGTCCCTTGCTGGTGCTGATGATGGCGATGCCCAGGCCGCCGAGAACCTTCGGCAGCTCTTCGCTGCGGGCATAAACCCGCAGACCGGGCTTGGAGATGCGCTTCAGACCCGCGATCACGGGGGTCTGCTTGCCGTTCAGATATTTCAGGGTGATTTTGATCTCGCCCTGGAGTCCGTCATCAATAAAGTCAACCGCCTTGATGTATCCCTCGTTCAGAAGGATCTTCGCGATCGCCTTCTTGGTATTGCTGGCGGGCATGGTCACGGCGTCGTGCCGGGCCACCTGTCCGTTGCGGATGCGGGTGAGCATATCGGCGATGGGATCGTTAATAACCATTTCCTGTCTCCTCCTTTCGCTTACCAGCTGGCCTTGCGGACACCCGGAATCTGTCCCTTATAGGCCAGTTCCCGGAAGCAGATGCGGCATACGCCGTACTTGCGCAGCACGCTGTGGGGTCTACCACAGATGCGGCAACGGGTATAGGCGCGGGTTGAGAATTTGGCCGGCCTCTGCTGCTTGAGTTTCATGCTCAGTTTTGCCATTATTCTGTCCTCCTCCTCATTACGCCTCGAAGGGCATGCCCAGAAGCCTCAGCAGCTCCTTGCACTCTTCGTCCGTCTTCGCGGTCGTTACGAACACGATTTCCATACCGCGGATCTTCTCCACCTTATCGTATTCGATTTCGGGGAACAGCAGCTGTTCACGGATGCCCAGGCTGTAGTTGCCGCGGCCGTCGAAAGCCTTGGCGCTCACGCCGCGGAAGTCGCGGACGCGGGGCAGGGCAACGCTGACCAGCTTATCCATGAACTCTTCCATCCGGGCACCGCGTAGGGTGACCTTGGCGCCAACGTTCATGCCCTCACGGACTTTGAAGTTAGCGATGGACTTCTTGGCCTTGGTGACCAGGGGCTTCTGACCGGCGATAGCGGTCAGTTCGTTAACAGCCATTTCCATGGCCTTCGCATTGTCCTTGCAATCGCCCAGACCCATGTTGATCACGATCTTGGCGAGCTTCGGAACCTGCATGGCGTTTTTGTAGCCGAACTTTTCCTCCAGGGCAGGAATCGCCTCGGCCAGATATTTTTCCTTGATTCTGGTTGCCATTTGGCTCTTCCTCCTTATCAGTCGATTTCGGCGCCGCACTTCTTGCAGACGCGGATCAGTTTGCGGTGGCTCTTGCCGTTTTCGTCAGTGACCTTCTCGGCCTTGTTGTTGACGCGGGTGGGCTTACCGCACTTGGGGCAAACCAGCATAACGTTGCTGGCGTCGATGGGCATTTCCTTGTGGATGATGCCGCCGGGGGCCGCAGCATTGCGGGCCTTCTGGTGCTTGGTGACGACATTCACGCCTTCAACCGTCACACGGTTCAGCTTCGGGAAAGCGGCAGAAATCTTACCCTTCTTGCCCTTGTCTTTGCCGCTGATAACGATCACGGTATCTTTACTCTTTACATGCATTACCGTTCTGCCTCCTTACAGTACTTCGGGAGCCAGAGAGACGATCTTCATGAAATCCTTCTCACGCAGCTCGCGAGCCACGGGCCCGAAGATACGGGTGCCGCGGGGCATATTCTGGTCGTTGATGATGACGGCGGCGTTGTCGTCAAACTTGATGTAGCTGCCGTCAGGACGGCGCTTGTTCTTGCGCATACGGACGATAACGGCCTTGACGACCTCGCCCTTCTTTACGGTGCCGCCGGGGGTTGCAGTCTTGACGCTGGCCACGATGACATCACCGATGCTGCCGTCACGCCGGAAAGAACCGCCCAGAACACGGATGCACATGATTTCCTTGGCGCCGGAATTATCGGCTACCTTAAGCCGGGTTTGCGGCTGAATCATAGCGGTTTCCTCCTTAAATTACTTAGCTTTCTCGATGATCTCAACGAGACGCCAACGCTTGTCCTTGCTCAGCGGACGGGTTTCCATCACTTTGATGGTGTCTCCGATGCCGCATTCATTATTTTCATCATGAACCTTCAGCTTGCTGGTCTTGTTCATGATTTTTCCGTACAGGGGATGACGGACGCGGGTCTTGATCTGGATGACACAGGTCTTGTCCATCTTGTCGCTGACCACGACGCCGATCCTTGTTTTACGAAGTCCTCTTTCTTCCATTGTTCCAGCTGCCTCCTTTCTCAGGCTTCATCCTTCTGCCGAAGGATCGTCTTGCACCGTGCGATATCGCGCTTCAGTTGGCTGATCTGCATGGTGTTCTGCAGCTGGCCCGTCGCGAGCTGGAAGCGAAGGCCAAACAGTTCGCTCTTCAGTTCCTTAACCTTCTGCTCGAGCTGTTCCTTGCTCATGGCATTCAATTCATTCGCCTTCATGCTTCTTCACCACCCGCTTCTTTGGCTGTCACTTCGTTGGCGGCTGCCTTGGCGGCTTCGGTTGCCTTGGTGATCAGCTTGGTCTTCAGAGGCAGCTTGTGGCTGGCCAGACGGAGTGCTTCGCGGGCGATTTCTTCAGAAACGCCGGCGATTTCGAACAGCACTCTGCCGGGTTTAACCACGGCTACCCAGTACTCAGGAGCGCCTTTACCGGAACCCATGCGGGTCTCGGCGGGCTTGGCCGTTACCGGTTTATCGGGGAAAATCTTGATCCACACCTGACCGCCACGCTTGGTGTAACGGGTCAGAGCAATACGGGCCGCTTCGATCTGCTGGCTGGTAACCCAGTGCGGTTCGGTGGCCTGCAGTCCGAATTCGCCGTAAGCCAGGGTGTTGCCCCTCTGGGCTTTACCCTTCATGCGGCCGCGGAACTGCTTGCGGTGCTTTACTCTCTTGGGCATTAACATGGCTTACTTTCCCTCCTTCCCGGCAGGGGCTTTCTTGGCCCGGGGCAGGATCTGGCCTTTGTAGATCCAGACCTTAACGCCCAGACGGCCGTAAGTTGTCTTGGCTTCGGAGAAGCCGTAGTCGATGTTCGCGCGCAGGGTCTGCAGCGGGATGGACCCGTCATGATAGTGCTCGCTGCGGGCGATATCGGCGCCGCCCAGACGTCCGCTGACAGCAGTCTTGATACCCTTGACTCCCGGGATCTTCATGCTGCGGCCCATGGCCTGCTTCAGAGCACGGCGGAAGCTGATGCGCTTCTCGAGCTGCTGGGCGATGTTCTCAGCAACCAGCTGAGCATCGGCGTCGGGCTGCTTGATCTCCATCACGTTGATGTGGCAGGGACGGCCCAGGAACTCGGTGATGTTCTTCTTGAGTTCTTCGATGCCGGCGCCGCCGCGGCCGATAATCATGCCGGGCTTGGCAGTGAAGATGTTCACTGTCATGGTCTGCGCCGTACGTTCGATATCAATGTGGCTGATACCGGTGGAGTAGTACTTTTCCTTCAGCATCTTACGAAGCTTGAAATCTTCCACCAGATTGTTGGCAAAATCCTTCTTGCCGGCGTACCAGCGGGTGCTCCAGTCATAGATGACTCCGACCCGTGCACCGTGGGGATTTACTTTCTGACCCATGTCTTTTCCTCCTTCGCCTTACTTCTGGTCCAGCACCACGCTGATGTGGCTGGTGCGCTTGAGCATCGGTGACGCGCTGCCGCGGCTGCGGGCAACGTAACGCTTCAGCGTAGGACCGGGATTGGCGTACACTTCGGCGACGTAGAGGTTGTCACGGTTCAGTTCCTGGTTGTTCACCGCGTTGGCGATGGCGCTGTTCAGAACCTTCAGGACCACGGGGCTCGCGGCCTTGGGAGTGAACTGCAGAATCGCTGCGGCTTCATCCACGCTCTTCCCGCGGATCAGATCGATCACGATCTTCACCTTCCGAGGAGAGATGCGAATGTACTTGGCATGGGCCTGGGGACGCTTGTCGGCGTTCGCCTTGCGGGCCGCTGCCTTTTCTTTCGAACGGGTAGCCATTTCGTTTTTCCTCCTCTTTCAATTACTTCCGCGCGCTGTTCTTGTCCCCGGCGTGGCCGCGGAAGGTGCGGGTGGGGGCGAACTCGCCCAGCTTATGACCGACCATGTCCTCTGTTACATAAACCGGAACGTGCTTCCGGCCGTCATGCACAGCAACGGTATGGCCCACAAAGTCCGGGAAGATCGTGCTGGAACGGCTCCAGGTCTTCACGACCGCTTTTTTGCCGCTCGCATTCATCTCGGTGATGCGCTTCATCAGCGCGGGCTCTACATAAGGGCCCTTCTTTACGGAACGACTCATATCTTTCAGGTGCCTCCTTTACTTCGAGCTTGCGCGCTTGACGATCATCTTGTTGGAATACTTCTTGTGCTTCCTGGTCTTCAGACCCAGAGCGGGCTTGCCCCAGGGGGTCACAGGAGCCGGCATACCAACGGGGCTCTTGCCCTCGCCGCCGCCGTGCGGGTGATCGCAGGGGTTCATAACCACACCGCGGACGGTGGGCCGGATACCCATGTGGCGAACGCGGCCGGCTTTACCCAGGCGTACGTTCTCGTGATCGGTGTTACCCACGGTGCCGATGGTGGCCTTGGCGTTCAGCGGAAGCTTCCGCATTTCGCCGCTGGGCAGGCGAACCTGGGCGTAACCGTTTTCCTTAGCCATCAGCTGGGCGCTCATGCCGGCACTGCGTACCAGCTGGCCGCCGCGGCCGGGCTTCAGCTCCAGGTTGTGGATCAGGGTACCGACGGGGATGTTGCTGATGGGCAGCGCGTTGCCGGGTTTGATATCGGCGTTTTCGCTGCTGATCACGGTATCACCGACCTTCAGTCCCAGGGGAGCCAGGATGTAGCGCTTCTCGCCGTCCACATAGTTCAGCAGGGCGATGAAGGCGCTGCGGTTCGGGTCATACTCGATCGCGCTGACCTTGGCGGGGATGTCCACCTTGTCACGCTTGAAGTCGATAATGCGGTATTTCCGCTTGTTGCCGCCGCCCTGATGGCGAACGGTGATCTTGCCCTGCTTGTTCCGGCCGCTGTTCTTTTTCAGAACCTCGGTCAGGCTCTTCTCGGGCGCTTTCTTGGTGACCTCTTCAAAGGTCAGAACCGACATATGCCGCCGGGCGGGCGAAGTCGGCTTGTAAACTCGAATAGCCATTTCTTTCGTTCCTCCCTTGCGTTACTGTGCCATGCCTTCGAAGAACTTGATGGGCTTGGAGTCCTTCTTCAGAATCACATAGGCTTTCTTGGTTTCGGGGGTCATGCCCTGGGTGCGGCCCTGGCGCTTCATCTTACCGATGGTGCGCAGGGTGTTGACCTTGGCAACCTTCACGCCGTCATCCGCGAAAACCGCTTCAATGGCGCTCTTGATCTCGGCCTTGTTGGCCTTGATGTCGACTTCGAAGACGTAGCGCTTCTCGTCGATTCCTTCGTAAGCCTTTTCCGTCAGGATCGGCCGCTTGATGATGTCATGGGGGTTCTTCATGCGTACACCTCCTCGACGCTTTCCTTGGCCGCAACGGTCATCACCAGTTTGTCGGCGTTCAGGATGTCGTATACGTTCAGGGTGTTCACGTAGCTGACCTTGGCCTGAGGCAGGTTCGCGGTCGCACGGATAACGCTCTCTTCACGTTCAGGCAGGATCACCAGGGCCTTCTTTTCAGCCTGCAGCTTCTTCAGCGTTTCGGCCATCAGCTTGGTCTTGGCTTCCTTCAGCTCCAGCTTGTCAACCACGATGATCTCACCGGCGTTCAGCTTGGAGGTCATGGCGCTCTTGAAAGCCAGGCGGCGAACCTTCTTGTTCACAGCCAGATCGTAATCACGGGGCTTGGGAGCGAACACCACGCCGCCATGCTTGAACTGGGGAGCGCGGTTGCCATGGTGCCGGGCGTTACCGGTGCCCTTCTGGCGGTAGATCTTCCGGCCGCCTCCGCGGACTTCGCCGCGGGTCAGGGCGCTCTGTGTTCCCTGGCGCTGTGCTGCCAGGTAGGAACGAACCATCAGGTGCATCGCTGCTTCATTGATCGGGGCGGCGAAGATCTCGTCGCTCAGCTCAACTTCGCCGATGGTCTTTCCTTCCATATTATAAAGTGCGGTTTTTGCCATTGTCTCTTCCTCCTTGCTCAGCTTCAGGCCTTGCAGGTGTCACGGATAATCAGCAGACCTTCGTTGGGGCCGGGCACAGCGCCCTTCACCAGCAGCAGGTTGCGTTCCGCGTCCACCTGGACGACTTCCAGGTTCTGCACCGTGACCTTGTCCACACCGTAGTGGCCGGCCATGTGCTTGTTCTTGAATACCCGGCTGGGGTCGGAGTTCGCGCTCATGGAACCCACGCCGCGGTGATACTTGGAGCCGTGAGCCATGGGGCCGGTGTGCTGGTTCCACCGCTGGATGGGACCGGTGTAGCCGTGACCCTTGCTGGTTCCGGTGATGTCGATCTTGTCGCCCTGAGCGAACTGGTCGCACTTCAGAACGTCTCCGACTTTGTAACCGCTGCAGTCGTCAAACCGGAATTCACGCAGGGTGCGCTTGGCATCTACGCCGGCCTTCTTGAAGTGGCCGAGTTCAGGCTTGGTGAGCAGCTTCTTGGCACGGTTCTCGGCCACTTCGCCGAAACCGACCTGTACGGCGTTGTAGCCGTCGCTTTCGATGTTCTTGGTCTGCACCACTGTGCAGGGGCCCGCTTCAATCACGGTGACCGGTACGAGACGGCCGTCTTCGGTGAAGACCTGCGTCATGCCGATCTTTTTGCCCACGATCGCTTTCTTCATGTTAATCGCTCCTCCTGCCTCACAGTTTCATTTCGATTTCGACACCAGCAGGAAGATCGAGCTTCATCATGGCGTCCACCGTCTTGGGATTCGGATTGTTGATGTCGATCAACCGCTTATGGGTGCGGCGTTCGAACTGTTCGCGGCTGTCCTTGTACTTATGGACTGCGCGAAGGATAGTGACGATCTCCCTTTCCGTGGGGAGCGGGATGGGGCCGGAGACACGAGCGCCGGTACGCTTTGCGGTTTCAACGATCCGCTCCGCGCTCTGGTCGATCAGTTTGTGCTCGTAGCTCTTCAGCTTGATACGGATTTTCTGGTTGGCCATTCCTGTTAACCTCCTCAATTCGTTCTCGTTTGCGCTCTCCGGAATCCACTGCAGGTGCAGATTCTCTCTGGCGCCTTCGAGTCCGTCGCCCGATTAGCGGGCTGGTCCGTGATAATTACCCGTCTGGCCGGACGGCAACTTACCACTTCATCCCTAAACAGACAACAGGAGAATTATATATGAGTTTATAATTTTTTTCAATAGGTAAAAAGCAGTTTTTTGAAATTTTTTTTGAACTTTTTTACTTTTTGGATTTCCCGTAAACGCTGTTATTCCTTACTTCCCGTTCTTCATATGTGAACACTGTGTCAGGCGTGTCCCTGTTTTTCCCCTCCCAGCCCTTTTCCGGACCCTGAAAAAATATTTTTCAATTTTATCGTCTAATAAATCCTTATTTATCAATTCTTTCTGGCGATATTTATATACACCTTATCATGTGTGTCTATTTACAGCCCCTTCAGGCCATACAAATCGCCCGGAGCCTTTCGGCTCCGGGCGTCATCTGCTATATCTTGTATTACAAAGCGCTTTCGAGCGCATCATATTGTTCATACAGGCGCTCAATCTCATCCTTCAGGGCATTGTACTGCCGGGTAGTTTCAGCTGCCTTTTCCGGGTCCTTCCAGATCTCCGGATCAGCCAGCGCCGCTTCCATCTTCCCGGCGTCCTGTTCCGCCCGGGCAATGGACTGCTCCACCGCCTTCAGCGCTTCCTTCTGTTCCCTCAGCTTCTTTTCCTCTTCCCGGCTTCTGCGCTTTTCCTTGTCCAGCGCCGTGCGGGTCTGCTGGGGGCTGCCGTCCCCGTCCGGTGCCTGATCCCGGCTTACCTTCAGCACATAGCTGTCGTAGTTGCCCAGGTATTCCTTTATCTCATTGCCGTCCAGCACCCATACCTTCTCCGCGAAGCGGTTGATAAAGTACCGGTCATGGCTGACGGAAATAATGGTTCCCGGAAAATCGCTCAGCGCGTTTTCCAGCACCTCGCGGCTGTCCATGTCCAGATGGTTCGTCGGTTCGTCCAGCAGCAGCACGTTGTCCTTCCGCAGCATCAGCTCCGTCAGGGCCACCCGGCCCTTCTCGCCGCCGCTCAGCGTGCTGATCGGGGCAAACACCTCGTCCCCGGTAAACAGGAACAGACCCAGGGCGCCCCGCACCTCATACTGTTCCATCCGCGGGAAGCGGTCCCATACTTCGTCCAGCACGGTCTTGTTTTCATGCAGTTCCGCCTGGTGCTGATCATAGTATCCCAGGTCCACGCCTGTTCCCCAGCGGATCACGCCTCCGTCCGGCTTTTCCGTGCCGATAAGGCACTTCAGCAGGGTGCTTTTGCCCGTGCCGTTGTCGCCGATCAGGGCAATCCGGTCTCCGGCGCGCACATGCATTTTCAGGTCTTTGAACAGAATCCGCTCCCCGTAGCCCTTGGTCAGGCCTTCGGTGATCAGTACGTCGTCTCCTGTACGCCGCCGGGTTTCAAACCGGAAGCGGACCGTTCCCTCCTCCTGGGGCCTTTCCAGGCGTTCCACCTTGTCCAGCCGCTTCTGCCGGCTTTCCGCCGCCCGGATGCTCTTTTCCCGGTTGAACCGCTTGTACATCGCAATAATGGCTTCCTGCCGGGAGATTTCCTTCTGCTGCAGTTCCCAGGCTTTCATGCGGACCTCGTAAACCGCCGTCCGCTTTTCCAGGTATTCGGTATAGTTTCCGTCGTAGGTTTCCACATTGCCCAGCAGCAGTTCCGCCATCCGGCCGCAGACCCTGTCCAGGAAATACCGGTCATGGCTGATCACCAGCACAGCGCCGCGGAACGCGGCCAGATAGTCTTCCAGCCAGGCAATGCTCTTCAGGTCCAGGTGATTCGTCGGTTCGTCCAGCAGCAGCAGATCCGGTTCCGTCAGCAGCATGCGTCCCAGACACAGCCTCGTCCGTTCACCGCCGGACAGCAGTCCGGTTTTCATGTCCTGGAACTCCCGCAGTTTCAGGCCGGCCAGCACACCCTGTACGGAGGACCGCCAGCCGTAACCGTTATTGCGTTCAAATTCCCGGGTCAGCGCGTCATACTTTCCGCCCAGGATGCGCAGCGCTTCCGGATCTGATCCGGATACTGCCATTTCCTGTTCCAGGGCGCGCATCTCCGCTTCCATGCGCCGCTGGGGTTCAAACACGCTTTCCAGCGTCTCCAGCACTGTCTCCTCCCCGGTCAGCTCGCCCTGCTGGGCCAGGTAACCGATCCGGAGACCCTTCTGCATGTTCACACTGCCGCTGTCCGCGGTTTCGAGTCCGGCAATGATTTTCATCATCGTACTCTTGCCGCTGCCGTTGACGCCCACCAGGCCCATCCGTTCCCCTTCCTGAAGGGTAAAGGAAACAGACTTCAGCACCTCATGCGTGCCGAAGCTCTTCCTTACGTCCTGAAGGGCCAGTATAATCATAACCTTACGTTCTCTCTTTCAGAATATACACGCCGCCGACCTCGTCCCGCAGCGCCACCTCCATGCGTATGTCCTCGCCCGGACGGATTCCCTCCCGTGCCAGCGCGTCGGAGGAGACCTTCCGGGCCAGCGTGGGCGTATTGTTTTCCCCGCTCAGATGTCCAAGAATCACATTGCCCGTCCCCGCATTGATCAGCCGCAGCAGCGCCGATGAGCAGGCTTCGTTGCTCAGGTGGCCGTGATCGCCCAGGATTCGGGCCTTCAGCGCCGCGTTGTAGTGCGGATTGGCCTTGAGCATATCCGGGTCATGGTTGCTTTCCAGCAGTACCAGCGTGCTGCCTGCCACATTGGCATATACGTCTTCCGAAAAATAACCCAGGTCTGTCGCCGTGGATACGCTCAGGTTCCCGCCGTACAGCCGGAATCCCACCGGATCCGCCGCGTCATGCGGAATGGAGAACGGCACCACGCCGATATCCCCCAGCCAGAAATCCTTTCCGGCTTCAATCTCCCGCATGCAGTCCTGGGGAATTTTGCCGATCTTGTCTTTCATCGCCCACCAGGTTTCCCTTGTGGCATACAGCGGCAGGTGATACTTTCTGGCCAGCACCCCCGCTCCGGAAATATGGTCGCTGTGCTCGTGGGTAATCAGCACTCCGCTGATCGTTCTGATATCAGCCCCGATCGACGCCAGCGCGTCCTCAATGGTCTTTCCGGATTTTCCCGCGTCAATCAGCAGCCTCGTATTCCCGTACTGGCAGAACAGCGCGTTTCCGCTCGATCCGGAGTACAGGGGGCAAAAGTACATGTCCAACCTGGTTGCATCCCCGTTTCCTGTCATTCTCTGAATTCATAATTCAGAATTCATAATTCATAATGATTGTATGACTTCCCCGGCCGCGTTTCCATGTCACGTACTGCCGACTTTCCCTATTCCGGGAAGTGGATATCAGGTTAACTATTCATAATTATGAATTGTGAATTATGAATTATGAATTGCTGCGAAGCATTTGGATCACAGATCCAAATGCTTCGCGACTCTCTCCGCCTCCGGCGGCGGTGTCATGTAATCCGGTCCGAACAGGATCGTCAGCACCTCATCATACTTCTTCGGAATCAGGCACTCCACGTCCTCAAACGGCACCCTGATCTTCTCCGCAAACTGTTCCGGATGCCATACGTGCGTCATCAGTTCAAACGCGCCGTTGGACATATGGAGGTCGTTCCCCGTTTTGATCCGGGTGGAGACCTTTTCATACCGTTTCGCCTTCCAGGCGTAGGAGAAGGGCATCCCCAGCACGTGGGTCGCGTGCAGCAGGATTCGGTTTTTCAGTCCGAACCGGCTGTAGTCCACGTTCTTTTTCATCATGCCCTGCAGCAGGTGCAGGTGCAGCAGGTGCAGTTTCCTCTTCCAGCCTTCCGGCGGCAGCGGATCCAGGATAAAGAAATCCGTAAAGGCGGCCGCCTTCTCCGGATCCCGGTTCATCACCCGGGGCGTCCAGGTATCCAGATAGGTCAGTTCAAACCGCTGATCGCATTCCTTGGGATAAACTTCCCGGAACTTCGTGAATTCTCCGCGGGTCATCAGCAGGTCCACGTCGTCGTCCCACGGAATGAACCCTTTGTGCCGCACGGCACCCAGCAGCGTCCCGCACATCAGGTTATACTCAATCCCGTGTCTTTCACAGACCGCCAGGATATCCCGCAGCTGGCACATCAGCTCCTCGTGGATTTCCTCCAGCGTCAGTTCCCTTTCCATTTCCGTGCCTCACTCTTCCTTCAGGAAAGCCTCCGCCTTCTCCGCGATGGCTTTCCCGTCCATGCCGTATATTTCCCGCAGATACTGCCGGTCGCCCACCACCGTGGTAAAGCAGTCCTCCAGGCCGATACGCTTAATCCTGCATCCCGTTCCCGTTTCCGCAGCCAGTTCGCAGATTGCGCTGCCGAAACCGCCGATGATTGTATGCTCTTCCACAGTCACGATCCGCCGGAAACCGGTCAGCAGTTCCTTCACCGTTTCCGTATCCAGCGGCTTCAGGCAGGGGAAGCTGACCACCCGGGCGCTGATGCCCTTCTCCGCCAGCCGGTCCGCTGCGTCCATCGCCTGCGTCAGGATGCCGCCGCAGCTCAGGATCGCGATATCCTTCCCGCCGCGCAGGGTAATGGCTTTCGGGAAACTCCATCCCTTTACCGGGCCGTCATGCACCTGGGGTTCGTTGCCCCGGCCCAGCCGCAGGTAACAGGTGCCCTTCCGCCAGATCATATCGTGGGTCATGGCTTCCGCTTCCGCGGGGTCCCCGGGCGTATAGCAGATCATATCCGGGATAGCCCGCATCACAGCCATATCCTCTGTCGCGTGGTGGCTCATACCCAGGCTTCCGTAAACAAAGCCGCCGCCCACACACACAATCTTTACATCCGCCTTGTGATACACGCAGTCGTTCCGGATCTGTTCCAGCGGCCGCAGTACCGGGAAATTGCCGATGGAGTAAACCAGCACCGTTCTTCCGGTGGCGGCCAGTCCCGCCGCCATGCTGACCATGCCCTGTTCCGCGATACCGGCGTTGATCAGCCGGTCCGGAAACCGCCTGTGGATCTGCCGGAGCACGCCGAAACCCAGGTCGCCCGTAATCAGGACGATCCGTTCGTTCTGCGCCATTTCCTCCTCAAGCACCCGCGCAAACGCGTCTCTCACGGTCTGATTGCCTCCAGTTCCTTCAGTGCTGCGTCATATTCCTCACCCTGGGGCGTCCGGTAATGCCACAGGATATTGTTCTCCATAAAGGAGACGCCCTTGCCCTTCACCGTATGCGCCAGGATCACGGACGGTTTCCGGCTGCCGGCGTTTTCCTTCGCCCAGTCGAATGCCTTCATCAGCGCGTCTGTATCATGGCCGTCCACGCTCATGGCGTTCCAGCCGAAATCCTTCCATTTCTGTTCAAAGGGTTCCAGCCGCAGGGTTTCATCCACCGTAGCCAGGCTCTGCATGTGATTGTAGTCAATCACGGCAATCAGCCGGTCCAGCCTGTACTGGGCCGCCTGCAGCGCCGCTTCCCATACGGACCCTTCGTCGCATTCCCCGTCGCCCAGCACCACGTAGGTTCGCCACTGCGCGCCATCCATCTTTGCGCCCAGCGCCATGCCGGTGCCCACGCCCAGGCCGTGGCCCAGGGATCCCGTGGAAACCTCCACGCCGGGCACGCCCTTATGGCTCACATGGCCGGACAGGATGGATCCGTTGGCATAGTGTGTCTTCAGCTGTTCCACAGGAAAAAAGCCGGTCTCCGCCAGTGCGGCATATACCGCGCTGCCCGCGTGTCCTTTGCTCAGGATCAGGCGGTCACGGTCCGGCTTTTTCGGTTCTTTCGGATCTACATTCAGCACACGGGCATAGAGCACGGCGATAATCTCAGCCACGCTGAGTACGCTGCCGATATGGCTGCCCCGGCTCAGGTGGGTCATTTCCAGACCGTTCCTGCGAATCAGCCAGGCCAGCGTTTTCGGATCCCGGACATCCGGTTTCCCTTCAAATCCCCTGTGCACCAGCGCCTCGTAACTGTCCATGCCGACTCCTTCTTAATTCACAACTCAGAATGATTATATGCTTACCGCTCCGCAACCCGTCTCATTCGCCGGTCATTGCCTGCATCTGTCCATACATTACCGGTCCGGGTATTCATAATTCTGAATTCTGAATTCTGAATTCTGAATTATTACTTTTCCTTCCTCATATCATCCGCTTTTTTGAACACACCTTTAATCGTCTCAAAGAACAGTCCCGCGTCCAGTTTAAAGCTCTGGTTCTTCGCGTATTCCACCCGCAGCCTGTTCTTCTCCGGCAGAATCAGCCGTTCAAAATTGGCCACCGGATCTTCTTCGCCCACGATTTCGTCCTGGGCGATGTATACGATGCTGCTCCGGTCCGTAATGCCCGGCCGCACCCACATGATACACTGCTGTTCCTCCGTGTACTGCTCCGTATACAGCAGCAGTTCCGGCCGCGGACCCACAAAGCTCATGTCGCCTTTGATGATATTGAACAGCTGGGGCAGTTCATCCAGCTTCAGCCGCCGCATCACCCGGCCGGCCTGGGTCACCCGGTCGTCGTTCTTGGCGGTGCAGCCGCCGGTCTTGTCCGCGTCCACCACCATGCTCCGGAATTTGAAAATGCGGAAGGGCTGGTTGTGATAGCCTCCCCGCACCGCCCGGTAAAACACCGGACCCTCCGAGTCCAGCTTCACCCACAGGGCCAGCGGGATCATCACAATCATGCCCGGAATCAGCAGGATCAGCGCAAACACCAGATCCAGAATCCGCTTAACCACTTTGCTGTAGAAGGGATGGGAAAGCGGTCCGTCCCAGTACGGCTCCTTCGGTAAATCGCTTTTTCCCATCTTGTCCTCCATCACAATCCCCTGCGATACTCATTCCCGCAGGTAACAACCAGATCTAATTCTGAATTCTGAATTCTTAATATTCAGAAATGCGTTCCAGCATTTCGTTAAATCTTTCCAGCTCATCCCGGCTGCTGTACTGCAGCACGATCTTTCCCTTGGAAATATTTCCGGTCAGCGTGCTCTTCAGACCGGTCTTGCGCAGGATCTTTTCCTGCAGCTCGCTCAGCTCCGCCGGCATCCTCTTCGGCGCTGTCTTTTTCTTCGGCTTGGCTCCCAGTGCCTTCACCAGCTGTTCCATCTGCCTTACGTTCAGGCCTTCGTCAACGGCCTTCTTCGCCAGGCGCAGCTGTTCCGCGCTGCTGTTCACGCCGGCAAGCACCCGGGCGTGTCCGGCTGTCAGCAGTCCGTCCTTCACCATTTCGGTCACTTCGTCCGGCAGCTGCAGCAGGCGCAGCATGTTGGCCACCGCCGGGCGGCTCTTACCCAGGCGGAAGCTCACCTTTTCCTGAGTATATCCGCACTGGTCCATCAGTGCGCGGATGCCCTTTGCGGCTTCAATCGGGTTCAGGTCTTCGCGCTGCAGGTTCTCAATCAGCGCAATTTCCCGCTGCCGGATCACGTCAATATCCTTGACGATGCAGGGCAGCGTCTCCAGTCCGGCTTCACGGCCCGCGCGGTAGCGGCGTTCACCGGCAATAATCATATAGCGGCCGCCCCCGGCGGGAGCCACCAGCAAGGGCTGCAATACGCCCTGCTCCCGGATGCTGTCCGCCAGCTGGCTGATACTTTCCGGGCTGAAGGTACGACGGGGCTGGTCCGGGTTCGGATCCAGCTCGCCCACGGGGATTTCCTGTATACTGGTTCCCCAGTCTTCGGCTCCGGCAAACAGGGAGTCCAGTCCCCTTCCGAGGCCGTGCGTCTTCTTCGGCATAATTGCAGTCTCCTATTGCTTACTTCTTTTTCTTGTTCCGGGACAGGACTTCCTTGGCCAGGGATTCATAGGCCAGGGCGCCGCTGCTCCGCGGATCGTAAATGCAGATCGGTTCTCCGTGGCTGGGTGCTTCGCCCAGGCGGACATTCCGCGGGATCGTGGTGGCAAACACCGCTTTCTTGAAGTGCTTCTTCACCTGATCCACCACCTGCAGGCCCAGGTTCGTCCGGCCGTCCAGCATGGTCAGCAGGATGCCCTCGATCTCCAGCCGTGGATTGAAGGTGTGCTTCACCCGGTTCACCGTGTTCATCAGGGCGGTCACGCCCTCCAGCGCGTAATACTCGCACTGGATCGGCACCAGCACGCTGTCCGATGCCGCCATGGCGTTCAGCGTCAGCAGGCTCAGGCTCGGCGGGCAGTCAATAAAGATGAAGTCATAATCATCCCGGACCACGCCCAGCAGTTTTTTCAGGTAGAATTCCCGTTCCTTCACGCTGACCAGTTCCACTTCGGCGCCCGCCAGGCGGATGTCCGATCCGATCAGTTTCAGCTTTTTGATTTCCGTGTCCTGAATGCAGTGCTTCAGCTCAGCCCGTCCCATCAGCGCGTCATAGACCGAGCTGCGCTCGTTCACGCTCCTGCCGAAACCGCTGGTCGTGTTGCCCTGGGGATCCAGGTCTACCATCAGGACCTTTTTGCCCGCCTGCGCAATGGCCGCGGACAGGTTTACGGCGGTGGTGGTTTTACCTACACCGCCCTTCTGGTTCGCAATTGCGATAATCTTCCCCATATTCTGCCTTTCATAATATGCTCCGGACAGCGGTTTACGCTTCCGGAGCTTCTCCGTTTTCGATCCTCGTGATCATGTCAATCCGCCGCTGATGGCGGCCGCCCTCAAATTCGGCGGTCAGCCAGTGCCGGGCAATCATCTTTGCCAGCTCCGTGCCCACCACCCGGGCGCCCATGGTCAGGATATTGCTGTTGTTGTGCCGTTTGCTCAGCTCCGCGCTGTACACGTCGCTGCAGGTGCAGACGCGGATGCCCTTCACCTTTCCCGCGGCGATCCCGATCCCGATGCCGGTGCCGCAGATCAGGATGCCCCGGTCGCACTCGCCGGAAGCCACCGCCTTGGCGGCTTTGTATCCGTATACCGGGTAGTCGTCATCCCGGTTGTTTGCGTCGTAATTGCCATAGTCTTTCCAGGCGAGTCCCATCTCGTCCAGCATCTTCATCAGTTCCTGTTTCAGGGCTACTCCGGTATGGTCGCAAGCCAGTGCTATCATGACAAATACGCTCCCATTTCAAAAAAATGATTCCGGCCATGTGGCCGAAGGAGGTTTGGAAAGCGATCGGAAAGCCCTCCGGGAGAGCTCCGAATTCGCATATATTCCTTACTATAGGAATATATGCTATAATACATCATCATTCGCTGAATTTCAAGGAGGCGGGAAGATCAATGCCCCTGCATCACTGCGAGCTTTGTCACATCGATCTGGACCGGATCACCGTCCGTCGCGGCGGCCAGACCCTGCTTCAGGATGTGTCCATGCACATCCATTGCGGACAGCTCACTGTCCTGATCGGCCAGAACGGCGCCGGCAAAACCACCCTGATCCGCGCCCTGCTGGGGGAGATTCCCCATACCGGCCTGATCCGCCATGTGGACGGCCGCGGACTGGATATTCCGCATCTGCGCACCGGCTATGTTCCCCAGCATCTGCAGTTTGACCGGGAAATGCCCCTGACCGTACGGGATTTCATGGCCGCCTCCCTTTCCAGGCGTCCGGTCTGGACCGGCGTGAGCAAAAAGACCCGCGCGACTGTGGAGGAGGCCCTGGCTTCCGTCCATGCCGGAGAACTGGCGGATCGGCCCCTGGGCCGCTGCTCCGGCGGTGAACTGCAGCGCGTCCTCCTGGCCCTGGCCATGAATCCGGCGCCGGACCTGCTCGTGCTGGATGAGCCCGTCAGCGGCATTGACCGCAACGGCCTCAAAATGTTCCTGGACACCCTCCTGGATCTGAAACAGACCCATCACATGGCTATTCTCCTGGTCAGTCATGACCTGCGCTTTGTCCGGGAATATGCCGATCATGTGATCCTGCTGGATAAGTCAGTACTCGCCCAGGGCTCTGCGGAAGATGTCTTCGCTTCTTCCGAGTTCTCCTCGGTGTTTGGTTTCAGCGGTGAAGAAGAGGAGGCGGAATGATGGATACGATCTACAGCATTCTCGGCGCCATTCTTCCCCTGGAAGCCTATCAGTATTCCTTCATGAAAAACGCCTTCCTGGCGATTCTGCTGCTCACTCCTCTGCTGGGGCTGCTGGGCACCATGGCAGTCAATCACCAGATGGCTTTCTTCTCCGACGCCCTGGGTCATTCCGCCCTCACCGGCATCGGCCTGGGCATCATCCTCGGCCTGCGGAACGACCTGGTAGCCATGCTGGTCTTCGGCGTCATCTGGGCCATCCTGATCTGCGTGATCAAACAGTCCGGCTCCGCTTCCACGGATACGGTCATTTCCGTTTTCTCCTCCACTTCCGTGGCTGCCGGCCTGCTGATTCTTTCCCGCGGCGGGAAGTTTGCGAAGTATTCCGCCCTGCTCATCGGCGATGTGCTGGCGGTCACGCCTTCGGATCTGCTCTGGCTCCTGCTGGCCCTCATCGGTACGCTGGTGTTCTGGGCGCTGCTGTATAACTCCCTGCTGCTCACCAGCGTGGACAGCTTTCTGGCCCGCAGCCGCGGCGTCCGCACCCGCCTGGTGGAATGCGCCTTCGTGGTCATGGTAGCCGTGGCGGTCATGCTTTCCATCCGCTGGGTCGGCGTCATGCTGATCAACGCCCTGCTGATCCTGCCGGCTGCCGCCGGACGCAACCTGGCCCGTTCCTCCCGTCAGCACGCGGTCTGGTCCGTGGTGATTGCCCTCTTCAGCGGCCTGCTGGGCCTGACGCTTTCCTATTATCTGGATACCAGCGCCGGCGCGTCCATCGTGCTGGTCTCTGCCCTGTGCTATGCCGTTTCCCTGGCGGTCAGGGGCGTCCGGAAATAAAGCACTGCATCTGCTTGTCCTGAACGGAGGCCCTTCCGGTCTCCGTTTTTTGTTGAAAAGAATCGCCGTTACGGCTACAATAGAGACTCATTCCTGACCTTTGGAGGATCCTCATGCTGTTGTTTTTCGATATCGACGGAACCCTGTTTGATGACAGCCGGAAGCTGCCGGCCTCTGTCCTGCCCGCCCTGGAGAAAGCGCATGAGAACGGTCATCTCATCTTCATCAACACCGGCCGCACCCTCTGCAATCAGGATCACCGGCTGGACAGTTTCCCCGTCGACGGCTGGATCATGGGCTGCGGCACCCGGATCGTCTTCCGCGGCGAAACCCTGCAGAGCATGGAATATGACCTGGCCCGGAGTCTTCGGCTTCGTCAGCTTTTCCTGGACCTGAACGTGCCCCTCACCTATGAGTGCGATACCGCGATCTATTTCGATCCCCTGGCTCCTTCCCATCCGGCCATTCCCCTCTTCCGGCAGTACGCCCGTGCCCACGGGCTGGACCGGGATATCACCGAAACCGATCCGGAGTTCAGGGCGGTCAAGATGTTCTGCTTTTCCGAAACCCGTGATCTGATTGACCGGATTGAAGCGGCCACCGCCGCCATCGGCATGCCCTATACGGCCATTGACCGGGGGAAGGGCGGCTGGGAGGTTGTCCCCGCGGCCTTCTCCAAGGGCACCGGGATTGATGTAATCCGGCAGAAACTGAACGTTTCCCTGGAGGACTGCTTCGCCTTCGGCGACAGCCGGAATGACATGCCCATGTTTGAGCATGTGGGAAACAGCGTCGCCATGGGCAACGCCCCGGAGGATGTCAAAGCCGCCTGCTCTTATGTCACAGATCTCCCGGAGAAGGACGGCATTAAAAAAGCCATGATCCACTTTGGGATCATAGCGGATAAATAACGGTCTCTTTACTTCAGCCCCAGCTCATCCTTCAGCCGGCTGAACCGGGTGGCTTCATGGGGAGCCGGTTCCGCCAGCGGCATGATCATACAGTGCTGCAGCACGTCCGCGTCCTTCAGCACTTCGTCAAACGGAGAATCAACCCTGTCCTTGTCGCTGTGATGATAGATCGCCCCGGCTACCGTTTCCATCTCTTCTTCTGAAAACAGGCCTGTGTCCTGCATAATCTCCTTCGCCAGGACAGCCCCCTGATGGGCATGATCGGTCCTGGCGCCGGTTTTGTACGCGTAAATATCATGCAGCAATCCGGCTATGGCGGCCAGTTCCACATTTTCCTGCCGTTTCATCGCCAGCAGCGCGCAGGCCTGTGAAACGCTGTACAGGTGCACATAGCCGAATTTAATGTCTGTCGCATCCGTCTGTCCGGCAACGATTCTGTCCACCCGGGCCTGCACCGCTCCGATTCTTTCCATTTAAATCATTCCTCCGTCAAATTCCGGTTTCACCGCCCTGGTGATGAACCAGAGGTCGGTAATATCCTCCCCCTGGCTTTCCAGATACCCTTTCAGTACAAAGCCGCTGCGGATCATCCCGCCTTTCCCCTGCTCAGCATCAGCTTACCAGCGCTTCATATTTTTCTCAAACTTGCTTTCATAGGCGGCCTTCAGTTCCTCCGGCGTAATCCCGTAGCACAGCATCACGTCGTTATAGTACATCAGCACGTCCGCCATTTCCTCCACCAGGTTCTTTCTCAGTTCCGGATCCGCCGCCGCTTCTGCGCCGCCGTTCTTCTTGACAATGTCGATTACTTCGCCTGTTTCCCCGATCATCCAGAGCAGTTTGTTTTTCCCGGTCTCCGGTCCGATCGGTTCCCATTTGTCTTTGTATTTATCCTGTAGTTTCCGCTGCATTTCCTGCATTTCACCCATGCTGAAATCTGTCATATCTTTCTCCCTGCGCTTTCAGATTTCCTCAATTACGGAGGTGCCTTCCCCGCCTGTGTTCCATTTCCACTTCTCATAAAACCGCAGCCTGCCGTTTTCCTCCCGCGGTTCGGAATCGCAGGCGCCGGACTTTATTTCTCCCGCGCTGTTGACATGCTGGTAGGTAAAGTGCAGACCGTGCTTTTCGTCCATCGTTCCCACCAGGAAACCTTTCACCACGCTCCCGCCGGAGTATTCCGCCCAGATCACATTGTCCTTCTGGTGGTAGCCGAAAACGGTCTCCCCGGACACTTCCCCTGTCGGGGAATTCTCCACCGCGGTAAAGAACCGTCCTTCCAGGCTGAAGACCTCCGCCGCGGGATCGAACAGCGTCCTTCCTTTTTCATAAGCCGTTTCCAGGTTCCGGTCCCAGTCTTTCTCCCGCAGTTCGCATTCCCTCGTCATTCCGGCGAAGACGGTAAACTCCTGCTTCCGTACCCGTTTGAAAAGCCGGTCCCCGAACATCACCCTGTTCATGCTCTCCAGCAGGCCGAACTGCTCCAGCCTTTCCCGGGTATTGCCGGCCGTGCACAGGACCAGCCCCTTGTCCAGGGTCTTCATCCGTTTTTTGCCATAGGCAAAACCGTAGGACCATACCCGGTCGAACCAGCCCACCAGTTTGGCAGGGGCTTCCGTCCAGAACACGGGATAGATCAGCACAATTGCGTCCGCGGCATTCACCTTATCCTGCTCTGCCAGCACGTCCTCCGCCAGGTCGTTCGTATCCCGGTAGTTGGCGTCCCGCAGATATTCCTTCTCGGACATATCCGTTTTGAAATCCATGGCATACAGATCCGACAGGACATACTCATGTCCCGCGTCCGTAATTCCCTGGATAAACGCGTCCCGTACATGTCGGGTAAAGCTGTCCTCCGACGGGTGGCAGTAAACAATCAATGCCTTCATTCTTTTTTCCTCGCCTGATATGATCTTCGTGTTATTCAGAAAATAAAATACAATTCTGAATCATGAATTGTGAATGATGAATTCAGAAAGCTCCGCCTTCAGCTTCTCATACCTCTCATACTTTTCATGCTTCCTGAAATGTTCTTCCCGCGTCTGTTCGTGCAGCAGCGAATAATCCAGCTTTTCCTCCCCGAACTGTTCGCTCGTCAGGTCAAACACGCTTCCGTCCACCTCATTGAAGCAGTGGTATCCGCCTTCCGCCAGCGGCACGCCCCAGACCTTCCCGCCGAAAAGATCCTGCACCAGGAAGGCCGTAATGGAGCACTGTCCCAGCGTCCGGTTTTCCTCGTTCCAGTCTTTCTGCATCCGCGGCGCGCAGGTTTCCTTTTTCCATACGTGCCACAGTGCGTTGTACAGGTCCCTGGGGGTACGGATTCCGGGGTAGTCCTCTGTCCTGGCGGGAACCAGCGCGTTTTCCCATCCGTAAAACCCGTAGGTGTTCATCCGGAACACCCGGGTTTCCTCTCCCCGGCCCGTCTTCATTGTACAGATAAACGCCCCGCCGTATTTTTCATACAGTCCCTGCTCTTCCGAGGAGATGTAAAGCGCGTCAGATCCGTTCTCCCGGGCCAGTTCCTTCACCCGGGCGATCAGCCGGCCCATCAGGCGGCGGCCCCGGTATTCCGGATCGGTATAGACAAACCCCATCCAGGGCTTCAGTTCCGTATCCGGAATCTCATCCCGCTCCGCGTAAGTGCAGAAGGAAACCAGCTTCTCCCCCTCTGTCAGCAGCAGCACCCTGGATGTTTCCCCGTACTGTTTCTGAAAGCGGTCTTCCTTCAGCAGGGTATACAGGTACCGGCCCGCGCGCCAGCTGCAGTTCTCCATCTGCGCCAGCCACAGTTCCCGGCAGTCTGTATCCTCAAAAAACTGAATCTCCATCCGGCGTTTTCCTTCCTTAAAGCTGTTTGACACTGATTATACAGGAAAGCCGCCCTTTTGCAAGGCAAACAAAAGCGGCGCCGGGCAGTCTGACTGTCCCGGCGCTTGGGGGTATGCTTTTGGTTTGATTGTTTTGTTCTTTACAGCCGGTCTTCTTCCAGCCGGTGAATTTTCCTGCGCAGCAGGATCCCCTGGAGCAGCAGCAGAATCAGCAGCACGCCGCAGCCTCCGCCCAGGGCAAGGATCAGCGGTGAATTCTTTTCCCTCTTTTCTGTCCCGCTTTCCTTTCCTTCCTCTGCTTCTTTCCGGACCGGCTTTTCCACGTTCAGTTCCAGCGGCAGTTCGAAGGAAGCCGGGTTTCCGTCCTCATCCGTGCATTCCACCGTCAGGGTGCCGGTATAATCTCCTTCCGTTTCCTTTCCCGGCGTCAGGACAATCTGCGCCTGGCGCGTCTCTCCGGGCTGGATCGTCCCCACCAGCGCGCTCTGCCTGTCGGTAATGCCCGGCATAGCCGCCGTTGCCAGCACGTTCACCACATTTGCCCGGCCCATATTCATCAGCGGCACGCTCAGGGTTACGGAATCGCCTGCGTAAACGCTCCTGGCCATTTTCACCCCGCCCTGCTCCAGCCGGATGGTCTGGTGGATTGCTACGGTGTAATTGCTTGTACTGGTCATCTCCTGCCCCGCCGCGGTCCAGTTCAGGTCTATTTTCAGGATATGCGGAACCACGGTGGCTTTGGCCAGCACCGTCACCGGATAGGTGGCCGCGATGCTTTCGCCGGGCGCCAGGTTTCCCGCCTGCAGCGTCTCCGCGCCCCGGGGCAGAATATGCCCTTCCGCGTCGCTCATCTTCAGCTCAATGTTCTCCAGTTCCGTGGCTTTGCAGGGATTGCTCAGTGTCAGCCTTACCTCGCCTTTTTCTCCCACATGCAGCTCTGCCTCTACGCTGGTCACATCAATCCTGGATTTTTCCAGCATTTCTGTTCCGCTCCGGACCCGTACAGTATGGAGAATGTCCAGTTCCTGCTCCTGCCCCGCCTGATTCCGTGCCGTAATATGGATTTCGCAGGGATAATCCCCGTTTTTTGGTTCTGCGAGCATGGACAGTCCGAACCGGATGCCCCAGATGTGTTCTTCCTCTTCCTGTGCCTCTACGGTCATATCCTGGGTCTTGAAGGGAGAAATCCCCGGGTTTTGCATCTTCAGTTCCGCCGTCACGCTTTCCGCGCCGCCTTCAACCCTCACAGGCACGATCAGGTTCCATCTTCCCTTTGAATCGGAAGCGGTATATCCCTGAGACCAGGATCTGTCCATTCCCCGGAGAACCGCATTCTCGTCAAGGGATATTGAAAAGACAGGCTCTCCCAGGGCGGTCAAAACCGGTATAAGGAACAGAACGGTCAGCAAGGCCGCTATCAATCTGTTCTTATTCATTTTGTCTGTTACAGCTCCCTGATATTCTCAACAATCGGCTGGCGTGCCACGCCGCTCAGGCGTCCGCGGATGCCCGCGGTACAGGCCAGCGCCACGCACCCTGCCAGCACCGCCAGGATAGGAATCATAATCAGCGGATGGCTGGCCGTAAACAGTCTCAGTGCCGGAATCCCGCTCACCGCGTAGAACAGCAGGCATGGGATCATGGCAACCCCCGCGCAGATCCATACCGGCAGCCGGTAGCATCCGACCAGGGTTTTCAGGTCCGCGCCCACAGCGCGCAGGGTTCCGATCATCCGGGTATCTGAGCGGATCTGCCGGGCGACTCCCGTCACCTGCATGAACACGGATACCGCGAAGAACAGCAGGATCAAACCCGTCAGGATCAGGATCTCCCGTACCTTTTTTGCCTGTCTTGCACGGTTGACCGCCAGCAGGTTTTCATAGGTCATTCCGCCGCGTGCGGCAATCGACATGATCCGGTTTTTCACCAGTTCCTCCTGCTCCGGGGTCGGATCGGAAGTGCAGTAAATCTCCGTGGTGTCAGGATTCGGCACTTTCAGGCCCATAGTCCGGGCGCCTTTTTCGGATACAATCACGGTCACTCCGCCCATATAGGCGCCGCTGATATGCACGCCTCCGCTCAGCACCGCGCCCACCTTCACTTCATTGCGGACTGGCGTCATGGACTGATACCAGTTCTTCCATTCCTCCCCGATTTCCATATCGTTCATCGGGATATCGGCCGCACGGTTCCCGGTCATTTCCAGCAGGCTCAGGTTCATGCCCTTTTTGAAATAGTCATTCCGGATCACAATGTCCCATTCCTGCTCCCGGATTTCTCCCGGAAGGAGCCATGTCTCAATGGTGTATCCGCCGTTTTCCTGCTTCCTGACGCATAATTCAGGCGCGTAAACCAGTACTTCTTCCCCGCTGTCCAGCTTGTCCCGGTCAATCGTTCCGTCAGTCACGTTGTCCTGCAGCAGGTCAGCGTCCGGATCAGCCACCACAATGTTGACCGGTACAACCAGGTCGGTAATTCCCAGCTGATCACGGATCAGTTTCAGCCGGTCCGCATTCGACACCAGGTCGGCAGCACTCCAGTCCTCATAGATCCGGCTCCGTGCCTCCTCCAGCTCTCCTTCGCTGAAAAACAGCCATTCATTGGATATTCCATATGCTCCTCCCAGGGCGCTGAAAGACTGTTTGAGTGTATTTCCTTCCGCATCCTTATCCGTTGCGATCCGGGATCTGAAGTAGTCCGGTGCCTCTTCCATCAGCAGGTTTCCCCGGATGGATGTCACGGACTGTACCCGGCTGATCCCGCCGTAATTGGCAAGTCTCTTCAGGTCGGACCGGACATCCTCCGCCTCGCTGTCGCACTGGGAGAATGGGTCATCCACAAAACTGTTATCGAAAGCGTACATGGAAAACGCCGGCCGTTCTCCATCCTGGTTTTTAATGCCCAGCACCACTTCACCCAGCAGCAGGGTGGCAAACAGGGTCAGGGCAATCATCCCGGCCGTACCTGCCTGGCGCAGCGGGTGCAGCCGCACGCGCCGTCCGGCAATCAGCCTGTCAGGCCTGAATGCTGTGTGATTCCTGATTTTCCCGGCACGGCGCAGCATGCCCGTATCCCGGAGCACACCCATCGGTGTCTGGGCAGACGCGTGATAAAGCGGCAGCCGGGAAGCAGCGAACACGCAAAGGCCGGATACGCCCAGAATCGGGATCAGCAGCCAGATATTCAGATCGAAAGCCACCTGGCCGGGCGCCAGCACGGAAATCACCCAGGCTGTCAGAATACCCAGGATCAGGCCTGCCGGAAGTGCGGTGGCCGTAAGCATCCAGGCTTCCGCGCCGTAGATCCGCCGGATCTGTCTGCGCGTGGAGCCGATTGCCCGCAGCATACCGATATCTTCAGTTTTCCGGCTCAGCAGGCTTTCCATCGCCGTCGCGATGCCGATGCAGGCGGACAGCATCAGAGCCGCGCCCAGCACAACCCACAGTCCGATCCGGCTCGCAAAGTTCCTGGCCCGTCTCCAGCCCGAGTCGTCATAAACAGCTTCACCGGTTTCCCGGCTGACGCCGAAGCAGCCATCTCTCATCTCGTACCGCAGCGGACAGTTCCGCATCACCTGGTTGAAAGTGATCAGCGGCGCGTAGGTCAGCACGCGGTGAACCATCACTGTACCCATGCCGTAATGTTCCCCGGGAAATACCATCAGGGACGGCAGGCGCATGCCTTCCTCCTGGTTATAGATCACCCTGTTCAGATAATCGCTCTGTTCGTTCAGGATACCGACCAGCGTGAAGCTTTTCTCTTCTTCGTTACCGTAGATCGGCTTCATTGTCAGCGTCAGCGTATCGCCGATTTTCGCCTTTTCCTGACCCAGCTGGATCAGGGCGCTCACTTCCGCGGCAATTTCACCGTTCTTTTCCGGGAAACGTCCTTCCGTCAGCGTACGGTTAATCAGCTTTCCCGCTTCTTCGTCATAGTAGCCGCTGTAAATATCGGTATCCTTTACCCCGGCGTCCACCGTTACATGGCCGATCCGCTGAAAAAAGCCGCAGTTGCGCAGCTGGTCGTCGGTCGGGCTTTCGCTGCCCAGCATAAACATATCCATCCAGCCGACCCGCTGAGCCATCTGCTCCTCGTGTCCGCGGACGGTTCCCCAGGCGCACAGCCCCGTGGCTGTAACCAGGAAAACAGCCAGCAGAATGCCGGCAAAAAGGCTGACATAGGCTTTCCGGTTCACCCGGATATTGGCCCTTGCAACCTGGTTGATTGTCAGTTTTTTCATCCGACGGACCCCCTTCGGGTGTCGTCAGTGGACTCGCGTCCGGTGTAATCCCCGCCGTCAGAAGTAATCGGATGCGCGCCTGCGCCGCTGTCCTCGGCAATTTTGCCGTCCTCCAGGCGGATAATCCGGTCTGCCTGTTCGGCAACGCCCAGATCATGAGTCACCAGGATCATTGTGATCCCCAGCTCATTGCTGATCGTGCGCATCAGGGTCAGCACTTCCCGTCCGGTTTTCCCGTCCAGGTTGCCGGTCGGCTCGTCTGCAAACAGGATGGAGGGTTTGTTCGCCAGCGCGCGGGCAATACAGATCCGCTGCTGCTGGCCGCCGCTGAGGGCTCCGGGCAGATGGTTCAGCCGGTCTTCAACGCCCAGCATCTCTGTCAGTCGCTTCAGGTACTGTTCGTCCGGTCTGCGGTTGTCCAGCATCACCGGCAGCAGGATGTTCTCCTGCCCCGTCAGTTCCCGCACCAGGTTGTATGCCTGGAAAACAAAGCCGAACCTGCGCCGCCGCAGCACGGACAGCTGGTTGTCGTTATATTGAAACAGGTTGTTGTCCTGATACATCACTTTTCCGGATGTCGGCCGATCCAGGCCGGACAGAAGGTGAAGCAGGGTGGATTTTCCGCTGCCGCTCTTCCCGGTAATGGCCGTAAAGGTGCCCTGCTCAAAAGAAAGGCTGATGCCATCCACAGCATGCACCTCGCTGCTGCCGCTTCCGTAGGTTTTCCTCAGATCTTCACAACGAATCATTTCCATCGTTCATTCCTCCTCGGCAGCAAGAATAACAAACCAACCTTACTTTCAAGTGACTATAGCCTTACATTTTCGTAAGATTAACGGCCGCAGGCCGTCAGCCATTCATTCTTCATTTTTCATTCTTCATTTTTCATTTGCTGATCATGTCCAGCACCGGAATGGAGATCGTAAACTTCAGGCCCTTCTTCGCGTTCTGCGCCAGGATCTGTCCGTGATGCCGGTAAATGATTTCCTTCACAATGGCCAGGCCCAGGCCGGCCCCCTTGCCGGACTGACCCTTGGCCCGGTAAAACCGGTCAAACAGGTGGGGCAGGTCCTTCGGATCCGCTCCGCCGCCGTCATCCTCCAGGGTGCAGTAAAAGAACCGGTCCGTCTGTTCCATGAAGACGCGGATGTGCCCGTCCTCTGCAGTATGCTCACAGGCGTTTTTGATCAGGTTCCGGAAGGCTTCCGACAGCCACTTCTCATCGCAGCGGATCACTGCCTCCCCCTCCACGGTCAGCGTCTTTTCGGGCCACAGGGAACGCATCTGCTCCCAGTCCTTCAGGATCATCTGCCGGATATTATGCTCTTCAAAGCTGAATTCGTAACCGTCCGCGCAGAGTTTCTCCAGCCGCAGCAGACTGCTGATCAGCGTTTCCATCCGTTCAATCTGGACAATCTGCTGGTCGCAGTGGGCGCTGGAGTCCATTTCGCAGTACAGCCGCAGGGACGCCAGCGGCGTCTTCAGCTGGTGGGAAATATCCGCCGTCAGGGCGCTGGTGCGCCTTGCCTCCTGGCGGAAGCGTTCCTCCGCCACCTCAATGCGGTTCTGCATCTCCGTGGCAGCATTCTCCACCTGCGCTATGGTATCTTCCCGCAGGGAAAGCGGCAGGTTCCCGCCGATTCCCATCAGGTAGTCCTCCATGTTTTCGGACAGCCTTTTCAGCCGCCTTGTCTCCCATATGCGGCGGCATACCAGAGCCGCCAGAATCAGCAGGAGGATTCCGCTGAGGATGTATCCGACCATTGATATCCCACTCCCCGTATGGTGCTGATGTGCTCCGCTCCGACCTTTTCCCGCAGCCGGCTCATATGAACTGACAGCGTGTTGTCATCGATAAACTTTCCGCCGTCATCCCACAGGACCTCCAGCAGGCGTTCCCGCGGCACCACGGCCGTATGATCCATCAGCATCGTCACAATTTTGTATTCCGTCAGCGTCAGCGGCAGGGGTTCTCCGTCCTTCAGCACCTGCATCCGTTCCCGGTCCGCCACAAAACCGCTCCGGCTGACCGTCCGCGCCGCCTGGCTTCCCCGCAGCAGCACCCGCACCCGGCTGAGCAGTTCCTGCATCCGGAAAGGTTTGGTCACATAATCATTGCCGCCGGAATCCAGTCCCCGGACCACGTCAAACTCTTCTCCCCGGGCTGTCAGGAACAGGATCGGACGGGTTTCTCCCGCCTCGCGCCATTCCTTGCACAGGCTGACCCCGTCGCCGTCCGGCAGGCCCACATCCATCACAATCAGCTGCACGGCATCCGTCAGTTTTTCCCGGGCTTCCCGCAGGCAGCCGCAGGCAATCACCTCGTATCCGTCCCGGCTGAACAGTTCTGTCAGTCCTTCCCGGAGGGCTGTATCGTCTTCCACTAGCAGTATGGTATTCATCTTTCCTCATACTCCGTTTCCCTGTGCGGCTGCGTCTGTTCCCTGCACAGCTATTAACTGATTAATGATATCACGCGGCAGGATACTCCGGCAAGTTTTCCAAAAAACAGCAATAATACAATTTCATTGACTTTCCCAATTTTTGGTGCTACACTTCATATGGTATTTAAACGTGACCGACAAGTCCATATTTTGTAAGGAGGGTTCTGTTATGACTGGTCTTCCGCTGATCATCGCGTTTATTGTCGCGATCGTCCTCATGATCCTTCTCATCTCCAAGCTGAAGGTTCATCCGTTCCTGGCAATCATGGGCGTTTCCCTGCTCCTTGCCCTCATCGCAGGCATTCCGCTGAAGGAAATCCCCGGCACCATCGGCGCCGGCTTCTCCGGAACCTTTACCTCCATCGGTATCGTCATCATCCTCGGCGCCTTCATCGGTACCGTGCTGGAAAAGACCGGCGCTGCCCTGAAGCTGGCTGACATGGTGATCAAACTGGTGGGTGAAAAGAATCCCCAGCTGGCCATCGAACTCATGGGCTGGGTGGTTTCCATCCCCGTCTTCTGCGACAGCGGCTTCGTCATCCTGAACCCGATCCGCAAGGCCCTGGTCAAGCGCACCGGCGTCTCCTCCGTGGCGATGACGGTCTGCCTCTCCTGCGGCCTGTATGTATCCCACGTCTTTATCCCGCCGACCCCCGGCCCCATCGCGGCGGCCCAGACCCTCGGTGTGGGTGAATCCCTGCTTCTGGTCATCGGCATCGGCGTGCTCTGCTCCATTTTCCCGCTGATCGCCGGCTTCTTCTATGCCAAGTTCATCGGTAAGAAGATCAAGAGCGCAGATGAAACCGGAGACAACGGCGAAGTCGTCAAGTCCTATGAGGAACTCAAGGCGGAATTCGGCAAGCTGCCCAGCGGCTGCAACGCCCTGGCGCCCCTGCTGGTTCCGATCCTGCTCATGGCCCTGTCCTCCATCTCCTCCATGGCCGGCTGGACCGGTGCAATTGCTGACCTGCTGGCCTTCCTGGGCACGCCCATCATGGCTCTGGCCGTCGGCACCGTCCTGGCCATCATTCAGCTGTTCTCCGCCGGAAAGGGCAAGGATTTCTACACCCTGACCAATGAAACCCTGAAGACCGTCGGACCGATCCTCTTCGTCACGGCCGCCGGCGGCGTGCTGGGCAAGGTCATTTCCTCCTCTGACATGGTCAACTTCATCAAGGAAAATGCCACCACCTTCCAGACCATCGGCATTTTCTTCCCCTTCCTGCTCTCCGCCATCCTCAAGAGCGCGCAGGGTTCCTCCACCGTCGCGATTACCACCACGGCCGGTATTGTGGCGCCGCTGCTTCCTGTGCTGGGCTTTGCCACTCCCCTGGAAATCTCCCTGGTGGTTATGGCCATCGGTGCCGGCGCCATGACCGTTTCCCATGCCAACGACAGCTACTTCTGGGTGGTTACCAACTTCGGTGAGATGCAGCCGGAAGAGGGCTACAAGACCCAGACGGCCATGACCCTGGTGATCGGTATCGCCGCCATCATTGAAATCTTCATTCTCAGCCTGATCTTCTGATCGTAGTCAACCATCACTGCGCACCATGCCTTCGGACATGGTGCGCATCTTCTTCTCACTTGTCCTCCCGTTCTGGGCATTACGTAACTGATCACAAACATATCATTCATTCAAAGGATGGCATAGCCATCCCTCCTCCATTATTCATTTTAAAGCTTTCAGTATTCATTTTTCAGTTATTCTTACGGAGGTATATATGAATCAGCAATTGCGCAGTCACGCGGACCGGATCGTCCGCGAAGCCATCGCGGCCGTCCAGCCGGACGCGGCAGTGCAGCGTGCGCTGTCCGGCATGGAATTTCCGGGCCGGGTACTGCTGGTTGCCGCCGGCAAAGCCGCCTGGCAGATGGCAAAGGCAGCCTCCGACTGCCTGGGAGACCGGATTGAAAACGGCGTGGTGGTGACCAAATACGGACATGTCATGGGCCCCATCGCCAACTTCACCTGCTTTGAGGCCGGGCACCCCGTTCCGGATGAGAACTCCTTCCGCGGCACCCAGGCCGCCCTGGATCTTGTGTCGGATCTGACGGAAAAGGACACCGTCCTCTTCCTGCTCTCCGGCGGCGGCAGCGCGCTTTTTGAAAAGCCCCTGGTTCCCGCGGAGGAGCTGCAGGATATCACCGGCCAGCTGCTGGCCTGCGGCGCGGATATCGTGGAAATCAACACCATCCGCAAGCGGCTGTCCCAGGTAAAGGGCGGACGCTTTGCCCAGCTCTGCTGGCCCGGCAAAGTAGAGGCCGTGGTGCTTTCGGACATTCTAGGCGATCCGCTGGATATGATTGCCTCCGGTCCTGCCTGTCCGGATTCCGCTACGGCGGAGGATGCGCAGCGCATCCGGAAAAAGTATAACCTGCGCATGTCCGAAACGGCTGAAAATCTGCTGGGCGTCGAGACCCCCAAATCACTGGATAATGTTCACACTCAGATCAACGGCAGCGTCCGGGAGCTTTGCGCCGCTGCGGCCGCCACCTGCCGGAATCTGGGCTATGAGCCCGTCATCCTCACGGATCAGCTCTGCTGCCAGGCCCGGGAAGCCGGAAGCTTCCTTGCCTCCATCCTCAAAACCCATGCCGGCGATCCCAAGGCAATGGCCTTCATTGCCGGCGGGGAAACCGTGGTGAAGCTGACCGGCCATGGAAAAGGCGGCCGGAATCAGGAAATTGCCCTGTCCGCCGCTGCCGGTATTGCCGGACTGGAACGGGCTGCCGTCTTCTCTGTCGGCAGTGACGGAACCGACGGGCCCACAGACGCCGCCGGCGGCTACGCGGACGGCGATACCTGTGCCGAGCTTCAGGCTCACGGCCTGTCCGTAGACGCGGTGCTGCAGGATAACGACGCCTATCATGCGCTGGAAAAAACCGGCGGCCTGATCATCACCGGGCCTACCGGCACCAACGTGAACGACGTGGCGGTCGCCCTGCTGGACTGACCGGCAGAATCCCGTGTCTCTTTTTTGCCAGATGCGACATGTATGGTTAAACCTGTACATTTTGTCCCGGAAATCGCCTGAAAATCGATTGTATTCATCCTTCTTTGCGGTATCATATTGTACGAAAGAGGTTGTATAACTTCTTTCTCATGAAGACTGATCGCAAAGGAGTGATACAAATGAAGATCAGGAATAATGATGAACTGAAACTGTTTGAAGAAACGCTTGACCGCTGCGAAGCCTCCGTTCTGGTGGTAACTGCGCAGGGTGAACAATATGATCTCAAGGATCCCGCCCAGCGCTATATCGGCATCACGGCCATGCTCCAGGGCGAAGGCCTCAACGAGCCCGAGCTCTTCGCCTCCTCCTACAAGGATGAGATGATTCTCTTCGATTACCTGAACAAGGTCGAAGCCATGGCCGCCTAAACAGCACAGTCAAAAAAGCAGCCCCTTCCGGCAATCCCGGAAGGGGCTATTTTGAATTCTTCATTCTTCATTTTTCATTCTTCATTCTTCATTTATATGTGCCCGCAGGCAGATAATTATTAATTATTAATTATTAAGATTCTTCCCTAGAAGATGTGGGTCAAGACACCTTCAAAGGGATCCTTCCAG
>R26__coassemble_68_pt1 | contig 70683 bp, 70 predicted proteins | sample R26__metabat2_high_PE_047 | metagenome-assembled genome bin R26
TTCTTCTCCCGGTCCCCTTTTAAAAAAATAATTTTGTTTTTTTCAAACCTGTTGTGCGGGGGGGGGGGCGTTTTTTCCCCCCGCCCCCCCGGCAGTTTTCCATTCCGCGGCGAGGAAGGATTTCCCGCCGTTCCCGCAATCAGAGTCAGGAACCGTTCCCTGCGCAGAAACGAATTTGTTGTACAAAAAAGCAAAGACTTTGCGATTTGCATTGGCTTTGCAACATAGAGTTGCATAAAACCGGGAAAGGGTGCATAATACTTATTCAGAGAAGGCAATTGAACATAAGGCGGACAGGTATGGAGTTTTTTCTGAATTATCTGCACCAGAAGGTGCCCCAGGCTGACAAGAGTATTCCCGGGTATTACCGCAGGGCATTGACTTCCAGCGAAGTTTTGCTGGTGGTGTATTTTATTATCTGTTTTTTCCTGTTTCCGCTGATCAACAACGGACGGTGGGAATGGAGTCCGCTGGTGTTTGCCCTGCTGTCCGGCTGCTGCCTGTGGATGCTGAAACGCGGCGGCGTGAGAATCAACCTGATCAAGTATGCGGTGGTCAGTATCGGCTGGGTTTGCTGGAACGTGAGATATTTCGGCTGGAACAGCGGCGTACAGCATATGATGACGCTGATGCTGGTATTCGCATTCTTCAACGTTTATGACAAGCCGGTCAATAAACTGCTATGGTTCCTGTCGATCCTGACGATCCGCGTGGGCCTGTTTTATCTTTCACAGACGTTCGCGCCGATCTACAGCATGGACACAAATGCCAACACGATCTACCAGACACTGAATACGATTGCGTTTTTTCTGATGCTGGCATGCGCCTGTATTGTGTTCAGCTCAAGTATCCAGGAGACGGAACGGCAGCTGCGGCTACGGAATCAGATCCTGCACAAGGAAGCAGGTACGGACCAGCTGACCGGACTGCCGAACCGGCGCATGATGATTGAACAGATTGAACAGTACTGCCGGGAAAACAGGGAACAGACATTCTGCGTGGCCATTGCCGATCTTGACTTTTTCAAACAGGTGAACGATACCTACGGGCACAAGTGCGGAGACTATGCGCTGATGAGGCTGACAAAGCTGATGGAAGAGCATGCCATGGGCCGTTACAGCGTGTGCCGGTGGGGCGGAGAGGAATTCTGCTTCTTCCTGCCCGGGATGAACCTGGATCAGGCCGGAGCGGTGATGACTGACCTGTGCTTCGCGGTGGAAACAATGAAGCTGGAATATAACGGAAACGAGTTCTCGATTACGCTGACCATCGGCGTGGAGGAATATGATTTTGTTTCCCCGCTGGACGGACTGCTGAAGGCCGCGGATGATAAGCTTTATATGGGCAAGAAGGCAGGAAGAAACAGGGTAGTTGTATGATCCAATGATGAATGGAAAGTAAATGATTCCGGTTCGCCGTTGCACGGCGAACTTTTTTTGCAGACGCAGACAGAAAGATTAACACTTTTATGGAATGATGGTATAATATACGGAAATCAAAAAGAATGCCGGATAATATGTAACGTCGGGAAGATGATGGGTATGGCTGAAAAGAACGGTGAGGAATTCCAGAGCGCGGCAACGCGGGTTTCGCTGGTCAGCATGATTACCAATGTGGTGCTGACGCTGCTGAAGCTGGCTGCCGGTCTGATTGCACACTCCGGCGCGATGATCAGCGACGCTGTGCATTCCGCCTCGGATATCTTCAGCGGACTTATTGTGCTGATCGGTGTGAAAATATCGTCCAAGGAACCGGATGAACAGCATCCCTACGGCCATGAACGATATGAGTGTGTGGCGGCATTGCTGCTGAGCGGGATCCTGGCGGCTGTGGGCGGAATGATCGGCATCGGCGCGGTAAAGGATATCCTGAAGGGCGGAGCGCAGAATGAAATTCCAGGGGTACTGGCACTGGCAGCAGCACTGATTTCCATCGTAACCAAGGAAAGCCTGTTCTGGTATACCAGGGGATACGCGAAAAAGTACCGCTCCACCGCGCTTCACGCGGAAGCCTGGCACCAGCGAAGCGACGCGCTGAGTTCCATCGGCGCGCTGATCGGTATCGCGGGCGCACGGCTGGGCGTACCGGTGATGGAGCCGATCGCCAGCCTGATCATCGCGGTCTTTATCCTGCGGGTAGCTGTGCGGATCTTCAGGGAAGCCATTGACCAGATGGTGGATCATTCCTGCAACGAGGAAGCGGAAAGCGCATTCCGGACCACGGCGCTGGAACAGCCCGGCGTGGAGGGTGTGGAGCTGCTGCGGACGAGAATGTTCGGCAACAGGGTGTATGTGGACCTGGAAATCTCCGCCGATCCGAACCTGACGCTGGCGGCGGCCCATGAAATTGCGGAAGGCGTGCATGACGCGATTGAGAAAACTTTTCCGGAGGTCAAGCACATCATGGTGCATGTGAATCCGGCAAAAGAACATGACTGAAACTGATTTCCTGCGGTTCCTCCATTGCAAGGACCGCGGGTTTTCTGTAAAATAACGCGGAAGAGAATTCCACTGAAAAGGAAAGGGTGATTATGATATGAAAAAGTTCCTTGCAATGATGACGTCCCTGGTGCTGGCTTTAGGCCTGTGCGCGTTTGCTGCTGCGGAAGGCGCGGATATTTCCGGACTGAAGGTGACCACTCCGGGCGGCGCTCCGGCGCTGGCGCTGGCGGCGATGGCTGTTGAAAATCCGGAACAGTATACCACCATTGCCGCGGATACGATTGCCGCGGCGTTTGCCGGAAAGGAAGCGGACTTTATTATCGCTCCGCTGAATGCAGGCGCAAAACTGTACAAAGCAGGCAAATCCACATACAAGCTGGCGGCGGTGGTGAGCTGGGGCAACCTGTTTTTTGCGGCACAGAAGGAACAGATTACAGAGGATGACCTGAAGGGGAACATTACGCTGTTCGGGGAAAACACAATCAACGCTTCTGTGGTGCTGTACGCCCTGAAGGAAAATGGTATTGAACCGGCGGGAGTGACCTATCTGGCCGGAGCAGCTGACACCCAGAGCCTGCTGCTGAGCGACGAAAACGCCATCGTGGTGACAGCGGAGCCGGCACTGACCGCGGCACGGATGAAGAATGACAAAATCACCGGCATCAGCGTGAACGACCTGCTGAAACAGGCGAACGGTATGGACGGCTACACCCAGGCTGCCCTGTTTGTGAAGGCGGAGACCGCTGAAAACAATCCGGAAGCCGTGGCAGAATTCCTGAAGCAGGCGGAGGAAGCCTGCGGAAAGTGCACAACGGACGTGACCGCAGTGGCGGAAGCTGCCGCGGCGCTGGAAATCCTGCCGAACGCCAAGGTGGCGGAAAAGGCGATTCCCGGTTGCGCGATCCGCTTTGTGAGCGCAAAGGACGCCAAAGAACAGGTGGAGAAGACCGCACAGATTGATCTGAGCCAGTTCGGCGGGGAAGTGCCCGCGGACGACTTCTATTATGGAGCAGAATAAAAAAGGACTGAATACCCTGGCGTTCTGCCTGGGAATCCTGCTGGCAGGGGTATTGATCCAGACGGCCGGATGGCTGAAAGGCGACCGGCTGGTTTTTCCTGACGTGGGAGAAATCCTGCGGACGTTTGTCCGCATGCTTGGAGAAGAACGTACCTGGCAGCAGATCGGTACGACGCTGGTCCACCTGGTGGAGGCACTGGCGGCCGCCGCGGCAATCGGTACGGCACTGGGCCTTGCCCAGGGGAAAAGCATGTTTATCAGGAATCTGCTGAAGCCGCTGATGATCCTGCTCCGGTCCATTCCGATGATCGTCATGACCGTGATCATCATGGTGCTGACCAAGTATGAGCGGGTGCCGCTGATTGCGTCAGCGCTGATGCTGATTCCGCTGATCAGCGAGGCTACGGCGGAAGGACTGCGGCGGATTGAACCGGAAATGATCGATGTTTACCGGATGAACAGCGGGTTCAATGCCAGGGTCCTGTTCCGGGTTTATCTGCCGCTGATGGCCGGGTACCTGAAACAGGCGTATATCAACGCCGTGGGTATGGGCATTAAGCTGGCCGTGACTACGGAATACCTGGTACAGGCGCGGAATACGCTTGGAAAAGCGGTGTACAGCAGCGCATACTTTAATGAATATGCAGAGATCTATGCGTACGCACTGATCATGATACTGCTGGCAACGCTGGTCAGCGCGGTGCCGGAGACAATCAAGCGGATCATCCGAAAAGGATGATCCGCTTATTTGAAAATGAAAAAATGGTTGAAAAAACAGTGCTTTGGGCACTGTTTTTTCTGAATGGATGGAGATTGTCTTCGGAAAGAATGAAAAACCGCCTGCGAGATGCAGGCGGCATAAATGATCGGTTTCCAGTAAAGCGTTGAGCGCTGTCAGATGAAGAAGCTTTCAGCTTTTCGCAGCTAAAAGTTTCTTCGCGCTGGCAATACGGACGCAGAGCGTGAAGGTTTCCATGGCGGTTTTCAGCTCCGGCAGGGTCGGATAGGTGGGAGCGATCCGGATGTTGGAGTCGTTGGGGTCCTTTCCGTAGGGCCAGGTCGCGCCGGCGGGGGTCATAATAACGCCCGCTTTCTTCATGAGGGCGACAATTTCCTTCGCACAGCCGGGCATGGAATCAAAGAGGATGAAATAACCGCCGCGGGGTTTGGTCCAGGTGCCGATATCCAGGCCGGCCAGTTTTTCCTCCAGGGTGTTTTCAACCATCTCGAACTTGGGCCGGATGATGTCCGCGTGCTTGCGCATATGTTCCACCATGCCGTGGATGTCGCTGAAGAAGCGGACGTGACGCAGCTGGTTCACTTTATCATGACCGATGGTCTGATATTTCAGGGTGGCAACAAAATCCACCATGTTGTTGGGACTGGTGGCGACGGCGGCAATACCGCTTCCGGGGAAAGTGATCTTGGAGGTGGAGGCAAACTTGTAAACCAGGTCCGGATTGCCGGCGCGCTTGCACTCCGCCAGGATTTCAATCAGGTAGTCCTGATGATCGTCATAGAGATGATGCATGCCGTAAGCGTTGTCCCAGAAAATCCGGAAGTCCGGCGCGGCAGGCTTGAGCCGGGCGAAGCGGCGGACCGTCTCGTCCGAATAGGAAATGCCGGAAGGATTGGAGTATTTCGGCACACACCAGATGCCCTTGATGGTATCATCCTCGCTGACCAGCTTTTCCACGATGTCCATATCCGGACCGGTGGGGGTCATGGGGACGGGGATCATCTTGATGCCGAAATATTCCGTGATGGCAAAATGGCGGTCATAGCCGGGGACGGGGCAGAGGAATTTTACCTCCGGCAGCTTGCACCAGGGGGTGCTGCCCATGACGCCGTGGGTCCATACACGGGAGATGGTATCGAACATGACGTTGAGGGAGGAGTTCCCGTAGATGATGATGTCCTTGGGATTGTTCTCCATCATATCGCCCAGCAGTTCGCGGGCTTCCTGGATACCGGTCAGCTGACCGTAGTTCCGGCAGTCGGTGCCGTCTTCACAGGTGAGATCAGATGAAGAATCCAGAACGTCCATCATGTGCATGGAAAGGTCCAGCTGATCGATGCAGGGAATGCCCCGGCTCATGTTCAGCTGCATATCCATGGCCTGAACCTTTTTGTATTCCTTTTTCAGCTCTTCCAGTTCCTGGTTCAGTTCCTCTACAGACATTTCCACATAAGGCTTCATGATGAACATCCTTCCTTCGGAAAAAAGATCAGAAATTACGTTATCACAAACATCTATGGTTTTCAAGCATCGGGTTGTATTTCTGATGAGCTAAAAAAAGGAATGTGAGACACATTCCTTTTTCATTGAAAAATGAAGCCGGTTTTATTTTCCCAGAATGCGGAGAAAGTTGAAAAGGCCGAGGTTCCAGATGTCGAAATTGTGGTCTCCGGGGCATTCCTGCCAGTGGAAGTTAGCTTCCGTGAGCTGATCAGTATACTTCAGCAGGTCTTTGGCAGCGGCGGAAGCGGAGGCATAGGCGATGGAATCCCCGGTGCCGCAGAGATTATAGAAATAACGGATGGGATAAGCGTCAAACTTCTTGATTTCCGCGGCAACTTTGGCAGCGGGATAGCTGGTGGGTGCCGCGGAGAAGGCACCGAAGGCGGAGAACAGATCCATACACTCGCACAGGCCGATATTGATGGTCTGCATGCCGCCCATGGACAGTCCGGCCATGTAGCGGTGATCCCGGTCTCCGTAAGTGGCATAATGTTCGTCCATCCAGGGCAGAAGATCATTGCGGATTTCCTGACCGAAGGAGTAGAAGGCCTGCATGTTGCTCCAGTCTGTATTGCCGCAGTCCTTTGTGGAGCGGCCGTTGGGCATGACGATGATCAGAGGCCTGATCTCGCCCTTTGCAATGAGGTTGTCCACGAGGTTTTTACCCATGCTGGGATTGCTGAGGAAGCCCCATTCCCGCTCGGTACCGCCGACGCCGTGGCAGAGAACCAGCAGATCATACTGATTCTCCTCCGAATAACCGGCGGGCAGATAGACCAGAGCAGGCTTGGTGATTTCCGCCCGGTCACCGTAATAATCTTTGGAAGGATACTCGATCCTTTGAACCAGACCGCCATCCTGAACGCTCTTTCTGTACTCCATGGGCAGCTTCTCCGGAAGGTCCGGAAGACCGGGCTCCGCAAAGGCGGCGGCGGTGAGACAGAGCAGGCAGACAAGCAGGAAAAGAATCAGGAACAGTTTCATGAGGAAAACCTCCTTACTCAGAACAGTTTCAGCAGCTGATTTAACTATATGCCTCCCATCCCCGGAAGACAATAGACAATTGTTGCGGTGATGAATGTCACCGAAGATTAACATTCCGGGGTGGAAATGTAAGCTTGAGATGGTTGAAGCACTAAGGATTATACATTATCATAAAGTGCGAAAGGTGGGAAATGTATGATCGGAAAGAATCTTCAGAAACTGCGGAAACAGAACGAGCTGACCCAGGAAGCGATGGCGGAGCTGGTGGGCGTTGCCCGGCAGACCATTGCCAAGTGGGAAACCGGTGAAAGCGTGCCGGACCTGGAAATGGCCGGAAAACTGGCTTCCGCGCTGAAAGTTTCCCTGGATGATCTTACGAACGCGCCGGAAAATGAACTGGACGGCCGGCCAGGCATGAGAGGAAAGCACATGTTCGGCGTGGTGACAGTGGGCGATAAGGGACAGATTGTAATCCCGGTCCGTGCACGGCGTGTTTTCAATATCAATCCCGGAGACCAGCTGATGGTGCTCGGGGATGAAAACAGCGGCATCGCACTGGTAAACGCGGAGTTTTTTATGAGTGTTGCGGAGGAAATACGAAATGGCTATTGAAATGACAAGCCCGTTGAAAGTGAAGGGACTTTGCAAGCAATATCCGGCCTTCAGGCTGGAGGATGTCTCCTTTGAACTGGTGCCGGGTAGTATTACAGGTTTTATCGGACGGAACGGCGCGGGCAAGACCACAACCATCAACAGTATCCTGGCGTTTGTGAAACCTGACGCGGGAGACATCTCCTTCTTCGGGATGGAATACCCGGAGCATGACCGGGAAATCAAGGAAAAGATCGGATTCGTATCCGCCGGAATGACGTACTATACCCGGAAGAAACTGAAGACGATCACAGCGGTGACAAAAACCTTCTATCCCGGATGGGATGACGGCGCTTACCGGAAATGGCTGAATGCCTTCAGCCTGGATGAGGAAAAGACGCCGGCGGAGCTTTCCAACGGCATGAAAATCAAGTACGCCCTGGCGCTGGCACTGAGCCACGGGGCGGAGCTGCTGATTCTGGACGAACCGACCAGCGGCCTGGATCCGGTCAGCCGGGAGGAACTGGTGGAAATCTTCCTGAAACTGAAGGATGAGGGAAAAACGGTTTTCTTTTCCACGCATATTACTTCAGATCTGGAAAAATGCGCCGACCGGATCCTGTTTCTGCAGGAAGGAAAGCTGAAAGCGGATGAGGAACTGGAAACGTTCCGGGAGAACTGGCGGATTGCGGAATGCGGAAAAGAGATACCGGAGGAACTGAAAGCGACGGCAAAAGGCTGCTGCCGGGTACGGGACGGCTATACCGTGCTGATCCGGAAAGAAGAAGCCGGAAACACTGAGACCCGGACGGCAAGCCTGGAGGAGATTATGATTCATCTGGAAAAGGAGGGAGAGGAAGCATGAAGCTGCTGATGAAAGAGTGGAAACTGTGCATGCATCCCACGGGATATATCATGCTTCTGTGCGCGGCACTGGTACTGGTGCCGGGATATCCCTATACGGTAAGCTGCTTCTATATGGGACTGGCAATCTACTTTATCTGCCTGACGGCGCGGGAAAACCATGACGCTTCCTATACCCTGACCCTGCCGGTATCCCGCGGGGACGCGGTGAAGGCCAGGATCCTGTTCTGTACAGTGCTGGAAATCCTGGATCTGCTGCTGATCGGCCTGATGATCCTGCTGAAGAACGCCATCGGGAATATGCCGAATCCGGCCGGCCTGGACGCGGGACTGGCGCTGATCGGAGAGGGAATGATTGCTTTCGCCCTTTTCAACATGATTTTCTTCCCGCTTTACTACAGGGACATCAACAAGCCCGGAAAGGCTTTTGCATTTGCCGCAGGCGCCATGTTCCTGTGGATTATTATGGAAATTGCCGCCACGTACACAGTGCCGTTCTTCCAGGCACTGGATACGCCGGATCCGCAGAACCTGAGCGACAAGGGCCTGTTTACCCTGGCGGGACTGGCGCTGTTTGCCGGCGGAACGGCAAAGAGTGTGCAGATGAGCACGAAACGGTTTGAGGAAGAAGACCTCAGTTTGTAATGAAGAATGAAAAATGAAAAATGAAGAATGGCGGATAAAACAGTTTCCGGAGTGATCCGGAAACTGTTTTTTTGAATTGAATGATGTGTGGAAACAGGACAGGTACGGGAAATGAAAAGCTGGTTTTTGATTCTTCTGATTTGCAGAGAATGATGGTATAATAACTTATTATTGTATATGGTTGCAGTTGGAGGAAAAAGCATATGTCCAGGGAGCAGAAGGTTACACTGAAGGAATGGCTCTTTATTACGGCCGGAATTCTGATTATGTCGGCGGGAATCTATTTCTTCAAGTTTCCCAACCATTTTTCCACCGGCGGGGTCACGGGCATTGCCATTATCCTGGGACATTATATTCCTTCCATTACTCCCGGAACCCTGGTAACGATTATCAACATTGCGCTGCTGGCCCTCGGATTCGCAGTATTCGGAAAATCCTTTGGGATCCGGACAGTGTATGCTTCGCTGCTGTTGTCCGGCACCCTGCAGCTGCTGGAAGTGATCTGTCCCCTGGAGGCGCCGATGACCTCCCAGCCGCTGGTGGAGCTGCTGTTTGCCGTCGGTCTGCCGGCGGTGGGTTCCGCGATCCTGTTCAACCTGGACGCCTCCTCCGGCGGGACGGATATTATCGCAATGATCCTGAAAAAGCATACGGCGCTGAACATCGGCATCGCGCTGCTTTGCAGCGATATCATCATCACCGTATCCGCCTGCTTCGCGTTCGGCATGGAAACAGGACTTTTCTCCATCCTGGGCCTGATTATCAAGTCCCTGTTCATGGATCTTGTGACAGATAACCTGAAAACCAAGAAGTGCTTCCAGATCATCACATCCGATCCGGAACCCATTGAACAATTTATCACCGCGGAGCTGCACCGGGGCGCGACCCGCCTGCACGGGGAGGGCTCCTATACTCACGAGGGAAAAACCGTGCTGCTGACGGTGGTATCACGGCATGAAGCGGTGCTGCTCCGGAACTACATCCACAAGCAGGATCCCGCGGCGTTCATGATCATCACCTCCAGCACGGAGATCATCGGAAAAGGATTCCGCGGAGTGAACTGAAACCACAGATCAGGAGGAGAAATTCATATGATTCATTTCGGTATGCCGACCCTGATTGAAAATCACACGCTGCAGGACAACATTGACCTGTGCGAAAGCCTCGGCCTGCGCTTTATTGAACTGAACATGAATTTCCCTGAATATCAGACAGACGAGCTGCAGAAGACGGAGAAGCTGATCCGGGCCGCGGAAAAGGCCGGAATCTACTATACCATCCACCTGGATGAAAACCTGAACATCGCAGATTTCAACCGGCTGGTTTCGGAAGCCTACCTGGAAACCGTCCGGCAGTCCATTGAAGTGACCCGGAAGCTGATGGGACTCCGAGACTGCCTGGATCCGGAAAAGCGGCCCCTGACGCTGAATATGCACATGAATCCCGGCATTTATATCACCCTTCCGGACCGGAAAGTGCAGATGTATGAGCGGGATTTTGAAACTTACATGAAAGCCTTCGCTTCCTTCCGGGCCTGCTGCGAGGAGTGGATCGGAGCGGAGGATATCCGCATTGCCGTAGAAAACACAGACGGCTTTCGCAGCTACGAGCAGGAAGCTGTCCGATACCTGCTGGAAAGCCCCGTCTTCGGACTGACCTGGGATATCGGCCATTCAAAGGCGGTACATGAGACGGACGTTCCGTTTATCACCGAACATCAGGACAGGCTGATTCATTTTCACATCCATGACGCGACAGAAACGCCGGCCAAAAATCATCTGGCGCTCGGCGACGGAGAGCTGGATCTGGCCGCAAGGCTTGGCCTGGCGGCACAGCGAAACGCACGGTGCGTCCTGGAAACAAAGACCGTTGAGGCACTGAAAAAATCCGTTGCCTGGCTGAAAGAGCATCAGCTGTGGAACGTGTAAAAGAAAGCCGGAGGATTCCAATGCAGAACTTATTCACATTCGCCGGGGAAACGCTGACCGGTATGCCGTGGAATACCTATCCGCGTCCGCAGCTGGTCCGGAAGGACTGGCTGTGCCTGAACGGACAATGGGAGTTTATCAGCGGCGGGACAAAAACGGAAATCCAGGTTCCGTTCTGTCCGGAAAGCCTGCTTTCAGGTGTAAACCTGCCAATGGAATACGGCCGGGAAATGGTGTATTCCAGGCGCTTCACCGTGCCGGAGGACTGGCAGGGGAAACGGATTCTGCTTCACTTCGGCGCTGTCAGCCGGAAAGCGACGGTCAGGATCAACGGAAAAGAAGCGGTTTCCCATGATGAGAGCTATCTTTCCTTTTCGGCGGATATTACAGATCTGGTCTGTGAAGGGGAAAATGAACTGTCGGTCACAGCGGTGAACGATTTGTCCCATCAGCATCCCTGGGGCAAACAGAAAGAAAAGCGGGGAGGCATGTGGTATACCCCGGTGTCCGGAATCTGGCAGACGGTATGGCTTGAGCCGGTTCCGGAACGGTATATTCACTCCCTGACGATCCATACAGGCAGGGATTACGCGGAGATCACGGTAAACGGCGCTGAAGAAGGCGCGGTTGAAATGAACGGCGTCTGTTATCCTCTGGTGCGGGGCACAGTCCGGATCGGGATCGAAGATCCGGTCTGCTGGAGTCCGGAGAACCCGTATCTGTACCGGTTCACAGTTGCTGCGGGAGAGGATCGGGCGGAGGCTTATTTCGCCCTGAGAACGCTGTCCATTGAGCGCGTCAACGGAATCCGGCGGCTTTGCCTGAACGGTAAACCGTATTTCTTCCACGGCCTGCTGGATCAGGGATACTGGAGCGACGGCCTGTATACGCCGGCAGATCCGTCCTGCTATGAAGCGGATATCTTGGCCATGAAAGCGCTCGGTTTCAACATGCTGCGGAAACACATCAAAATCGAGCCGGAACAGTTCTACTACGACTGCGACCGGCTGGGAATGATCGTTTTCCAGGACATGGTGAATTGCGGAGAATACCGCTTCCTGCGCGATACCATCCTGCCGACAGCCGGATGGAAACCCATGAAGGACGCACGCCTGAACCGGGACCGGACGGCCAGGGAGAATTTTCTGAAGACGATGGACGCAACCGTCCGCCTTCTGGACAATCATCCCTGTATCTGCCTGTGGACCATTTTCAACGAGGGCTGGGGACAGTTCTGTGCGGACGACGCCTACCGGCGGCTGAAAGCGCTGGATGCCAGCCGGTTTGCTGACAGTACTTCCGGCTGGTTTGCCCGGAAACTGAGCGACGTGGAAAGCCTTCACATCTATTTCAAAAAGCTCCGGACCGGAAAACAGGACCGGCCGCAGTTCCTGTCAGAGTTCGGCGGATGGTCCCTCAAAATTCCGGAGCACAGCTATAACCTGAAAAAGACATACGGATACAAAAAGTATGAAGACAGGGAAGCTTTTGTCCGTGACCTGAAAGCACTGTACCTGGAAGAGGTGCTCCCCCTGATTTCGAAGGGATTGTGCGCTGCCGTATACACCCAGGTTTCAGATGTTGAGGATGAAACCAACGGCCTGCTGACCTTTGACCGGAAGGAAGCCAAGGTGACCCCGGACGAGTTCAGGGATGTATCCGAAAGGCTTTACAGGACGATGAACGATCAGGCCTGAAAGAGACCGGAGGAATAAGAGGTGCTCCCATGAAGAAGAACAGGAAATTCCAGGCGGCCCTGATCATATTCTCGCTGACCGGCCAGATCGCGTGGGTCGTGGAGAATATGTATTTCAACGTGTTCATTTACAAAATGTTTCGCGCGTCTGCATCGGATATTGCGCTGATGGTCACTGCCAGCGCCATTGCCGCTACGCTGACTACCATCCTGATGGGGGCCCTGTCTGACCGGATCGGGAAGCGGAAAATCTTCATGTGTGCCGGATACATTGCCTGGGGCATTTCCATTATTTCCTTTGCCCTGATCCGGAAGGACGTGATTTCCTCCCTGTTCGGCATGGTGACCGGCGCGGCAACCATCGGAATCACGCTGGTGATCATCATGGACTGCGTGATGACTTTCTTCGGTTCCACGGCAAACGACGCCGCATACAACGCATGGCTGACCGATTCCACGGACGCCACCAACCGCGGGGCTGCCGAAGGCATCAATTCCATGATGCCGCTGATATCCATCCTGGTGGTGTTCGGCGGATTCATGGGATTTGACCTGGACCAGGCTTCCAGCTGGACGACCATCTACTGTATTATCGGCGGTCTGGTCCTGCTGATCGGTATCCTGGGGTTCTTCCTGGTGGAAGAAGCTCCGGTGAGAAATCCGGACAGCCTGGGCTATTTTGCCACGATCCTGTATGGATTCCGGCCGGATGTGATCCGGAAAAACGCGGTGCTGTATTTTTCCATGGCAGCCTTTATTCTCTTCAACATTTCCATCCAGATCTACATGCCCTACCTGATCATCTACTATGAGCAGACGCTGGGCATGGCGGACTATGTGCTGATTATGGCGCCGGCCATCATCCTGGCCGCTGCAGTGACGTTCTTCTTCGGAAAGCTGATTGACCGTTTCGGATTCAGGAAGACGGTCCTTCCGGCCGTGTTCCTGCTGGCTCTGGGATTTGTGCTGTTCTGGCTGGTGCCTTCTGTGATTCCGGCGGAGGGTATAGCGATGAAGATTCCGGTATTCATCGGTTCGTTCCTGATGATGTCCGGTTACCTGAGCGGAATGGCAGCATTCGGTACACAGCTGCGCAACTATACGCCGGAACACATGGCAGGCCGATTTCAGGGACTGCGGATTCTGTCCCAGGTGCTGATTCCCGGCATCATCGGCCCGCAGATCGGCGCATGGGTGCTCCGGAATGCGCCAACCGTTTCCAACAGCGACGGTACCACCTCGTTCCTGCCCAGTGCGGATATTTTCCTGACGGCGCTGATTGTACTGATAATTCTGACTGCGGTGCTGACCGCCTGGCTGCTTCGTAAAAGAAAAAGTGCGGAAAATCGGGGGAACAGATGAAGTTTCTTTGGAAGCATATCAGAAAATACCGGTGGATGATCCTGTTCGGGATGCTCCTGAAACTGGCCGGAACGCTGACGGAGCTGCTGATTCCTTATGTCATGGAGCATCTGCTGGACCATGTGGTGCCGCAAAAACAGACGGCGCCGGTTTTGATGTGGGGCGGAGCGATGATCCTCCTGGCCTGCCTGGTGCGGTTCCTGAATGTGACGGCCAATAAAAAGGCAGTATGGATCGCCAAGGAAAGTATCTTCACGATCCGGCGTGATCTGTTCCATTCCGCACTGAACCTTTCCGGCAGACAGACGGATGAGATCGGCCTGCCTTCTCTGATTTCCCGGATGACCTCCGACACCTACAATGTGCAGAACTTTATCCGGGCGGCGCAAACGCTGGGGATCCGGGCACCGATTATGCTGATCGGTGGGATTGCGATTACGCTGACCATGGATACAGGCTTGGCGCTGATCCTGTGCATTATGGCACCAATCATGATCGGCCTGGTGGTATTCATCTCCTTCAAGGGGATTCCGCTGTATGACATGGTACAGCGGGGGATGGATGATATTGTACGGATCATGCGGGAAAACATTACCGGTATCCGTGTGGTGAAGGCGCTGAGCAAGGAACCGTATGAGATGCGGCGCTTCGGCGGAGCGAATGACATTACCTCTAAACGGGATATCAGGGCCAGTATTATCATGGCGCTTCCCGGTCCGGTGGTGACGCTGTTCCTGAATATCGGCCTGACGCTGATTGTTTTTATCGGAGCCAAACGGGTGAACGCGGGCGTGACGCAGCCAGGCGTGATCCTGGCCTTTCTGACCTATTTCAATATGATCCTGATGGGCGTGATGGGCCTGAACCGTGTGTTTCTCATGCTCTCCAAAGCCAACGCTTCAGCGGCACGGATTGCCGGGGCGGCGGAGGTGGAGGAGGATCTGGCCGTCCTGCCGGCAGAAGCCGGCGCAAAGACAGACAGAGAAGGCTACATTGTGTTTGATCATGTGACCTTCAGCTACGCTGAAGACGACGGAGAAACACCGCAGGATAAGGCGGCTTTCGCCGGGCTCGCACGGCAGCAATGCCTGAAGGATGTGGATTTTGAAATCCGCAAAGGCGGTTCCCTTGGCATTATCGGCGCCACAGGCAGCGGGAAGACTACCATTATCAACCTGCTGATGCGCTTCTACGATCCCGGGGAAGGACATGTATTTATCGGCGGCCGGGACGTGCGGACCCTGGACAGGGATGAACTGCGCAGGCGTTTCGGCACGGTGTTTCAGAACGATACGGTGTTTGCGGCCAGTATTCGTGAAAACGTGGTTTTCGGCCGGAAGGTGGACGGCGAGAGGCTGGAAGAAGCGCTGGCCGACGCCCTGGCGGCGGATTTTGTAAAGGATTATGAGGACGGCGCGGATCATATGGCAGCCATTCACGGCGGCAATTTTTCCGGCGGACAGAAACAGCGGCTGCTGATTGCCCGGGCCCTGGCAGCGAAACCGGATATCCTGATCCTGGATGACAGTTCCTCGGCGCTGGACTACCGGACAGACGCGGAGCTGCGCAAGGCGATCAGCAGCAAGTATGCCGGGACTACCCTGATCGTAATCGCCCAGAGGATTTCTTCCATCATGAACCTGGACGAGATTATCGTGCTGAATGAGGGCGGAATGATCGGCAAGGGTACGCATGAGGAACTGATGCGGAACTGCCCGGTTTACCGGGAAATCCAGCAAACCCAGATGGGGGAGGCGGAATAATGGCAAAAAGAGACTCCATTATGACCAAACCCAGGGATTCCAGGGGAACTTTGCGGCGGCTGCTGTCCTATCTGGGCACGTTCAAGGTACTGATCCTGCTGGTGGCAGTGCTGTGCCTGATCAGCAATGTACTGAGCCTGTGGGGACCGACACTTGCCGGTTCCGCAATCAACGAGGCCGCAGCAGGAAAAGGCCTGGTCAACTTTGAACGGGTCACCTGGTTTGCGGTGCGGATGCTGGCAGTATACGTCTGCTCATCGCTGATCACCATCCTGATCCATATGATCATGGTGAACGTGTCCAAACGTGTAGGCCGGAAGATGCGGCAGGACATTTTCGACAAGCTGATGCGGCTGCCGGTGGGCTTTTTTGACCGGAACCAGGCCGGCGATATCATCAGCAGGGTTTCCTATGACGTGGACGTGATCAGCACCTGTATGGCTACGGACGTGGTGGCGATCCTGACCAGCATCGTGACGGTAATCGGCGCGCTGATCATGATGATCCGGATATCCCCGGTGCTGAGCCTGGTGGCGCTGGTGACGGTGCCCGCTTCCGTTATTTTCACCGCCTATATGCGGAAAAGAACGCAGCCCAGGTTTGTGAAGCGGTCCCGGTCCTACGGGGCAATGAACGGTTTTGTGGAAGAACAGCTATCCGGGCAAAAGACGATCCAGGCTTATGCCTATGAAGACCAGATTGACGAAAAATATGAGGACATCAACCACCAGGCGGCTGAAGCCTATTATGACGCGGACTCCCTGGCGGCGACCATCGGCCCTACGATCGGCTTTATCAACAACATCGGCCTGAGCCTGATCACCCTGCTGGGATCGGTGCTGTATATGAACGGAGCCATCGGGCTGGGCAGCATCTCCTCATTTGTTTTGTATTCCCGGAAGTTTTCCGGACCGATCAATGAGGTGGCGAACATCATCAACGAGCTGTTCTCTGCCCTGGCGGCAGCGGAACGGGTGTTCGGCCTGCTGGACCAGGCGGAAGAACTGCAGGACGCAGAAAACGCAAGGACTCTGACGGACACAGAAGGCAACGTGGCACTGAACCATGTTTTCTTCGGCTATGATCCGGAACGGACGATCATCCATGATTTGTCCATGCGGGCGGACGCGGGAAAACTGACGGCGATCGTAGGTCCCACGGGTGCCGGAAAAACCACGATCATCAACCTGCTGATGCGTTTCTATGACGTGGACAGCGGCAGCGTGACCGTGGACGGACAGGACGTGCGGGAGCTGACGCGCAGAAGCCTGCGGGCCGCCTATGCCATGGTGCTGCAGGACACCTGGGTGTTCCGGGGAACGATTTTTGACAACATTGCCTACGGCAAGGAGAATGCCACGATGGACGAAGTGGTGGCCGCGGCGAAAGCGGCCCACATCCATCCGTTTATCATGCGGCTGCCGGAAGGCTACCAGACGGTGATCAGCGAGGACGGCGGCAACATTTCGAAGGGGCAGAAACAGCTGCTGACCATTGCCCGGGCGATGCTGTACGATTCCAGCATGCTGATCCTGGATGAGGCTACCTCCAACGTGGATACCTCCACGGAACGGGAAATCCAGCGGGCTATGCGGGAACTGATGAAGGGACGGACCTGTTTTGTGATTGCCCATCGACTTTCCACGATCCGGAACGCGGACAATATCCTGGTGGTCAATCAGGGAGATGTTGTGGAACAAGGGACGCACGATGAACTGATGCGGGCGCGGGGGTTCTATTACCGCCTGTACCGGGCTCAGTTTGAATAAAAAAAGAGCTTGACATGTCGTCTCCAGTAAGATATAGTGATCACAATTAAATGAGAAAGGAGGTTCTTTGTATGGTCAACTTTGCAAATACCGGACGGCTTACAGCAACCGGAACTACAGTTAAAAATATCCGCATCGGCAATATGCCCGATCATACGAAGAGCCTGATGAAATAAATCTCCGGCACACTTCTGATATGAGCGGCCGCTTGTCCGTACGGATAAGCGGCTTTTTGCTGCGCAAAAAAGAATAAAGGAGGCGAAAGGGATGAGCAGTTCTGCGCACGGAAAAACCCCGGCAACCAAAGAAAAAATAAAACAGGGAGCCGGCGAATAGCCGGCCGGGAGGGAATGATGTTTTTTCCGGAACAGATGAACCCGGACGACCGGTTCCATGACTGTACAGTCAGGATGGGACAGGTTCAGATCCGGCTGTCCGCCAATGAACGGAAAGAGCCGGATCGTACCGGAATCCTGGGCAGGAACGCCTGCCAAACCCTTCAACAGGGGAAAAAATAACGAAGAAAGGAGATCAGAAACAATGATTTTATGGAATATCTTTTTTACACAGACACAAGAATGCACAAATAATCAGGTACTGGAACAGATGAACCGGTATACTGTCCACACAAATGAAAAAACAGATGAGCAGCGCGGGAAGAGGTATCTCAGTACCCGAAGGAAGCCGCGCCGTAAAAGGAAGGAACCATTATGGATAAGAATATGCAGATATATGAGATGGTTGCCGGGGGGATGGATACCGCCAGTTTCAGGCAGCCCGGCATGGCGGACAGTGCGATCCGCCGGAACACCGAACCCTGTTATGTGACGTACGGCGGTGAAACTTTTTACATCGGAAATGAAGGAAAGCCGCCTGTGAACAGGAAGGTTCGACGGCACTTTTTCAGCCGGATATTCCGGCACAGGAACAATAAGGAGAAAAATGCTTGGAAGGAAGTTATCGCGTAACACAGGTCCACAGGGACCGGTACCAGGTGAAAAACGGAACGGAAGAACTGTACTGCGTACTGACAGGCAGCCTGCGTTACCGGGAGGAATATCCGGTAGCAGGCGACTTTGTGGAGATCACAGTCAATCCTTACGGTGACAGCCTGATCCGGTCCATCCTGCCCCGGCGGACGGCTTTTTTCCGTCCGGACCGGGGCGGCCACGCGGACGGATTTGCCAAGAACCTGCAGATCCAGCCGTTGGTGGCGAACATTGATTATGTCTTTATCATTACCTCTCTGAATCACGATTTCAGCCTGAACCGGATCGCGCGGTATGCCTCCATGGCCACGGCCGGAGGTGCCGTGCCGGTGGCTGTACTGACTAAAGCAGATCAGAGCCCGAATGCGGAAGAGATGGAGAAAAAAGTGTCTGAACTGAGCAGCCAGCTACGGGTGGCGGCAGTCAGCGCCTATACCGGATTCGGGCTGGAACGCCTGCAGGAATATTTTACGCCCGGAACAACCATTGCCCTGCTGGGGTCTTCCGGCGCGGGCAAATCCACCCTGATCAATACGCTGGCAGGGCGGGAGATCATGCAAACCGGCGGGATCCGGGAGGATGACTCCAAGGGACGGCATACGACCACTCACCGGGAGATGATCGAAATCAACGGCGTATTCTTTATCGATACACCCGGGCTGCGGGAACTGGGCATGATCGGCGCGGAGGAAGGGATCAGCGGAACATTTTCCGATATAGCCGACCTGATCAGCCAGTGCGCTTTTTCTGACTGCACCCATGGCAATGAGCCGGGCTGCATGATCCGCAGGGCACTGGAGAACGGCTCCCTGACTTCCGAAAGATGGGAAACGTATCTCCGGATTGAGCGGGAGAACAGAAGGAACAAAATCATCAAAAACGAAATGATGATGAACATTGCCATGAACCGCCGCAAAATGAAGGAGCAGCGAAAAGGACGATGAAACAAAAAAGAGTACCCCGCGGGCGGGATACTCCTGTGTCCGGTGAAGATCAATCCTGCAGGGCGAGCTCGGCAGCCCGGACAGCATGGATCTCCGTTGTATCGAAAACCGGCAGGACTGAATTTTCCTGCTGAACCAGCAGGCCGATCTCCGTGCAGCCGAGGATGACAGCTTCAGCCCCCTGCTCCTTCAGTCCGGCAATGATCTGACTGAAACGGATACGGGATTCTTCTTTGATGATACCCAGACACAGCTCCTTGTAGATGACGCTGTTAATGGTTTCCACACCTGCCGCGTCCGGAATGAGGACTTCAAAACCGCGGTCAATGAGGCGGGATTTGTAGAAATCCTGGGTCATAGTGTACCTGGTTCCAAGCAGGGCGACCTTCCGGATGCCGACAGTTTCCAGCCGGTCGGCTGTGGCATCCGCGATATGGACAACGGGAACAGAGATCTTTGCCTGAATCTGCGGAGCTACCTTGTGCATGGTGTTGGTGCAGATGACGATGAAGTCCGCGCCGGCGGATTCCAGCTTTACAGCCGCGTTTCCGAGGATTTCAGCGCTTCTGTCCCACTCGCTGTTTGCCTGGCAGGCTTCGATTTCAGCAAATTCGACGCTGTAGAGGATGATCCGGGCAGAGTGCAGGCCGCCAAGACTTTCACTGATCTTTTCGTTGATGATCCTGTAGTAGGGAATGGTGCTTTCCCAGCTCATTCCGCCGATTAATCCGATTGTTTTCATGATTGATTTCTCCGATTTGTGATGTTGGGTTATGCCAGAATTCTGGTTGGAATCCGCAGCTCCGCAAGGCCGCGGCAGATCACGCTGGCCGGATCCCCGTAAAGCGTGTCGGGAGGAAGACGCTTCAGGGCGCAGATCAGTTCCTCCTGACCGGGCAGCAGATCCGGAGCGTAGAAAGCACCGTAATCGCGGTTGCCGGGAGCACGGGAAATCTTTCCGGCTGCGGCAGCGATGTCGATGGTATCCAGGTCTCCCAGACAGGCTGTTTCGGCTCCGGTATTACCCATGTAAAGCAGCCGGTCCTGATGAACAGACAGATACAGTTCCTCCTGCTTTTGGGCGAAGAGATCCTGCAGGAAAAGCCCCTGCTCCAGCTGTTCCGCCATGGCGGCTGGAGTGGATTTTTCCGCGTTGCACAGGCATTCAGAGGGCTTCTGTCCCCACAGCTCCAGCCGGCCGGAAAGAGCCTGCAGGTCTGCCAGGGAGGCACGATACGGTTCGTATTCCGGCATGCTGGCATGCGGGGTATAGTTGGGAACGGCAAAGAAAATGAAATCCGGCCGGAGTTGGTCCAGCGTCCTGCTGATCCAGCCGGCGTCCTCCGGAAAGAAGCGGTTCATCATCAGGGAAACGCTGAGCTCCGCACCGCAGGATTTCAGGAATTCCGCGGCTTTGACCGAGGCCTCACAGGCGCCCTCCCGGCGGACGATTTCATCATGATGTTCCGGACTGCCGTGAAGGGTAATGCCGAAATCCTTATAACCGCAATCCAGGTAAGCCCGGACGGCGGCTTCCTTATCCGGACGGCGCAGAAGGGCGATGCCGGTGGTCATGCCGTGGTGAAAGTGAGCAATGTGTTTCACAGAGGCTGCAGCGCGGATAATGGCAGCAATATCCGGATGATTGAAGGGCTCATTATCCATGGTAAAGCTGGCAGGGATCGGCAGAGCAGTACCCAGTTCATCCAGCCGGGCGATACACCGCAGAGCGTCTGGAAGCGGAATGCTCCGCCCGGGACCGCCGTTGACATAGCAGTGCCTGCAGCGCGTATTGCAGCCGGAAATGATCAGATCAAAATTGATATCCATTGCGAACTCCTGTATCAGGTCTTCCGGATCGGCCTGCCGACATGCATCTCACGGCGCCAGGCCGGCGCTTCTCCGTCGTCTCCCCAGTATTCATCCATTTCAATGATTTTTCCGTCTGATATTCTGAGAAAAGAGACGACGTGGAAGGAAACGCTGTGATCCGGCGGAAACACACGACCGGCCAGAATGACCGTATCGCCGCTTTCCATGAAGCGTTCGATTTCACCGGTCCAGTCATTGGGATAATCGCAGTTCACCCGGACGTATTCCGCAACCGTGAACTGCTCGTTGGAGCAATGCCAGCGGATGACGGCATCCTCCCGGAACCAGGAAGGCAGACGTTCCTGGTTCTGGGAAAGAACGTCCTGCCAGAAAGTTTTGTAATCCATGATGTGTCCTTTACTCATGCCTGTCTGGTATTGATCCAGACCAGGAAACGTTCGTCAGTCTGTTCCGCAATCGCGCCGCCGTTGGCCAGCGCGACAGCCAGGGAGGCCCGGTTGTCCAGATGAATGGTGACCAGCACTTTGTCGATTCCCATTTCATCCGCTTTGCGGAGCAGCAGCTTCAGGAGCTCTTTGCCATAGCCTTTGCCGCGGTACTGCGGCGCAATGCCGTAACCGATATGTCCGCCCGCCTTCCGAAGGGCGTCGGTCAGGAAATGCCTCAGCTTGCCAAAGCCGACAGGTACTCCGTCCGCGTACAGCCAGTAGGTCGTAGCGGGGACTTTCCAGCCGTCAACGATGCCGTCCAGTTCGGACTCCTGCTGCTTTTTCACCAGCCAGTCCTGATACGCTTCATAGGTCAGGCCGTTGACATTGTTCTGCAGGCCGTTCTCCTCCAGGGGAATATCCTGCAGCATCTGATAGACATCCTTTCCGTCACCGACGGAAAGCTTTCTGAGTTCCAGCATGAGGTTTATACTCCTTTTTCAGACCGGCCGGAAGCTGTCTTTTTCCACGGCATCATACAGATCACGCTGCATTCTGCCTTCAAAGTAAGCTTTCAGCTCCAGGTTCCGGTTCCATTTTTCCTGATCATACATTCTGTAACGCCGCTTTACATCCGACATCCGGTCTACAATATCCATGACGCCTTCCGCGCCGGAAATGGCGTCGCACAGCTGGATCAGGGAATCGTAATCATCCGGGACAGTTTCCGCCAACTTTGTACAGATCAGGTCAGTTTCTTCTTCTGATGTATCCCGGTTCCCAACATAATCATCGATTTTCATCCCGTTGAAGGAATGGGTCAGGCAGATCCGGGCAGCGTCCGGATAATCCAGGCTCATCATATAGGTATACCCGTCGGAGACATGACCCAGATGCCTGACACCGAACTTCCGGCCGATATCGTGCAGCAAACCGAGTACATAGGCTTTTTCCGGGCAGAGACCGGCATACAGGGCGATCTTTTCCGCACAATGGGCGGCGGTCCTGCTGTGGTTTCCCCAGGGACCGGGATTGCATTGTTCCGCTTCAGCCAGAAGCTTCTCTGCTTCCGCACGGTCAGGATACCGGCCTTTTCCGGGATTGGCGATCCGGACGTAGTAATGTTCCTCATCCTGTCCGACAATCCGGCCGCCGTTTTTGAGCATGATCCGCAGGGAGGCCGGGTTGCTGATGAGCACCCGCAGATAAATTTCCTCCTCCGGCACAATGCGGTGCGCCTCTTCCAGGGTCATGTGCAGGCCTTCGGTTCCGTATCCCTTCCCCCGGAAAGGTTTGCCGATGAACTGGCCGATATGGCCGGCACCGGTACGAAGGGACTCGCACAGGTAATGGCGGATCCGGAACTGGCCGACGATGGTATCATCATCCCAGAGGAAGAAGAAAGTTTCCGGCACATATCCTTCCGGAAGTCCTTTTCCTTCAGAAAAGGCGATCATTTCAGGCAGGGCCTTTTCCGCGAAATCCTCCCGGGAAACGTTATGCCAGGCGTTTGTCAGGCCGTTTTCATCCTCAGGCATATCCCGGACAAACAACCATTCCTTCTCCAGGTCTTCCAGGCAGGCTTTTTTCAGGTATATCACAGGCTTGCTCCTTTGCTTTCAGAACGGCCGGGAGGCCGGGATTTGCCGGGCCGGTCATGTGCTCAGCTCCATGCGGGTTATTAGAGCGTATCATACCATAAACTGCGGGGAAAGAACAGGCAGCAGACGGAAAGATTTCTTTTCAATCCTGCCGGTTACCGGTATAATAAAACAATCCGGGAAGGAGTGTCCCCAAAATGATTATTGAGGAAATCAGGGCGGAGCTGAGCCGCCTGCAGGATACGAAATACAGGGAGATGCAGGTCCGGATCATTCCGACTGTCAAACCGGAAAGCATCATCGGCGTGCGGACCCCCGAACTGCGGCAGATGGCGAAACAGTATGCGCAGGACGCAGACATTGATGTGTTCCTGAATGACCTGCCGCACCGGTATTTTGAGGAAAACCAGCTGCACGCGTTTATCCTCTCCGGAATGAAGGATTATGCGCAGTGCCTTCGGGAACTGAACCGGTTTCTGCCCTGTGTGGACAATTGGGCTACCTGTGACCAGATGTCGCCGAAGGTGTTCCGGAAACACCGGAAGGAACTTCCGGACAGTATCCGGGAATGGATCGGATCAGGGGAAACCTATACCATCCGCTTCGGAATCGGCATGCTGATGGAGCATTACCTGGATGAGGATTATGATCCGGTATATCCTGAAATGGCGGCGGCCGTCCGATCCGGGGAATACTATGTAAACATGATGACCGCCTGGTATTTTGCCACGGCGCTGGCAAAGCAATATGACGCGGTTCTGCCTTATATTGAAAACCGCCGGCTGGATGACTGGACGCACAACAAGGCTATCCAGAAAGCCATTGAGAGCTACCGGATCACACCGGAGCAGAAAGCTTATCTGAAGACGCTGAAAACAACGAGGAAATCAAAATGATCAGGCTTGAACAAATCACCGGAAAAAATATATGGGACATCCTGAAGCTTGAGGTCGGTGAGGACCAGAAAAACTTCGTGGCACCGAATGATAGGAGCATTATCGAGGCATATGTCGCGATCACCCGGAACGGACAGGCATTTCCCTTCGGCATCTATGACGGGGAAACGCCTGTCGGCTTCTGCATGATCGGGTTCGGCGCGGACGACGACTGGGAGGACGCACCGGCCATAGCGGAAGGAAACTACAATCTGTGGCGCTTTATGATCGACAAACGTTACCAGGGCAGGGGATACGGCCGGGAAGCGATGAAAAGGATTATGGAATTTATCGCAACGGAACCCTGCGGTCCCGCAGGATACTGCTGGCTTTCCTATGAACCGGAGAACACGAAGGCAAAAGCCCTGTACGAATCTTTCGGTTTCCGGGAAACCGGGGAATTCGACGGCGATGAAGCCATTGCCGTGCTGAAACTGGAACAGAAGGACAGGAACGCCCTGACAGATCTGTTTGTGAAATGTGCGCGGGAGATCCTGAAGGAGAACCTGCTGGGCGTTTATCTTCACGGCTCCGCCGTGATGGGCTGCTATCAGCCGCAGAAGAGCGACCTGGACTTCCTTGTGGTTGTCAGGGAAAACATGACGGACACGGATAAGCGGGTCTTCCTGGACAGCGTTATCATGCTGGACGCGGCAGGGCCTGCCAAGGGTATTGAGATGAGCATTGTGACCCGGGACGTATGCGATCCGTTTGTGTATCCGACGCCGTTTATCCTGCATTATTCCAGAATGCATACGGCATGGTATCGGAGGGATCCGGAAGATTATATCCGGAAAATGAACGGGACGGACCGGGATCTGGCGGCTCACTTCACCGTGATCCGGGACAGGGGACAGTGTCTGTACGGCCTGCCGGTCCCGGAAGTGTTCGGTGAAGTACCGGAGGAAGATTACCTGGACGCCCTGTGGGAGGATATCAGCGGCGCGGAGGAAGAGATCACGGAGAATCCGATGTACCTGATTCTGAATCTGGCGCGGGTGCTGGCCTACCTGAAGGGGAAAAAGGTCCTGTCCAAGAAGGAAGGCGGGGAATGGAGCCTTGCAGCCCTGCCGGAAGAATACCACGTACTGCTCCGGTCTGCACTGAAGGAATACGCGGAGGGGATCAACGAACAGTATGACCCGGAGACGGCAAAACGCTATGCGGTTTACATGCTGGACCAGATCCGGGCGGAAAGAGAACGACTTTAAGGAGTTTGCTCATGATCTATTATCAGGATAAAGAGCTTGTGATCCGCGACATGGAAGAAGCGGACGGAACGGTTTTTGTGGAGGAATTTACTGCCCAGGGATGGCATCCGAGCCTTGATTATTACCAGAAGAGGATGCAGGAACGGGCGGAGGGAAAATGTGCAGCCCTGACAGCGGAATACCAGGGAAAGCAGGCCGGCTATGTATACCTGTTTCTGGTTGCGGAGGAGGGGCCGTTTGCGGGAAAGGGCTGGCCGATCATTGTTGATTTCAATGTGCTGAAAAAGTACCAGCGAAAGGGAATCGGCGGACGGCTGATGGACGCGGCGGAACAGATCGCCGGTCAATACGCGGATACGGTCTGCCTGGGCGTCGGCCTGTGTGAAGCCTACGGAAGCGCCCAGCGGATGTATGTGAAGCGCGGGTATATTCCGGACGGTTCCGGGGTCTGGTACCAGGACAGACAATGTGTGCAGTACGAAACGGTCTGCACTGTGGACGATGATCTGGTTCTGTTCCTGTACAAGAAACTGCAGGAAGAATGCTCCGGGAAAGAAAACTGAGGAGGTGAACCGGAATGGCGGAAGGAGCAGAACAATATGAACGCATTCCGGCCGCTGTTGCGGCGGTGATCGGCAACCGCAGGGGGAAGCTGGACGGGCTGGGAAAATCCGGTGCGCAGGTGGTGCTTTTTGAGGATTATGTGCTGAAAATCCGGCCGGAAAATGACTGGGACACAGAGGATACAAAAATCCTGCGGTGGCTGGAAGGAAAAGTACCGGCTCCGCGGGTGGCAGCCCATGCAGTACAGGACGGACAGGACTGGCTGCTGATGACTCGGGTCCGGGGCTGGGAACTGTGCAAACCGGAAATTATGAACCGGCCGACGCTGCTGCTGGACTGCATGGCGGAGGCGCTGCATACCCTGTGGGCGATTCCCGCGGCAGACTGCCCCTTTGAGCGGACCGTGGCGGATAATCTGGCGCATGCGGAAGCGACGATCCTGGCCGGGAAATTTGACACTTCGGACTGTGAGCCGGAAACTTTCGGACCGGGCGGGTTTAAAGATCCGAAAGCGCTGCTGGACTGGCTGAAGGAAAACCTGCCGCCGCAGGATCGGGTGGTCACGCACGGAGACTTCTGCCTGCCGAATCTGTTCACGGACGGAAAACATTTTTCCGGGTTTATCGACGTGGGAAAAGCGGGAGCCGGTGACCGCTGGGCAGATCTGGCGCTGGGCTGGCGCAGCCTGAAACACAACAGCGACGGACATTACGGAAAAGTATATCCGGACATCAACCCGGACGACCTGTTCCGGGCGGCAGGGGTCGAAAAAGACGAAGAGAAGCTGCGGTACTATATCCTGCTGGATGAACTGAACTGACAGGTCAAAATAATACCCGCCGGGCATGCCGGCGGGTATCTCTTTATCCGGATGATGGAAGCCTGCCTTACTTTGGACAGGAAAAGGATGATTATTCAGCTTTCTGCTGTTTTCGGTATTCATCACGCAGCAGTGACAGGTGCCTGATGATATCCGGATTCCAGTGAATCAGTACAGGAAGCTTTTTGCAGGGAAATTCATCACATAATCCGCAGAACTGCACGCCGTGATCCCGGACGCAGGCATGAACCTTGCACCGGCCGGAGGCAGCCCATTCGGGCACCCGGCCGTCAGATTCGATACAGCCGGGGCAGCGGCCGTCGGCCTTTTTCGCACAGCCGGTACAGCACTCACCGCAGGCAGTGATCAGGGTAAAATCAGTCATCGTCAGTTCTCCTGTATCGTATCGGACGGCTCTGCCGGCAGCGTGCAGTCGTTCACTTTTGCCAGGCGCTGTACCGCTTTGTCAATCTGCCCGGACAGCTTTTTGGTCCGGCGGACGCCGGACTCCAGCCAGATATTCTGCACAGTGAGAATATTGCTTTTCCGGTCAGCCTTCGGTTCAATCCTGCCGACGAAACGGTCTCCGCAGATCATGGGAAGCACATAATAACCGTATTTGCGTTTGACCGCAGGCGTATAGATCTCCCAGGAATACTGAAAGCCCCAGACGGCTTCGATCAGTTTGCGATCCCAGAGCATGGGATCAAGCGGAGCCAGAAATTCCAGCCTGGACCGGGTATCGGCCTGTCCGGCTATAACGGACTCCAGCAGGGGAAGATCCTCCCGGAGCATATACAGCGGGAAACGGATGCCTTCCACCTGAACGGAGGAAATACTGCCGTTTTTTTCAAGACGGTCAAAAGAGGCGTTCCGCTGCTCCGTGGTCATGCTGATGCCCAGCCAGGCGGTTGAATTGCGGTTCCAGAGCAGGCCGACTGCCCCGATCCTGCGGCAGATACGCCAGTCCGTGAAGGCTTCCTCATCCCGGCAGGGATTCGGGGCACGGAGCAGATCGGCAGGAAAGTATTTTACAGCTAGGTCATAATATTTCCGTGAACCGGTCTTATGGTGGATCAGCAGGATTCCGTCCGTATACAGCTGTTCCAGCACAGAACGGGCAGCCAGGGAGTCTTTTTCCCAGTGACCGCTCCAGTGCATGGAGGAATGCCAGAAGAGGCTTCCTTCAATGGGCAGGGTATCGCTGCTGACGGGGCCGTGTTTCCGGATATAGGCGATCGCCTGCTCCTCCAGTTCGGGAATGCCGGGAAATTCTGTCCATGGGCAACGCTCCTTTCCCGGTAACCGGAAAAGTAAGGCCAGTCCTCCCTTGGCCAGATAGACAGTTCCTTGTCGGAATAATCCACCAGCAGACGGTCCCGGTACAACAGGTCGTTCAGCATCTTTCTGCGAAAACCTTTGACGCGGGACTGAAGGGTCAGCTCCGCGTTCCTGCCGCAGACATCCACGGGATCAAACTGAATACAGCCGGCCTGGCGGACAAACTGATACGCGCCGTCCTTCCGGATGAAACGGTAGTCTCCCAGCAGGCCCTGCTTCAGCAGGATGAACTGCCTGGCCTGGTTTTTTGTAACGGTCAGCATAGGCATCCTCAGCCGCAGTATGCGACGGCGTCCGCCTGGAAGTGCAGGCCGTCCGGCCCGCCGACGTGGGTAAATTCAGTCTGGATGGATTTGCGGGCGGGATATTTGCCCTTGAAACGTTCTTTGATGACTTTTTCCATGACGGGGATATTGAACACATCCCGGAAGAGGCAGTCCATCTGAACCACGTTTTCCAGGGTAAGCCCGAAGAGGGCGAGGCGCTCTTCCATCTGGTCGAAAGCACCGTTGATCTGCTCCTCCACAGTACCGCCGATATTCCCGACGCAATAGCTTAAAAAGCAGTAATCGCCGGCCTTAATGATGCCGGAATGAGCCCAGCCTTCACTGATATCTTTTCGGATGATTTCACTCATGGTAACCAATATTTCCTTTCGGTTTTTTACGGAACATATTCGCGAATAACGGCCAAAGTTATTTTACTATGAGGCGGAAAAGAAGAAAAGCGAACAAACAGATTTTTGGATGAATATCAGGAAAAACGGGACAGGAAAAAGCCTCCGGGAACGAATGCTTCCGGAGGCTTTTCAGGGACGCAGGCCGGTCAGACAGCTCCGCTGCCTTTCAGGACGGCAGCCCGGGCTTCAATGCTTTTCTGAAACTGTTCATCCGTATAGGACGGATCACGGACGGACTGCCAGACTTCACAGGGCATGCGGTCACAGGAGGCACAGGTTGCGTAACGGTGCTTATTGACGCAGCAGGCATAGATGGCACAGGGCTTCCCCGGGGCACAGTGGAAGACTTTTCCGCAGGCTTCATTACAGCCGGTGCACAGGTTTCCGTGCAGGGGACAGGCGGAACAGTCGGTTCCGCAGACAGAAAGTCCGAGGATTTCACGCTGCTTTGCCTTGCTGAAATCCTTCAGCACCAGCTGATAAGAGCGGTCCAGCCAGCGCATCAGCAGGTCATCCGGAATATTCCCGTCGGCTTTGACGGAGTTCCAGTGCTGTTTGTTGCTGTAGTACCCGGGAATGATATCCTCATACTGCTTCCGCATCAGTTCGCCTTCCAGCGGCTCCAGCTTGAAGTTGATATAGTAAGGCTTGTCGTTATCATCCAGCAGGATGGCGGCGAACATCTTTCCTCCGATGTGATACCGGATCCAGTTCCATTCCGGCTGAAGATCCTTTGTAACGCCGCGCCTGGCCATCAGGTATTCGTCAATCCAGGGATATTTCATGGGCGGTCTCTCCTTTCTGATGAAGGAAGCATAGCATGACAAACATGACATCAGCATGTCATGTCCGGTGTGCTTTGCGTATTTTTTCTCCAATCTGTTTCAGTTCCTCCCGCAGTTCGGGCGGTTCCAGCAGTTCAGCCTCCCCCTGAAAGGACAGGATCCAGCTGAGCAGATGATCCCGGTCTGCAAACCCTGCAGAGAAAAGGCAGTCCCCTTCCGGCGTCAGCTCATAACAGCCAGAGCCGTATTCCTCCACCAGACGCCATCTGAATTTCGGACTGATCCGGACAACAGCATGATACCTGTCCGGAAACGCGCGTTCACTGAGCAGATCCGGCATTCCCATGGGCCGCGGGGAAAAGGATTCGCCGGTCTGCAGGGATTCCATCCGATCCAGCTTGAAGAGCCGGGGCGCGTTCTTTTCCCGGCACCAGCCCCAGAGATACCAGCTGCTCCACTCAAAAACCAGCAGGGCAGGTTCCACGATCCGGTCGCTTTCCCCGTTCGGGGAAAGGTAATGAAATGAGACAAGGCGGTTCTGCTCAATGGCGGTGTGAATCAATCCGATTTTCTCCGACAGGGAAGACTTATGCCAGGAGGCAAGGTCGATCAGGATATGCTGGTCAACCGGAAGAACCTCAGACGCGCCGGGGCAGATTTTTTCCATCAGCTGTCTGTACCGGCTGTTTCCGCTGACGCTGTCCAGGCCCCTGAGACCGGAAAGGATTGCCTGCATTTCCCGGGAAGTCAGGACGGTGCGGTCCATCCGGAATCCATCCATGATCCGGATTCCACCGCCGGCTCCCTGACGCGTCACAACGGGAATGCCCGCCCGGTTCAGCGCTTCAATGTCCCGGTTGACGGTACGGCGGGAAACCTCAAAACGTTTTGCCAATTCAGGCGCGGTGACCTGCTCCCGGTTCAGCAGAACGGACAGGATGGCGATCAGACGATCAAGTTTCATGAATGTAATTCCTCAAACAAGACAGAATAATGACATGTTTATACGGAAATCATATCAGAAAGAACCGTCTTTCGTCAAAACAGCCTGTGCAGGGACCGGAGGGAAAATCTGAGGGAACTGAACAAAAAAGCACCGGAATATTTCCGGTGCGCTGCGGGAAACGATCCGCAGGGAATTTCAGGCTTTGAGGAAATCATCCCGTTTCGGCGTGAAGACATCCAGCAGGACGCCCTTTTCCAGACAAACGGTTCCGTGAACCAGTCCGGAAGGAACCACAATGGAGTCGCCGGGATTCAGGATGACGGATTCATCTTCCACACTGTAGCGGAAGGAACCGGACAGAACATAGCTCAGCTGGGTGTGGGGATGCGTATGAGGCGCGCCTTCCGAACCAGTTTCGAAGCTGACTTCCACAGCCATGAGGGAATCGTCATAGGAGAGAATCCGCCGGTCCGTTCCGCCTCCGAGCGGGATTACTTTGGTATCCTGGTGATGCTGTACAATGCCTTTCATATGATCCTCCTGATTTTAACGGCACTTTTCAGCGCCGAGATGTTTTTTCATAAAATCCCAAAGCTCCTCATCCGGAACGCTCGCCTGGCCGCCGGGAAGCAGGAAGGCTTTCTGAGGGGTGACGTAAAGGTAAATGCAGTTCTTTTTCCGGAAGGCCTGGCAGGCTGAAGACCAGGACAGGTCCTGAGAGGCTTCCTTTTTCTGATTGTTTTCGATGTGGATTCCAGCCTCGCTGAGGGTCAGGGTGTAGACGCTGCGGGCGGGCTTCAGTCCGGCGCGGACCGCGTGCATATTTACCTGGCTGAGAAAAGTGCCGATATACACCAGGGGCAGGCCGATACCCACGGCCAGCAGTACGGCGGCAATCATGCCGGACTGCTCCTTCCGGGTGAGGAGCGCGATGACCGCAAAGACGATGAGAATGGCGGAAAATACCGCGGGACGAACCCACTTTTTCCGCAGGATCAGCATGTCGAAACGCGCGAAACGCCGGAAGGTCTTCTCATCCAGCTTTACAGGAATGGAAATGGTTTTGGCTGCTTCCAAGGTTCTGTTCCTCACTTTCCCGTGGGGGTGATTTTACGGCTGCCCGCTTTTGAACGGCCGGCCAGCTCACTGGGTGACATCTCATAATACTGCCGGAAGGCGCGGAAGAAGGCGCTGTAATCCGTAAATCCGCTGGAATACCCTGCCTGCTGGACGCTGTAGCCCTGGCGGATCAGCTCCCGGGCGTTTTCCAGACGCTTCCTGCGGATGTAATCTCCGGGCGTCATCCCGATGATCCGCTTGAACTGCCGGGTCATGGTGTTTTTGTCCAGAAAGAAACGCTGGGCCAGACTGCTGACGCTCATGGGTTCCCGGTAATGGGCGTTGATGTATTCATGAACTTTCATGATTTCCCCGTACCGCGTTCCGGGATCCTCCTGCGGCTTTGTCCGCTGGTTCAGGACCCGGCTGATATGGATCAGGAGCTGGGAAAGAATCAGATGGCAGAGGTACTGGCTGTCCGCGTCCGCCCGGTTCTTTTCATACAGCAGGGAGTAGAGCAGGTTCAGGATGATATGATAAGTCTTTTCCTCCGGAACAATCAAGTGCTGATCCTGCAGGTTGGTCCCCATGGTGCCCAGGGTCTTGGGCAGAAAAATGGACAGGGAGGAGACAAACTGGGGATTGAGCCAGAGCACGATCCGCTCGATGTCCCGGGGCGGCCCCTGCAGTTCCGGCCAGTGCGTTTCCCCCGGAGGGACCAGGATCAGGTTGCCGGGGTGAAGATCATACTGACTGCTTTCCACATGGTAAGTATAGCTATCGGAAAGCAGGCAGTAAAGCTCATAAAAATCATGCCGGTGGGGCGGCACGCCGAAGGTTGCGGCATCGCAGTAGTGGTAAACTTCGATGTCGTTTCTGCTCATCTCTTGCAGTATATTGAAGGCAGAGATATAGGCACCATCCACAGCAGCCACTTCTTTCAACAATATTTCTACAAGCATTATACATAAAATGATGTTTTTTGCAATATTATATGTATTTTCAACCATGTACAAAATGGAAGGGATATGATTAAATATTGCCATCAGAAGGATGAGATCATCCTCAATTAAATAAGGAGGCATTTTCCATGAAGAAACTGCTTGGTATCCTGCTGGCCCTGGCTCTGCTGCTGGGCTGCACTGCCGCTTTTGCGGATCCGATTACCCTGACCTATGCTGAAGTGAACCCTGTTCCCGCGACCCTGGAAGAGAACAACGAAAGCGGCTCCGTCGTCAGCGACGTGGCCTGGGCTTTCAAAACCAAACTGGAAGAACTGTCCAACGGCGAAATCCTGGTTGACCTCCAGGGCGGCGGCGTCATGGGACCGGAAAAAGACGTCCTGGCCAACATCCTGGGCGGCGACACCTCTGTGGATATCGTCCGGATCTCTGCTTTCGCCCTGAACCAGTACGGCGCCAAGAAGAGCGTGTTCCTGACCCTGCCCTACGTGTTCAGCAGTGAAGAACATTACTGGAAGTTCACGAAGAGCGACCTGGCCAAGGAAATGCTGGCTGAAGCCAAGGAAGTAGGCCAGCCCTGGACCGGCCTGGCCTACGGTGAGGAAGGCTTCCGTCACTTCTTCTCCAAGGTGGACATCAAGACCATCGACGACCTGAAGGGCCTGAAGATCCGCGTGTCTGATGACCCGATCATGACCGGCCTGCTGCAGGGCCTGGGCGCTGCTTTCACTCCCGTCTCCTTCACCGAACTGTACAGCGCGCTGCAGACCGGTGTTGTGGACTGCGCTGAACAGCCCATCACCAACTACCTGTCCAACTCCTTCCAGGAAGTTGCTCCCTACATGCTTCGTGACGGCCACACCCTGGGCACCATCGAGCTGATCGCCACCGACTCCTGCTTCGACAAGCTGTCTGATGACCAGAAAGCGCTGGTTCAGCAGGCTGCTGATTACGCGATGGCTGAGTGCGAGAAGTCCGTTATCGCCCGCCAGGAAGCTGCTTATAACAAGCTGGTTGAAATGGGCTGCACTGTGAACGAAGTCGAAGACAAGACCGTTTGGCAGGAAGCCACCAAGGCTGTTCTGGAAGCGAACATCGCCGGCATGGAAGATATCTACGAAGCGATCGTAGCGCTGCAGTAATGACCTGATAAGACGACCGGACAAAAACCCGTTGGGGGTGCAGGGCCCAACCCCTGCGCCCCCGATTCGTCTTTTTGATGACAGTCCCTTTTTCCTTCCACACATGATACCAAGGAGGCTTCCGGATGCCAACTATATTTAAGAAGCTGGAGAAGATCAAGCCCGTCTATGACTGGACGTACAAGATCATGCTCTTTATCTGCAAACTGCTTCTGATCGGAGACATCATCATTACCTCTGTTACAGTAGCAGGCCGCTATTTCCCCTTCTTTACGGCTCCGCACTGGGGTGAGGAAATGGTCCTGACCCTGATGGTCTACATGGCGGTGCTCTCCGCCACGCTGGCGATCCGTAAGCGCAGCCATATCCGCATGACGGCTTTTGACAAATATCTGCCGAAGAAGGTGCTGCTGGTTATGGACCTGCTGGCGGATATCGCGGTGATGGCCCTGGGCGTGATCCTGCTGGTTGAAGGACTGGACGTGATCAAACCCACCGGCAACATCGCCAAATTCGCGAAGTATTCGTCCCTGCCGAACCTGAGCCAGATCTGGATGTATCTGCCCGTTGCCATTGCCGGCGCGAGCATGATCATCTTCGAGATTGAGCAGGTGTTCCTCCGTATCGAGGAATTCTTTAAACCCAAGACTGAACAGAAGGAGGCGCAGGCATAATGGACGCTGAAACCTTATCGACAATCATCCTGCTCGGCAGTTTCCTGCTGATGGTATTCCTGCGTTTCCCGATTGCCTACTCCGTAGGTATTTCCACCGTACTGTGCCTGATTTCCATGGGCCAGAAACTGAGCGTCCTGCCGATGCAGATGGTGCGCGGCGTATGGTCCTTCAGCCTGATGGCGGTACCGTTCTTTATTACGATGGGAGTGCTGATGGGCTCCGGAGGCATATCGGAGAAGCTGATCGCACTGGCCAATTCTCTGGTGGGCTGGATGCGCGGCGGCCTGGCGATGGTAAACATCGTGGCTTCCTACTTCTTCGGAGGCATTTCCGGTTCCGCTGCCGCGGATACGGCGTCCCTGGGTTCCATCCTGATTCCCATGATGGTGGATGAAGGATATGACGTGGACTTCTCTACGGCTGTGACCATCACTTCCTCCTGCGAGGGACTGCTGGTTCCGCCCAGTCATAACATGGTTATTTACGCCACCACAGCCGGCGGTATCTCGGTCGGCGCGCTGTTTATGGCAGGCTATCTGCCCGGCGCTCTGCTGGCAATCGCCCTGATGGTGGGATCCTATATCATTTCCGTGAAGCGGAATTATCCCAAGGGAGAAAAATTCTCCATCAAGAATTTTGTCAAACAGCTGGGCAAGAGCATCTGGGCCCTGCTGGCAGTGCTGATTGTGGTTGTCGGCGTTGTGGGCGGCGTGTTCACCGCCACCGAATCCGCCGCTATCGCGGTTCTCTACTCCCTGTTCGTTTCTGTGTTCATCTACAAGGGACTGACCTGGAAGGGCGTATGGAAGAGCTTTGAAAACTGTATCGATACGCTGGCTATCGTGCTGATCCTGATTGCCATGAGCGGTGCGTTCGGATACTGCCTGACCAACCTGCATGTTCCCGCCAAGGCAGCCGCGCTGATTACCAGTATTTCCAGCAGCCCCATTGTTACCGCGCTGCTGCTGAACGTGATCCTGCTGGTGCTGGGCATGATCATGGATATGGCGCCGATCATTCTGATCGCAACGCCGATCCTGCTGCCCGTGGCTACGTCCATCGGTATCAGCGCGATCCAGTTCGGTATCATGGTGGTTCTGAACTGCGGCATCGGACTGCTGACGCCGCCTGTGGGCGCAGTGCTGTTCATCGGGTCCGCCGTGGCGAAGCGTCCTATGGAAAAGGTGGTGCGCGCCACCATGCCGTTCTACCTCTGCATGATTGTCGCACTGATCCTGATCACATTTATTCCCCAGATCAGCCTCTGGCTGCCGCAACTGTTCGGATACGCAGTCTGATCAATCATTTATTCCGCGGGTGCCCGGAAAAGTCCGGGCGCCCGTGTTATTGGAGGATATGAAACAATGAAAATGACATTCCGCTGGTATGGAAGCCAGTCCGACCCGATTCCGCTGAAGTATATCAAACAGATTCCCGGTATGACCGGCCTGATGGGCCTGCTGGAAAAGCCTGCCGGCGTGGACTGGCCGGAGGATGAGTTTGCTGCGCTCAAAAAGGAAGTCAACGAAGCCGGACTTGAAATTGAGGTCATCGAGTCGGTGAACGTTCATGAGGACATCAAGACCGGCCTGGGACGGCGGGATGAGTACATAGCCAACTACATCTCCACGATCCGCATGCTGGCCAGGCACGGCGTGAAGGTGATCATTTATAACTTCATGCCTGTATTCGACTGGCTGCGCACGGATCTGGCCCGGGTGATCCCGGAGGACGGCAGCAATAGCCTGTATTTTGACGAAAAGGATCTGGGAGACATGGGTCCCCTGGAAATCGTCCGCCGGACAGCGGCCGGCAGCAAGGGATTCTCCCTGCCCGGCTGGGAGCCGGAACGGCTGGCACTGCTGGAAACGACCCTGAAGCAGTATGAAGGAATGACCCCGGACGGCCTGCGGAAGAACTTCAAGTACTTCCTGGACGCGGTAATTCCGGTATGCGAGGAAGTCGGTGTGCGCATGGCCTGCCATCCGGACGATCCGGCGTGGCCGATTTTCGGCCTGCCCCGGATTACCCACAGCATAGAGGATTTTGACAAGATGGTGCAGCTGCATGACAGCCCCGCCAATACCCTGTGCCTGTGCACCGGCTCCCTGGGCTCCAATCCGGACAACGATATTCCGGCCGCGATCCGCCACTTCGGCAAAATGGACCGGATCGGCGCCATGCACGTCCGGAACGTCAAATACCTGGGTTACCATCATTTCCGGGAGGCGTCCCACCTGTCCTCCACCGGCGACCTGGACGTTTACGAGATCATGAAGGCCATTCATGAGACCTGCCCGGATACATACATCCGGCCGGACCATGGACGCATGATCTGGGATGAGCAGGGCAGACCCGGTTACGGTCTGTATGACCGCGCGCTGGGTGTGGCATACCTGAACGGCCTGTGGGAAGCACTTGAGAAGAATGAAAAATGAAGAATGAAGAATTATAACTGAAAGCGGAAAGACGGGGAATGAATATGAGGGTGAGTTTAGAGAATTTAAAGGATCGTGCCGGATGGGAGAAGGCGGGCGTCCGCCTGCCGGCGTTTGATGTGCGCGCCATGCGCGAGAAGACGGAAGAAGCGCCTCTGTGGGTGCACTTCGGCGCGGGAAACATTTTCCGTGCCTTTATTGCCGTGCTTCAGCAGCGGCTGCTGGACGCCGGTCTGTCCGACAGGGGAATCATCGCGGCGGATACCTTTGACGTGGACAATATCCGGATGATTTACGGCGGATATGACAACCTGACGCTGAGCGTGACCCTGAATGCGGACGCAACCATCGACAAGGAGATCGTAGCGTCTGTTTCGGAAGCGGTTGTCGCGCAGCCTGCGGAACAGGCGGATTACGCCCGGCTGCTGCGGGCTTTTGCCGCTCCCTCCCTGCAGATGATCAGCTTTACGATTACCGAAAAGGGCTATGCCCTGCGGCAGATTGACGGCAATTATCAGAAGGTTGTGGCAGAAGACCTGAAGAACGGACCGGAAACCCCCCGTCATGCCATGACCATTGTAACGGCGCTGCTGTATCACCGCTACCAGAACGGAAAGGCACCGCTGGCTGTGGTGAGCATGGACAACTGCAGCCATAACGGAGAAAAACTGCAGAACAGTATCCTGGAGGTTGCCCGCGCCTGGCAGGTGGAGGGCTTTGTGTCGAAGGATTTTGTCCGGTGGCTGTCTGATGAAAGCCAGGTTTCCTTCCCCTGGAGCATGATCGACAAGATTACGCCCCGGCCCGCGCCTGAGGTTCAGCGGATGCTGGAGGAAGCGGGCATCGAGGCGGTAGCCCCCCTGGAAACGCCCCGCGGCACTTTCGTGGCACCTTTCGTAAACGCTGAAAAGGCCCAGTACCTGGTAGTGGAGGATAAGTTCCCCAACGGACGTCCGCCGCTGGAAAAGGCCGGTGTGTATTTTACGGACCGGGAGACAGTGAACAAGACGGAGCGGATGAAGGTGACAACCTGCCTGAACCCGCTGCACACCGCCCTGGCGGTTTACGGCTGCCTGCTGGGCTATACCCTGATCCGCGATGAGATGAAGGATGAGGATCTGGTGCGCCTGATCCGCCGACTGGGTTACCAGGAAGGACTGCCGGTGGTGACGGATCCCGGCATCCTGAGCCCCAAAGCCTTTATTGACGAAGTAGTGGAGGAACGGCTGCCCAATCCTTTTATGCCGGACGCTCCGCAGCGTATTGCCACGGATACCTCCCAGAAGGTGGGCATCCGCTTCGGTGAAACAATCAAGAGTTATCTGGCGGATAACCGATCCATGGATCAGCTGGTGGCTCTGCCCCTGGCCATTGCCGGATGGTTCCGGTATCTGCTGGGCGTGGACGACGCGGGCAATGCCATGCCTCTGTCCGGGGATCCGCTGCTGGATGAACTTCGCGCCATGCTGGCAGGAATCGAACTGGGCAAGCCGGAAACCTGCGGGGACAAGCTGAAGCCGATCCTGTCCAATCCCATGATCTTCGGCAGCGATCTGACCCGCTGCGCACTGGGAGAAAGAATTACCGGATATTTACTGGAGGAGATCCAGGGCCCCGGTGCTGTACGCAGCACATTGAAGAAATACCTGAACGACTGAGAGCTTGAATGATCCGCACAGGAGGATACTGAAATGGCACAGTTGAATTATCGGGTGCTGGAGGAAGCCGGATATAAGGGATTTATTCTGGCCAAAGCACCGGAAAAGGTCATGCAGTTCGGCGAGGGAAATTTCCTTCGTGCTTTCGTTGACAATTTCTTTGATATCGCGAACGAGAAAGGGATCTTCAACGGCAAGGTGGTGCTGGTTCAGCCTATTGCCCAGGGCCTGACGGAGCTGATCAACCAGCAGGAAGGCCTGTATACCCTTTATCTCCGCGGGAGTGAAAACGGGCAGAAGGTTGACCAGAAACGGGTGATTTCCGCAGTCAGCCGGTGCATCAACCCCTACGGGGACTGGGAAAAGGTGCTGGAGCTGGCCCGGAGCAAGGACCTTGAGATTATCGTTTCCAACACCACTGAGGCCGGTATTGTCCATGACACGGAAAGCGGCTTTGACCAGGTGCCGCCGGTATCCTTCCCGGCCAAACTGACCCGGGTACTGTATGAACGGTTTGCTGCGGGACTGCCGGGTATTATCATGCTCAGCTGCGAGCTGATCGACAACAACGGCAAAGAGCTGCTGAAGTGCGTCAACCAGTATATTGATGACTGGAAGCTGAGCGAGGATTTCCGGCGCTGGGTAAACGAGGAAAATGTCTTCTGCTCCACCCTGGTGGACCGGATTGTGCCCGGACGAATCCGGGATCCGAAGGAAACGGAAGCGCTCAATGCGCAGAACGGATACGAGGATCCGCTGTCTGACGTGGGCGAGGTTTTCGGTATCTGGGTCATTGAAGGCCCGCAGGAACTGGAGGACCGTCTTCCCTTCAAAAAAGCCGGGGTGCCTGTGATTGTGGTGCCGGATGTGACGCCCTATAAGAAAAGAAAGGTCCGCATCCTGAACGGCGCCCATACAGGTTTTGTGCCCGGCGCGTACCTGGCGGGTTTTGACATTGTCCGGGATTGCATGCACGATGATACCGTGCGCGGATACATGAACCGGATGCTGTATGAGGAAGTGATTCCGACCCTGCCGCTGGATAAAAAGGACCTGGAGGATTTTGCCCGGGCAGTGCAGGACCGGTTCAACAATCCTTTCGTCAACCATGAACTGATGAGCATCAGCCTGAACAGCACCAGCAAATGGCGGGCGCGGAACATGCCCACCTTCCTGGATTATGTGAAGGAAAAAGGGACGCTGCCTCCCTGCCTGACCACCAGCTTTGCCGCGTACATCGCGTTCTATACCAGCGATGTGCAGCGCCTGACGGAACAGGGACTGATCTGCCGCCGGCCGAAGGGAAACGAGTATACTGTAAGCGATGACCGGTATGTGCTGGAGTTCTATTACAGTCACCGGAATGACGCTCCGGAGGAACTGGTGCACGCGGTCATGACTAACACCGATATGTGGGGACAGGATCTGACTGAAGTGCCCGGCTTTGAGGCGGAAACGGTCCGGATTCTGAAAACCATCCGCGGGGACGGCGCGTTGAGGGCATTCGGTGAATGCCTGAAATAAATGCATAATGTACAATGCATAATGCATCATTAAATTCAGAATTCAGAATTAGGGATTCAGAATTGTTACTTCCTGTTTCATGGCGATATTTGGCATGGAGGAAGACATGAACGAGATGGTTCGCATTCATCCGGCGGATATGGTGGCGGTGGCGCTGAAACCGCTGAAGGCCGGAGAAACGGTATCCTACGGATCCGGGCAGATCACCCTGAAGGAGGATCTGCCGATGGGCCATAAGGCGGCGCTGCGGGAAATCCGGAAAGGGGAGGCCGTGATCAAATACGGTTATCCCATCGGAGAAGCGACGGCAGATATTCCGGCGGGAGGACATGTTCATGTCCAAAACCTGCATACACTGCTGTCCGGCGAAAAGGAATATGACTGGCATCCCGTTTATCCGCAGCAGGAGAAAACGGAACCGGTATCCTTTATGGGCTATGCCCGGGAAAAGGGAAAACCCGGCATCCGGAATGAGCTGTGGATTCTGCCTACCGTCGGCTGCGTGAATGACGTGGCAAAAGCCCTGGCCCGGGAAGCGCAGAAGCTGGCCGGCGGCACGGTGGAAGGCGTGTATGCCTTTCCGCATCCCTACGGCTGCAGCCAGCTGGGGGACGACCAGGACAATACCCGGAAAGCATTGGCAGCACTGGCTACCCATCCCAACGCGGGCGGAGTGCTGCTGCTGGGGCTGGGCTGTGAAAACAGCGGAATCGAGCAGATTAAACCCTATATGGGGGATTATGACGCAAGCCGGGTCCGGTTCCTGGTCTGCCAGGAATGCGAGGATGAACAGGAAGACGGAATGGCGCTGCTGGAGGAACTGGCAGAGCGTATGCGCGGAGACAAACGGGTGCCCTGCCCGGCGGATCAGCTGACCGTGGGTCTCAAGTGCGGCGGATCGGACGGACTGAGCGGCATTACGGCGAATCCGACCATCGGCGTATTCAGCGACCGGCTGACCGCCATGGGCGGAACCACGATCCTGACGGAGGTGCCGGAGATGTTCGGCGCCGAGACGATCCTGATGAACCGGTGCGGGAACGAGGAACTGTTCCGGAAAACCGTGAGCCTGATCAACGACTTTAAGGCGTACTTTGAAAGCTATCATATGCCGGTGTATGAAAACCCCTCTCCGGGCAACAAAGCCGGCGGCATTACGACCCTGGAGGATAAAGCCCTGGGCTGTACCCAGAAGAGCGGCAGCTCTCCGGTGACGGGAGTGCTGGCATACGGGGAACATGCGGAAAACGCCGGGCTGAACCTGCTTTCTGCGCCGGGAAATGACCTGGTGGCCTCCACTGCCCTGGCTGTTTCCGGAGCGCAGATGGTGCTGTTCTCCACGGGAAGAGGGACTCCCTTCGGATGTCCGGTACCGACGGTGAAGATCGCTTCCAATACGCCGCTGGCTGAGAAGAAACGGAACTGGATCGATTTTGACGCCGGACGGCTGCTGGCGGGTATGACACTGGACGAACTGGGAGAAGAACTGCTGGAAACGGTGATCCGGACAGCCTCCGGGGAAAAGACCAAAGGTGAGGAAAACGGATTCCATGATCTGGCAATCTTTAAAAAGGGAATAACGCTTTGATTTGAAAATCTTCAGATTTTCAAATCAAAGCAATGAAGAATGAAGAATGAAAAATGAAGAATTGAGAAAGTAATTCCAGATTAATCATTCATTATACTGACGGATATGTTGAGGGGGAGAAATTCGATGACAGAAATGATGAAAAAACTGCAGAAGATCGGTATTGTGCCGGTGGTGGTTCTGGACAGTGCGGAGGACGCGCTGCCGCTGGCCGAACGGCTGATGGCGGGCGGACTGCCCTGCGCGGAAGTGACCTTCCGGACCGCGGCGGCCGAGGAATCCATCCGGAGAATGGCCAAAGCCTTCCCGGAAATGATCATCGGCGCGGGAACGGTGTTGACCACGGAACAGGCGGACCGCGCGATTGACGCGGGTGCCACGTTTATTGTCAGCCCCGGATTTAACCCGAAAGTGACAGAGCATGTGCTGAAAAAGGGCGTTCCGATGACTCCCGGCGTATGCACCCCGACGGAAATCGAGGCGGCGCTGCAGTTTGACCTGGACGTGCTGAAGTTCTTCCCGGCGGAGCCGGCGGGCGGTCTGAAGATGATCAAGGCGCTGGCGGCACCCTATGTGGGACTGAACTTCATGCCCACCGGCGGCATCAACGCCGCGAATGTGCGGGATTACCTGGCTTATAACCGGATTGTCGCCTGTGGCGGAAGCTGGATGGTAAGCGGCAAACTGGTGAAGGAAGGCCAGTTTGATGAAATTGAGAAGCTCGTGCGGGAAGCCGCGCAAATTGTGAAAGAAATCAGGGGGTAATAAACCATGGACCTTAATCTGAAATCTGCTGAAGAGTGCCGCTATGACGCGGTATCCCTGGGAGAAATCATGCTGCGCCTGGATCCCGGCGAAGGCCGGATCCGTACCGCACGGGAATTCAAAGCATGGGAAGGCGGCGGTGAATACAACGTGGTCCGGGGCCTGCACAAGTGCTTTGGCCTGAGGACCGGCGTGATGACCGCTTTCGCGGACAATGAAGTCGGCAAGCTGCTGAAGGATCTGATTGAACAGGGCGGCGTGGATACCAGCCTGATCTGCTGGAAAAAAACGGACGGTATCGGCCGCATCTGCCGGAACGGCCTCAACTTCACAGAACGCGGCTTTGGTATCCGGGGCGCTGTGGGCTGCTCTGACCGCGCCAATACCGCCATCTCCAAGGCTACGCCGGAAGACTTTGATTTCGACTACATTTTCGGCAAACTGGGCGTCCGGTGGCTGCATACCGGCGGAATCTACGCGGCTCTGTCCGAACAGAGCTGCGAGACCGTGATCGCTGCCTGCAAGACCGCGAAGAAATACGGCACCCTGGTTTCCTATGACCTGAATTACCGGCCCTCCATGTGGTCCGCCATCGGCGGCCTGGAAAAAGCCCGCGAGGTCAACCGGGAAGTCGCCAAATACGTGGACGTGATGATCGGCAACGAGGAGGATTTCACCGCCTGCCTGGGTCTTGAAATCGAAGGAAACGACGCCAATCTGAAGGAACTGAACCTGGACGGCTATTACAAGATGATCGCGGAGGCAGCCAAACAGTATCCCAACTTCAAGGCCATCGCCACCACGCTGCGGACAGTGAAGACCGCCACGGTGAACGACTGGAAGGCGATCTGCTGGGCGGACGGCAAAGTCTATATGTCGAAAGCCTATGACAACCTGGAGATCCTGGACCGGGTCGGCGGCGGCGATTCCTTCGCTTCCGGACTGGTCTACGGCCTGATGACCACAGGCGATCCTGAGCTGGCCGTGAATTACGGTGCGGCCCACGGCGCGCTGGCAATGACCACTCCCGGCGATACCAGCATGGCCAGCAGGGAAGAAGTGGAATCCATCATGAAGAACGGCAGTGCGAGAGTGAAAAGGTAATTCACAATTCATAATTCATAATTCACAATTATATGTTGTGTGCGCTTATGCAGAAAGGAAATGTAAATGAAGATGTTCCTGGACAAAGATTTTCTGCTGAATACGGAAGCAGCGAAAAGGCTGTATCATGAAGCGGCGGAAGGACAGCCGATCATTGACTATCACTGCCACCTGAATCCCAGGGAAATCTGGGAGGATATCCGGTATGAGAACATCACCCAGGTCTGGCTGGGCGGGGATCACTACAAGTGGCGCCTGATGCGGTCTGCCGGGGTGCCGGAGAAATACATCACCGGCGACGCTTCCGACAGGGAAAAGTTTGACAAGTTCGCGGAGGTTGTGGGCAAGGCGGTCGGCAACCCCCTGTATCACTGGAGCCACCTGGAGCTGCGCCGCTTCTTCGGCTATGAGGGCATCCTGAACAAGGAAACCGCCGGAGAAGTGTGGGAACTGGCCAACGCGAAGCTGCAGAGCGAAGGGTATTCCGCCCGGGGTCTGATCATGATGAGCAATGTGGATACCATCTGCACCACGGACGATCCGGCGGATACGCTGGAATGGCATGAAAAGCTGGCGGGGGACAAGAGCTTCCCGGTGACGGTGCTGCCGGCCTGGCGTCCTGACAAAGCCATGAACCTGGAAAAGACAACCTGGCCGGAATACATCGCGCAGCTGGAAAAGGCGGCGGGAGTGAAAATCAATTCCTTTGCCGACCTGAAAAAAGCTCTGCATGTAAGGCTGGACTTCTTCGCGGCTCACGGCTGCAAGCTGAGCGACCACGGACTGAATTATGTGATGTACGCGCCTGCGGACGAGCAGGAGATCGAGCAGATCTTCAGGGACCGGGTGGAAGGAAAACTGCCGGACGCCGAAGCGGAAGCAAAGTTCAAGTGCGCTTTCATGACGGCCATGGCGGCGGAATACCGGGAACGCGGCTGGGTGATGCAGCTGCACTACGGCTGCCGCCGGGACAACAATCCCGTGACCTTCCGGGCGATGGGACCGGATACAGGCTTTGACTGTGTGGACAACACTGCCCCCAGCACGGAGACCGCGGCTTTCCTCGGCGCACTGGAGGAGGCGGGGGCACTGCCCAAGACGATCCTGTACAGCCTGAACACCAATGACAACGCGGCAATTGACACCATCCTGGGCTGCTTCCAGAACGATGAGGCCGTAGGCAAAATTCAGCACGGTTCCGCCTGGTGGTTCAATGATCACTTTGACGGAATGACCGAACAGCTGAAGAGCCTGGGAGCGCTGGGTTACCTGGCCGGCTTTGTGGGCATGCTGACGGACAGCCGCAGCTTCCTGAGCTATCCCCGGCATGAGTATTTCCGCCGTATCCTGTGCCGCATCCTGGGCGAATGGGTGGAGGAAGGCTTCTATCCGGAAGATTTCAATACCCTGAAGGAGATTGTAAAGGATATCAGCTTCAGGAACGCGGAAAAGTACTTCGCGTTTGAGAAAAAGAATGGATAATAAGTGAGTCCCGGCCGGACGGGTCGGACACACAGATCCCGGATCCTGTAAAGAATCCGGGATCTTTCTTTCGGAAGAGAGGCCGCGGTTCGGGGGAAAACGCCCCGATTTGCCAGAAAGAGGACGGATGCCTTATAATATACAATATGACAGGACGGCAATCAGATGACAAAAGGACCATAACCCGGGAGGTGACGAACGTGAAGCGAGTGCTTTCCATAGTACTGATCCTGCTGGTGCTGTGCGGAGCAGCCGCGCAGGCAACCGAGCCGGACGGCTATGTGGCAACGGGCGGACGAATCACGGATCAGCAGATTTACTCCGGCGCATGGCAGCAGGCATATATGCAGATCCTGAACGGTCATTCCGCGGCAATTCATGCCTACCAGGCCCGGACAATTGAATACTATATTGACGATTATACGGTGCAGGTTCCCTGCAAACCGGCGGCCCTGACGGATATGACCGGGGACGGGATTCCGGAACTGATCTTTATGGAGCAGGCGAACGAGGAACGGGGCGATCTGTATATTTACTCCACGGACGGAAAAGCCACCAGGTGCGTTCTGTATGTGCCGGGTATTACGCGCATCGGCTACGATGACGCGGGAATGAATTTTGATATCTACCTGTCTTCTGCGAACGGCGGAACGCTGGTGCTGGAATACGATGAGTATGAGTGGCCCTGGATCCTGCAGCTGACGCGGAACGCGTTCGGCCAGTATACGCTGCTGAATTACCTGCGGGCGGAATACGATAATTCCAACGAGACAAACGACCGGTTCTGGCACAACGGCAGCCTGATCGGCTACAGTGATTTTGCGGCCAAACTCCAGACAATGCGGGTCGGAAGAACAATGACGCTTTCCACCTACACGGTAAACGATGTCAGCCGGTACGGATTTTCGCTGGACTGGGAGGGCGCCGCGGCGATCCTGAACGGAAGCGGGACTTCCGGAATTGCAAAGCCCGAAATCAAAAAGGACGGGGTGATGGGCCTGACCATAGATAAGCTGGCGACCCGGACCGGCCCGGGAACCCAGTATGAGGGCGGCGGCACCTACAGCGTTAAGAATCAGTGGATTAAAGTGCTGTCCAGGGCCTGGGACAAGCGGAACAAAATCTGGTGGGTCAAGTGCGAAATTCCCTATCACGGGGAAATCCGGGTGCTGTGGACCGGGTGGAAGCGGTTTGACCATACGACCATTTCCCTGGATGACCTGCCGGTGGAAACCTTTGACTGAATCCATCCTGACAGCCGTACAAAACGAACCGCGGCGGAGCGTATACTCCGCCGCGGTTTTTCTGTAATTATTATACCTGAAAACTGACCGAATTTCCAGTCTTGTATTTTGGAGCCTGTTTCCCTATACTGACGGCACTTCCCGCGGAAGGTAGGGCTGATATGAAGTATATGCATTTCAAAGCGTCCTGTTCCTATACGGCGCTGGCTGCAATGATGGAATATCACGGGATCGATACGGAAGATTACCGGATCGTGCTGGAGATGAAACTGCCGTGGCTGTTTGCCAGAGAAGGCGGGTCATTTGTTTCAGGACCCATGCTGCAGGGCGCGAAATGGTTTGATCTGTGGCTGGCGCCCCGGGGATACAGGATGGAAGAAGAACGGGTTTCCCGGGATAAACTCTGCGTTTTTCTCCGCGGGCACATCCCGGCGATGGTTGGAATCCGGACGGACTCCGGAAAACATGCTGTTGTGTTTACGGGATATGACGGAGCGTACCACTTTATTAACCCTGTCCGTGAAGGCAGCGCCGAACCTGACCGGCTTTCACTGAAGGAGGAGGAATTGCTTTGCCGGACGGAAGAAGAGGCGACCGTGGGGAGGGTCGCCGCCGCGGAACCGGAAGAACGGGAAATTCTTCCGCTTCTGCAAACGTCCGTCCGGGTGATCCGGGAAAACTGTGCCGCCATTAGCGCTTTCGCAGCAGCGAAACATGATCCGGATGACTATGACGCGGTGACAGACAGCCTGTTCCGGCCGCTGCTGCTGGACGGGATCAGCATGCTGGAGCTGGCAGGGGAAACCACCCTGGCAGCAGAATTCGCAGATCTACAGCGGCAGTTCCTGAACTTTATGCGGGGAACCAGAAGGCAGGCTTTGCAGGAAACGTTTTCCACGGACAGACTGCGCGAACTGACGGAACGGTATGTGTTTCTGATTGAACGGCAGATCCGGGAGGAAAGACAAAAAAGGCGCGGACGCGCGGAAAGAACGGAGGATTTGTTTTGAAGCAGGAAGAGGTCTTTTATCACGGCAGTGTGATCGGGAATCTGGATACCATCCTGGCCAACGCGAAATCCCATGCAGACGGGAGCCGGGTGGCCTACTTTACAACGGACCGGGTCTACGCCCTGGTCTGCTGCAGAAGCCGGGAGGAAAACCTGGTGACCATGGGACTGCGGGAAGACGGGAAACTGCATTATTTTGAACGCTTTCCCGATCAGATGAAGGTCATGTATGAGGGAAAGGAAGGCTTTCTTTATCAGCCGGCTGTTTTGCCGGATCTGCAAAATACAAAAGGGCACATCTGGGAAAGCCACACAGATGTGCCCGTTATCCTGCGGGAACATGTCCGGAACGTTTATCCGGAAATCCTCCGGGAGGAGACTGCCGGAAACGTGGTGATCCATCGCTACGATGAAATCGACCCGGAGGAACAGAAAACGATGGCCAACTATGTCCGGGATCATCTGAATGATCCGGACCATGCAGCCATCCGGGATTTTGAATACAAGCATTTTTCCCCGCTGTGGGACTGAACGGAGACTGCCTGCGGAGAGAATCCCTGCTTACAGATCCCGGCCGATGACTTCCCACTGGCGCAGGGCGGGAAAGGCGGAGGGATCGTCGCTTTTGATCAGCCGTTCCAGACGGAGCCAGCGGACGGTCCGGTTTCCCAGATCAATCCACTGGCGGTCTCCGGTTTTCCGCAGGTCAAAGGACAGTTCGGTCCCGTCCGACAGGACGGCATGGCCGGCGGTCCAGTAGGCGTCATGCGGGAAATCGGCCCGCAGGGTCAGGGCCATTTTTTCGGCGATGACCGGACGGCCCAGGTCTAGCAGGCACCAGGCGTCTTCCCGGGCACCGATGCCCCAGCTCTGGAACGGCCACTCCCCGTGGAAAGTATTCAGACGAAGACCGTCAATCACATTCCGGGCGCAGAAACAGGCCTCATTCCTGGTTTCCACATTGGCGGTGCAGTGAGGATAAAAATCCGTATCTCCCCGCAGGTCCGCAGGGTTGCAGGAGAGCACGCGGAAACGGGCAAGGTCATCCGCTGAAAGGGCTTTCGCGGAGATGATGTGGCGCGGGGCGTCAAACAGGCCGGGCGCATAGGCCAGGCGGTGCTCCCCGGCAGGAACGACCCAGGTCATGGTTCCCTCCGGAAGGTAAACCTCCCCGGAAGGCAGGGACTGATCCATCTGCACCCGGAGATTCCGGGCGCCGGAAATCAGGATCACGTCTCCCGGCTGATAGACACGGTCCACGGAAAGAAGCACTTCCTCCGGATGGGCGGCGGAGGCCAGAACGGTGCCGTCGGCGGACCGGACAAGAACAGTAATCATAAGACGGATTCCTCCTGAATCAGAATTTGCGGAAACCCAGCTGCGCACCGCAGCTTTCCCGGACAACCAGGGTAGCTTCCCGGATCATGGCAAAGGAACGGGAAGAAGATTCCCGGGCCAGGAGCAGTTCCCGGACGGCGCTCTGGGCCATTTCCTCCGGGTGGAGATCCACAGAGGTGAGGGACGGGTCTGTATAGGCGCAGAAGAACTGGTTGTCGCAGCCGATGATGGCCATATCCTGCGGGAGGGACAGACCCATTTTTTTCAGTTGCTTCATCACACCGAGGGCAACCAGATCGTTGAAGGTGACAATGGCAGTGGGCCAGCGGCTGCGATCCAGACCGGACAGCATCCGGAGGACAGCCCGCTCACCGCTTTCCATATCATAGCCGGCATCCACGTGATAGGCAGGATCATCCGGCAGATCCATCTGGCGGAGCTGTTCCAGGAAGCCGATGCCCCGGCGGGAGGTATCCTTGCTGTGCATGGAGCCGCCAAGGAAGGCAATACGCCGGTGACCCAGCGTATGCAGATGGCGTACGGGCAGGCGGGAGCAGTTGACCAGATCGCTCTGGATGCAGATACATTCCAGGGAAACGTCCGGCGGGCAGATGGTAGCAACCGGCATATAACGGCCGAGCTTCTGCAGGGCGCTGTTCAGGTCGCCCCGGTCTGCGGACCAGATGCTTCCCGCAAACAGAACGCCGTCCATGCGGCAGCGGAGCAGTTCACTGACAATTTCAGGAGAGATGGCCTGGTTTTCCATGGTCTGGAAGAGGCGGACGCTGCATCCGCTTTTTTCGGCTTCCCAGTAGGCCGCGTCAAAGATCCGGTTGAAATACAGGTTGGATACCACGGGGAGTACCACGGCCAGGGTGCGGCTGCCGCCGCCCTCCAGGTTCTGGGCGGAGACGCTGGGCGTATAAGCATGGGCATCGATGATCTGCTGCACCTTCAGACGGGTTGCTTCCTTTACATGCGGATCCCGGCGGACAACGCGGGTGACCGTGGCGGTGGAAACGCCGGCCTCCCGGGCAATATCATAGATCGTAGCTTTTCGGTTCATGGCAGTCTCTCTCCTGACGGGTCTTTTTCTGCGGATACTATAGCACGGCGGAAGGAAAAAAACAAGAGAAAATGTTACCGGTAACATATAATTTGTCTGAATTCAGTGGGAAAACTTTTGGAGAAATACTTGACAAAAAGGGTTGTAAACCATAGAATAAAGACAAATTCAGGGAAAGACGCGGCAATACGGCACAGGAACATGCAATCAATGGACCTTCCGTCGTGTAACCGGTAACATTTCCCGGACAAATGCTATAGAGGAGGAACCATCCATGAAGAAAATCCTGTCTGTGCTGCTGGCTGCGGTGATGATGATTTCACTGCTGGCGGTACCCGCCCTGGCTGAAGACCAGGTGCTGACCGTGGTGACCTGGGACGCCACCACCACCCCCTATCTGGACGCCCAGAAGAAAGCTTTTGAAGAATCCCATCCCGGCGTGACCATCGAGTATGTGGACGTTGCTTCCCAGGACTACGCTGTGAAGACCACGACCATGCTGGAAGGCGGAGACGCCAGCGACGTGTTCATGATCAAGGAAATCGACAACCTGATCAACTGGCAGGCCCAGGGCTTCGCAGCCCCGCTGGACACCACCGGATATGACATGTCCGGATTCGTCGGAACCGAGAAGAACTACGCGGTGGACGGCGTGCAGTACGCCATTCCGTTCCGCAGCGACTTCTGGGTGCTGTTCTACAACAAGGATCTGTTTGACGCTGCCGGCGTGGAACTGCCCACCAACGACATGACCTGGGATCAGTACGCCGAGCTGGCCAAGAAGCTGACCGACAAGGACAAGGGCATCTACGGAACCCACTATCACACCTGGCTGTCCGCCGTGGCGAACTGGGCGGTGTGCGACGGCGTGAACACCCTGGCAGACGGAAACTATGACGACCTGCTTTACTTCTACAAGCTGTATCAGGATCTGGAAGATTCCGGCGCCTGCATGAGCTTCGCGGACCTGAAGGCCTCCGGCCTGCATTATTCCGCGGCTTTCGCCAACGGCAATGTTGCCATGATGCCCATGGGCTACTGGTACGTTTCCACCCTGATTCAGAAGATCAACGACGGTGAATGCAGCTTCAACTGGGGCATCACCGCCGTACCGCACGCTGAAGGCGTGGCTGCCGGCTCTTCCTTCGGCAACCTGACCGGCGCGATGATCAACGCCAAGTCCGAGAAGAAGGATCTGGCCTGGGAGTACATCTCCTGGCTGGGCGGCGTGGAAGGCGCCAAGGCTACCGCTTCCGTCGGTGCCCGTCCCGCATGGGTTTCCGAAGAAGTTGCTGCCAGCATGGCTTCTGTTGAAGGCTTCCCGGCTGACGAGACCAGCAAGGGCGCGCTGCTGCCCGCCGCTGTGGCCATGGAGTGGCCGGTGGCTGAGAAGGTCGCTGACATCAAGACCATCGTGAACGAAGAACACAGCCTGATCATGGCCCGTGAAATTACCCCTGAAGAGGGCGTTGAAGAAATGAATGAACGGGTGGCTGAACTGTTCGAATAATACTGACAGTTTCTGTGATTCCCAGGCAGGGAAGGCTGCTTGCCTTCCCTGCCTTTTTCAGGACAGGGAAAGGATGCGATGACAAATGAGCCAGGCTGAAGTGAAAAAGGTCCGGTACCGGATGGGAAAACTGGAGAGGAAGAATACGCTGGTGGCGTACTCTTTTCTGGCACCGAACTTTATCGGGTTCGCGGTTTTTACCCTGGTGCCGGTGATCTGCGCGATCGCCCTGTCACTGTTTGAGTGGAACGGCGGGGATATCTCCAAGCTGAAGTTTGTGGGACTGGACAACTACGCCACGATCTTTGCCACGAAAAAGGTTGCGGAGAAGGGAATCAGCTACTTCTTTAACCGGGCAGACCTGGGTATCGCGCTGAAAAACACGGTGTACTACACCGTGGTTACCGTGCCGCTGACAATTGTCTGCGCGCTGGCGCTGGCGCTGCTGCTGAACAAGATCAGGGGAGCGGTATTCTTCCGGACCGTCTTCTTCTTCCCCTATGTTTCCTCCATGGTAGCCATCTGCGTCTGCTGGTCCTTCATGCTGATGAAGGACGGACCGGTGAACCAGATTATCATGGCGCTGGGGATCAACTTCAACAAAGGCTGGACGGCGGACAGCTCCATGGCGATCTGGTCCATTATCCTGGTCAGCGTCTGGCGGAACATGGGCTACTATATGGTGCTGTACCTTGCGGCGCTGCAGGGAATTCCGCGGGAGCTGATGGAGGCTGCCACCGTGGACGGCGCCAACAAATGGCAGCAGTTCTGGCATGTGACGCTGCCCCAGCTGAAGCCGACCACCTTCTTTGTTTCCGTGATGATGGTGATCTCCTGCTTCAAGATCTATGACGTGGTGGCCATCATGACGGACGGCGGTCCCGGCAGGGCCACCAAGATGCTGGTCACCTACATCTACGACGAGGCGTTCATCAAGGTTCGCTACGGACAGGCAAGCGCCATCTCCATGGTGCTGCTGGTGATCGTACTGCTGGTTACCATTATCCAGTTCGGTTCCGAGAAGAAATTCTCGAATGACTGAGAAAGGAGGAGCGACAACATGGAAACGGCCATTCACAGCAGGGAAATCCGGAAGGATAACCCGACCCTGCGCAGGATCCTGAGGACAGTGATCTGGATCCTGCTGATTGCCCTGGCGGCTTTCACCCTGATTCCGTTCGTATGGATGATCTCCTCCTCCCTGAAACTGGACCGGGAAGTCTTTGCCTTCCCGATGCGCTGGATTCCGGAGACCTTCCACTGGGAGAACTACTCCCTGATCTGGCAGAAGGTACCGCTGGTGACCTATTTCAAGAACACCGCGTTCATCGCGATTGTGGTGACGATCCTGCAGACGCTGACGTCCTCCTTCGCTGCCTACGCGTTCGCGAAGCTGAATTTCCGCGGGCGGGACGCGCTGTTCCTTTGCTACATCGGTACGATCGCGGTGCCGTGGCAGGCCTACATGCTGCCCCAGTTCATCATGATGCGGTCCATGGGACTGTATGACACCCTGTGGGCGATGGTGGTGCTGCAGGCGTTCTCCGCCTTCGGCGTCTTCCTGATGCGGCAGTTTTACCGTTCCATTCCCACGGAACTGTGCGAGGCGGCACGGCTGGACGGGCTGAGCGAATACGGCATCTGGGCCCGGATTATGCTGCCCCTTTCCAAGGCGGCCATCGCAACGCTGGTGATTTTCACCTTCGTCAATACCTGGAATGACTACATGGGGCCGATGATTTACCTGACAAGGGACGTCAACAAGACGGTCCAGGTCGGCCTGAGACGGTTTATCCAGGAAAACTCCAGTGACTACCACCTGATCATGGCGGCGTCCCTCTGCTCGCTGCTTCCGGTTTCGGTTGTATTCCTGTGCCTGCAGCGGTATTTTATTGAGGGTATTGCCACATCCGGACTGAAGGGATAAACAGGAAAATGTTTGCTGAGTTTTTACAGAAGCATCCCATGGAGGATTTGCTGCGGAGCGGAGCGCGGGAAATGTATCCGCCGGCGGAAAACCGAAACGCGTGGGACGCCATACCGGAGAAATACCGGCAGGAGATCCGGGAGATGGGAGACCGGTACGGGAAGATACCGTACCCGGAACGCAGCGCGTCCGGTTTCCTGGCCTTTGCCCGGACCGGAGACCGGCAGGCAGATGAAAAACCGTATTTCACCCGCCGCAGGAAGCTCTGCGCTGCGGTGCTGCTGTGCTGCGCGTTTCCGGACACGGACACGGAAGACGTGGTGAACGGGGTCTGGCATCTGTGCGAAGAAAGCAGCTGGGTGATCAGCGCCCACAACATCAATCCGATTCCCGGAGCACCGAAGGCTTCGGAATACCCGCTGCCGGATATCCGGAAACCGTATATCGACCTGTTCAGCGCCCAGACGGGAATGATCCTGGCGCTGACAGCTTCCCTGCTGGGGAAAAGGCTGGACGAGGTATCGCCGCTGATCCGGAAACGAATCCGGGAGGAAATCCGCCGGCGGATTCTTCGCCCGTTTATGGCTACAGATGATTTCTGGTGGATGGGATTCCGGCGGAAGGACCTGAATAACTGGACCCCGTGGATCCTTTCCAATATCATGGTCTGTGCCGTGCTGGACGCTATGCCCCGGCATAACCTGGCGGCGCTCCTTACCCGGGCGTGCGGAATGCTGGACCGCTACGTGGACATTCTGCCGGAGGACGGCGGCTGCGATGAAGGCGCGGGCTACTGGAATATGGCCGGCGGGGCGCTGCTGGACTGCCTGACGATCCTGGAAAGAATTACGGGCGGGCAGATGTCCTTCAGGGAAGACCATAAAATCCGGAACATCCTGCGGTTCCCGCTGACCGCGGAGCTGGGAAACGGATGGTTTGTCAATTTCGCGGACTGCGACGCCAGACCGTTCATCAGCGGGGAAAGACTGGAAACGGCAGGACGGATGCTGGAAGATCCGGCTCTGACGGCGCTGGGGACACGGATGCGCGGAACGGCCGCTGATCAGCTGAACGACGTGCCGCATCTGACCCGGGTGCTGGACCTGGTGTTCCATGCTGCGGCCGGAGAAAAGAACGAAACTGCCGGGGCAATCGGAGACAGCTGGCTGCCGGACCTGCAGGTGCGGAAGCTCCGGCGGGGTCCGTGGACCCTGGCCTGCAAGGGCGGTCATAACGGGGAAAACCATAACCATAACGACGTGGGCTCCTTCATCCTGACACAGGACGGGGAACCGGTTGTAGTGGACGCGGGAAACATGATCTATACCGCCAAAACCTTTTCTGAAGAACGCTATACGCTGTGGAACATCCAAGCCGGATGGCATAACCTGCCGATGATCGGCAGCCGGGAACAGAAGGAAGGCAGGGCACATGCCGCGCGGAACGTGATCTGCACCCCGGACGGCATGGAGCTGGAACTGCAGGACACCTATGAACAGGAAGCAGGCGTACTGCAGCTGAAACGGCGCTTTGCACTGACACCGGAGGGGTTGCGGCTGACAGATGAAGGAAAGCTGCGGACCGCGGAGGAAGTGACCTGGGTATTCCTGCTGCGGAATGAGCCAAAGTGGGAAAAAGGATCGGTCACCGCCGGGAAACTGCGGATCCGCTGCCTGGAGGAGCTGACGTTTACGGCGGAGGAAAAACCGGTAACGGACGCAAGAATGGCCCGCAACTGGCCGGGAAGCCTGTGGCGGGTCAGACTGAAGAGTAAAAAAGCGGACGTGTTCCGCATGACATTTGAGTTTTCGGCAAACGATCGGGAGGCTTAAGCAATGAACGAGGCATACCGGTCCCTGCGCACACGGCAGGAACTGAGACGGGCGGCAGCGGAAATCCTGAAGCCGCTGGTGTCCTGCATGACACCGGGAAAGGCCCGGATTTATGTCAGCCAGGGGTCTGCCCATTATGCGGAGGACGTGGCCGGGATGGAATGCTGGAGCCGGGCCTTATGGGCGCTGGTGCCGATGCTGGCGGGGAAATGCCCGGAGACAGAGGAACTCTGGCCGCTGTGGCTGGAAGGAATGATCCACGGAACCGATCCGGACCATGAGGAATACTGGGGAGAGATTCGTCCTTTTGACCAGCGGATGGTGGAAATGGCGGTGATCGGCTGCGGACTGTGCTTCGCGCCGGAACACTTCTGGAATCCGCTGAACGAGGAACAGCGGAAGCACCTGTATGACTGGCTGAACCAGATCAACCTGTATGATATGCCGAAAAACAACTGGCGTTTTTTCCGGATCCTGGTGAATATCGGCTTCCGGAAAAACGGACTACCGGTGGATGAAGTCCGGATGCAGGAAGATATGGACCTGATGGAAAGCCACTATACAGCGGACGGCTGGTATTTTGATTATCCGACCAAGCGGGACTACTATACGCTGTGGGGATTCCATTTTTACAGCCTGCTGTACGCGGCGGTGATGGACCGGGAGGATCCGGAACGGTGCGCACGGATCCGGGAAAGGGCGGCGCTGATTGCTCCCCGGTTTGCCTGCTGGTTTGACCGGGAGGGAAGAGGACTGCCCTACGGACGCAGCCTGACCTACCGTTTCTGCCAAAGCTCCTTCTGGGCAGCCATGGCTTTCACGGGAGTGGAATGCGGGGAACTGAGCGCCGGACAGATGAAACACCTGCTGCTGAACAATCTGCGGTTCTGGCTGAGACGACCGATCTTTGACCGGGGCGGGGCGCTGACGGTGGGGTACGGTTATCCCAACCTGTGCGCGGCGGAAGGATACAACGCGCAGGGCTCTCCCTACTGGGCCCTGAAAACTTTCTGGGTTCTGGCTCTGCCGGAAGACCATCCCTTCTGGCAGGCGGCGGAGGAGGAATATCTGCCGCCGGAACGCTTCCTGGATCCCCAGGTGCGGCTGCTGCTGACCCGCGATCCGGAAAACCGGCAGGTGGTGGCCTATACGGCGGGCAACCATGCCTGGGAGCATATGCACGAGGATGAGAAATACGAAAAGTTCGCGTATTCCACGCAGTTCGCGTTTTCGGTGGCTAAGGAGGAATCCGCGCTGAACCGCGGCGCGTATGACAGCATGCTGGCGGTCCGGGCGGAAGGCCGGGACCTGTGGCATGTGCGCAGCGGCTGTGAACAATACCGGCTGGAGGAAGACCGGATATCCTTTACCTGGTCCCCGATGAACGGCGTGATGATTGATACGGTGATTGCGCCCGCAGGACAATGGCATGTGCGGAAGCATGTGATCCGTACGGAAACCGCCCTTGAGGCGGCGGAAGGGGCGTTTTCCGTTCCCAGAGACTGGGCGGGTGCCAGGCCCTGTGACCGGATCAGCACGGCAGCGGAAGCGGACGAAGGACGGGCAACAGCCGCCGGCGAACGGGGAACGAGCGCCATTTACGCCCTGGAGGGTTATACGGGCGGTGAGGTTATCCAGACCGAGCCCAATACAAACCTGATGGAACCGCGGTGTGTGCTGCCGACGCTGCACAGCCGGATGGAACCTGGAGAACACAGACTCGTATGCGCGGTATTCGCTGACGCAGGGGACAATCTGCCTGACAGGATACCGGAGGAGGTAAGAAAGCTTGCAGGATCGTTATGAAGCAGCGCTGAACAGGATTGCCGGAAAATACCGGAAAACCGCGGAAAAAGCCGCTGAAGCCGGGATCCTTCCATACCAGAGCGCGAAGGGCGAATGGATCGCCAGTCCCTATGACGGAAACAGCTGGTGGACCGGCGGATTCTGGCCGGGACTGATGTGGCAGCTGTGGGTTCTGACGGAGGACGGTTTCTTCCGGCAGGAAGCGTGCCGGGCCGAAAAACTGCTGACGGAGGAATTCCGCAGCTACCGCCTGCTGAACCATGATGTGGGATTCATGTACCTGCTGTCCTGCGGCGCGGACGCAAAGCTGACGGGGAACCAGCAGGCGGAAACGGATCTGCTGCACGCGGCGTCCCTGCTGATGGGCCGGTTCAATCCAACCGGGTTTATCCGGGCATGGAACGAGCCGGAACGGACGGGATTTGCCATCATCGACTGTATGATGAACCTGGCGCTGCTGTACCGTGCCAGCCGGGATACACAGGATCCGCGGTTCAGGCTGGTGGCAAAAGCCCATGCAGACACGACGCTGAGGGAATTCCTGCGGGAAGACGGATCTGTGAGCCATATCATTGAGTTTGATCCGGAAACCGGGAAACGGATCCGGGAACACGCGGGACAGGGCTATGCCCTCGGGACCCAGTGGAGCCGCGGACAGGCCTGGGGCCTGTACGGGTTCGCGCTGGCATACCGCCACCTGGGAGAAAAACGGTACCTGGAAGCGGCGAAAAAAATCGCGGGGAATTTCGTTTCCCGCATCCGGCCGGACGGGCTGACCGACTGTGACTTCTGCCAGCCGGCGGGGGAGGAACGGATTGACAATATTGCCGGCGCGATCGCGGCCTGCGGCCTGCAGGAGCTGGCGGTGCTGACCGGAGAAGAGAACTGGAAACACCATGCCGGAAAGCTGACGGACGGACTGCTGGAATACTGCGCCGACTGGGGGGAAAACCGCTGCGGCATCCTGACCCACTGCACTGCCAGTTACCATGACGACGGGGCCGGCTGGCACACAAATATCGTATACGGAGACTATTTCCTGGTGGAGGCACTGATGAAGCTCTGCGGCAGGGATCCGGAGCTGTGGAGCTGACACAGGAAACAAAGGAGAAAGATCATGAACACGCTGTATCCGCAGAACAACGCCTCCCGGATGGCACTGGACCTGGGTGGAATCTGGGATTTCCGTTTCCGGGGGAATGAAGGATGGAAACCCATTGCGGTGCCCGCCTCCTACAACGATCAAAACCCGGACCCGGATTACCGGAACCGGGCCGGAACCGTGGAATACCGCCGGAAGATCACTGTTCCCGCCGGATGGAGGGGCATGCGCGTATGCCTGCGCTTTGACGCGGTGGCTCACAGCGCCCGGATCCTGCTGAACGGCAGGGAAATTGCTGCACACCGGGGCGGATTTCTGCCCTTTGAGGTAGAACTGGACGGCCTGCTGGCACCGGGAGAAACGGCAGAACTGATTGTGGAAGCGGACAACCGGATCAGCCACAGTACCCTGCCGGTAGGGACAGAAGGGGAAACCGCCTTTTTCGGTTCCGACAATCCCGGAATTCCGGCAGTGGAAGCCGGCAAACGCCTGCAGCAGGAACGGGGAATCAACCGCCCGGCCTTTGACTTTTTCAACTATACCGGGATTCAGCGGCCGGTGAGGCTGACAGCGACGCCGAAAACATATATCCGGGACATCACCCTGGTTCCCTCCACGGACGGAACGGTGCGCTTCAGCGTGGAAACCGCGGGCGGGGAAGCGCCGGTCGGGATTGAGATCCTGGACGCGGAGGGACGGACAGCGGCCCGGGGCGAGGGCAGGGAAGGGACGCTGCGTATTCCGCAGCCCCGTCTGTGGGAACCGTGGCCGGGGACGCCGTACCTGTATACCGCCAGGATTACCTTCGGGGAAGACCTGTATGAACTGCCCTTCGGAATCCGGGAAATCCGGGTGGAGGGCACCCGCTTCCTGATCAACGGGAAGCCTTTCCGGTTTCACGGCCCCTGCAAGCATGAGGACAGTCCCTTTCACGGCCGGGGAACAGATCCCTGCCTGAACGTGACGGATATCAACCTGTATCACTGGCTGAACGCCAACTGCTTCCGGACCAGCCATTATCCCTACGCGGAGGAAATGTACCAGCTGTGCGACCGGGAAGGCATCGTGATTGTGGATGAAACGCCCGCGGTGGGAATCTGGGCGGATGAACAGTACGGATGGAATCTGGCAGATTATCATCTTGAGGTATTGAAGGACATGATTGCCCGGGACAAAAACCACCCCTGTGTGGTGATGTGGAGCCTTGGCAATGAGCCGGATACGGACACCTATCCGGATCGGGCATACGAATACTGGCAGCCGCTGTATGAGGCGGCGCACCGGCTGGATCCGCAGAACCGGCCGGTGACGGTGGTGGGCTGCCAGAACCGGTATGACAGGGATAAAGTCATCTGCAGCATGGATGTTGTGTTGATCAACCGTTATTACGGGTGGTATAATTTGTCCGGTGACCTGGAAGCCGCGAAATACGCGTTCCGGGAGGAACTGGACTGGTGGGAAAAACAGCATAAACCGGTTATTCTTTCCGAATACGGAGCCGATACGATCGCCGGACTGCACGGAGCGGTGGCGGAGATGTTCACGGAGGAATACCAGGTGGCTTTCTATGAGACGATGAGCGAATGCCTGGATGAACGGGACTTTGTAATCGGAGAGATGCCCTGGAATTTCGCGGATTTCGCCACCTGCCAGGGCCCCATGCGCGCGGGAGGCAACCGGAAAGGCCTGTTTACCCGGGACCGGCGGCCGAAAATGGCGGCTCACTGGTTCAGAAAAAGGTGGGAAAAACTTGACGGATTACAGGAATGAAGCGGAAGCTTTTTCCCGGCAGGGATACATTCAACGACAGAAATAATGGAGGATAAGGGTATGGACATTCGGTACAGCTGCAATCAGAAGGATTTTAAACGCTATACGACGGAGGAAGTCCGGAAGGAGTTCCTGATCGAAAAGCTGTTTGTGGAGGATCAGGTCACGGCTGTCTACAGCCATGTGGACCGGATGGTGACGCTGGGCGTGATGCCGGTGAACGAGAAGGTTTCCATTGACAAGGGCATCGATATCTGGCACAACTTCGGCACGGAATACTTCCTGGAACGCCGGGAATGCGGCATGTTCAATGTGGGCGGCCCGGGCCGGGTGATCGCGGACGGAAAACTGTATGTGCTGGGTTACAAGGACTGCCTGTACCTGACCCGGGGCGCAAAGGAAGTATACTTCGAGAGCGCGGATCCCGCGGCCCCCGCAAAGTTCTACATTGTTTCCGCTCCGGCTCACTGCAGCTATGAGAACAAGCTGATCAAGATTGCCGACGCAGCGAAAAAGCCCTGTGGAGACGCGGCAACCAGCAACAAACGGGTGATCAACCAGTTTATCCATCCCTCCGTGCTGAAGACCTGCCAGCTGAGCATGGGCATGACCGTGCTGGAAACCGGCAGCGTCTGGAACACGATGCCCGCCCACACCCATGAGCGCCGGATGGAAGTGTATTTCTACTTTGAAGTGCCCAAGGACAATGTGGTGTTCCATATGATGGGCGAAGGACAGGAAACCCGTCATATCGTCATGCAGAATGAACAGGCGGTCATCTCTCCTTCCTGGTCCATTCACGCCGGCGCAGGTACCAGCAACTACACGTTTATCTGGGCCATGGGCGGAGAAAACCAGGCCTTTGACGACATGGACAATATTCCGACAACAGAACTGAAATAAAGGAGATCGGGTGACAATGGATATGAACAGTTTCAGCCTGAAGGGCAAGGTTGCCTGGATTACGGGCGCCAGCTACGGAATCGGATTTGCCATCGCGGAAGCCTATGCTGCGGCGGGGGCAACTATTGTGTTCAACGATATCAACCAGGAACTGGTGGACAGGGGCCTGAAGTCCTATGCTGAAAAAGACATTGACGCGAAGGGCTATGTCTGCGACGTGACCAGCGAGGAAGCGGTTCAGGCTCTGGTGAAGAAGATTGAGACCGAAATTGGCGTGATTGACATCCTGGTCAACAATGCCGGTATTATCCGCCGGATTCCCATGACGGAGATGAGCGCGGAAGAGTTCCGGAAGGTGATCGACGTGGACCTGAACGCCCCGTTCATCTGCGCCAAGGCGGTCATTCCCTCCATGATCCGCAAGGGACACGGAAAAATCATCAACATCTGCAGCATGATGAGCGAACTGGGCCGGGAGACCGTTTCCGCCTACGCAGCGGCCAAGGGCGGCCTGAAGATGCTGACCCGGAATATCTGCTCCGAATACGGTGAGCATAATATCCAGTGCAACGGCATCGGACCGGGCTATATTGCCACGCCCCAGACCGCCCCGCTGCGGGAAAAACAGCCGGACGGCAGCCGCCATCCCTTTGATCAGTTCATTATTGCCAAGACGCCTGCCGCCCGCTGGGGAACCCCGGAGGACCTGCAGGGCCCCGCCGTGTTCCTGGCCTCTGATGCCAGCAACTTTGTGAACGGCCATATTCTGTATGTGGACGGCGGTATCCTGGCTTATATCGGAAAACAGCCATAAGGACACCGTCCGAAAACCGCCCGGAAACCTTCCGGGCGTTTTCGCTATGGACGGACCCTGATGACGGAAACAGAAGGAACAAGCGTATGAAGAAATACCTGGCCATTGACATCGGCGCGTCCTCGGGACGGCATATTATCGGCTGGCAGGAAGACGGGGAACTGAAAACGGAGGAGGTCTACCGTTTCCCGAACGGCGTTACTGAACAGGACGGACACCTGACCTGGGATATCGCCGCGCTGGAGCATCACGTCCGGACCGGTATTGATGAAGCACTCAGGGCCTGCCCGGAAATCGAAAGCCTGTCCGTGGATACCTGGGGTGTGGATTATGTGCTGCTGAAGGGGGAGGACCCCATCCTGCCCTGCTATGCCTACCGGGACAGCCGGACGGAGAATGTGATTCCCAAAGTACATGAGAAAATCAGCTTTTCCGGGCTTTACCGGCGGACCGGAATCCAGTTCCAGCCCTTTAACACCGTTTACCAGCTGTATGCTGACAAACTGGCGGGACGGCTGGAGGAGGCCAGCGATTTTCTGATGATGCCGGAGTACCTGATGTACAGGCTCTGCGGCGGCAAAAGCCATGAGTATACCAATGCCACCACCGGCGGCATGGTCAGCGCGGAGACCGGCGAATACGATGCGGAGATTATCCGGGCTCTGGATCTGCCCGGAAAGCTTTTTCATCCCCTGCAGCGGCCGGGTACCGTGATCGGCGAATACAAGGGAATCAAGGTGATGCTCTGCGCTACCCACGATACCGGCAGCGCGGTGGAAGGGATTCCCATGGAAGGGAATGAGCTGTACATTTCTTCCGGCACCTGGTCCCTGCTGGGGGTTAAGACACCGAAGCCCCTGACGGATGAGGGCAGCGAAGCTTCCAATTATTCCAATGAGGGCGGTGTGGGCTACAACCGCTACCAGAAAAATATCATGGGCATGTGGCTGGCAAACCGGCTGCGCAGTGAACTGTGCCCGGACAAACCCTGGGATGAGATTACGGCGGAGGCGGAAGAGAAACAGTTTGACCATCTGGTGGATGTGAACGATCCGGTTTTTCTGGCACCGGAGAGTATGAAGGCTGCCTTTGACGCAAAGCTGCCGCATCCGCCGAAATGCACCGCCGGCTATTTCCGGTGCGCATACCGGTCCCTGGCGGAGGGCTACCGCCGGGCGATTGAGGACATTGAGCGGAATACCGGAAAGCTGTACCGCAGGCTGTATATTGTGGGCGGCGGAGCCAGAAACAAATACCTGAACCGGCTGACGGCAGAAGCCACGGGCAAGGAAGTCATCGCGCTGCCGATTGAAGCGACCGCGCTTGGGAATATCATGATCCAGATCAAAAACGGAGGAGAAGAAGCATGAGTTACGAGGAAGCCAAAAGACGTTACGCGGCCATCGGCGTTGACGCCGGCGCGGCGATTGAAAAGCTGAAAAAGGTTCCGGTATCCCTCCACTGCTGGCAGGGCGACGACGTGCGCGGGTTCGATACCGATCCGAGCAAACCGCTGACCGGCGGCATCCAGACCACGGGCAATTATCCCGGAAGAGCCCGGACACCGGAGGAACTGATGGCGGACCTGGACAAGGTGATGAGCCTGATTCCCGGCACGCCCAAGATGAACCTTCACGCCAGCTATGCCGTTTTTGAAAACGGGGAGTGGGCGGACCGGGACAAGCTGGAACCGAAACACTTCCGGAAATGGGTGGAATTCTGCAAGGAACGGGGACTGGGCTGTGATTTCAACCCGACGTTCTTCTCTCATCCGATGTGCGACCCGCTGACGCTTTCCAGCCCGAACGAAGAAACCCGGAAATTCTGGATTGAGCACGGCAAGGCCTGTATCCGGATCAGCAGCTACCTGGCGGAGGAACTGGGACAACCCTGTGTGATGAATATCTGGACCGGCGACGGCTTTAAGGATATCCCCGCGGACCGGATGGGACCGCGCGTCCGCTACCGGGAGTCCATTGATGAGATCCTGAGTGAGCCCTATGACTTCAAAAAGGTTAAGCCCTGCATTGAAAGCAAGGTGTTCGGGATCGGCGTGGAAGCCTATACGGCAGGCAGCGCGGAATTCGCACTTTCCTACGCGGCACTGAACATGGACAAATGCATTCCCCTGATGGACAACGGCCATTATCATCCCACCGAGATGGTCAGCGACAAGATTCCCGCCCTGCTGGCCTTCTTCCCGGAAATTGCCCTGCATGTGACCCGGCCGATCCGCTGGGACAGCGACCATGTGGTGCTGTTTGACGATGAAACCCGGGAGATCGCCCGGGAGATCGTCCGCTGCGGCGGACTGGAAGGCCGCGTCAATATCGCGCTGGATTATTTCGACGCGAGCATCAACCGGATTTCCGCCTGGGTGACAGGCTACCGCAACCTCCAGAAAGCCCTGCTGTACGCCCTGCTGCAGCCGCAGGAGGAGATGAAGGCGATGCAGGACGCGGGACAATTCAGCAAGCTGATGGCTGTGCAGGAAGAAATGAAGACCATGCCCTTCGGCGAGATCTGGGATGAATACTGCAGGAACTGCGATAAGCCGGCCGACGGCGAGTGGTTCCCGCAGATTGAGGAATATGAGAAGAAAGTACTGGTGAACCGCAAATGAAGAATATCCTGGAAGCTCCCTTTATGGTGGAAATGATCAGAACGACCACGAATATGTATCAGCAGGGCTGGGACGAGCGCAACGGCGGCAATATCAGCCTGATGCTGGACCGGAACGAAGCGGAGGAATACCTGGACGCGGGGAAGGTCCTGCGGACAATTCCCACCGGTTTTACTGCACCGGAGCTGGACGGGATGTATTTCCTGGTAACCGGAACCGGAAAGTATTTCAAAAACGTACAGTATGCTCCGGAAGTTAACCTGGGTATTGTCCGGCTGAAAGAGCAGGGACAGCAGGCGGAGCTCCTGTGGGGATACGCGGACGGCGGACAGTTCACCAGCGAATTCCCGGCTCACATGATGAGCCACGTGGCACGGCTGAAGGTGAATCCGGACAACCGGGTAGTGATGCACTGCCATCCGGCGAACCTTCTGGCAATGACCTATGTGCATGATCTGGATGAAAAGCAGTTTACCCGGACCCTGTGGCAGATGTGCACCGAGTGCGTGGTGGTTTTCCCGGACGGCGTGAATGTACTGCCCTGGATGCTGTGCGGCACGAACGAAATCGGCGAGGCGACAGCGGATAAAATGAAAACAGCCAGGCTGGTGGTCTGGAGCCAGCATGGCATTTACGGGGCAGGAAAGGACCTGGACGAGACCTTCGGCCTGATCGAGACCGCGGAGAAAGCCGCGGAAATCTATATGAAGATTGCTCATCTTCCCAGGATCAACACGATCACAGACGAACAGATGCACTTGTTGGAGAAGCGGTTCAATATCAAAGCCAGGGAAGGATATCTGGACTGACCGGCGGGATGATCAGAGGCCTGTTTCCTGCAGGCCTCTGCGGCCCAGGACGATCAGGCGGCGGCAGTAATCGTCGCTGCGCTTCTGAATATCATCCTGATAGACTTCCAGCTCCGGCATTTGCTTATAAATGCCGCTATTCCATTGACTTTGTATTGCACAATCCATTCATGTATTCTTCCGGTTGAGATGCCATATTGTCGTGCGATTCCTTCTTTGCTATCGTATCCTTCTAAAACCGCTCGAACTATTTTTATTTTTTGTTCAGGGGTATGCTTCACTCTTCTGCTCATAATAAGACTCCCTTCATGTGACAGTTTTTCTTTTACTGTCTTTCATGAAGGGAGCATATCAGAACTCCGGGGCAGCCGCTTTTTATGATCCGGGATGAAATCCGTCCGTATAACACCTGAAGACTGCTGCGATTTCATCGGCAATAAGAGCGTTGGAAGCCAGAATGGCGGTGGAACGGTCATACCGGAACTCCCCGGACTCCAGTGGCATGCTGACCACACCGCCGGCCTCCCGGACGATGAGGCTTCCGGCAGCGTAATCCCAGGGCTTCAGGTTCAGCTCAAAGAAAGCGTCGTGCCGTCCGCAGGCCAGATAGGCCAGATCGATGGCGGCGGAGCCGCTCCTGCGCACATCCGCGCAGGTATGCAGATACGCAAGCGCCAGCTCCATGCTTTTTTCCGCCAGCTCTGTGTGATAGGGCGATGTGCCGAAGGCAACCAGAGCTTTGTCAAAGGGCTGCTCCGAAACATGGATCGGGGTTCCGTTCAGAGCTGCTCCGCGGCCGGCTTCCGCATAGAACATTTCCTGCATATACGGCTGCCAGATCAGACCGATCACCGGCTTACGATTTTCGCACAGGGCAATGGACACGGCGCTGCATCGGTAGTCATGGATCAGGTTGGTGGTTCCGTCAACGGGATCAACAATCCATGTGGGCGCGTCCGTGAGGGCGCTGTTTTCCTTTTCCTCCCCGATGATCTGTGATCCGGGAAGCAGGGAGAAAAGCGCCTGCTGCAGATAATCCTCAACCTCACGGTCGATGTTGGTCACGAAATTCGCGTGGCCTTCCTTCTGATCAATTTCCGAAAGAGCCCGGGCTGAAAAACAGTTCCCCGCAGTCCGGGCAATCTGCATCAGTTTCTCACGCATACCGTTTCCTCCGCTTCCGTAAGTCAATGATTTATTATATCATGCCGGCAGGCCTGTGTGATATAATCTTTCCGCACAGGAAAAGAAAAGGAGAAGCAAGCAGATGCAGGCCGTATATCATCTTCCGGGACTGTTTGAATTCTATGATTTATACAAGGCTTTTCTGCCGCTTTTTCGCAGCCACAGAGACTGGTTTTATGAATGGTGCGGCATCGGTTCCGTCTACGGCGCACCGGCGGGCTGCCGGTGGGACGGAGGAAGAGCCGGATTCGGGGAAGCAGAACCGGAAGCCGCGGCGGCGCTGATGAGGGAATACGGGATTTCAGCCCGGCTGACGTTCAGCAATACCCTGCTGCGGGAGGAGGATCTGACGGATGACGGATGCAACCGCCTGTGCACGCTGTTTGAGCATAACGGACCGGTGCCCGGCGGGGTAATCCTCAGCTCGGATCTCCTGCTGGATTATCTTCAGAAGATGTATCCCGGGTTTTACTTCGTTGCCTCCACTACCAAAGTGCTGACGGATTTCCGGCAGCTGAAGGAGGAACTGGATCGTCCGTCCTTCCGGTACGTGGTGCCGGATTTCCGGCTGAACAAAGCCTGGGATCGGCTCGGGACACTGAACAAGGAAGAAAAGGACAAGGTGGAGTTTCTCTGTAATGAAGCCTGCTGGTTTGAATGTCCGGATCGGAAAGCCTGCTACGAGAATGTGAGCCGGAAGAACCTGGGAGAGGACTGTGAGGAGCATCGCTGCGTTTCGCCCTATGCCCAAAGGGGATACCGTTTTTCCGACGCTATGAAAAGCCCCGGATTCATCGGAATCCGGGACATCCGGGACGTTTATCTTCCAAACGGTTTCAGCCAGTTCAAGATTGAAGGACGGAGCCTGGGAAGCGCAGTGATCCTGGAGTTCCTGCTTTACTATCTGACCAAACCGGAATATCAGCTGCAGGTTCGGGAAGAGATCTATCTGAGCAGTTCCCTGGATCTGTTTTAACGGGATTACACTGCCTGCACAGGCAGTTAAAAACGGCTGTGATTCTGAAATCACAGCCGTATATTATTTCACCAGTGAAAACAGTTCATATGACAGTTATGCCGGGTTGTGCTCCCGGATAAAGCGGACAAACTCCTTCTCCGGCCGCGGACGGGAGAAAAGGAAGCCCTGCAGGTAGTCACAGTCGTTTTCACGGAGCATCTGCTCCATGTCCTTTGTTTCAACACCTTCAACCACCGCTTTTTTACCGATTCCCCGGACTGCGCTCAGGGAGGTCCGGAGCAGTGTCATGGCGGACGGCTCCGTCATGGCCTTCCAGAGAATATCCCGGTCAAACTTCACGATATCGACCGGATAAGTGAGCAGGGTTCCGATGGTTGCGAATCCGGAACCGTAATCATCCAGGCTGAAGGCGACGCCTTCCGCTCTCATGCGTTCCATAAAGGCGACCATCTGTTCCCTTTCCGCCGGGGTGGTTTCAGCGGTTTCCGTGATTTCAAGATTGATGGAATCTGCTGAAAGATGATATTTCCGGATCAGCGCCAGCAGATTGTCCGCAAGCGCCGGATTCCGGAGCTGGCGGGGGGACAGGTTGACTTCTATGCAATTGATTCCTCTGAGCTTCGTTTCCCGGTCTTGAAGCAGGCGGCATACTTCCTCAAATACATAAAGGCCTACAGCGTCGATCCGGCCGTTTTTTTCCGCGATGCGAATCAGTTCCTCCGGATTGACAAAGGATCCGTTGCCGTCCCGCAGCCGGATCAGGGCTTCTGCGCTACGGTATGTACCGCTGACAACGTCCAGGATCGGCTGGTACCAGACCATGAAGGTGCGGTTTTCCAGGGCCTTGTCGATGAGATGCAGGATCTTCTGTTCATGACGCATGGATTCCAGGACGGTGTCAACGATATCGTCAGACAGATCGGCCGAGCTGATGTTTTCCGCTCCGGACAGATAATCCAGAAGAGCGTAACCGTCAGGGAAATGTTCTGTAACGTGGATTGTACGGATCCGAGGAGATATTCGAGTGGTTTCTGTTTTGTCCTCCCGGGTGATGGTGAAGGGCTCCGCGAAGCATTCCTGTATTTTTCCGCGCGCGGACTGATCCCACTGGGGGATGGCCCCTTCCTCAATAATCGCGAAGCATTCATTGGACAGGACGTAAACCTTCCCGGGGAAAGCATGATCCACCCGTTCCGCCAGAAGAATGGTCAGCTGGTCGATGGTGGAAGGACGTGAAGCAACCGCGGAGGTCTGGATATAGTCCATACGAAGCGCGGCGATCTGATACGGTGCTTTCCTCTTCTGCAGGCGGCGTACCGTGGTGATAAAGGCATAGCGGTTATAGCACATGGTGGTCTGGAAGAGGTAATAGGCATGGTTTTCAAAGGCGATGAAGAGGAAAAAGAGGCCCAGCGTGGTCATATAGTTCCCGATGACATAACGAGGGAAAACGATCTGGAAGATCTGGGCGAAGAAATGGGCAACGGCAAACCAGAAAACGGCAACTTTCTGGTAATGGTTGAACCGTTTCCGGCAGGCAGCGTAAAAGAACAGACCGCCCAGGATTTCCGTATAGGCAACGGCATAAAGCAGCGGATGAAGGATGCCCCGGCGGTAAATCAGGGCCTCGTCAAAGTACGCGATCAGCTTTGTGACGGGGGAGGTAAAGATCAGGAAGGTCTCCAGCAGATGAACCGAAAAGAAAAAAATCCGGACAGGAGTTTTAAACTTGGGGATCTTTGTGACATTATCCGCGTACAGCAGGAAAAAGCCGGCCAGGAGGTTATACAGCCACAAATACCCCAGGTTTACCAGGTCGCGGATAAACGGAGAGTACTGAGCGGGATTCGCGATGCTGTGGATTGAAGCGATATTCACCGCAGAGGAAAGCAGGTTAATCACAACCATGCAGAAAAAGAGCCGGTTATGCGGCGTATCATAGTTCCGTTTCAGGAAATACAGCGCGAAAAGCACCACGGTGCCGATCACCGCGGCCACACAGAATTCGCTCATGTACTGCATGGAACGCCCTTTCCTCCTGTCGAATACGAATTGAATATATATTTATTCGCCGGAAAAGGGGACTCTGCCGTAATGACAGTCATGTTCCCCGGATTCCGTTTATACATTCCTGGTTCTGACGGTCCTGATGTTCAGATGCTCGGAAAGAATGGTAATCAGATCCTGGTATTGAGTTTTGCCGGGCATGGACAGGGTATATACGTTGGTGTAAATATTCTGTCCGTCCTGCGTATTATCCGCGTGAAAATCCTGATCAAGAATCTTGACTTCCATCCGGTCAAACGTATCCCGGATGTATTTCAGCGTCTCATTCCGGTGAACGAACTGAATTTCAAGCCGCTTATAGGTGTTTACGTGCACGATCTGCTGCATCATCTTCAGCACGATCATGACCACCAGGCAGGCCACCAGCGCCATGGTGGTGAATCCGGCTCCGACAGCCAGGCCCAGGCAGGCTGCGCATCACAGGGAGGCCGCGGTGGTCAGACCGGAAATCCGCCGGTCTGCAATGATAATCGTTCCGGCCCCCAGGAAACCGACGCCCGACACAATCTGTGCGGTCAGACGTCCTACGCTGACATTGATATGAGAAGAACCGAGCGCTACTACGTGGGCAATAGTCTGCTGTTCCACCAGACCGATCAGTGCGGCGCCCAGGCAGACCAGCACATGGGTCCGCATACCTGCCGGTCTGTTTTTCATTTCCCGCTCAACGCCGATAATTGCTCCGAAGATGACCGCGGCCACGATCCTGAGAACCATCTGCCAGAAAGAAAGCGGTTCTCCAAATGTTACCCAGTCAAGAACCATACCATACCTCCGGTTGTTTCAATGCTAAATTCACGGACAGATTTTATTTGTCTGTTCATAATACAACATAATACCACACAGGACCGCCCCCGGGCAATAAAAAACCCGGCTGTTTTCACGGCCGGGTTTCCTTTTTCTGCCTTTTTTTCGATTGTTCGAACTCAATAATGCAAATGTACATTCCGCTATCACTGCCTGTTAATAAGGACAGGCTGCTCCGCCGACCCACTTGCTCTCAGGAGGAAAAAGGTTTATAGTAGATTCACAGGAATACCGCTTTACAGAATTTCATACAGGAGGAGGAACGAATCATGGCTATCCAGATTGTTGAGATTCCGAATCACCAGAACAAGGTACGTCTGCGCATCGCCCGCGGGCATTTCGCCACAAGCCACAGCCATATCAATTACTACATTGACCTGACCATGACCAAACACCGGCTGTCAGAAGCCCGGATTGCCGCGGAAGAATTGTGCCGCATGTACAAGAATTCCACGATCGTGGACTCCATCCTCTGCCTGGACGGAACGGAGGTGCTGGGCGCCTGCATGGCTTCAGCGCTGTCCGAGGCCGGGTTCCGGAGCATGAACGCACATCAGACGATTTACGTTGTGACTCCGGAACATACCTCCGGAAGCCAGCTGATCTTCCGGGACAATATTGCTCCGATGATTGTGGGCAAGCATGTGCTGGTGCTGGCAGCCTCCCTGGCCACCGGCTTTACCGCCCGCTCCGCTATCGAGGCTATCCGGTATTACAGCGGTGTTCCCGCAGGTGTCGCAGCCATCTTCTCCGCGATTGATGAATGTGAAGGATTCCCGGTCAAGAGTGTTTTCACCGTAAAGGAGAATCTCCCTGATTATGTCAGCTGCTCCTCCCACAACTGCCCGATGTGCAAGGCAGGGGAAAAGCTGACAGGACTGGTCAACAGCCACGGCGTTTCTTCCTTCTGAGGACGCACTTTTTGGAAAAACGTAAGCCGGGCATCATGCCCGGCTTACGTTGTATTTCAATGCCATTCGTCTTGCTGACCTGCCGCGAGATAAAAAACATCCCGGGGACCTTATTTACAAAGGTCCCCGGGATGTTGATATTATTCGAACTCGGCAAATTCAGATATAGTAGGGTGTATTTGAGGTGATTTCGCAGGAAAAAC
>R26__coassemble_109_pt1 | contig 53946 bp, 48 predicted proteins | sample R26__metabat2_high_PE_047 | metagenome-assembled genome bin R26
CCACCGGTTTCCTCCCAAGCTGCTATCAGTGCCAGCTGATAGCAGCTTTGTCTTATATAAATCATATCAAAGATTGTATTGTATGTCAATTTTATAATGTGTCGAAAAAATTCAAATTTTTCGACACGATATAGGAATGTGCGTGTATATGTTTGAATGCTATTCAATGAGAGCATTATTTGGTATATATGGGAATTGTTGTGCATCACGTGATAACAAAAAAGCAGGACACTCTGTAGAATGCCTGCAAAATGAAGCAATTGAGGGTACTGTATAACACTGGAAATAATCAGGAATAAAATGCCGTTACTCCCATTCTATGCTCGCAGGTGGTTTTGTGGTCACATCGAAGACTACTCTGCTTGCATGAGCTACCTCATTGACAATACGTGCGGAAACCCGGGCAATGAGGTCATAGGGGAGACGCGCCCAGTCGGCGGTCATGAAGTCGTCGGTGGTGACGGCCCGCAGGGCGATGGTGTAGTCATAGGTGCGCTCGTCACCCATGACGCCGACACTCTGGATACCGGTCAGGACGGTGAAATACTGATTGACATGACGGTCGAGACCAGCAGCAGCGATCTCTTCCCGGAAGATGGCATCACTCTCACGGACGATTTCCGCTTTCTCCGGGGTAACTTCCCCGATGATACGAATGGCCAGGCCGGGACCGGGGAAGGGCTGGCGCCAGACCAGTTCCTTGGGCAGGCCGAGGGTTTCGCCCAGGGCGCGAACTTCGTCCTTGAAGAGCATGCGCAGGGGCTCAATGAGTTCCGTGAAACCCAGCTCCTTGGGCAGACCGCCCACGTTGTGGTGGCTCTTGATGACGGCGGCATTGGTGCCCTGGCCGCTCTCGATCACATCGGGATAGATGGTACCCTGGGCAAAATAGTCCAGTTTACCGAGGGCGGCGGCTTCCTTCTTAAAGACTTCGATGAAATCCCGGCCGATGATGTGCCGTTTTTCCTCGGGCTCCGTGACACCCTTCAGATCCGCAAAGAAGCGGTCGGCGGCATCGGAACGGATGAAACGGACCGGGAAGAGATGACTGAAAACATGGCAGACCTGATCGCTTTCTCCTTTGCGGAGAAGTCCGTGGTCCACAAAAACGCAGGTGAGGCGCTTGCCGATAGCCTTATAGATCAGGGCGGCAACAACGGAGGAGTCCACGCCGCCGGACAGAGCCAGCAGCACGGTGCCGCTTTCACCGACAGTTTCCCGGATCTGCTTAATGGCGGTTTCGGCGTAGGCGCTCATGGTCCAGTCGCCGGAGCAGCCGCAGAAGCGGAAGAGGAAGTTGCGGATGAGCATGGTGCCTTCCTCGGTGTGGGTGACTTCCGGATGAAACTGCACGCAGCAGATTTTCTTATCCTCATTGACCATGGCGGCAACGGGGCAGTTATCCGTTTCCGCGATCACCCGGAAGCCGGGCGGGCAGGCGCTGACCTGCCAGGTGTGGCTCATCCAGCAGTTGGAAGCGGCCTGCATGCCGCCGAAAAGACCGGTCTGTTCTTTCATGCGGACGGTGACCCGGCCGTATTCCCGTTCCCTTGCCTTTTCCACAGCGCCGCCCAGAAGCAGGGCAGTCAGCTGCATGCCGTAGCAGATTCCCAGAACCGGAATGCCTGCTTCATACAGGGCCGGATCGATCCGGGGCGCGTCAGTATCATGGACGCTGGAAGGACCGCCGGAAAGGATGATGCCCTTGGGATTGCGGGCAAGGATGTCCGCCAGGGGCATATTCCACGGAACCACTTCCGAATAAACATGGCATTCGCGGACGCGGCGGGCAATCAGCTGGGTATACTGGCCGCCGAAGTCCAGGATGAGGATGAGTTCTTTCTGCTGCATAGAGCCTCCGGGAAAGTTAATAATTCATAATTCATAATGCATAATTCATAATGAAAAATGCTTTCCTATTATGAACGTTTTCCACAATTTGTGCAATAATAATCAGTCAACAAATCAGGACAAAAGTTTTCCGCCTTTGGCGGTAGTAAGGGATTCCTCGACTTCGCTCGGAATGACAAAGAGGCGGAAACCGCCTCTTTGGGGAGGAAAGAGTTGAGAGTTAAGAGTGAAAAGTCTAGAGTTTAGAGTTGCCAGTGGCTTTTCCAATTAAATGGCGCTGGCGCCATAATTGGAAAGCACCCTGGCAGAAGGATCATTGACATTGCAGCCGGGCCAGGTTTTGTTCGGCATCCAGAAATCGGGAATCATACGGGCCTGGCCGGGATAGTACTGCTCAAACAGTTCCCGGTAGAGGAGACTCTCCTTGGTGAAGGGCCGGCAGTAATCGTATTTCGCGGCCTTTTCCTCAAACTCCTGATCCGTGTAGGTCCTTTCCGCCAGCGCTTTCAGGTCATCCACCATGCTGTGACCTACGGCATCGGAAAAAGCAGCCTTCTGGCGCCAGAGAATTTCATCCGGCAGGATATGATCATCCGCGAAAGCTTTGCGGATCAGGTACTTGCCCATGTTGTGGTTGTTCATCTTCAGCTCCGGATCAATACTCATGGCATAGCGCACGAACTTCAGATCACCGAAGGGAACCCGGGCTTCCAGGGAGTTGACGGAGATGCAGCGGTCCGCCCGGAGCACGTCGTAGACATGCAGTTCACGAATCCGCTTTTCAGCTTCCTCCTGGAAGGCGGCGGCGGAGGGCGCAAAATCCGTGTACTTATAACCGAAGAGCTCATCGGAAATCTCACCGGTCAGGAGTACCCGGACGTCTGTGTTTTCATGAATCCATTTGCAGACAAGATACATGCCGATGGAAGCGCGGATGGTGGTGATATCCCAGGTGCCGAGCAGTTCCACCACGGTGGGCAGGGCATCCAGGACATCTTTTTCGCTGATGATGACTTCCATATGCTCGCTGCCGATATAATCCGCGACCATTCGGGCATATTTCAGGTCAATGGCGTCAATATCCATACCGATGGCAAAGGTGCGGATCGGTTTATCCAGCATCTTCTGTGCAATCGCGCAGACCAGGGAGGAATCCAGACCGCCGGAAAGCAGGAAACCGACCGGCGCGTCCGCGTCCAGGCGTTTCTCCACGCCGTCCATGAGCAGGCGGCGCAGCTTGGGACAGACTTCTTCCTCAGTTTTCATGGTGAAATATCCCACATAAGCCGGATCCGCGTACTGGACGAATTCCCCGTCAATCCAGTAATGCCCGGGCGGGAAGGGAAGGATGGTATCGCACATGCCGATCAGGTTCTTCGGCTCGCTGGCAAAGGCGATACCGCCGCCCCGGACTTCCCCGTAGTAAAGCGGGCGGATCCCGATGGGATCACGGGCGGCGATCAGCTTCTGCTGTTTTCCGTCCCAGAGGATCAGGGCAAATTCCGCGTCCAGGGTTTTGAACATTTCCACACCGTACTCCCGGTACAGCGGAAGCAGGATTTCACAGTCGCACTCGCTTTTCAGGTCATAGGTTTCCATCAGACGGGCCCGCAGGGGACGGAAACCGTACAGTTCACCGTTGCAGACCACATAATCGTCATCCAGGCGGAAGGGCTGCATGCCTTCTTCGTGCAGACCCATGATGGCCAGACGGTGAAAACCAAGGATGCCGCCGGGGATATCCACCAGGCGGCTCATATCCGGACCGCGGGAGATGGTCCGGTCAAAACAGGTTTTAACCAGGTCCCGGGGAAAGCGGGAACCGATGGTACCGAAGATAGAACACATACATATTCCTCCAATGAAAAATGAAGAATGAAGAATGAAGAATTATCCGCTGCGGCGGGGTGCTACTTAAAACTGAAGACTGAAAAATGAATAATGAATAATGGTGGAGAAAACAGCATTGGATGCTGTTTTTTTGAATGAATGCACCTCTGGCGTAGTAAGGGATCCTTCGACTGCGCATGGGATGACATTCTACAGATACTGTTAAGAATTACGGAGCAGCCTTAGAAGCCGATCGGCAGCTTCACGGGTATCGGCGGGATCGCCGAAGGTGGAGAAGCGGAAGAAGCCTTCTCCGCAGGCGCCGAACCCTTCACCGGGGGTGCCGACCACCTGGATCTCATTGAGCAGCTTATCGAAGAATTCCCAGCTGCCCATGCCGCCGGGACACTGCATCCAGATATAGGGCGCGTTTTTGCCTCCCCAGTAACGGACGCCGGCTTTGTCCAGCGCGGCCATGAGTACCCGGGCGTTTTCCTTATAAATCCGGATGTTGTCATGGATCTGTTTCTGGCCTTCATCCGTGAAGACGGCGGCACCGCCGTGCTGCAGGATATAGGAGACGCCGTTGGTTTTGGTGGTGCGGTTGCGGACCCACATGGCATTGAGGGAGAGACCGCAGCGCTCCAGCTCCTTCGGGATCACGGTATATCCGAGACGGGTGCCGGTGAAACCGGCCGTCTTGGACAGGGAGCAAATCTCAATGGCGCAGGTTTCCGCACCGGGTATTTCAAAGATGCTGTGGGGGAGATCTTCCTCAATAAAGGCTTCATATGCCGCGTCGAAGAGAATAACCGCACCGCGGCTGTTCGCCCAGTTAACCCACCTAGTCAGCTGCTCCCGGTCATAGGCGGCACCGGTGGGATTGTTCGGAGAACAAAGATAGACCAGGTCCGCATCCAGATCATGCCTGGGCAGGGGAAGAAAATGATCTTCCGGGCCGGAGGAAAGATGGATAATCTCCCGGCCGGCCATGATATTTGCATCCACATAAGCGGGGTATGCCGGCTCCATGATCAGGGCTTTGTTCGACCGGTCGAAGAGGTCCAGCAGATCTCCCAGCTCATCGCTGGCACCGCTGGAAACAAAGACTTCCTCCGGAGAAAGGTAAACATCCCGCTTCTTATAATGCTGCGCGATGGTCTCCCGAAGGGAAGGCGCGCCGCATTCCGGCATATATCCATGGAAGCGATCCTTGTGAGCCTGGTCATCCACCCCTTCATGCAGTGCCGCAATGACCGCGGGAACCAGCGGCAGGGAAACATCCCCGATTCCCATCCGGTACAGATGCGTACCCGGGTGCTCCGCCAGATAGGCTTTGGTCTTCTGGGCAATATGATAGAAGAGGTAGGATTCTTTCAGATTCGCGTAGCTGAGGTTGGGTGTCAGCATGGGATCGCCTCCAAATCAATTCACAATTCATAATTCACAATTCACAATTAAATATGGAGTGAACCGAATTATGAATCATATGGAATAAAAAAAGGTAAGGCATCCTGTTGCAGGACGCCTTTGCCTTGTTGGGAGGTATGGTAACATTGAGCGGAAGGGTTGTCAAGGGATCAGGCGGAAGGAAGAAAAGCGAATACAAAGGGAATACAATTTTGGGGATTGACAGGCATACGGACCGGTGATAGGATACGCGCATCAGGGCAAGGGTGTCGTGCAAACGATGCACCTTGCTCTCTTTCTTTTATTATGACACTGAGGGGGTCAGTACGATGAGTAAGTACACGAAGGAAGACATTATCCGCCTGGTACGGGAAGGCGACGTTGAGTTCATCCGGATGCAGTTCACCGACATTTTCGGACAGCTGAAGAATGTGGCGATTACGGCCAGCCAGATTGAGAAAGCCGTGAATAACGAGATCATGATCGACGGCAGCAGCATTGAAGGCTTTGTCCGCATCAATGAAAGCGACCAGTATCTGCGCCCCGACCTGGACACCTTCACGATTCTGCCCTGGCGTCCTCAGCACGGGAAAGTCGCAAGGCTGATCTGCGATGTTTACAATCCGGACGGCACACCCTTTGCGGGCGATCCCCGCGGCGTGCTGAAGAAAGTGCTGAAGCGGGCGGCTGATATGGGTTACTCCTTCAACGTCGGTCCGGAGTGCGAGTTCTTTCTCTTCCAGACGGATGAGGACGGAAACCCCACCACCACCACTTCCGACGAAGCCGGCTATTTCGATCTGGGACCGCTGGATCACGGCGAAAGCACCCGGCGCGAGATTTGCCTGGCGCTGGAGCAGATGGGTTTCGAAATCGAAGCCAGCCATCATGAAGTGGCTGCCGGCCAGCATGAGATCGACTTCCGTTACGCTGACGCGCTGACGGCTGCCGACAACATCATGACCTTCAAACTGGCGGTAAAGACCCTGGCCCAGAAGAACGGCCTGCATGCGACCTTCATGCCCAAGCCCGTGTTCGGTATCAACGGCAGCGGCATGCATACCAATATGAGTCTTTTCAAGGACGGCAAGAACGTTTTTGCCGATCCTTCCGATAAGCGCGGCCTGAGCAAGGAAGCTTATTCCTTTATCGCCGGCGTCCTGGCCCATGTGCGAGGCATGGCGGCAATTACCAACCCGCTGGTCAACAGCTACAAGCGCCTGGTGCCCGGCTATGAAGCCCCCTGCTACCTGGCATGGAGCGCCAGCAACCGCAGCGCCCTGATCCGTATTCCGGCATCCCGCGGAATGGGCACCCGTGTGGAGCTGCGCTGCCCCGATCCGAGCTGCAACCCCTACCTGAACATGGCGGTCTGCCTGGCTGCCGGCCTGGACGGTATTGAAAAGGGCATGACCCCGCCGGATGAAATTACCGAAAACATCTTTGCCATGGACGCCGAGACCCGTGAGGCCAAAGGCATCAAGTCCCTGCCCGGCACCCTGAAGGAAGCCGTGGACTGCCTGAAGGAGGACGAAGTTATCTGCGCCGCACTGGGCGAGCATGTGCTCGGACAGTATGTGGAAGGCAAGGAAAAAGAGTGGGACGCCTACAGGACCCATGTAAGCAAGTGGGAAACCGACCGTTACCTGGTAATGTATTAATCAAATTCATAATTCATAATTCACAATTCATAATTATATAGTCTTAATCATTCTGGTGCAGTTCAGATCGCTGCAACAGTAGTCAGAAGTATATATAATTCTGAATTCTGAATTCGTAATTCTGAATTGAAAGCGGGGGTGGAGTAATGGCCAGGATCGTGGTTGTCAGCCAGTCGGAAGACAGCCGTTCAAAGTTTGTCAGGCTTCTTGCCTCCTCCGGATTGCAGGTGTTCCGAAGCTGTTCATCAGGAAGTGAACTGCGGCGGGCACTGAGCGAGAGCGAAGATTGTGTTGTGGTAATGATCGGTTTCACTCCGGATTGTAAACCGGATGACCTGATGTGGGACTATAAGGACAGCATCCAGATTCTGCTGATCGCCAAACAGGCGGTGCTGGACAACATCGAATCGCCGGAAATTTTCCGGCTGACGATGCCGGCTTCCGGACAGGCAGTGATCGGCGCAGTGGAAATGCTGTCACAGCTGCATCGGATGAAGCTGCCCCATCGGACAGGGGAAAGCAAGGATGTGGTGGAACGGGCCAAGGCCGTGCTGATGAAAAAGAAAGGCCTGACCGAACCGGAGGCACATCGTGCCATGCAGCAGTACGCCATGAACCACGGCATGAAGATGGCGGAATTCGCACAGCGGATTCTTGAATCGGAGGAATAGAGAAAAACAGGGGCTTTCCGATTGCCCCTGCCCCCTTCGGACAAATTGCTTTTTCGAAGGGACTTAAGATCCTTCTACAAGATGGAGGAAGCACTATGAAAGACCGACAGTATCCTCTTTATCATAAAGAACTGGAACATGACAGCTGCGGCGTGGGTGCCGTTGTGGATCTGAACGCGAAAGCTACCCACCGGACGGTGGACCAGGCGCTGTGCATTGTGGAGCGGCTGGCACACCGGGCGGGAAGCGACGCCCAGGGAACCACCGGAGACGGCGTGGGCATTATGACCCAGCTGCCGCACACCCTGTTTGCAGCCTGGGCCAGGGAGGAAGGCATTGCCCTGGGAAATCCCGGAGATTACGGGGTGGGCATGTTCTTCCTGCCGGAGGATGAGGTCGGAGCCCGGAATACCGAAAGAATATTTGAACAGCTGGCGGAATCCGAAGGGATTACTGTGCTCGGGTGGCGGGAGGTTCCCTGCCACCCGGCCCAGCTGGGCGCAGGAGCGCGGCGGACGATGCCGTGTATCCGACAGTGCTTTCTGAAAAGGCCGAAGGAGACCGGTGCCGGTCAGGACTTTGACCGGCGCCTTTATATTTTACGGCGGGTTTTTGAACACCAGGACACGGACGCATATGTCTGCTCCCTGTCCTGCCGGACGATTGTCTATAAGGGCATGATGCTGGTTACTCAGCTGCGCTCTTTCTATGACGACCTGCAGGATGTGCGCTATGCCAGCAGCATGGCAATGGTACACTCCCGCTTTTCCACCAATACCTTCCCCTCCTGGAGCAAGGCGCATCCCCAGCGGATGCTGCTTCACAACGGAGAAATCAATACCATCCGCGGAAACCATGACCGGATGAAGGCACGGGAAGAGACCATGCGCTCTGACGTGCTGGGGGACGAGATGAAGCGGGTGCTTCCCGTGGTGGATCCGGACGGAAGCGACAGCCAGATGCTGGACAACACCCTGGAATTCCTGTCAATGAACGGATTTCCGCTGCCGCTGGCAGGCATGATCCTGCTGCCGGAACCCTGGCAGGGACTGAAAAAGGAAACGGCGTGGCGGGATCTGTACCGCTATTATGCCACCATGATGGAGCCCTGGGACGGTCCGGCGGCGATCCTGTATTCCGACGGTGATACGGTTTGCGCTTCCCTGGACCGGAACGGCTTGCGGCCGCTGCGCTGCGCACTGACGGATGACCGGCGGCTGATTCTGAGTTCTGAAGCGGGCGTGCTGTTTGAGGAAAACGCCCATATCCTGCGGCGGTGGAAGCTGAAGGCCGGAGACGTGCTGGAGGCGGACCTGAAGACGGGACGGCTGACGGAAAGTGACGCGCTGAAGACCCGTTTTGCCCAGGAACATCCCTATACGGAATGGATGACAAAGCTGATCCGGCTGGAAGACCTGCCGGAAACCGAAACGAAAGAGGAAAACCTGCCGGAAGAAGAGCGCGAAAAGCTCTGCAAGGCATTCCACTATACCTGGGAGGATGTACAGGACGTAGTGCTGCCAATGGCGGCGAAGGGGACGGAGCCCATCGTTTCCATGGGCGCAGATGTGCCGGTAGCGGCGCTGTCCAAAACCCATCCTTCCCTGTATGACTATTTCCGCCAGCGGTTCGCACAGGTGACGAATCCGCCGATTGACGCGCTGCGGGAGGAAGTGAAAACCGACTGCTCCATTTATGTGGGAGATGACGGTAACCTGCTTTCCCGGGAAGCGGCGAACAGCGCTGTGCTGGAACTTCCCTCTCCGGTGCTGACCGAAGAGGAACTGCAGCGGATCCGGATCATGGAGCATCCGGACTTCAAGGTACGCACAGTTTCCCTTCTCTATCACAAAGACGGAAGCCTGCGGGACGCGCTGGAAAACTTCTTTGCCGTCTGTGACCAGGCCTGCCGGGAACATATCAATATCCTGATCCTTTCCGACCGGGGCGTCGGACCGGACACCCTGGCGATTCCTTCACTGCTGGCGGTTTCCGCACTGGAACAGCACTTGATCCGGAAGAAAAAACGTACCGCGGTTTCCGTGATTCTGGAGAGCGGAGAACCCCGGGACGTGCACCAGCTGGCCATGCTGATCGGCTTTGGCGCACGGGCGGTTAATCCGTACCTGGCCCATGCCTGCGTACGCGCCTTGTGTGAAGACGGACAGATTGACAAGACCCCGGCGAAAGCGGTCCGGGCATATGACAAGGCGCTGACTGCCGGCGTGCTGAAGATTGCATCCAAGATGGGCGTGTCCGTGCTGCAGGCGTATCAGAGCGCACAACTGTTCGAAGCTGTTGGACTGGATCAAAGCTTTGTCAGAACTTACTTTACGAATACACCCTGCTCCCTGGGCGGGACGGACCTGAACCGGGTGGAGGCGGACAGCCGGTTCCACCATGAGACGGCGTACGCGGAAACGGGAACGCAGGGCCTGGTCAGCGAAGGGAAACATAAATACAGAAGAGGAGAGGCGGCGGAGGAGCATCTTTACGCACCTGAAACCATTCACCTGCTTCAGCAGGCAGTCTGGACGGATGACCGCGAGGCCTTTGACAAATACGCCGCCCGGATTGAGAACGAAGGACCGCGGACAATCCGCTCCATGCTATCCTTCAATTATGACGCGTGCCGGGAAGTACCGCTGGAGGAAGTGGAACCTGCTTCTGAAATCGTGAAGCGTTTCCGGACCGGGGCAATGAGCTACGGTTCCATTTCCCAGGAAGCCCACGAGTGCATGGCGAAAGCTATGAATCACCTGGGAGGACGTTCCAACAGCGGCGAGGGCGGCGAACTGCCGGAACGCTTCGGAACGGACCTGAACTCCGCCATCAAGCAGGTGGCATCCGGCCGTTTCGGCGTGACAAGGGAATACCTGCTTTCCGCAAAAGAAATACAGATCAAGATGGCGCAAGGCGCCAAGCCCGGCGAGGGCGGACACCTGCCCGGCGCGAAGGTGACAGACAGCGTGGCGAAAACCCGCTGCTCCACCCCGGGAATCTCTCTGATCTCCCCGCCACCGCATCATGATATTTATTCCATTGAAGACCTGGCGGAGCTGATCTATGACCTTCAGTGCGCCAACGAAGACGCGAAGATTACCGTGAAGCTGGTTTCCTCCGCAGGCGTCGGAACCATTGCCAGCGGCGTGGCGAAAGCCGGCGCGGGCGGCATCCTGATTTCCGGCGGGGAAGGCGGTACCGGCGCGGCGCCGATGAGCAGCGTGCATCACGCAGGCCTGCCCTGGGAGATCGGCCTGGCGGAAGCGCATCAGGTACTTTGCCGCAACAGGCTGCGCCAGACAGTGACCCTGGAAACAGACGGTAAACTGATGACCGGACATGACGTGATGGTAGCACTGCTGCTGGGCGCGGAACAGTTCGGGTTTGCCACGGCGCCCCTGGTGACCATGGGCTGCCGGATGATGCGCGTATGCCAGCTGGGTACATGCCCCTTCGGCATCGCGACCCAGAATCCGGAGCTGCGTAAACGCTTCAGGGGAAAGCCGGAATATGTGGAACGCTTCATGCTCTTTATCGCGGAGCAGATGCGGGAGATTATGGCCAGACTGGGCGCGCGGAGCGTGGATGAGCTGGTGGGCCGCAGCGACCTGCTGGTGATGAAGGAAAACGCGGCCATGGATCTGAGTGACCTGACCGGATTTGCCCGGAATACCCATTTCCAGCCGGCAGCCAGGCATGACTTCCATCTGGCGGAACGGGCCGACGTACGGCTGTACCAGGATCATGTGCACCTGATGACCACGGACCGGGCCTTCGGCACGATGCTGAAAGGCGACCGGCATATCCAGGCACAGGGCTGCGGAGGTCAGTCCTTCGGCGCCTTCCTGCCCCACGGACAGGAGATCACCCTGTACGGCGTGGCAAACGACTATCTGGGTAAGGGACTGTCCGGCGGTACGCTGGCGGTTTGTCCGCCGGCAGACAGTATCTGGAAAAAGGAAGATACCCTGATCGGCAATGTGGCCTTGTACGGCGCAACCAGCGGCTATGCTTTCGTGGCCGGTATGGCAGGCGAACGCTTCGCTGTGCGGAATTCCGGCGCATGGGCGGTTGTGGAAGGCGTGGGAGACCACGGCTGTGAATACATGACCGGCGGCCGGGTGGCTGTGCTGGGCCCGGTGGGGGACAACTTTGCAGCCGGCATGAGCGGCGGCGTTGCCTGGGTGCTGGATGAAAACAACGACCTGCAGGGCAAGCTGAATACCGGGCATGTGAAACTGTATGAAGTATCAGAACGGCAGGCAGATGAGCTGAACAGACTGCTGGAGCAGCATCTGAAAGCAACCGGGTCGGCAAAGGCCAGGGAGATCCTGGACCACTTCAGTGATTATCTGCCGAAATTCAAGGCAGTGATTTCGGATGAATACCTTGCCTGGTTAAGCCAGGGATAAATCCTGGCTTAACCAGGAATGAATTATTGGCTTTCGGCCAATATGAATTATTCGGCTGACGCCGAATGTGAAAGTGACTTTTACGAATTGAAGGTGAAAGCATGGGCAGTGCAACGGGTTTTCTGGATACAGAGAGAATAGAGAATCCCTTCCGGGACGAGGAGACGCGGCTCGGTGATTTTGAGGACCTGCATACCTGCCAGTCCTGTGAGGAGAGACGCGCACAGGCATCCCGGTGCATGAACTGCGGCGTGCCCTTCTGCCAGTCTGATTTCGGCTGCCCGCTGCACAACCTGATTCCGGAATGGAATGATCTGCTGTACCGCGGACAGGAACGGGAAGCGCTCAGGCGTCTGCTGCGGACGGCACCATTTCCGGAATTTACGGGACATGTGTGTCCGGCGTTGTGCGAAAAGGCCTGCAACCTGGAAGCTGACGCGACAACCAACAAGGACAATGAGCTTTACCTGATCGAAACAGGTTTTGCAAATGGATGGATCCAGCCGAGAATTCCGGCGGAACGTACGGGGAAACGGGTGGCTGTGATCGGCAGCGGCCCTTCCGGACTGGCAGCGGCGGATCTGCTGAACCAGCTGGGACATACCGTAACCGTGATCGAAAAGGCAGACCGTCCCGGCGGCCTGCTGATGTACGGGATTCCGAACATGAAGCTGCCCAAGAGAATTGTGGAACGCCGGATCCGCCTGATGGAGGCGGAGGGGATCCGTTTTGAACTGAATCAGGAGGCGAAGCCTGAGGAACTGAAGGAATACGACGCGGTGCTGCTGTGCGGAGGCGCGCGGAAGCCCCGTTCCCTGAATGTGGAACATATGGACGCACAGGGTGTAATGCTTGCCGTGGACTACCTGACGGCGGCAACGAAAGCAGTACTGAGCGAAGCCGTTTCCAGCGCAAGCGCCGCAGGGAAGCATGTGATTGTGGTCGGCGGCGGCGATACAGGCAACGACTGCGTGGGGACTGCCCTGCGGCAGGGCTGCGTCAGCGTGACACAGCTGGAAATGATGCCTGCTCCGCCGGAAAAACGGACAGCAAGGAATCCTTGGCCGGAATGGCCCCGGGTGCTGAGGACAGACTACGGCCAGCTGGAAGCCATTTTCCGCCAGGGGAGCGATCCCCGGATCTATGAGACTACGGTCAAACAGATCCTGACGGACGGGGAAGGACGGATTTCCGGGCTGGAAACGGTGAAGCTGCGGCGGACGCCGGACGGAAAATTTGAACAGGTTCCCGGCAGCGAACAGACGCTGCCCTGCGAACTGCTGCTGATTGCGGCGGGCTTTGTGGGCTGCGAGGAAAAAACGCTGGAAAGCTTCGGACTGAAGAGCGACGGCCGCGGCCGGCTGCTGCCGGAGGACGGAAGCCATCACCTGGGCGGGAAGATCTTCAGCGCCGGAGATATGCGCAACGGCCAGTCCCTGGTGGTGCGCGCACTTGCGGACGGAAGAGCGGCGGCGATGGAAATTGATCGGGAGATCAATTTCCTCTAATTCAGAATTCAGAATTCAGAATGAATAGTCTTCGCACAGAGAAGCAGGGTAGGTATTGTTTTTCTCGTGTATATCACCTGTGATCTGCTTGACACATGAGGACGACAGGGTTACAATTTCGATAATTTCATAAGAAACCGTTGAAGCGGAGATCAAAGCGGCAATGCCCTTACAGAGAGTCCGGGATGGTGAAAGCCGGGCAGGAAACAAACCGCCAAATGGACCGCGGAGGGCGCAGTCAAAGGCTATCAGCCGAGTATTCTGCGACGTGTGGGCATACGTCAGTTGCCGGGAATATGATCGTATTCCGCAAAGCGCACGGGAAACCGTGAAACAGGGTGGCACCGCGAAGAAACAATTCGTCCCTGACAGAAGAAATTCTGTCAGGGACTTTTTCGTTCAATGAACAATGAACAATTAACAATGAATAATTAACAGATGCCCTGATACAAAGCGAGATGGAAACAAGTATTCATTGGGAGGGGATCATATGAAGATTATACCCGGGTTGGAGGAAGTGGCACGATACAGGGAGACGGGAGAGTATAAGGTGGTGCCGGTTTGCTGTGAACTGCTGGCGGATATCTGCACTCCGATCCAGGCTGTGCGGAAACTGAAGAATGTTTCCTCCCACTGCTTTTTGCTGGAGTCGGCAGAACCGCAGGAAAAATGGGGACGGTACACCTTCCTGGGATATGATCCGAAAATGAGCATTTCCTGCGTGGACGGCGAGATGCGGGTGAACGAGCTGACGCTGCAGACGAAGGATCCTTCCGCAGTGCTGAGGCAGATCCTGGCGGAATACAGGAGTCCCCGTATTCCGGGAATGCCGCCCTTTACCGGCGGACTGACAGGCTATTTCTCCTATGATTACCTGAACTATTCAGAGCCCACGGTACGCAGGGAAACGGAAGACACGGAACACTTCCAGGATGTGGACCTGATGCTGTTTGACAAGGTGATCGCCTTTGACAACCTGAGGCAGAAGATCATCCTGATCGCCAACGTGAAGCTGGATGACGGAGAGGCCGGATTCCACCGGGCGGAAATGGAACTGGCTGAGCTGAAGAAGCTGATTACGGAGGGCGCCGAAGCCAAAGACGAGCCCGGTAAGCTGACCGGGGAAGTCACACCGCTGTTCAGCAAGGAAGAGTACTGCAGCATGGTGGAAAAAGCCCGGCACTATATCAAGGAAGGAGACATCTTCCAGATTGTGCTTTCCAACCGGCTGAGCGCACCGTATGAAGGCAGCCTTCTGAACATGTACCGGACCCTGCGGACGGTTAATCCTTCCCCTTATATGTTCTACTTTTCCGGAACGGACGTGGAAGTAGCCGGCGCAAGCCCGGAAACCCTGGTGAAGCTGGAAGACGGTATCCTGCACACTTACCCGCTGGCAGGCACAAGGCCCCGGGGAAAGACGCCGGAAGAAGACCGGAAGCTGGAAGAGGAACTGCTGCAGGACGAAAAGGAACTGGCTGAGCACAACATGCTGGTGGACCTGGGACGGAACGACCTGGGGAAAATCTCCCGGTTCGGAAGCGTACAGGTGGAGACTTTCCACGATATCCTCCGGTTCTCCCATGTGATGCACATCGGTTCCACAGTACGCGGAGAAATCCGGGAGGATAAGGACGCACTGGACGCCATCGAAGCGGTGCTTCCCGCGGGAACACTGTCCGGAGCCCCGAAAATCCGGGCCTGCCAGCTGATCGGCGAACTGGAAAATAACAAGCGGGGAATCTACGGCGGGGCGATCGGCTATATCGATTTTGCCGGCAACATGGATACCTGTATCGCGATCCGGATCGCATACAAGAAGAACGGCAAGGTTTTCATCCGTTCAGGAGCCGGAATTGTGTATGATTCCGTGCCGGAAAAGGAACATGAAGAGTGCCTGAACAAAGCCCGGGCGGTACTGAATTCACTGGAAAAAGCCGGAAAGGAGATAGACGGATGACGCTGCTGATTGATAACTATGACAGTTTTTCCTACAACCTGTTTCAGTATATCGGGGAGCTGAATTCGGATATCCGGGTGATCCGGAATGACGAAATGACGCTTGAGGAGATCCGGGCACTGAAGCCGGACAGGATTATCCTTTCTCCCGGGCCGGGACGGCCGGAGGACGCGGGGATTATTGTGGACGCAGCGAGGGAGCTGGGCAGGGACATTCCGCTGCTGGGCGTGTGCCTGGGACACCAGGCCATCTGTGCGGCCTTCGGCGCGACAGTGACCTATGCCAAGGCACTGATGCACGGGAAACAGTCCGTGGTGCGCCAGGAAGGAAACAGCCCGCTGTTTGAGGGACTGCCGGAAACTTTTTCCGTAGCGAGATACCATTCCCTGGCGGCCGATCCGGAAACCATGCCGGAGTGCCTGCAGGTGACTGCCCGGACGGAGGACGGCGAAGTGATGGCGGTTCAGCACAGGGAGTATCCGATTTACGGAGTGCAGTTTCATCCGGAAAGCATACTGACTCCGGAAGGCCATAAAATGCTGGAGAATTTTATGGCCCTCCGGAATGAAGAATGAAAAATGAAAAATGAAGAATTAATACTTAGAACGGAGGATTGAATCATGATTAAGGAAGCTATCGTGAAAATTGTCAGCAAGGAAGACCTGACCTATGAAGAAGCCTACACCGTAATGAACGAAATCATGAGCGGTGAAACCACCCCGACCCAGAACGCCGCTTTCCTGGCGGCGCTGTCCACCAAGAGCGCCCGGGCGGAAACCACAGATGAAATTGCCGGCTGCGCGACAGCCATGCGGGAAAAGGCAACCCGGGTGGAAGCAGGAGACGACCTGTTTGAAATCGTCGGTACCGGCGGAGACAATGCGCACAGTTTCAATATCTCCACCACTTCCGCCCTGGTAGCTGCCGCCGGCGGCATGCGGGTGGCCAAACACGGAAACCGGGCAGCTTCCAGCAAGAGCGGTACGGCAGACTGCCTGGAAGCACTGGGCGTGAACATTGACCAGGATCCGGACAAGTGCCGGGAACTGCTGGATAAAGCAGGAATGTGCTTCTTCTTTGCCCAGAAATATCACACCTCCATGAAATATGTGGGCGCGATCCGCAGGGAACTGGGTTTCCGCACCGTGTTCAATATCCTGGGACCGCTGACCAACCCCGGACATCCCTCCATGCAGCTGCTGGGCGTGTATGACGACTATCTGGTACAGCCCCTGGCGCAGGTGCTGATGAACCTGGGAGTGAAGCGGGGCATGGTGGTTTACGGACAGGACAAGCTGGACGAAATCTCCCTGAGCGCGCCGACCACGGTATGTGAATTCAAGGACGGCTGGATGAAGAACTATGTGATTACGCCCGAGCAGTTCGGCCTGAAGCGCTGTACCAAGCAGGATCTGGTGGGAGGAACACCGGAGGAGAACGCAGCGATTACCAGGGCTATCCTGGCAGGGGAAAAGGGTCCGAAACGGGACGCGGTGCTGATGAATGCCGGCGCGGCCCTGTATATCGGCGGCAAGGCGGAAAGCCTGGCGGAGGGAATCAAGCTTGCGGCGAAGCTGATCGATGAAGGAAAGGCGACTGAAACGCTTGAGAAACTTATAAAAGTTTCTCAAGAATGAATTATTTGACTTCGTCAAATATGAATTATTGACCTGCGGTCAATATGAATTATTCGGCTGACGCCGAATGTGAATTATTGGGCTACGCCCAATATAATAGTAAGGGATTCCTCCACTGCGCCTTCGGCTTTGGTCGGAATGACACGGGGAACCCTGTAGCCTGAATGAGGAGATCATTGGATGAATATACTGGATAAGCTGGCTGAACTGAGCAGAAAACGGGTGGCGGCGGAGCAGGAGAAGGTGCCGGAGGCGGAACTGCGGGAGCAGGCAAAGGCACTGGGAAAAGGAAACGGCGAGGCTTTCCTTTCCGCTCTGAAGAAGCCGGGCATTTCCTTTATCTGCGAGATTAAGAAAGCATCGCCTTCCAAAGGCCTGATTTCCCCTGATTTTCCTTACATGAAAATCGCGGAAGCCTATGAGCAGGGCGGAGCAGACTGCATTTCCTGCCTGACCGAACCGGAATACTTTCTCGGGTCAGATCAGATTTTCCGGGAAGTCCGGGCCAGGGTGAGCCTGCCGATGCTTCGCAAAGACTTCACGGTCAGCCCCTACCAGCTGGATCAGGCACGGGTCATGGGCGCGAACGCGGCATTGCTGATTGTCTCCCTGCTGGACACGAAAACACTGGAAGCGTATCTTGAAAGATGCGAAGCACTCGGCATCGCGGCGCTGGTGGAGACCCATGATGAGGAAGAAATCCGCAGGGCGGTTTCTGCCGGGGCAAAGATCATCGGGGTGAACAACCGGAATCTGAAGGATTTCTCCGTAGACTTCAGCAACGCCGCAAGGCTGCGGGACAGGATTCCCGCGGACTGCGTTTATGTGGCGGAAAGCGGAGTGAAAACGCCGGAGGATGTACAGCGGCTGCGGCAGATCGGCGCGGACGCCGCCCTGATCGGGGAAACACTCATGAGAGCGGAGGATACCGCAGCAAAGCTGCAGGAATTAATTCACAATTCATAATTCAGAATTCAGAAATAATGCTTGAGTACACCTCCGGAATTCAGCGGTAAGGAAGGACACAGCATGGTTCAAATGAAGACAAAGATTAAAATCTGCGGGTTGAGACGGCCGGAGGACATTGATGCGGTCAATGATCTGAAGCCGGAATACATCGGGTTTGTGTTCTTTCCCGGCAGCAAGCGGTATGTGACGACGGAGACAGCGAAGGCCCTGCGGGCCGGACTGAACCCGGGAATCAGGGCGGTGGGCGTATTCGTGGATGAGAAACCGGAAACGGTGGCTGGGCTGCTGGAGGAAGGCGTGATCGACATTGCCCAGCTTCACGGGCACGAGGATGAAGCTTACCTGGCAGAACTGCGGAAGAGAACGGACAAGCCGCTGATCCGGGCATTCAGGATCCGGAGTGCGGAGGACGCGCAGCAGGCGCAGACATCCACTGCAGAGCAGATCCTGCTGGATGCGGGAGCAGGGGACGGGAAAACCTTCGACTGGAGCTGGCTGGAAGCAGTGACAAGGCCCTATTTCCTGGCCGGCGGACTGAATCCGGATAACGTGGGCGGGGCGGTAAAAAACCTGAAACCCTATGCGGTGGACGTTTCCTCCGGAGTAGAGACAGAGGGATACAAAGACATCAATAAGATGCGCGCGTTTGTGCGGGCAGTCAGGGAGGAGCAGATATGAGCAATCAGAACGGACGCTTCGGCATCCACGGCGGACAGTATATTCCCGAAACGCTGATGAACGCTGTGATCGAGCTGGAAGAGGCCTATAACCATTACAAGGCGGATCCGGAATTCAACCGGGAACTGACCGCTTTACTGAATGACTATGCCGGAAGACCTTCCCGGCTGTACTACGCCGAAAAGATGACGAAGGACCTGGGCGGCGCGAAGATCTACCTGAAGCGGGAAGACCTGAACCATACCGGGGCTCACAAGATTAACAACGTGCTGGGACAGGCACTGCTGGCAAAGAAGATGGGCAAAACGAGACTGATTGCCGAAACCGGCGCCGGACAGCACGGCGTGGCGACAGCCACAGCCGCGGCACTGATGGGGATGGAGTGCGTGGTGTTCATGGGTGAGGAGGATACGATCCGCCAGGCCCTGAACGTGTACCGGATGAGGCTGCTGGGCGCGGAAGTGATCCCGGTGAAGACCGGCACCGCCACCCTGAAGGACGCCGTGAGCGAAGCCATGCGGGAATGGACGCGCCGGATTGACGATACCCATTACTGTCTGGGCTCCGTGATGGGTCCTCATCCCTTCCCGACGATTGTGCGGGACTTCCAGGCGGTCATTTCAAAAGAAATCAAAGAACAGATGATGGAGAAGGAAGGACGGCTTCCGGACGCGGTGATCGCCTGCGTCGGCGGCGGCAGCAACGCCATCGGCAGTTTCTATCACTTTATTGAAGACAGGACAGTCCGCCTGATCGGCTGCGAAGCTGCGGGACGGGGCATTGATACCTTTGAAACCGCAGCGACGATGAACACCGGGCGCCTGGGCATTTTCCACGGGATGAAAAGCTATTTCTGCCAGGATGAGTACGGGCAGATTGCGCCGGTATACTCCATTTCCGCCGGCCTGGATTATCCCGGCGTCGGACCGGAACATGCGTGGCTGCACGATACAGGACGAGCGGAATATGTGCCGGTGACCGATGAGGAAGCTGTATGCGCCTTCGAATATCTGGCAAAAACAGAAGGCATTATTCCGGCCATTGAATCCGCGCACGCGGTGGCTTACGCACAGAAGATCGCGCCGGAAATGAAGCCGGATCAGATCATTGTGATTACCGTTTCCGGACGGGGCGACAAGGACTGTGCCGCCATCGCCCGCTACAGAGGGGAGGATCTCCATGAGTAAGATCGCAGCTGCATTTGACCACGGTAAGGCATTTATCGCTTTTATCACCTGCGGGGACCCGGACCTGGAAACCACAGGCAGGGCGGTGAGAGCGGCCGTTGCGAACGGCGCGGACCTGATTGAACTGGGCATTCCTTTTTCCGATCCGACGGCGGAGGGGCCGGTGATCCAGGAAGCAAACCTGCGGGCCCTGAAGGCAGGCACCACTACAGACCGGATTTTTGACTTTGTACAGGAACTGCGCCGGGAGGTGACCGTTCCGATGGTCTTCATGACCTATGCCAACGTGATTTTCTCCTACGGCGCGGAAAAGTTTATTTCCACCTGTGAAAAGATCGGCATCGACGGGCTGATCCTGCCGGACCTGCCCTTTGAGGAAAAGGAAGAGTTCCTGCCCCTGTGCCGGCAGTACCATGTGGATCTGGTTTCCCTGATTGCCCCAACCTCCGAAAACCGGGTGGCGATGATTGCCCGGGAGGCGGAAGGTTTCATCTATCTGGTATCCAGCCTGGGTGTGACAGGAACCCGCAGCGAGATTACCACGGACCTGAAGCCGATCATCCGGACCATCCGGGAGAATGCGAAGGTGCCGGTGGCCATCGGCTTCGGGATCTCCCAGCCGGAGCAGGCCAAAGCAATGGCCGCCATTTCCGACGGCGCTATTGTAGGATCGGCAATCGAAAAGATTCTGGCGCAATACGGAAAAGACGCGCCGGAACACATCGGCGTATACGTGAACAGTATGAAAAAAGCTGTCATTGAAGCATAACAGAGCTGTTTGGAGGAAATGAAATGATTCGTCAGTTATCCATATTCGCAGAGAATAAAAAGGGCGCCATGAACCGGATTACCCAGATCTTGTGCGACGCCGGGATCAACATGAATACCCTGATTACCAATGACAGCGCGGAATTCGGTATTATCCGTATGCTGGTATCCGACACGGAAAGGGCGGCACAGGAACTGCAGGACGCCGGATATATGTGCCATGCGGACTATGTGGCCGCGGCGGAAATCGGGGACGAGTGCGGCAGCCTGAACGACCTGCTGACGGTGATCAATGACGGCAATATCAACCTGGACTATCTCTACGTGACCTATAATACCCTCAGCCGCCTGCCGGTAGCGATCCTGCGGGCAGCGGATCTGATGGAAGTGGAAGGCTTCCTGCAGGCCAGGGGCTATCACACACTGGAAAGAATCGACTGACCGGAAACGGCAGTGCGGAGAGACCCCGGCGGGAGACCGCCGGGTTTTTTCTGTAAAAGGAAAAATCGGGGAGCTATTTTTCGAATTATATGCTATAATACATACAAATAACCAATAAATGGCTTTCGACATCGCGATACAGGACTGTAAGCCCGGCACGGGCGATCTGATTTTCATGCGTCTGTTCCCAGAATACAGAGGCTTATCATCTGATGATTCATCGACAGAAAGGATATGACAGATGCCAGAAAAGATGCGGACGGATGAGGTGATTCTCCGGTTTTTCAAGGAGGATATCGGCGGCATCCTGATCACAGGGGAAAACGGAACCGTTCTTTACGAAGATGATAAGACCGCGTTTATACGGCAGGAAAAAACAAACTGGGAGAGCGCCTGTCCGGCACCGGCGCCGGGGCAGAAAAGCGAACGGTGGGATCTGGTGCGCTCCGGCAGCGGGAAAACCTATATGGTGACAACCTCCACGTTTACGGACGCGGAAGGGATGAAGCAGATTCATCACCTGGCGGACACCAGCGAGTATACAGCGCTGTACCGCCACATGAGCGACTATTCCAGAATGCTCCGGAACGAAAAGGAATATGACAGCCTGACAGGGCTGTATAACCGGAGCAAATTTACAGAAATGAAGCGGTCGCTGTTCCGGAAACAGGACGCGATTGCCGTGCTGAACCTGGACGTCAACAACCTGAAACAGGTGAATGACAGCCTCGGACATGAGGCCGGAGACCGGCTGATCCGGAAAGCGGCGGAAAGCCTGAAGAGGATTGAAGCCCGGAATGTGATTCCTTTCCGGATCGGCGGGGATGAGTTCCTTGTGGCCGCGATCCATGTAAACCGGGCTGAAGCGGAGAAGATCCGTCTGGCCTGGGAGAAAGCACTGGAGGAGCTGAACCGGGAAGAGGACGGCATTCCATGCACGGTGGCCTGCGGCTTTGCATTCGGGGAGAAAGGGTATGACCTGGAGAAAGTGCTGGCCGAGGCAGACCGGGCAATGTATGAGAATAAGCGAAAGATGAAGGAAACGACCTGAGAGACTGACAGCAGAGGAGGATACGCCTATGATCCGGAGTACGCCTGCCATAGCCCGGGCGGATATGATCCGGTGCGCCCTGTGCGACCGCGCCCCCTGTAACGAAGCCTGCGGCAAACTGAAACCGGCTGAACGGCTGAGGAATATCTGGTTCGGGAACGAGCAGACTGCGGCGCAGAGCCTGCCGGCGGAGAATCCGTGCCTGACCTGCAAAGCGCCCTGCGAGCAGGCCTGCGTCCGGCCAGGAGAAGTGCCGGTCCGGGATCTGATCAACCGCCTGTATTACCAGGTGAAGCCGGAGTGTGAAACCGCCCTTCCGGAGACGGAGGACCGGCTGAAGTGCGACCTTTGCGGAATTCCGCTGGAGAATCCCTTCCTGCTGTCCTCTTCAGTGGTGGCGAGCACCTATGACATGTGCGCCCGGGCATTTGAAGCCGGCTGGGCGGGCATCTGTTTCAAGACGATCTGCTCGCTGGATATCCATGAGGCTTCCCCGCGGTTTTCCGCCATTACCGGAAACGACGGAAGCATCATCGGGTTCAAGAACATCGAGCAGCTTTCCGACCACAGCGTGGTGGAAAACATGGAGATTTTCCGGAGACTGAAGGAGAAATATCCGACTAAGTTTATCCTGGCGTCCATTATGGGCCGGGACGAGGCGGAATGGGGCGAGCTGGCCCGGCAGTGCGAGGAAAACGGAGCGGACGCGGTGGAACTGAATTTCTCCTGCCCGAATATGGCGGAGGACGGTCTGGGCAGCGATATCGGCCAGGTGCCGGAGCTGGTGGAACGGTTCACAGCCGCAGCAAAACGGGCATGTCATATTCCGGTGCTTGCCAAGCTGACGCCCAACGTGCAATCCATGGGGCCGGCGGCGGAGGCTGCAAGACGCGGCGGAGCGGACGGGCTGGCGGCCATCAACACAATCAAATCGATTACCGGGGTCAACCTGCACACCTATGTCGCGGCACCGTCCGTACACGGGCAGAGCGCGGTGGGCGGATACAGCGGCAACGCCGTGAAACCCATTGCCCTGCGGTTTATTGCAGAACTCGGGCAGCATCCCGGCCTGAAGGGCATGCACCTGTCGGCCATGGGCGGCGTGGAAACCTGGCAGGACGCGCTGGAATTCATCCTGCTGGGCGGCGGATCCATTCAGGTAACCACGGCGGTAATGCAGTACGGTTACCGGATCATTGACGACCTGAAGAGCGGCCTGAACCTGTACCTGGCGGAAAAGGGCTTCGGAAACGTGAAGGAAGCAATCGGTCTGGGCCTGGATACGCTGAGTGAAACAACCGATACCCTGGAGCGGGACACGGTACTCTTTCCGCAGTTTATCCGGGAACGCTGCATCGGCTGCGGCCGCTGCCGGATCTCCTGCGATGACGGAGGCCACCAGGCTATCCGGCTGGATGATGAGCGGCATCCCGTGCTGAACGGAAAGAACTGCGTGGGCTGCCATCTCTGTGTGCTGGTCTGCCCCCAGCGGGCCATTGTACCGGGCCGGAAGCGGATTGCCAGGACAAAATAAAACAGAAAAGATACAAAATACTGCCATCAGTTGTTCTATTCCGTATATACAAGCAGCCGGCGGAAAACCGGCCGGATATGACGGAGCAAACTCCGGAAAACCATGATAAACAGCGAGGGAGGATACGAAAATGAAGAAAATAACCGCATTGATTCTGACGCTGGTGACAATGATGGTCTGCACGGCCGTGATTCCGGCGGTATCCTCCGCGGATTCGCTGTATATCATTCCGGACAGCGATACCAGGGAGCTGACCCGGGCGGAACTGTGGGATTACAAGTATGACACGCTGCTGTACGCCTTCAACGAGATATACGCCAGGCACGGATACAAGTTTGAAACCGGCAGCCGCTGCTACAACTGGTTCACCCAGATGCCCTGGTATCAACCGAACGCGAGTGAGAGCAGCACCAACCATCATGAAGCCTATAGCCAGTGCAGCGCCATTGAGAACCGGAATGTGGACCTGATCAAGGACGTGCGGAGGGAAATGCGGGAAATGGGCACCACGAATCCCAAGGGAAAAGGGATGCCTGAACCGCCGGCACAGAACGTGGATAAACCCAGGGGGTTCAACTTCGTGAAACTGAAGGCCGGCCAGAAGCTGCCGGTCTATGCAGCCCCCTCCGCAGAAGCCTACCGGGCGAACAACGGAAAGGCTCTGGTCAACACCAACGGCGCAGTATACGCGCTGGGCTGGGATCGGGGCTGGATGCTGATCCTGTACGAGGCAAACATTGCCGGACAGTATCGGGTCGGTTATGTGGACGGAGCGAAGATCAGGGGGACAATCCCGGCCCTGGACCAGCTGAGCTGGGACGGCAGCGTACAGGAAACGAAAACAGCCACCACGCTGACGGATGACCCGGCCCTGACCGGCAAGGCACTGACGCAGCTGCCCGCGGGAGCGCGGGTAACCTACCTGACAACCATGTACAACTCCGGTGCATGGGATTATATAGAGACAACGATTGACGGAAAGACTGCCCGGGGATTTATTCCGGCCGGCGTGCTGCCGGACACGGGCCTGGACATGACGGAGCTGAATCCCGGGCTGGGTGACGGCTGAGGAAGTCCGGAAGACGGACGCGAGGTGCAAAGGAGATTGTGGGAATGAAAAAAATTCTGATTCCGTTGCTGGTGCTGGCACTGATCTGCATCGGCCTGGTCGCCGCGGCGGAGGAAAATGAAGCAATCCGCCTGGAAGTCAACACCCGGAAACTCCAGGTGTACGACAGGGAAACGGCCGTGGCGGCGGAACTGACGGGCGGAACCGCGCAGGAGGAAGAACTGCCTGTGCTGGTGATCCCGGTAAAGAAAACCTGCCAGATGCAGGTAACCGTGACGCCGAAAACCCTGAAGAACAAGAAGGTTACGCTCACTGCCGGGGATCCGGAAATCCTGAAGATCATCGGCAATCAGGTGACAGGACTGAAACCGGGGAGCACTCTGCTGACGATTGCCAGCGCGCAGGATCCGGAAGCGAAGGTGCAATACCGTGCGGTGGTGATCCAGCCGGTGAAACGTATCTCCGTGACCGCATCCCGGAAGAGCGTCGCGGCGGGCGAAACAATAACCCTGACGCCTGAATTCCTTCCGGAGGACGCCACGATCCGGCGGGTTACCTGGATTTCCTCTAATGAGAAAGCCGCGACGGTGGACGCCAACGGTACCGTCACCGGCCTGGCCCGCGGCAATACCCGGATTTCCGCCATTGCCGAAGACGGAAGCAATGTCCGGGCAAACATCAGCATCCAGGTGACCCAGAACGCGGAGGAAATCCTGCTGGACAGGACGGAGCTGACCGTGAACGCCGGAGGGACGGCCAATCTGAAGGCAACCGTGCTGCCGGCAGCTACAAACGACAAGAGCGTGGCATGGTCTTCTTCCGATGAAAGCATTGCCACGGTGAATGCCCGGGGAAGAATTACCGGCATCCGGCAGGGTGAATGTGAAATCACCTGCGTCAGCCAGGTGAACGGGGAAATCCGGGCGAAAGCCGCGGTGCATGTTCAGCAGCCGGTGAAGAAGGTGACCTTCGGGGAGGCGCCGACGGTCTATGTGAACGAAACCGGCAGACTGACCTGGAACACAGAACCGGCGGACGCCACCAATCCGGCCCTTACCTTCCGCTCCGCGAACGAGAAGGTGCTGACTGTCAGCGAGGACGGAACGGTGACGGGCATCAAAGCCGGAGAGGCAACGGTCATCGCGACCACCACAGACGGTTCCAACCGGCAGGCCAGGGTGAAGGTGCGGGTGTTCCAGCATGTGACCGGCGTGCATATGAGAAGGAAGACGGCTTACATAGATCTGGGCGCGACCTCTTCCACGAGCGCGATCCTGGAACCGTCGAACGCCACAAACCACAATATGACCTGGGAAACAGCGGACGCTTCCGTGGCAAAGGCGGAGCCCCTGGCGAAGCAGAAAAACCGCGTGAATATTACCGGCGTCAGCGCCGGGGAGACCACGGTGACAGGGACAACAGAAGACGGAGGATTCAAAGCTTCCATCCTTGTGAAGGTCGGCAACTGGGAAAAGGCGCTGAAGATCACTGAGGCGAAGGTAAAGGGCGCGGACGCGTATGTGACGCTGAAGAATGACAGCGAGCTGACAATCACATCCATCACCGTAGAGGTTTCCGTCTTTGACAACGAAGGGAAACCGGTCCCAAGCAACAAGAAGGACAACAGCAACACCTACCAGATGGTATACAAAAAGACGCTGAATCCGGGAGCATCCACAAAGGAGAAGGACTGGAAGACGGTTAACTTCAAACTGCCTGAATCCACGACGGTTCACGAATATGTGGTCAAAGTGACGGAATTCGAAATCGATCATGACTGGATCAAGCTGATCCGGAAAAAGAACCAGCCCACGAAGAAGTGCCCGGTGCACCTGTAAGCATAAAGGAGGTCAACATTCATGAACAAGCGGGTTTTCACACTGATTACTGCCATGATCATGGCTCTGCTGATGGTTTTCACCGTGGCAGCGGCGGAAGATGACACACCGTCCGATTCCGCGGGTTACTACTATGTATATACCGAAAACGGGAAAGGCCTGAACGTGAGGGCGACTCCCGGCGGAGAAGTGGTCGGCTCCCTGAAGTACGGTACGAAAATCTACTGCTACTACCGGGACGGCGGAAACGGCTGGGCGCTGATTGACTATACCTACGATATGCCGGGCGTCGGCAAAGGCACCTATGCCTGCTTTATCTCCAGCCGCTACCTGCGCAAGAGCAAGCCGCCGGCCAAACCTGAGTCCGGATCCTCCTCTTCCGCTCCGGCGGCACAGGCAGATCCGACCGAGGAGATCAATGCCGAGTTCAGAAGCGCGAAGAAGGTGGAACCTTTCGCGATAACGGTACGGCCTTCCCGGGCCAGCGGATGGGTGAATCTGCGCTGGGCGCCGAGCAAGCAGGCAGAGGTTATGGCGACCTACAAGGCGAATGAAAAGCTGCTGGTGATAAAGGAAACCGCCAACTGGTATCAGGTGGAAGACCAGGATACCGGGGACGTGGGATTCATCAGCAAGCAGTATGTTGCGAAGTAACGGCCGGACGGGCGAGAAGGAGGAAATATATCCATGAAGAAAATCATTGCTTTGATAGTCAGCCTGATCATGCTGGCAGGAGCGGCATCCGTCCTGGCAGAGGCTGAGGGGAAGGTGACGATCGGCACCATCAGCATTAACGGTGCCTTTACCCTGCAGTGCGGCCTGCCGGAAGGATACCATCCTGTTCCGACTTCCGTGACGCCGGAACAAGTGACAGCCGTTATCCGCTCCGATGATCCGCTGGCACCGGTCATGCATCTGTCCGTGGCATACGATGAAAAATACTATGACGTGGACCGGATGAACGACCTGACACCGGAAGAACTGACCCAGCTGGAGGAAACCTATATTGAGGAAGACCCGGAGGTGGAGATTACCTACGGTGAAACGGGCTACGGCACCCAGCTGCTGATTGCCCGGCATGAGACGGAGGAACTGGATTTTATCGCATTCTTCTCCATCTACAAGGGCTATTGCGTGGAGTTTGTGCTGGCGCCTTCCGAACAGGCGGAAGACAGGAACCTGACTGAGGAACAGCTGCGGCTGAGCATTGATTTCCTGACAGACCTGGATTTCATTCCCGCCAATATCCCGGCGGATCCCAAGACCCTGGTGGCGGACGGCAAGTATGTGACAAACATCAGCGATTACGATCCGGAAACCAATACCGTGAAGCTGGAAGTCAGGCACACGGCGGTCGTGGACAAGGAAATTGCCGAAGCGCTGCAGCCGGGCGATACCCTGATTGCGGGCCAGTTCAGTGAGAAGATTGAAACGCTTGAGCATGATGAAGACGGAGCGCTGCGGATCAATGAATACATTACGCTGGAGAATTACGGCGGCGAATATCATGTCTATCTGGACGACTATGAGTACCTGGAGACCTTCGTGACCCTGACGCAGGAAATTCCGGAGAATCTGACCTTCAGCGACGGTATTGATCCGGAGACCGGTGATCCGCTGGACACACCGACCGAGCATACCGCCCAGGAGTTTATTGCCATGCTGACGGCTGGCGGATATCCTGACTTCGCAACCGACAACGCGTATGCCGCATTTGACGAGAACGGCGACCTGATCGCAGTGGAACGGTTCTATACGCCCTGGCAGTAAGAAAAAACTTTGCCGCGCGGGAAGTTGCGGATGATCGGGACAATATAGTATAATCTGATCAGACAACAACCTGCATATACTGACCGACAAAGGAGGGCAATGACATGACCATTACCAAAGAACAGAACGGAACCGCGCTGAAGATTGCGCTGGAGGGCCGTCTGGATACCATGACAGCTCCCGAACTGGAAGCGGAACTGAATAATTCCCTGAGCGGCGCTGACAGCCTGACGCTGGATTTCAGCAAGCTGGACTATATTTCTTCTGCCGGACTGCGGGTGCTTCTGTCCGCACATAAGGCGATGATCGCCAAAGGCGGAATGACGATCACCAATGTCAATGAGGTGGTCCAGGAAGTCTTTGAAGTGACGGGCTTCGCCGATATCCTGACGATTGAGTAAAACCGGGGCGGCAGATACCGCTGCAGCCCGGACAGAAAAAGCAGAATAATAACGGTTATGTGCGGGAGAAAAACATATGAAAACAGATAAAATCAGCGTATCCAGCCAGGGCGCACGGATGGGAGCTGCCCTGGAACAGGCGGATAAAGTGGCGGCATATAAGGGACTTTCCATGAAGGACGCCCTGCATCTCCGCCTGCTGACCGAGGAAATGATGGGACTGATGCGTTCCATTACAGGAGAGCGGGAAGGCATTTTCTGGATTGAGGATGAAGACGGGGAGTACCGGCTTCACCTGCAGGTCAGGACGCTGCTGAACAGCGAGGAAAGAGAACAGCTGCTGGCTGTTTCCAGCACGGGCAAAAATGAGTCGGCCAAGGGACTGATGGGACGGATCCGGGATTTCTTTGACTGGGGTTCCGACGAGGATCTGGCCACCTATACCAGCCCGCTGCTGCTGCCGGACGCGTTTGAATACACCAGCTCTCCTTCCCTGGACTGGGAATGGTCCATGGCGCGTTATGAGAACGCCCTGTCCACACAGATGGAACAGGGAGACCAGAAGGTCCGGGAAGCCTGGGATGAACTGGAAAAATCCGTGGTATCCCACGTGGCGGATGAAGTGAAGGTTTCCATCCGCAGCGGAACCGTGGAAATGATCATTTACAAGAAGCTGGGCTGATACCGGAAACAGGATGGAGAGGTAAGATAACCGGGAGCGGACAAACAGGCCGCTTCCGGCTTTTCTGTTGACCGACAGCCTGTTTTGCGGTATTTTGACTGGGCGGTATCCGCTTTTTCAAGGAGGAAAGACAGATGGGAGCAGATTTCTGGAGCAAGATTCTGGATATTCTTTGCTATGCTATGTTCCCGGGGTCGTTTGACCGGGTCACGAGAATTCTCGGGGCTTTGTATGTGGCCGGCCTGTGGGGTGTGTTTGTCAAATGCGGCCTGAAGGGATGGTGGGCGCTGGTTCCTGTGATACGGAACTACAAACTGGCGCTGTGCGCGGACCGGGAACAGGAAGGCCGGACGTTGACTGTAGTGAATGCAGTGACTCTCGTGGTATATATCATAACCCGCTTTGCGGGATCAAACGGCTTTCTGTCGTTTGTTTGCGCAGGGGCGGAGTTTATCATGTTTTTCCCCAGCGTCATTTATGAAACCCGGGTTTTCTCCGGACTGTGCCGGGTCTTTGAACGGAAAAAACGGTGGATTCTGCCCTGGCTGATTGCGGAATGGGTGCCGATCGCGCCGCTGCTGTGGGGTTTCAGGAAAAAGTATCAGCCGATCTGGCTGGCGGAAGAAATCCGGGACGATGATGTTGATTACTATTTCTCCGGACGGAAAGCTGCCATCCTGAATGAGGGACTGACGGTGAACCTGGAGGAACGGACTGCCCGGGAATTCCTGAAGAAGAAATACCTGCTGCGGGATATCCACCTGAACATCCAGCCGGGACATATGGTGCTGCTGCTGGGCGGATCCGGCGCGGGAAAGACCACTTTCCTCAACGCGGTGAACGGCTATGAACCGGCCAAGGCCGAGGTGACCGTCAACGGCCGGAATATGTATAAGAACTATAAGGACATGCAGTATGATATCGGTTTTGTGCCGCAGGCGGACCTGATCCGCGGATGCGATACTGTATACCGCACCCTGATGGATACCGCCATGCTGCGGCTGCCGAACAGCTTCTCCCGTCCGGAACGGCAGGAACGGGTGGAAGAAGTTATGGATATTTTCGGCCTGACGCCGGTGAAAGGCAACCTGGTTTCCAAACTGTCCGGCGGACAGCGGAAGAGGCTGTCCATTGCCATGGAGTTTATCTCCAATCCGACGCTGTTCATTCTGGACGAACCGGACAGCGGCCTGGACGGCGTAATGGCCCGGGAACTGTTCCTGCAGCTGCGGAAAATAGCCGACCAGGGAAAGATCATTATTGTGATTACCCATACGCCGGACCGGGTAATCGACCTGTTTGACGATGTGATTGTACTGGCAAAGGACGCAAAACGTACCGGACGACTGGCCTGGTTCGGTCCCATCGATGAGGCACGGACCTTCTTCGGCAAGGAGAAGATGGAAGAGATTGTGAAATCCGTCAACCGGGAAGAAGAGGGCGGCGAAGGCCGGGCGGATGAGTTTATCCTCAAGTACGCGGAGGTGCAGCATGTCTGAGACAAGCGTAAACAGGCAGGAAAGAACATTCCGGCACCGGGACAGGATCAGCCAGATTCCGATTTACCTGGGCAAGCAGTTCCGGTTCTTCATCAATGAGAGCGACTGGAAAGTCCTTCCCATGGCGGCGGTGATCGCGATCCTGGTGGCCGTGGTTGTCCGGACCCGGCTGTTCGCCAGCATGGAGGGATGCCTGATCAGCTCCTTTGCGCTGGCCTGCGTGGCCCTGTGGAACGGCTGCTTCAATTCCATTCAGGCGATCAGCCGGGAACGCGCCATTGTCAAGCGGGAGCACCGTTCCGGAATGCATATCACCGCCTATGTGGCGTCCCATATGATCTACCAGTTTGTGCTGTGCCTGGCCCAGACCGTTATCAGCCTGTTTGTGCTGAAACAGTTCGGTGTTCCCTTTCCGGAGGAGGGGATTCTGCTCAGAAAGGGATGGGAACTGGAGTTCGGGATTTCCATGCTGCTGATTTCCTATGCAGCGGATATGATGAGCCTGTTTATCTCCAGTATTGCCCGTACGACTACGGCCGCCATGACGGTGATGCCTTTTGTGCTGATTTTCCAGCTGGTGTTTTCCGGCGGCATTATTCCGATTCCGGCTGCTATCCAGCCTCTGTCCAATCTCACCATTTCCAATTACGGGATCAAAGCGGTGACCTCACAGTGCGGTTATAACGAGCTGCCGATGGCAGCCGGCTGGACGGCAGTGGACAGTATGAAAGACAGCGAGATCCACAAGGAAGTGACAGTGGGACAGATCCTGGAAATACTGAACAAGGACGCCATGAAAAAATACCGGGACCAACCTGTCATTGAACCCGTAACAGCAGCCCAGGTGGCAGAATTTCTGAATCTGGGAGAAGTGAAGGACAAAGAAGCCCTGATTATTCCGGAAACGGTGACCCTGGGACAGCTGATTGATTTTGCCAACAGCAGTGAACTGATTCAGAAAAACCTGGACAAGAAAAAAGAGATAGATATCACGATCGGCGAAGTGCTGGAGCTCTTCGGAGAACAGGAAGTGAAAGTCTTTATTCAGGAGAAGACCGCCGAAGCGGGACGGAAGCCGCAGTACAGCAATTCCCCGCAGAATGTAATGAAAAACTGGCTGATGCTGTGCCTGTTCATCGCGGTGTTTGCCCTGCTGTCCACGATTTCCCTGGAACTGATCGATAAAGACAAACGATAGACGGCAAAGAGTGCCGGAGCGGACGCTCCGGCACTCTTTTTTTGATGATCATTATTCCGGGATCAGACGGAATCCGCCAGGCGGAAGATCAATTCCCGGCTCTTCTCCCAGCCAAGACAGGGATCCGTGATGGACTGCCCGTAAACGCCGCCGCCGATTTTCTGGGCGCCGTCTTCCAGATAGCTTTCCACCATGAGACCCTTGACCAGGGAGGAAATTTCCGGATTGAGGCTCCGGCTGTGCATGACGTCCTTGCAGATGCGGATCTGCTCCAGGTATTCCTTGCCGGAATTGTTGTGGTTGGTATCCACAATGACGGCGGGATTGGCCAGATCGCTTTCCCGATAGAGCTTCAGCAGGTTCCGCAGGTTTTCATAATGATAATTGGGATGGGAACGTCCGAAACTGTCCACATAGCCCCGCAGGATGGCATGGGCCAGGGGATTGCCGGTGGTGCGGACTTCCCAGTTCCGGTAGATGAACTCCTGGGGACTCTGGGCTGCGGCGATGGAATTCATCATGACGGTGATATCGCCGGCGGTGGGGTTTTTCATGCCGACGGCGATGCCCAGGCCACTGGCGACAAGCCGGTGCTCCTGGTTTTCCACGGAACGGGCGCCGACGGCCACATATCCCAGCAGATCGGACAGATAACTGAAGTTGGCCGGGTAGAGCATTTCCTCGGCACAGGTAAAGCCGGTTTCGCGGATGACCCGCATATGCAGCTGACGGATGGCTATGATGCCGGCCAGCATATCCTCTTTCTTTTCCGGATCCGGCTGATGCAGCATGCCTTTGTATCCCACGCCCTTGGTGCGGGGTTTATTGGTGTAAACCCGGGGAACGATGAGCAGCTTTTCGCGCACTTCACGGTTAACTTCCGTCAGGCGTTCCATGTATTCCAGCACGGCGTCCTCCCGATCCGCAGAACAGGGGCCGATGAGGAGCAGAAGGCGGGAATCCTTTCCCGTCAGAACGTCAGAGATCTCCCGGTCCCGGTTTTCCTTGACGGCCCGGATGGCAGCGTCCGCCGGATAGTCCCGCTTGATTTCCTGGGGAAGGGGCATCTTCCGGACAAATTCCATGGAAGGGGTCATATCGGTGTACCACCTTATCAATGAAGAATGAAAAAAAGAGAAAGGATTGGCGGAGGATCAGGTGAGGAGCATGCGGTCGTTGGACAATTCGCGGCCGCTGACTTTTTCAAACTGCGCCAGCAGATCTTCCACGGTCATATGCAGCTTCTGTTCCGCATCCAGGTCCAGAATGACCTTGCCTTCATGCATCATGATGGTCCGGTTGCCCAGGGCCAGCGCGTCCTTCATGTTATGGGTGACCATGAGAGCGGTGAGGCCGTTTTCCTCGATCAGGTGCCGGGTCAGGCGAAGAACCTTTTCCGCGGTTTTGGGATCCAGAGCGGCTGTGTGCTCATCCAGCAGAAGCAGCTCGGGCTGTTTCAGGGTGGCCATAAGCAGGGTCAGAGCCTGGCGCTGACCGCCGGAAAGCAGGCCGACCTTGCTGCCCATGCGGCTTTCCAGACCGAGATCCAGGGAAGCCAGCTTTTCGCGGTAAAGCGCGCGCTCTTTCGCGGTGATGCCCCAGCGGAGGCCGCGGCGCTGTCCGCGGCGGCAGGCAAGGGCGAGGTTCTCCTCAATATTCATGGAGGCGGCGGTGCCGGTCATGGGATCCTGGAACACACGGCCCAGAAGAATGGCACGCTTATGCTCCGGCAGATGGGTGATGTCCCTGCCGCCGAGGAGGATGGTGCCGTTATCGATCTGGAAGGTACCGGCGATGGCGTTGAGCATGGTGCTCTTGCCGGCGCCGTTGCCGCCGATGACCGTGATGAAATCGCCCTTGTTCAGGGTCAGGTCCACACCGGCCAGCGCCATCTTGCGCATAACCGTACCGGGGTTGAAGGTTTTGCGGAGGTCCTTCAGGACCAGCATTTCGGAATCAGCCATGGTGTTTTCCTCCCTTCAGCTTCCGGGTGATGATGCTGTCTTTCCAGTGGGGCATGGCGAGGAAAACTGCCACGACCAGCGCGGTGAGCAGCTTCAGGTCATCGGTGTTCAGACCCAGCCACAGCACTACCTGAATGACCAGATAATAAATGATGGCGCCGAGGGAAACGGCCAGCAGTTTCAGGGCAAAGTTCCGGAACAGCTTTCCGAAAATCACTTCGCCGATGATCACGGCTGCCAGACCGATGACGATGGCGCCGCGGCCCATGGATACGTCAGAGAAACCCTGATACTGGGCCATGAGCGCACCGGAGAAGGCAACCAGGCCGTTGCTGATCATGAGGCCGACCACTTTGCCGGTGCCCGTGTTGATGCCCTGGGCGCGGGCCATCTGCTGGTTGGAACCGACGGCGCGGAGGCTGCAGCCGTATTCGGTGCCGAAGAACCAGTACATGATCCCAATCAGGACGCAGGTGATCAGAAGCATCAGCCAGATGGGATTGTCCAGGGTGAACTTGCCCACGTTCCGCAGGGACACCAGCATGTTCTTGTATTTGTTGATGCTCATGGGAACGTTGGCCCGGGAACCCAGATCCGTTCCGATACCCTGGATCCGCAGGTTGACGGAATACAGGGCCAGCTGGGTCAGAATACCGGCCAGGATGGCAGGGATGCCCATGGACGTGTGGAAAACGCCGGTGACAGCGCCGGCCAGCATGCCGACAGCCAGTGCGATGAGCGTGGCCAGCCAGGGATTGACGCCGCTGGTGATCAGGATGGCCGCGACGGCACCGCCGGTGGCAAAGGAACCGTCCACCGTCAGGTCGGCGATGTCCAGGATCCGGAAGGTAATGTATACCCCGATGGCCATGATGCCCCAGATGAGACCCTGGGCAACGGCGCCGGGAAGCTGATTAAGCAGTTGCGCAATGTTCAAGGGAAACCCTCCAAATGAATGAAAATGGAAAATGACGAATACCTACGATAAAACACTCATACCCCTTCCCCGGACGGGGAAGGGGTGAGCGTGATCCACAGAGCGGATTATTCGATGGGCAGATAATCAGCCGGGATGGTGACGTTCAGCTCCGCGGCGTTGACCGCATTGTACTTCTTGACAAACTGCGGGGCATAGGCAATGGGCATGGCGGCGATATCCGCACCGTTTACGAGGATATCGTAAGCCATTTCACCGGTCTTGTAGCCGATGTCATAGTAGCTGATGGTCAGGGTGGCGACGCCGCAGCCGGCGCAGATGCCTTCCTCACCGGCGACAACCGGAACACCGGCGGGAATGACCACGTTGGCAATGGCTTCCGTGTTGCCGGCAGCAGTGTTGTCCGTGGGGATGTAGAGTACGTCGCACTCGGTCGAGGTCTGTACCACGGAGGCCAGATCATTGGAATCATTGAAGCCGTAGCGCTTGCACTCAAGACCCAGCGCGGTCAGATATTCTTCAATCTTTTTGATCTGGAAGATGGAGTTGGGTTCGGCGTTGCAGTAGAGCAGGCCGACGGTTTTCGCTTCCGGGAACAGCTCTTTGATCATGTCCGCCTGGCCGTCCAGGGGCGCCAGGTCGCTGGTGCCGGAAACGTTCAGGCCGGTGGCGCCTTCCGCAGTCAGCTCAATTTCCATGGCGGATTCATAGTTGGTGATGGAAGTGGCCAGCACCGGGATATCCGCGGTGGCGGTGGCGCAGGCGAGCATGGCGGGGGTCGCGTTGGCCATGATCAGATCCACCTGCTTGGAAACCAGCTGACCGGCTATCTGGGCACAGTTGTTGGAATCGCCGGAAGCGTTGCCTTCATCAAAGACAACCTTGTCCCCCAGCTTTTCCGTCAGGGCATCCTTGAAGCCCTGGGTGGCAGCGTCCAGCGCGGGATGCTGGATCAGCTGAAGGATACCGACATTATAGGTTTTTTCTTCGGCGGACGCGCAGGCGCATACGCCCAGGACCAGGGTCAGGGCAACCAGCAGGGAAAGAACCTTTTTCATGGGAAAGCCTCCTTCAAAATAACATGGGAACGAATATCTCTTCTCCCCTCAGGGGAGGGAAAAGCGGGAAATAAAAAATCCTCCGGACCCTTCCGAAGGACGATTCATCATCGTGGTACCACCTTGGTTCGCCGCGCCATTGCGGCCTCAGGGACAGACTGTCATCCGTCCTGCGGAAGATAACGGCCGCATTCCGTCACCGCCTACTTGCCAGTAAAGGTTTCAACGGGAAGCATACAAGGGGAATTTCACCGAACGGCGGTCTCCCCGCTTGCAGCAAACGCGGGGCTCTCTGGACACCGCCATGATCCGGCTACTCGCCTTGATCATCGCTTTTGCGGTATTATAATTTCCGCCGGTAAGGGCTGTCAAGGCAATATATGCTGAAAGTACAGACGGAAAACAAGAGAGAAATACAGGCATGTTCTTTTATGGAAGATTCTGGTATAATCTTTGCAATGCACGAAAAGACGGGTGCATATGACGGAGGCCGAAACATGAAGCTGAAGAGTACAATTCGCCGGATCGAAAGCCCTGCGGGAAGAATGAAGATCCTGATCCTGCATCCGGAAAAACAGGAGAAACCGGTCCCCGGTATTCTCTGGATCCACGGCGGCGGGTACGTGACTGGAATGGCCTCCATGGTTTACTTGACCGCGGGCAGCGTGCTGGCAAAACATTTCGGAGCTGTTCTGATTGCTCCGGAATACAGACGGGCCGTCCGGACACCTTATCCGGCGGCAATGGAGGACTGCTATACCGCACTGGAGTACCTTTACAACCATGCAGAAGAACTGGGCGTGGACCGGAACCGGATCGCGGTCGGAGGGGAAAGCGCCGGCGGCGGACTGGCAGCGGCTGTATGCATCCGGGCACGGGATGAGGGAAAAATACCGGTGTCCTGTCAGATTCCCCTGTATCCGATGCTGGACTGCAACGATACGGAATCTTCCCGGCACAGCCATTCCCATGGCTGGGGCACCCGGCGGAATCACTGGGGCTGGCACAAATACCTGGGAGACCTGTACGGCACAGACCATGTACCTTCCTATGCCTCGCCGTCCCGGGAAACAGACTATTCCGGCCTGCCGCCCTGCTATACCTTTGTGGAGGACGGGGAACCCTTCCGGGATGAGACGCTGACTTATGTGCAGAACCTGAAGGACGCCGGCGTGGAGGCCCATGTGGACGTGTTCCACGGGAATATCCACGGGTTTGATACGATGCGGTGGACCAGGAACGCCAAAGAAGCGCGGAAAAAGCTGATCCTGGCGGTGGAGAAGTTTTTGAAGTGAGAATGTGACCAGTTAAGAGTGAAAAGTGAAGAGTGCAGAGTTCAGGAAGAAAAAGTGAAGGCAAAAGCCTTCACTTTTATTCTTCCCGGATAGGCTGCTCGAACTTGCTCTTGCCCTGCTCCTCCGGAATATCGATGGGATACCTGCCGGTAAAACAGCCGTCGCAGAAGGTACAGCCGTGATCGCCGGCCAGGCGGTGCGCTGATTCCACCGAAAGATAGGCAAGGGAATCGGCACCGATTTCCGCCGCGATTTCCTCCACCGAATTCAGGCGGCAGGCAATCAGGTTTTCACGGGAATCCACGTCCGTGCCGAAGAAGCAGGGATAGCGGAAGGGCGGGGAGGAAATGCGCATATGGACTTCCTTTGCACCGGATTCCCGCAGGAGACGGACAATACGCTCACTGGTGGTGCCGCGGACGATGGAGTCATCGATCAGCACGACACGCTTATCCCGGACGGTTTCCGCAATGACGTTCAGCTTGATCCGCACGGCGGTTTCCCGCATATCCTGGCTGGGCGCGATGAAGCTGCGGCCGATATATTTGTTTTTCAGGAATCCGACGCCGTAGGGAATGCCGCTTTCCTGAGCATACCCCAGGGCGGCGTCAATGCCGGAATCCGGCACGCCGATGACCACATCCGCTTCCACCGGATTTTCCCGGGCCAGAAAGCGGCCGGCCTGCAGGCGCGAATGGTGGACAGGAACGCCTTCAATCACAGAGTCCGGACGGGCAAAATAGATATATTCAAAGACACAGAGGGAACGCGGCTTTCCGCAGAGGCGGCGGTCCGAAACCACACCATCCTTTCCGAAAACAACGATCTCCCCGGGATCAATATCCCGGACCATTTTGGCACCGACGGCATCCAGGGCACAGGACTCGGAAGAAACCACCCAGGAACCGTCTGCGGTCCGGCCGCAGCAGAGCGGCCGGAAACCGTTGGGATCCCGGAAAGCGATGAGCTTGGTGGCAGTCATGAGCGTACAGGAATAAGCGCCCAGGAGCTGCTGCATGGTCCGGAAAACCGCTTCTTCCGTGGAAGAGACCTTCAGGCGCTCGGCAACGATGGTATAGATGATGGTTTCGGTATCGGCGGTGCCATGGAAGATGCCGCCGTTCAGCTCATGCTGTGTACGCAGGGAACGGGCGTTGACCAGGTTGCCGTTGTGGCACAGGGCCAGGTTTCCCTTCATATGGCTGATGACAATGGGCTGGATGTTGTTGTGATTTTTTCCGCCGGTGGTGGAATAACGGACATGGCCGACGGCGATATTTCCTTCTCCCAGACGATCCAGGGATGAACGGCTGAAAACATCACCGACCAGCCCGTCTCCCTTCAGATGATGGAACACGCCGTCGCAGGAAACCGCAATGCCGCAGCTTTCCTGCCCCCGGTGCTGGAGGGCGTAAAGCCCCAGGTATATCTCCCGGGGAACTGCTTTCCTGACCGGTGACCAGATGCCGAAAACGCCGCATTCCTCATGCATAAGACAGATCCTCCGAAAAAAGAGAAAGCGTCCTTCAGCCTGAACTGAAGGACGCCTTTGCCCTTTGATAGACGGATTGTACAACCTTGACAGCGGGATGTCAAGAAGGGGGAGAGAATGAGTGAAGAGTGTAAACGATCCTTAAGGATCGTTTAAGGTTGGCAGGGTATACTGCCTTTGCTATAATTGGGGAAAGGGGGCGGTGCGGATGCGGCTTCTTCTGGCGGAAGACGAGGAGGCAATGGCCGATGCGGTTGCTGCGTATCTTGAATATCATCATTATGAAGTGGACTGGGCGGGAAACGGTACAGACGCGCTGGAAGCAGCACGAATGGGCAGTTATGACGTCCTGATCCTGGATATTATGATGCCAGGCATGGACGGGCTGACGGTGCTGCGCACGCTCCGGGCGGAAGGAAACACAACGCCGGTGCTGCTGCTGACCGCAAAAGGGGAAATCCGGGACAAGGTGCTGGGCTTTGAAAGCGGCAGCGACGATTATCTGACCAAACCCTTTGCCCTGGAAGAGCTGCGCGTGCGGATTGACGCGCTGACCCGGCGCGGACAAAACTACCAGGGCGAACAGATAACGCTCGGCAATCTGACGCTTGACAAAAGCGGCTGCGCGCTGCGGGTGGACGGGAAAACCAGCCCGCTGAGCAACCGGGAATACCATCTGATCGAACTGTTCATGCGGAATCCGCATGTGTATTTTTCAGCGGACACCCTGCTGAACCGGGTGTGGGGAATGGACGCGGAAGTTGAATACGGCACGGTATGGGTCCATATCTCGGGATTGCGGAAGAAACTGGAGTCCCTGGGGGCGCACGTTGAGATTCTGTCAAAACGCGGCGTCGGATACGCGCTGGAGGAAAAGACATGAAGAAATACTACCGCAGCCGGATTATGCTCAGCGGCGTGCTTTCCTTCCTGATTATCCTGGTGATTGCGGTGGCCGGAATCTGGCTGTTCAGTTATCAGCGGATCGAAGAAAACGCGGACAGCTTTATCGCTTCGGAACTGCAGAAAAACAGGGGAAACCGGGAGAACGCACCGCGGTTTACGCAGGACTCACCGCCAATGTTCGGGTACAGACCCGGACGGCGGAATAATCCCTCCGGCTTTTATGAATTGCTGATCACAGGGGATGGCGAAATCAGCATCGAAAGAAAATCCGGCATCGAGGAGGATCCGGACGACAGCGTGCTGGAAAGCGTCCGGAACGCAGCGGAACAGGGAATTGACAGGGGGAAAGCCGGTTCCTGCAAATTCGGCATCCGGAAGAATGAAGACGGGACCGGTAAAGCCATCCTGGTGGACATGTCGATTATCCTGCATACGCTTTATGAGTTCCTGAAAAATGCGGGCCTGGTCGGCATCGGGATCTTTCTGCTACTGATCATCGTGCTGTTCCCGGTTTCCGGCAAGGTGGCGGACATCTTTGTCCGGAACGCGGAGGAGCAGCGACGGTTCATCACGGACGCCGGCCACGACCTGAAGACGCCGGTGGCCATCGCCCGGGCAAACCTGGATGTGCTGGAACTGCGTGAAGGCCAGAACAAGTGGACCGGGAATATCCGGGCCCAGGTAAACCGGATGGAGCACCTGGCGCAGGATCTGATTATGATGGCCCGGCTGGATGAAGGAAAAAATGAGGAAGAGTTCGGGGAAACAGAGCTGACCATGCTGGCCGAGGAAATCTGGGAGGAATATCAGCCTTCCCTGAAGCAGAAACAGATCCGGGGAGAAGCAAAGCTGGAGAAAACGGCGTCTGTCAGGGGTGCTGAGAACCTGATCCGGAGGGTTTTCTGCCTGCTGATGGATAACGCGGTGCAGTATACACCAGAAAACGGGGAGGTCCGTTTGTCCGTGACACCCTGGAAAAAGAGAACCCGGATTGTGCTGTCCAATTCCGTGACAAGCCTGCCGACAGAGAAACCGGAGAAACTGACAGAACGCTTTGTACGGGGAGACAGCGCCCGCACCCAGAAGAGCGGCGGATCCGGGATCGGCCTGGCGGCCGCCCGGCGCATAGCGGAAAAGCATCACGGAAAGCTGACTGTTGATTATCCGGATGAACATACCTTCCGGGTAACAGTAGAAATCTGATCCCTGGACAGAAATTCACAGAAGGCCTCTGCCGGAAAGGCGGAGGTCCTTTTCTGCGGGCAAACGATATTATACTTTTTGTTCGCCTTTCCATCCGAATGCTTCCATAGTAAAATACGGTCAGTGAATCAACAGGGAATGCGAGGATTGAGATATGAAGCGGGAACTTGGAATCGCGCGATGCGGACTGGCCTGCTGCCTGTGCAGCGAAAACGCACACTGCAGGGGCTGTGACTCCGGAGACTGCCCCGGTTTTTCCTGGTGTGAAAACAGGAAATGCTCCGCAGAGAAGGGTCTGAAACACTGCTATGAATGCGGGGAAGACTGCCGGAAACAACTGCTCGGAAAAATCAAACCCTATGGCTTTACACTCTTTGCCAGGCTATACGGCGAAAAAGAACTGCTGGACTGTCTGGAACGGAACGAAAAGAACGGCGTGGTTTATCACCGGGAGGGAATCACGGGTGATTATGACGACTTTGAGGATACGGAGGAACTGATCCGGTTTATCCGGACCGGGAAAAGATCAAACTGAACCGTGGCAAAAAGAAATGGAGAAGCGGAATGATGGGACTGAGGCGGATCTTTGAGTCGGAGAATATCAGCTTCGTTGAGGTTTCTGAAGAACTGATTCAGGATTACCTGGGAATGGTCAATGACATAGAACATGTGGACCGATTCATCGGAGGCTGGCACGAGCCCTATACTGAAGCGGATGAAGTCAGATGGGTCCGGGAACAGCTGGCGGTACAGGCACCGGTGTTTTCCATGATTGAGAAGAAATCCGGGAAATTCATCGGGAACATTGAACTGATGGATGTCACAGAGACCGCCGGGGAGATCGGTATTGCCATTACCGCGAAGATGCAGGGCAAAGGCTACGGAACGGAAGCGGTAAAGGCCCTGACAGTGTACGGCATGAATACTCTCGGGCTGAAAAAAGTATACCTGAGAACCAATCTCACCAATGACAGGGCTATCCATGTTTACGCGAAATGCGGCTTCAGAGAAACCGGACGCACGGATACCCAGGTCTGTATGGAAATCTGCCGGTAACGGCGGGACGCTGCGGGAGAACTTTTCAGGAACCGACAGCATCAGAAGAACCTGACAATGGAAGACAAAACAGCCCCCGGGAACCTGGAGTTCCCGGGGACTTCTGTCAGAGAAACGGTATTATTCGTCTTCGGTCTGGAGGGCGTCGTAGCCTTCTTCACCGGTCCGGACGCGGACGACGTTTTCAACATCCTGGACAAAGATCTTGCCGTCGCCGATATGTCCTGTATACAGGACGCCGCGGGCGGTTTCGATGACTTCGCTCACAGGCACCTTGCTGACAACGATATCCACCTGTACCTTGGGCAGGAGGGTCACTTCCACAGGAGTGCCACGATAGTACTCAGGCTTGCCCTTCTGCGCGCCGTAGCCCATGACGTTGGTAACGGTCATGCCGGTGATTCCGATGCCGTTCATGGCCTTCTTCAGGCTTTCCAGGCTGGCAGGACGGCAGATGATCTGTACGCGGGTATACACCGGTTCGCCGGGAACCTTCTCCGCTTTCTTTGCGGCGACCGGCACGGCCTCTGCCACGGGAGCAGCCTGCGCAGCGGGAGCAGGAATGACGGCGCCGGCGTCAAAGCCTTCCTCAGGCAGAATGGCAAATCCGGAATAAGCGGTGAGCAGGCCGTGCTCGCTGCGGTCGAGGCCCATGACCTCATCCGCGGCATCCGCCCGCAGACCGATGGTCTTTTTGATGAGCAGGAAGACAACTGTGATGATGGCCGCGGTCCAGGCAATGGTAGCCAGGACACCGAGAACCTGGACGCCGAAGAAGCTGAATCCGCCGCCGTAGAAGACACCCTTGGGGGTGGAGACGCCGGTGGCAAACAGACCGGTCAGGATGGTACCGAGGGAGCCGCAGACGCCGTGGACAGAGATGGCACCTACCGGGTCGTCGATCTTCACAACCTTGTCAAAGAATTCCACTGCGAAGACAATCACGAAGCCGCAGGCGAGGCCGATGAGGGCAGCACCGAAGGGATTCACGGCGTCGCAGCCGGCGGTGATGCCGACCAGGCCGGCCAGGGCGGCGTTGAAGGTCATGGAGACGTCAGGCTTGCCGTAGCGCAGCCAGGTAAAGATCATGGTGGTCAGGGTCGCAACGGCTGCGGCCAGGTTGGTGTTGAAGAACACCAGGGAGGCGCTGCCGATCAGTTCGTCGCTGTCCATACCCACGGTGGACGCACCGTTGAAACCGAACCAGCAGAACCAGAGGATGAACACGCCCAGCGCGGCGATGGAGAGGTTGTGGCCCAGGATGGCACGGGGCTTTCCGTCCTTGCCGTACTTGCCGACGCGGGGTCCGAGGATCTTCGCACCGATCAGGGCGCAGATACCGCCGACCATGTGAACCGCAGTGGAACCGGCGAAATCATGGAATCCCATTTCAGCAAGGAAACCGCCGCCCCAGATCCAGTGGCCGGAAACCGGATAGATGAACAGGGAGATTGCCGCGGAGTAGATGCAGTAGGCGGAGAATTTGGTTCGCTCAGCCATGGCACCGGAAACGATGGTGGCGGAGGTGGCGCAGAAGACCGTCTGGAAAATGGCGTAGGCCCAGAGCGGAACGCCCGCCGGGAGAATGTGGCTGTAATCCTTCATGATGAAGGGATCGATCCAGCCGAACAGCGCGGTGCCGGCACCGAACATAATGCCGTAACCGAACAGCCAGTACAGGGGGGTGCCGATGCAGAAGTCCATCAGGTTTTTCATCAGAATATTTCCTGTGTTCTTTGCGCGGGTGAAGCCTGCTTCACACATGGCGAAGCCGGCCTGCATAAAGAAGACCAGTGCTGCTCCGAGGAGCACCCAGATTGTGTTGGCTGCCGAGAATGTCATACCGTTCACTTCCGTTTCGTCTTTTTTCCCAATGAATACAAAAAGAGGCGCGAAGGTGTTCAGCACACCCTCGCGCCTCATTGGGATGCACGGATTGTATGCCGAAGGAAACGGATTGTCAAGGGCAGATACAATCAAAAAACAAAACTGCTTTTTTCGACCGCAAAGGATTGACTTGGAGTGAACTTCAGGGTTTACTATAGATACAAGAAAACCGTAACATGAAGAAAATGCCGGGAAAAGAAAAGAGGATCCGATGTTTGATCTGATTGATGGACCTGTAATCCGCATCAACCAGGCGGGATATGCGGAAGGGCTGCCGGTGTATGCCGCCATTCTGACCAAGGGCCTTGTGGAACTGAAGGATGAAGCAGGCAATATCCTGCCTTTTGAAGCAGCTCCGCTGAAGCTGGACGAAGCTTCGGACGACCGGGTGACGGTGGCGGATCTGGGACAGCTGAAGGCAGGAAAATATACCCTGGAGAGTCCGGAAGGAAACCGGACGCTGACCGTAAGCGCCTATGCCTGGCAAGCGGTAACAAACGCGCTGATCAAAGGACTGTATTACCAGCGCTGCGGCTGTGAACTGAAGCCGGAACATGCAGGGGTTTACGCCCATCCAGCCTGCCATACGGCGCCTGCCACAGACTGGGAGGACCGTAGCGTGCAGCGCCGGGTAACCGGCGGCTGGCATGACGCGGGAGACTACGGCAAATATGTAGGACCCGGTGCAGTAACCGTGGGTCATCTGCTGTATGCCTGGAAACTGTTTCCCAACGGCTGCTCTGATGACCTGAACATTCCGGAAACCGGAAACGGGGTGCCGGATATCCTGAATGAAGCCCGGTATGAGCTGGAATGGATGCTGCAGATGCAGCGTTCCGACGGCGCTTTCCACCATAAGCTGACCAAAGCCCGGTTCGCGCCGTTTATCATGCCCCAGGATGATCATGAACCCGAATACCTGATGCCCGCAGCCCACTGCGCCACGGCGGCAGCCTGTGCCTGTCTGGCGCTGGCATACCGGGTTTACAAGGCTTTTGACGAGGCGTTTGCCAACCATATGCTGCTTTCCGCCCGGAGGGCCTGGGAATGGCTGGAAAAGCATACTGAAGACTTTGTACCCTACCGGAATCCGGAAGGGGTGTTCACCGGCTGGTACGGCGAACGGACCGACCGGGATGACCGCTTCTGGGCAGCCTGTGAGCTTCTGGCGGCAACCGGGGAGGAAACATACCGTACAGCGGCGGAAGCCCTGTACGATGACGATCTGGACCTGACGCAGTTCGGCTGGGCAGACGTAAGCGGCATGGGCGCGCTGTGCTGCCTGTTTGACCTGGGAGAAACAGCAGGAGAAACGCTGTATACCCGCCTGAAGGAAGATTTTCTGCGGCAGAGCGAAGAAGCGCTGAAACTGTCCCAGGCGTCGGGTTACGGCACGGCACTGGCCTGGGACAACTATGTCTGGGGCAGCATTCTGCCGATCCTGAGCAACGCCATGACGATGATCATTAACGCACTCCTGACAGGACGGGAGGATATGCGGAACGCCGCGCTGAAACAATGGGATTACGCGCTGGGCATGAATGCCCTGGACATCTGCTTTGTGACCGGATTCGGGGAAAACCGGGTGATGCATCCCCATCACCGGCCGTCGGACGCGGACGGGATTGAGGAACCGGTGCCCGGACTGATTTCCGGCGGGCCGAACAACAAGATGTGTTTCCCCCAGACCCGGGAAAAGCTGGGAGAGAACACACCGCCGGCGAAGTATTTTGTGGAGGAAACCTTCTCGGCGGATACGAACGAGATCGCCATTTACTGGAATTCACCGGCTGTGTTTGCCGGAGCATACTTCAACAGCCTGGAAGGCTGATGAAGTATGCGAAAACCCATACGTTTGCCTCAAAAGGCGAATGCCTGATATCCTTACGGCCGCCAAAAAAGGGACTGCTCTCAGGAAGCAGTCCCCTTTATCTTATGGAGTTTTATTGTTCCCAGAAGAGTTCGTCCAGGGTTTTATCCAGGACTTTGCAGATAGCAATGCACAGGTTAATGGTGGGGTTATAATCGCCCTTCTCAATGGCATTGATAGTCTGCCGGGAGACATTGCACTGAATGGCCAGCTGTTCCTGGGAGAGATCCTTGGCGGCACGGGCGGCCTTAAGCTTCAGGTTTTTCATGCTTTGATCAGCTCCTTTACTGAGGACTCCGGTTTATTCAACGTCTTCCTCTTCCTGCATTTCCTCTTCCAGCTCCTTTTTATCCATACGCTTGCGGATGAACAGCGCGATGATGATGATCACACCCAGTACGCCGAAGGCAACGGGAAGAATGATATCAAAGCTGTCCTCAGCAGTTCCGTTGAAGAGATGACGGAAACCGTTGAACAGATTGAGCAGGGAGACGGAAAGGAATACGCCGCTGAAGGGGGATTCTTTTTTGAAATTGGTAAAGTAAGCGTTGTTCAGGATTGCATACACTGAGAAGATGGTCAGGGAAATGAACATGCTCAGGATTACACAGACCGGCACATCCAGCCGGGGGAGGTTCATGGTGCTGAGCACCAGGACGATGAAGAGGCAGATCAGCAGCGTTACGTAGGCGAGGTTCACCGCGCGGCCGCGGACGATCAGCTGACGTTCATCAAACTGCTTTACCTTCTTACGGTCAGAGAAACAAATCAGGATGATAGCGACCAGGATTGAGAGAGCCAGGAACAGTGTGACAATATTCATATCAGTTACCTCCGTTTGAATCGATACTGTTTCATCTTCGCTTCCGGGAAAGGGACTGCGGCGCCATGCGATCCCTTTCGACAGGCACATGGTAACATGACTTTTACATGATGTCAAGTATAATTTACAAAAAGAATGAAAAAACATTCTAAATGCCATCGAAGATCGTTCGCAATTCACAAATAACAATACATCATTCGCTGGCTGCAGCCGGGGATAACATGTTCCTGACAAGTGAAGATGAGTGTTTTTCTTTTGCGCACGGGATGATATAATCGGAGAAACCAGACTGAAAAAAACCGGAGGACAGGAACTGTGGATTCCGAAGGAATCAAAGCTTTTCAGGAGATCATTGACCGATCCCGCCGGATTGTGTTTTTCGGCGGAGCAGGAGTGTCCACAGCCAGCGGGATTCCGGACTTCCGCTCCGCAGAGGGATTGTACGCGGAAGAGGCGGATGGTATTTCCCCTGAAATGATCCTGAGCAAGTCATTTTTCTATCTTGAGCCGGAGAAATTCTTTGACTGGTACCGGAAACATATGCTGTATCCGGAGGCAAAACCCAACGCAGCCCACCGGAAGCTTTTTGAGCTGGAACGGGCGGACAAACTGCGGGGGATTGTGACCCAGAATGTGGACGGACTTCACAAGGCCGCCGGTAATATCCGGGTCTATGAGCTTCACGGAAACGTTCATGAAAACTATTGCATGGAGTGTAACGCATCCTATCCTGCGGAGGTCATACTGGAATCAGACGGCATTCCCCGCTGCCGGGACTGCGGGGGCGTGATCAGACCCAATGTGGTGCTGTACGGAGAAGCGCTGCCGAAGTATGTATGTATCGGGGCGATCAGGGAGATCACCAACGCGGATACGCTGATTGTGGCGGGAACGTCCCTGACAGTGGAGCCGGCAGCGTCCTTTCTCAGCCATTTCCGGGGGAAAAACCTGGTGGTGATCAACCGGGATCCGATTCCGGCGGAGGAGCAGGCAATGCTTGTGCTGCATGGAGATGTGGCTGAAATCATGGGACAACTGCACTGAAAGATCCGGGAAGAAACAAAACGGCCGGTCCGTTCTGATATTGAAAGCCATATCACTTCATTCTGGCAAAAAGGAGCCGGACATAACAGAAAGAAGGACACACACGATGAAGAAACGGATCAGAAAATGCCTGACGGTGACGCTCTGCGCAATCCTGCTGTTTTCCGTTGCGGCGGCGGAGGAACCGGTTTTGTCGGATCGGGAAAAGGCAATTATGCTGGCTGACAAAGCGATTGAAGAAAAATACGGGCTCACTCTGCTGACCCGGGAATACCTCAGCTGCAGCGTGGAAAAAGAGGCGGAGAACGCATATACGGTCCGGTATGGTGGGATCGAAGGACTGGATGACGTATTGGGAATCTATCAGGTTGCCGTGGAGAACGGCACGGTGACAGACGTGAGCTGGAGCTATGACGGAGAGGATACATCCGGAGGACTGAATGCCATGGCCTGGGGCAGGGATCAGCTGATGACAATGCTGCGGATCAACCAGGAAACCGGGAGTATGGACAGTATTTATGAATATGCCGATGAGATCAGCGACAGGCGCCTGGAGGCCGACCGGGAAGCGATGCGCAGCTTATGCATGCTGAGCAGGGAACAGATTGACACGATCGGGGCAAGCGCCATCCGTACAATCTATGAGCTGACAGAGGAACAGGCGTCACAGCTGGTCAGCCTGTATGAACCGGAAGACACGGAAAAGGATTACTGGTATGTAAGGATAGACGGTATTCCCTGCGTCATGTCCTGGTACGGACTCGGGGATGACGAGGCGGAAAAGGCACTGCAGCCGGACGGAATCCGCTACCGGGAGAAGGAAGGCACCTACTGGGTATATATTGATGTGCAGACCGGGGCTGTGGTGGAGGCATCCTTCAGTTACGGAATCGGCGGGAACGGATAAAGAGGACAGGAAAGAGGCATGAAATACGATCTGATCTGCATCGGTATGGCGCTGGTGGATTCGATTATCCGCGGATTTAATCCGGAACCGGTATCCGCATCGGGTTATGTGGCGGAATCCGGAAGCCTGAATGCCGGCGGCGAGGCAGTGAATGAAGCCATTGCCGCGGCGAAGCTGGGACTGAAAACGGGGATCCTGTGCGCATTGGGCAACGATCCGGCAGGGGAGATCGTCCTGAATGAGCTGAGGAAGAACGGGGTGGATACCGAGCCCATTATCAGGACAGCCAATACCCCGGTGACAACCATGTTTGTGAGGGCGGACGGCAGCCGGAAATCCATTACCAACCAGGCACACCGGTTTAACTTCCATCCGGAAAAGGAACCGGCGCTGTTTACGGACGCCAGGGCGCTGATCCTGGGATCACTGTTCCGGGCACCTTTTGACGATCCGGATATTATCCACGGGGTTGTGAGCAAGGCGAAAGAAGCAGGACAGCTGGTGCTGGCAGATACGAAACTGCCGAATTTCCGGACTTTGGGACTTGAAGACATCCGGGATTCCCTGAAGCTGATCGATATCATCACGCCCAATGAAGATGAAGCCCGATACTATACAGGGAAAGAAGATCCGGAGGAAATGGCGGACGTCCTGCTGGGATACGGCGTAAAGCATGTGATCATCAAGCTGGGAAGCAAAGGCTGCCTGCTGAAGAACAGCGAGGAAACCCTGCGGCTGCCCGCGTGCAAGGTGCGGGCAGTGGACGCTACCGGCGCGGGAGACAATTTCGCAGCAGGGTTTATGGCGGAGATCCTCCGAGGCGCAGCCGTTGGGGAAGCACTGAGATTTGCCAATGCCTGCGGCGCAATCTGTACCACAGCGACAGGCGCGGGAACAGCACTGAAGAGCAGGGAGCAGGTTCAAAGCATTCTCCGGGAGGAATGACGCTTTGAACAATGAACAATTCACAATGGCGGATAATACGCTTCCGGATCGGAAACATTTTTTTACTGATGGATATCAAGGTGCGAAAAAAGAAAAATATGTCCTGTAATTATCCGATCCGGGTGTTTTCATCCGGGACATTTTCTGCTATCCTGTGTCGGTACCGGAAAACCGGGACGGTTTTTTGAAGGAGGAAAAAGCAAATGGGTACAGTTATGTCACTGGCAGCGGGACTTGCGATCGGATATTTTGTGTATCAGACGATCGTCAGCAATAAAGGCGGAAACCGCGGGAAAATAACCGGACGCCTTCACAAGAGCGTGAAAGACAGGAAAATCGCCGGCGTCTGCGGCGGTATTGCTGAATATCTGAAAGTGGATCCTACGATTGTCCGGCTGGTGTTTGCCCTGATGTTCTTCGGCTGGGGAAGCGGGCTTCTGGCTTACCTGGCCTGCGCGTTCATCCTTCCTGCGGGGGACGACACAGAGGAAGAAGAGGAAGAAGAGGAAACCGCGGAGACGGAAGAATACTATCCTCAGAACGAAAATCGCAACACATTCTGATCCGGAACAGTATAAAAAGCAGGGGCAACGACATATCGCCGTTGTCCCTGCTTTTATGTATCTGCCGGCATGTTTTTACAGCAGGCGGGCAGCCCACTCCTCTTCCCGGAAACCGGTGAGGACAAACTGATTACCGACCAGGAGCGGACGCTTGACCAGCATGCCGTCGGTGGCCAGAAGGGCCAGCTGCTCATCCTCTGACATGGAGGGAAGCTTCTTTGACAGCTCCAGTTCGCGGTACGGAATACCGCTGGTGTTGAAAAAACGCTTCAGCGGCAGACCGCTCACAGCATAGTATCTGCGCAGGGTTTCCTCATCGGGATGCTCACTTTTGATATCCGCCGCGGTATAGGCAATCCCGTGGTCATCCAGCCATTTCAGGGCTTTTTTACAAGTGGTGCACCGGCTGTAGCAATAAACTTTCAGCATGTTATGATCCCTCTGTCCGTTTTTTGATATTATACCATTCTTTGCAGGGAAAAGACAGCAGCACCTGCTGCGTTTTTATCCCGGAGGGTCACTTTCCTGTCGCCCGGGCTTCATGTTACAATAATCCGGACAACCGGACAGGATAGCAAAGATACAGCCCGGTTTGCAGAAGGAGCGTAAACAGTGATCAAGAATGTGACGATTGTCAGTCTGTCCAGCGGGATCATCGGTGAGCCGTTTGTACAGTTTGAGACGGAGATCGGTCTGAAACGCCTGAAAGAGTACGGCCTGAATGTAAAGTTTATGCCCCATGCGAAAATGGGACTCGACTATATCAAAGCCCATCCGGAAAAGCGGGCGGAGGATCTGCTGGCGGCTTTCCGGGATCCGGAAACTGATATGATTCTGTGCGCGATCGGCGGTGATGACACCTACCGGCTGTTGCCGTATCTGTTTGAGCACAATGAACTGGCAGAAGCAGTAACGGACAAGGTGTTTCTCGGCTTTTCCGACACCACGATCAATCACCTGATGCTGCACAAAGCGGGGCTGCGTACATTTTACGGACAGGCTTTCCTTCCGGATATCTGTGAGATCGGTCCTGAAATGCATCCCTACACCCGGAAATACTTTGAGGAACTGATCAGGACCGGAACAATCCGGGAAATTACGCCCAGCGATGTATGGTATGAGGAACGCCTGGCGTTTACGCCGGACCAGGTGGGGACAACGACCCCGGTGCATCCCAACCAGGGATTTGAACTGCTTCAGGGTTCCCCGGTGTTTTCAGGAAAAATCCTGGGCGGCTGCATTGATTCCCTGTATGATTTTTTCAACGGCGAACGGTATGAGGACATGCCTGTGCTGTGTGAAAAATACCGCCTGTTTCCGGAAAAAGAGGATTGGAAGGGACGGATTATCCTGCTGGAAACCAGCGAGGAGAAGCCGACACCGGAGAAGTACCGCGAGTCCCTGGAGTATCTGAAGGCAAGAGGCGTGTTTGACGCGGTGAACGGTGTGCTGGCCGGAAAACCCATGGATGAAACTTATGCGGCGGAATATAAGGAACTGCTGAAGGAAGTTATTGCAAAGCCGGAACTGCCGATTGTTTTCAATATCAACATCGGCCATGCCATGCCTCGCTGCATCATTCCCTTCGGCGTGGAAGCAACGGTGGACGCTGAAAAGCAGGTTATCCGGTTCACGGAATGATAACAGCGCCGGTACGGGGGCAAAAAGTTTTTCCGGAAGACCCTTGACCTTGCACTGAACTGCAATGATACCCTGCGGCTGAGGAGGAAGAGATATGATCACGATCCAGGGATTCGCGAAGCTCTGCGGATGCAATACTCAGACGCTGCGGTACTATGACCGGATCGGCCTGCTGACACCGGCGAAGGTGGATCAGTGGACGGGATACCGGTATTACGAGGAAGAACAGGCTGTACAGTTTGTGAAGATCAAGAATCTCCAGCAGGCAGATTTCTCCATAGAGGAGATCCGGCCGCTGCTGAAGGATGATGAAGCAGGCCTGGCAGAAGCGTTTGACCGGAAAATCCGGGAGAAGGAACAGGAACTGGAGAAAATCAGAAATATACGCAGATCATACCTCGAAGAAACGATGATGGTTGAAAAGATGCTGAAGGCTATGACCGGGTATGTGAGAGGCCGGCTGGACAATCCGGTGCTGTGGAAGGAATTCGGCCTGGACCGGGAGGGGTCCACGGAAGTTACGGCCAGAGCGACTGAACTGCTGGCGGACTGGCTGACCGCCTGCCGGAATGAGAATGAGGAGATCTCGGTCAGTGCTGACGGACAGCAGATTGACGGCATGGAGAACATCATAGACCAGCTGATGAACGGCAGCCTGGATGAAGCGGAAAACTTCCGGCTCAGCCGAAAAAGTGACGAGATCGAAAAGGATATTCCGGCGGACGCGAAGACCGTTTTTGTCCGGGAGGGCTGGGATCACATCCATGAATGGATTGACGGGATACCCGATCTGGGCAACGGAAAGGAAAAATTTTTCCTGTTCCGGGTTCGTCCGGACAGTCCGGTGAGCGATCACGGATTTCCGACCCTTGTGCTGGCAGTGATGGCAGTCCGGTTCAATGCCATGGACGGCGGCATGGCCTGCAAAATCCTGCTGAGCGACGACGGACAGAATCACTTTGAACTGAGAGAAAGATAAAAAGGCATACTCCTGACAGAAAAAAAGAAAAAGACACGGGGCAGCCCGGACTGATCTGAAAAGACGGTCCGGGCTGCCTTTGCAGGTATCAGCGAAAGCAGAATTTTCCGGCAGAAAACAAAAAATCCCCTTACGTCAGGTATTGCTCATTACGCAACGTCATATGCTAATCTGCCCCCGAAAAGGAGGGATAACCTTATGGTAAATCTGACTGAATACCTGCCGTTCCTGATTCCGTTAGTTATTTTGCAGCTTGCCATGCTGGGCTTTGCGCTGCATCATATCCTGACGCATCAGTATTACAAGCGCGGAAACCGCACCCTGTGGCTGATCATTTGCATCGGGCTGATGGGCTTCATCGGGCCGATCCTCTACTTTGTCTTCGGCCGGGAGGAATCATAATGGAAATGCTGTGCATTACCGGCCTGCAGAAACGATTCGGTGATCGGGAAGTCCTGAAAGGCCTAAACCTGACAGTGCCGGAGCACAGTATATTCGGTTTTATCGGCAGGAACGGCGCCGGTAAAACAACGACAATGAAAACGATCCTGGGACTGCTGAAAGCGGACGCGGGAGAAATCCTGGTGAACGGGGAAAAGGTGGTCTACGGTCAGACAGCCACGAACCGGTATATCGGCTATCTGCCGGACGTGCCGGAATTCTATACCTTTATGACCGCACGGGAATACCTGGAGTTCTGCGGTGAAGTGACCGGGATGGAGAAAACAGTATACAGGGTACGCAGTGAAGAACTGCTGGAGCTGGTGGGCCTGAGCGGTGAAAAGCACCGCATCAAAGGCTATTCCAGGGGCATGAAACAGCGACTGGGCATTGCCCAGGCACTCCTGAACCGGCCCAGGCTGCTGATCTGCGATGAACCGACATCCGCTCTTGACCCGGTAGGCAGAAAAGAAATTCTGGACCTGCTCCTGGCGGTCAGGGAACAGACGACGGTGCTGTTTTCCACGCATATCCTTTCGGATGTGGAGCGGATCTGTACTGATATCGCCCTGCTTCATGAGGGTAAGGTGGATATCCAGGGAAAACTGTCGGAGATCCGGACACAATACCGGCGTGACGAATATCTGGTGGAAACAGACAAGAATGAGGGAATGCATGCCCTGCAGACAGCATTTCCCGAAATGCGGCAAACCGGAAGGAACCAGTTGGCTTTCAGCGAAAAGGATTATGCTCCGGGCGAGGTGCTCCGTTTTGTGGCGGATCATGCAGTCCCTATTGTGAAAATTGAACGGGAGGAACCGACGCTGGAATCCCTGTTTGTGGAGGTGGTGGAGAAATGAAATCTTTTCTTGCCTTCATCCGCAAAGAAATGCTGGAGCAGCGGCGA